>DHCMC07803__coassemble_584_pt1 | contig 56515 bp, 50 predicted proteins | sample DHCMC07803__metabat2_low_PE_023 | metagenome-assembled genome bin DHCMC07803
CGTTCAGAGTTCTTTACCGCTTTCAGGTGTTGCAATGCCGTTGCTCCGAGTTGGGTAATACTTCATGCATGTCATCCCCCCAAAAACACAAGGTTGTTGGGCCGAACATGCAATCATTGCCAATCTGGTTGGATGTCCCATCGCTTGGGCAAAACGAGGCAAGTGCTCTCGTCTTGGGGTGTATGCTTTGGCGTTCATTGATCTGTATGTTCGTTATTCGCAAAATTGCGAACATTTTTTTCATGCGCAAGAATATAATGCTTTTATTTTTGCCCAAGGAGAGAGTGTCCCCATGTGTTGGACACTTCCTCCTTTTACATTTTGATGCCAGGAAGCCTATTTGAGGAACTTGTGCCCTTCTGCGCATCGTATTTGTGATCCTATTCGGCACTCGTCGCCCTCGCTTGTAGTTGGGGGGGCCTTGCCCGTCGGGGGCGATAAGCCGCATGTTGAGCGTTATCTTGCGGACCTAGTCCGTTGCGATAAGCATCTTCGCCGTTTCTTGGGTCTCCGCCAGTTTATCACGCTCCCCCCGATTGCGCGAATTATAGCATCAAGCGCTGCATGAACTCCTCCTGCCGCAGGCGGGGGAATAATGTGCAACCTCCATTCTTCTGCGGCTTGTCCATACCTGCATCCTCTGCGGAGGGTAGTCCGTGATCTTGTTGGAGAACTGAGCCAGTTCCGGCCCTTGGTAAAGGAGCAGAACGCTCTTGCTGTACGATGTTGACGGGGCTTTATGGGTCTTGCAGATCCCGGGGCAGATAAATAAAAAATCCCGTAAAACCTTGATTTTACGGGATTTGTCATCCTTTGCCTTTTGTGTTCAGGGGGCTTGCGGAGAGAGCGGGATTCGAACCCGCGATACCCTTTTGGAGTATACGCACTTTCCAGGCGCGCCTCTTCAACCGCTCGAGCATCTCTCCGTTGGCGGATCCGCATCGGATGAAACCATCTTGCGGATTAAAAGCCTGCAAATATACGAAATCCGGCCGATATTCCAACCCTTTCGTCCGAAAATAATTCGGTTCGAGTTCGGTACTGTGGCTGTGGCAGGGGAAACTGTACAGCTGCAGGGCTATGAACGGGATCCCGTCAGCCCGATTGATCAGTCCGTCGGGTCCGATAGCGTTCCGGTTCGGTGGGGTTGCCCCGGCAGGTATCAGTTGCGCTGCTGCAGGGCGATGGGCAGAATCTCGTCGGCCCGATCGACCAGCCAGTCGGGGTGATAGCGCTCCAGTTCGGTGCGCGGCCGACAGCCCCACGTGACGCCGACTACCTCGACACAGGCATTGGCTGCGGTCTCCATGTCGACCCCCGAATCACCCACGTAGAGCACGTCGGGGCGTTCCGTGCCGCTCAAGGCGCAGATCTCCTCGACGATGCGCGGATTGGGCTTGGAGGGTACCTCGCGGCGCTGGCCGAGCACCGCCTCAAAACGGATCGAGGGGAAGAAGTGGGCAACCAGTCCGAGGGTGGCCTCCTGGTATTTGTTGGATGCGACGGCCAGTTTGAGACCATGGGCCTGCAGGGCGGTCAGCAATTCCGGAATGCCGGGGTAGGGAACGGTGCGTTCGGCGCCGTGTTCGTTGTAATAAGGCACGAAAGAGGCCCGGATGCGGAGCACTTCGGCCTCGTCCTTGTGGCCTTCGGGCAGGGCGCGTTCAAACAGTTTGTTGATGCCGTTGCCGACGAAACTGCGGATGGCATCCACCGAATGGGTAGGGTAGCCGTTGGCGGCGAGGGCATGGTTGGTGGCCGCTGCGATGTCGGCCACCGTATTCAACAGGGTTCCGTCCAGGTCGAAAATTACCAGTCGTTTCATGAACTTGGGTTACATGTAATTGGAATCGTCAGGCAAAGATAGCAAACTCGCGCCACATCTGCACACCCCTTCGCGGGCAGGGTGGGCCTGTCCCGGTCGGAAATGTCGGGCGGGCAGGAGGGCAGGACGACAAAAGAGGGCGCCGATTCGTTCGGCGCCCTCTTGCGGGGGGATGGTTGCTCCGCCGGCAGCGGAGACAACGGCGGGGAAGCCCTATTTCTTCGGCTTGGGAGCAAGCATCATGGTCATGCGCTTGCCTTCCAGTTTGGGCATCATCTCCACCTTGGCTACCTCCTCGAGGTCGGTGGCGAAGCGCAGCAGCAGAATTTCACCCTGTTCCTTGAAGACGATCGACCGTCCCTTGAAGAAGACGTAGGCCTTCACCTTGGCGCCTTCGCCGAGGAAGTTCTGTGCATGGCGCAACTTGAAGTTGTAGTCATGGTCGTCGGTCTGGGGGCCGAATCGTATCTCCTTGATGACCACCTTGACGGACTTTGCCTTCAACTCCTTGGCCTTGCGCTTCTGCTGGTACAGGAACTTCTGGTAGTCTGCGATGCGGACTACGGGCGGATCTGCCTTGGGCGAGATCTCGATCAGGTCGAGTTCCTGCTCGCGGGCGAGCTTCAGTGCCTGACTGGTCGGCATCACTGCCGAACCGCCTTCGATGCCGTCGCCTACCACGCGCACCTGGGGTACGGTGATCTGCTCGTTGATTCTGTTCGGCATCTCTTTTTCAACCCTGCCCTGCGGTCTGCGTTGCTGCGGGGCGCCGCCGTTCCCGGCTGCGGGAGCGGGTTTGGGATGATAGGGTTTCTTTACCGTGTTTATAGTTTTGTCCTCCTGATTAGTGAGTTAGACGATGAGTTGGTTCGGGTTTATTCGCCGATTTCCTGTTTGACCAGTCCGTTCAGATATTCGGCAAATTCGCCGAGCTGCATGGTACCCTTGTCGCCTTCGCCCTGCATGCGGACGGAAACCGTACCGTCGGCCTCCTCCTTCTCGCCCACGATGAGCAGGAAGGGGATGCGTTTCAGCTCGTTGTCGCGTATCTTTCTGCCAATCTTCTCGTTGCGGCAATCGACTTCGGCGCGAATATCGGAATTATTCAGGAATTTGGAAACTTTCTCCGCGTAATCGTTGAATTTTTCGCTGATCGGCAGCACCACAACCTGCTGCGGGGTGAGCCACAGCGGGAATTTGCCGCCCGTGTGTTCGAGCAGCACGGCCACGAAACGCTCCATCGAGCCGAACGGCGCGCGGTGGATCATGATCGGGCGGTGGGGCAGGTCGTCGGCACCCGTGTAGGTCAGGTCGAAACGCTCCGGCAGGTTGTAGTCCACCTGGATCGTGCCGAGCTGCCATTTGCGGCCCAGGGCGTCCTTCACCATGAAGTCGAGTTTGGGACCGTAGAAGGCGGCTTCGCCCAGTTCGACGATGGTGTTCAGTCCTTTGTGCTTGGCGGCCGTGATGATGGCGTTTTCGGCCTTCTCCCAGTTTTCGTCCGAGCCGATGTATTTCTCCTTGTTGTTCGGGTCGCGCAGCGATACCTGGGCGATGAATTCGTCGAACTTGAGGGTCTTGAAGATGTAGAGCACGATGTCGATCACCTTCTCGAACTCGTCCAGCAGCTGGTCGGGACGGACGAAGAGGTGGGCGTCATCCTGCGTGAATCCCCGCACGCGGGTCAGTCCGTGGAGCTCGCCGCTCTGCTCGTAGCGGTAGACCGTGCCGAACTCGGCGAAACGGAGGGGCAGGTCGCGGTACGAACGCGGTTTGTATTTGTAGATTTCGCAGTGGTGCGGACAGTTCATCGGTTTGAGCAGGAACTCTTCGTTCTCGTCGGGGGTGTGGATCGGCTGGAAGGAGTCCTTGCCGTACTTGGCGTAGTGACCCGAGGTGACGTAGAGGTCCTTCATGCCGATGTGGGGCGTGATGACCTGTTCGTAGCCGTATTTCTTCTGGACGCTCTGGAGGAAGTTCTGCAGGCGTTCGCGCAGTGCGGCGCCCTTGGGCAGCCACATCGGCAGGCCCTGACCCACACGGGGCGAGAACATGAAGAGTTCCAGTTCCTTGCCCAGTTTGCGGTGGTCGCGTTTCTTGGCCTCCTCGACCAGACGCAGGTATTCGTCGAGCATCGACTTCTTGGGGAAGGTGATGCCGTAGATACGGGTCAGCATCTTGTTCTTCTCGTTGCCGCGCCAGTAGGCTCCGGCCACCGAGGTCAGTTTGATGGCCTTGATGAGGCCCGTGTTGGGAAGGTGCGGACCGCGGCAGAGGTCGGTGAAGCAGCCGTTCGTATAGAAGGTGATCGTGCCGTCGGCCAGTTCGGAGATCAGTTCGGTTTTGTACTGGTCACCCTTTTCGGAGAAGACCTTCATGGCTTCGGCCTTGCTCACTTCGCGGCGCACGAGGGGTTCCTTGGTGCGGGCCAGCTCCTCCATTTTCTTTTCGATCCGGGGCAGGTCGGCCTCGGTGATGGGGGTCGGCGAATCGACATCGTAGTAGAAGCCGTTGTCGATGCTCGGGCCGATACCGAACTTGATGCCCGGGTAGAGGCTTTCCAGCGCCTCGGCCAACAAGTGCGAGGAGGTGTGCCAGAAAGTGGCCTTGCCTTCGGGATCGTCCCATTTGTTCAACTTGACGGAAGCGTCGCTTTCGATCGGTCGCGACAGATCGACTACCCGGCCGTTGACGGTAGCCGAGAGCACTTCCTGCGCCAGGCGCTGGCTGATCGATTCGGCGATTTGCAACGGGGTAGTCCCCTTCGGGTATTCCCGGACGCTGCCGTCGGGGAATGTGATCTTTACGTTACTCTGACTCATTTGTTTTGTCGATGATACGGTCGGCTACAAACCCGACCGCCTGGTTTTGATATGGATTGAACGTGTTTTTCTGCTTGGTGGGGTTACTCTTCCTGGGCGTCGGGCAGCTTGAGGTCCTTGACGGAGACGTCGGCGCCCCGTTCGCGCTCGTAGCGGCGCAGGGGGTTGGCCGTGATCTCGGCATACCAGCGGCGGTTGCGGAAGACGTCCAGCGCCATGTAGATGGCGTCGTGCATCGAGGTGCAGTCGGCCGTGCCGGCGCCGGCAATGTCGTAGGCCACGCCGTGGTCGGGGCTGGTGCGCACGATGGGGAGCGAGGCGGTGAAGTTCACGCCGCCCGTGCTGAGCGACTTGAAGGGAGCCAGGCCCTGGTCGTGGTACATGGCCAGTACGGCGTCGTAGTGGCGGTAGCTGCCCGAGGCGAAGAAGCCGTCGGCGGCGAAGGGGCCGAAGGCCAGGATGCCCTGGGCGGTGGCTTCGGCGATGGCCGGACGGATGATGGTCTGCTCCTCGTGGCCGATCACGCCGCCGTCGCCCGCATGGGGGTTCAGGCCCAGCACGGCGATGCGCGGCTCGACGATGCGGAAGTCCGAGCGCAGCATGTTGCGCAGCTGGGTGAGCCGTTCGAGGATGAGCTCGCGCGAGAGGAGGCCGCTGACCTCGGCGATGGGGACATGGATGGTGGCCAGGCCTACCTTCATCAGGTCGCTGCACATGACCATCAGGGGCTGGCCGCCGAAGCGGTCGGCGAAGAACTCGGTGTGGCCCGTGAAGCCGAAGCTGGCCTGCTGGACATTCTCCTTGTTGATGGGGGCGGTGACCACGACGTCGATTTCGCCGGCGGCTAGGTCGTCGGCGGCGCGGCGCAGGGCGGCGATGGCCTGCGCTCCGCCTTCGGGCGTGGCCTTACCCGGTTCGATATGCAGTTCGCCGGAGCAGGTGTCGATCAGATTGACCCGTTTGGGACGGGCGTCGCGTGCGCTCGGTACGATCTGGAACGAGAAGTTCTCCACATCGCCCAGCTGTTTGCGGTAGAAGGAGAAGGCTTTCGAGGCGCCGTAGATGATCGGCACGAAGAGTTCGCCCATGCGCGGATCGGCCAGCGTGCGGATGATCACCTCCGGTCCGATGCCGTTGATGTCACCCTGCGTGATGCCGACTTTTATCATTCTGTTTTCGCTCATTGTGTGTTTCCGTCTGTAGATGGGCCGCGGGCGGCGGGCCCGGGCGCAAAACTATATCATACAAATGTACGAAAAAAAATGGAAACCGGGTCTTTCGGGGCGAATAATCGGTTTGTCTGCCGGAGCGGAGCTACTCCTCGGCGGGGGTGTCGTCGGCCTCTTCGGTGAGCGTCTTGGGCAGCGACCGGGAGATCTTGACGTTCAGCGCCGCGAGCCGCTGGGCGCGGCTGACCAGGTTGCCCGTGCCGGTGCTGAGCTGTTTCATGGCCTTCTCGTAGTTGCCGTGCAGCGTGTCGATGCCCTTGCCGATGGTCTCCAGCGTGGAGACGAAACCGGCAAACTTGTCGTACATCATGGCTCCCTCCTTGGCGATGCGGCTGGCGTTGCGCCCCAGGTCGTCGCGCTTCCAGAGGTCGTCCACCACCTTGAGGATGGCGAAGAGGTTGGTCGGCGAGCTGAGGATCACCTTGCGGCGGTAGGCGTCGTTCCACAGCTCCGGATCGGCGTGGACTGCATCCAGGAAGGCCGGTTCAGTGGGAATGAACATCACCACGAAGTCGGGCGACCCCAACACGTTGTCCTGATAGCTCTTGCGGCCCAGTTCGTTCACGTGGTTGCGCACCGAGCGCAGGTGGTCGTTCAGGGCGCGGCGCCGGCTCTCCTCGTCGATCGCCGAGGTGTAGTTCACGTAGGCCGTGAGCGACACCTTCGAGTCGATCACCACCCGTTTGCCGTCGGGCAGTTTCAGGATCACGTCGGGGCGCAGGTTGTTTCCCTCGGCATCCTTGACGTTGGTCTGGGTGGTGTAGTGGAGGCCCCGCTGCAGGTCGGAACTCTCGAGGAGCGTCTCGAGGATCGTCTCGCCCCAGTCGCCCTGCAGCTTGCTGTTGCCGCGCAGGGCGGTGGTCAGGTTGTTGGTCTCCTCGGTGATGCGGCGGTTGAGTTCCATCAGGTTGTTCAGCTCGGCCTTGAGCGTGCCGCGCTGGACATTCTCCTGGGAGTAGATCTCCTCCACGCGCCGCTTGAAGTCCGAGATGTTGTCCTTCAGCGGTTTGAGCACCAGGTCGAGCGACTCGCGGTTGGTCTCCCGGAACTGGCGCGACTTGCGCTCGAAGATCTCTTCGGCCGTCTTTTCGAACTGGAGCATCAGCATCGCGTTCTTTTCGCGGAGCTTGCCCTCCTCCTCTTCGAGGCGGCCGCGCAGCGCATCGGCGTCCTTGCGGGCGGCCACCAGGTCGAGATCGGTCGTGCGGAGCCGTTCGGTGAGCTCGGCAAGGCGGGTTTCGGCCGTCTGGGCACGGTTTTCGGCTGAGGCGGCCCGGTCGGCCGTCTCGCGGATGCGGCGCCGGGCGGCGGCCAGTGCATAGCAGGCAACGGCACAGGCGGCGGCCAGCACCGTGAGGAGAATGTAGTACATGGTCATGTCGGATTTCGGAATGAATTGCGGCGTCAAGCCGCCCAAAGTTACCGTTTTTCCACAAATTGGCTTACCTTTGCCGCCGATAAATCTTTCATCGCAGCCTATGGCACGTATTATATCTCCTTCCATGCTTTCGGCCGATTTCGGCCACCTCGACCGCGACACGCGCATGATTCACGAGAGCGCCGCCGAGTGGATTCACATCGACGTGATGGACGGTGTCTTCGTCCCCAACATCTCGTTCGGATTTCCCGTGATGAAGCCCATCCGCCGCGCCAGCGACAAGTTCCTCGACGTGCATCTGATGATCGTCGAGCCGGAGAAGTACCTCAAGCGCTTCGCCGAGGCGGGAGCCGATCTGATTACGTTCCACTACGAGGCGACCGACGATCCCCGCGGCGCCATCCGCATCATCAAGGAGTGCGGCAAGAAGGCCGGTATCTCCATCAAGCCCGCCACGCCGGTGAGCGTGCTGGAGCCCCTGCTGGAGGAGCTGGACCTCGTGCTGATCATGAGCGTCGAGCCCGGTTTCGGAGGCCAGAGCTTCATTCCCGCCAGCCGCGACAAGGTGCGCCAGCTGCGCCGCATGATCGACGAGCACGCCCTGCCGGTGATGATCGAGATCGACGGCGGGGTTTCGGCTGCCAATGCGGGCGACCTCTTTGCCGACGGCTGCGACGCCCTGGTGGCCGGCAGTGCGGTGTTCGGTGCTCCCGATCCGCAGGCCGAGATCGTCCGGATGCTCGAGGCGAAGCCTTCGGATCGGTAGTTCGGTCCGGCCGGAATGATGGACGCGGGGCGGCTCCGGCGGAGTTGCTCCGGGGCGGGGAGCGTGTGCCCTCCGCCCGAAATGGTTTGGAAAAGAGAGAAAAAGAGAAATAACGGATGATTTCGGTAGATAATCTCACCGTCAGTTTCGGCGGCTGGGATCTGTTCAAGGATATTTCGCTGCTGGTCAATCCCAAGGACCGCATCGGTCTGGTGGGCAAGAACGGCGCCGGCAAGAGTACGCTCCTGAAGGTGATCGCCGGACTGCAGCCCGCCACGTCGGGTACGGTGACCAAGAGCGGCGACGTGACCATCGGTTACCTGCCCCAGCAGATGAAGGTGGCTGACACCACCTCCCTGGCCGAGGAGACGGCCAAGGCGTTCGACGAGGTGATTGCCCTGGAGAGCGAGATCGCCGCGCTGACGGCCGAGGTGGCCGAGCGCACCGACTATGAGAGCGCCGCCTACGAGAAGCTCCTCCACCGGCTCAACGACGCCACCGACCGCTACCACATGCTGGGGGGCGACAATCGGGAGGCGGAGGTGGAGAAGACCCTCCTCGGTCTGGGGTTCCGCCGGAGCGACTTCGGGCGTCCGACGAGCGAGTTCAGCGGCGGCTGGCGCATGCGCATCGAGCTGGCCAAACTGCTCCTGCGCCGTCCGTCGGTCTTCCTGCTCGACGAGCCCACCAACCACCTCGACATCGAGAGTATCCAGTGGCTGGAGGAGTACCTGAAGGAGTACAACGGCGCCGTGGTGCTCATTTCGCACGACCGCGCCTTTCTGGACAACGTCACCAACCGCACCGTCGAGCTGATGCTCGGCAAGCTCTACGACTACAAGGTGCCCTACAGCCAGTATGTGGTGCTGCGCCGCGAGCGCCGCGAGCAGCAGATGGCCGCCTACGAGAACCAGCAGCGCATGATCGAGAAAACCGAGGAGTTCATCGAAAAGTTCCGCTACAAACCCACCAAGAGCAACCAGGTGCAGTCGCGCATCAAGCAGCTCGAGAAGATCGACCGCATCGAGGTGGACGAGGAGGATCTCAGCGCGCTGAACATCAAGTTCCCGCCGGCACCCCGTTCGGGCCAGATCGTGGCCGAGGTGAAGGGGGTGGGGATGAGCTTCGGCGACAAGCATGTCTTCAGCGGCGCCGACTTTACCATCGAGAAGGGCGACCGCATCGCCCTGGTGGGACGCAACGGTGAGGGCAAAACCACCTTCGCCCGCATTCTGATCGGCCAGCTGCAGCCCACCGAGGGGAGCATCAAGGTGGGCGTGAATGTCAATATCGGGTACTATGCCCAGAATCAGGACGATTTGATGAATGGCGAGTTCACCGTCTACGATACGCTCGACCGGGTGGCCGTGGGCGACATCCGCACCCGGCTGCGCGACATTCTGGGCGCCTTTCTGTTCCGGGGCGAGGATATCGACAAGAAGGTGAAGGTGCTCTCGGGCGGCGAGCGCAGCCGGCTGGCCATGGCACGCATGATGCTCGAACCCCACAACCTGCTGGTGCTCGACGAGCCGACCAACCACATGGACATGCGCTCGAAGGACATCCTGAAAAACGCACTGCTCAAGTACGACGGCACGCTGGTGGTCGTCTCCCACGACCGCGAATTCCTCGACGGACTGGTGGACAAGACCTACGAGTTCCGCGACGGGGGCGTGAAGGAGTATCTGGGCGGCATCCGTTACTTCCTGGAGAAGCGCAAGGTGGACTCCATGCGCGAAATCGAGGCCCGTGCGCCCCGCCAGGGGACCGAGACGCCCCGGACGGCCACCAAGGGCAAGCTCGACTACCAGCAGAAGAAGGAGATGGAGCGAACCATCCGCAAGACCCAGAACGGCGTGGAGGCCATTGAGAAGCGGATTGCCGAACTGGAGGCGGCCATTGCCGGGTGGGACGCCAAACTGGCCGATCCCGCCGCCCACGGCATCGATCCCTCGGACCAGCGTGTCTATGCCGACTACGAGGAGCTCAAGCAGCAGCTCCGGTACGAGGAGCACGAGTGGGAGAAGCTCAGCTATGAACTGGAACTGTTGCAGGACCAGCTGCGCGAACTGTTGTAGGCGCGCGGCACAGTACGAACCACGCTAATTCTTTCGGAGACGATGGAAACTATCATTTTCGGTATCCGTCCGGTGGCCGAGGCCATCCAGTCGGGCCGTCAGCTCGAAAAGCTGTATATCAGGAAGGGGGCCGAAGGGCAGCTCATGACCGAGTTCAAGGATCTGTGCTGGCGCCACAGGGTGCGCTGGCAGGAGGTGCCGGTCGAGAAGCTCAACCGCCTCACCCGCGGTAATCACCAGGGGGTCGTGGCGCAGATCGCCGCCATCGAATACGTCGCCCTGCAGGACATCCTCGACCGGGTGCCCGATGACGAGACCACGCTGATCGTGGTCTTCGACGGGGTGACCGACGTGCGCAACTTCGGCGCCATTGCCCGCAGTGCGGAGTGTGCCGGCGCCCACGGTCTGATCGTGCCCCTCAAAAACGCCGCGCCGGTGAATGCCGATGCCATCAAGGCTTCGGCCGGTGCCTTGAACAAGATCCCCGTTCACCGGGCCGGAAGCATCCGCAATACCCTCAAGTATCTGGCCGAGACGGGCATGCAGATCGTGGCCGCCACCGAAAAGTCGCGCACGCTGATCTACGATGCCGACCTGACCCGGCCCACCGTGATCGTGATGGGCAGCGAGGATACGGGCATCTCGAAGGAGGTGCTGAAGCTCTGCAACGTGCAGCTGGCCGTGCCGATCATCGGCTCGATCGAGTCGCTCAACGTCTCCGCCGCCGCCGCCGTCATGCTCTTCGAGGCGGTGCGCCAGCGCATCCATTGATTTCCGCACCATGCAACAGGTGATCCGCCATCCCCGGATCGGCGAGGTGACCCTCTCGCGCACGCGCCGGGCCCGCCGGCTGTCGGTGTCGGTGCGTCCGCCCGGACGGGTGCGGCTCACCCTGCCGGCCCGCATGCCGCTCCGCGAGGGGCTGGCCTTCCTGGACGAGAAGGCCGACTGGGTGATCGAAACCCTGCGCCGGGTGGCCGAACGCCATCCCGTGCGGCTGCTTCTGCCGCCCTACCGCACCTGGTCGCATGAACTGGAGCTGGTCGAGGCATTGGGCGAACGCCCTTCGGCGTGGATCACGGCCGACCGCATCCGGGTGGCGCTGCCCGCCGGCATGGCCCCCGAAACGGAGGAGGGCCAGCAGGTGATCCGCGCCGCCGTCGAACGGACCCTGCGCTGTGAGGCGAAGGAGGTGCTGCCCGTCATGACGGCCGAAATAGCCCGGCGGTTCGGGTTCCGCTACGGCCGGGTGACCGTGCGCGCCGCACGGGGACGCTGGGGCAGCTGCTCCTCGCATGACGACCTGTCGTTCAGCATTTTTCTGATGCGGCTGCCGCGCCATCTGATCGAGTATGTCATCCTGCACGAACTCTGCCACACCCGCTTCAAGGACCATTCGCCCCGCTTTCATGCCCTGCTGGACCGGCTGCTGGAGGGGCGCGAAAAAGCCCTGCGGGCCGAGCTGCGCAGCCATGCGCCCGAGGTGATCTGATGCGGCGGATTTGGAGAAACAGACGGAAATTCGTACTTTTACGTGATTTTTAAAGGAGTGTGGCCGCAGGCCCTCCGCGTACGCACTCCGAAAGACGTTGCTAAACAGATGGAGATGTCCGCGCGGTGTGCCGTACGGCCGTTTCCACCACATCATACCAGTCGTTATGAAGATCTTAATGCATGAACCTGCCGAGGAGCTGTTTCTCGGCGTGATACATCCCGATGCAGCCCTGTTCGCCGATTACTTCAACGTCGACCAGGCCTCGAAGGAACACCGCAACTACCGCGAAGAACTGCGCAAGGCAGGCGCGGAGGTAGTGACCGTCAGCGAAATCCTGGTGGACGGCACCCTCGATGCCGAAGGCAATGCTGTGGAGGGTCCTGCACTCGATCAACTGCGCGAATTTGCCGCCCAGTTCCTGACCTACAACACCGATGCCGTGCCCGACGAGCGTGCGCATCAGGAGCGTTACAAACAGGAGGTGCTCCGCAAGGCCAACCCCAAGGACCTGCTTCGCATCATTCTCCTCCAGCCCGAAATCGTGCTCTCGCGCACCCAGGGCAACACCGGTTTCGCCGCCGTGTACAAGGAGCGTCCCATGATGAACCTCTTCTACATGCGCGACCAGATGATCGCTACCTTCAAAGGTATCGTGATCGCCCGCATGCACTCGCCCCAGCGCGAGGTAGAGAGCCGCGTGGCCGAATTCTGCCTCAACAAGATCGGCATGCCGCCCGTAGGACGCATCGCTGGCGAGGGCGCCTACCTCGAAGGAGGCGACTTCCTGCCCTTCGGCGAGGCCGCCTTCATCGGTTGCGGTCTGCGCACCACCCAGAAGGCCATCGACCAGCTCATGGAGAACGACTGGCTCGGCACCGACAAGCTGATGGTCGTTCACGACCGCTGGCTCGAGCAGGAGCAGATGCACCTGGACACCTATTTCAACTGCATCGACCGCGACCTGGTGACCCTCTCGGCCAACCGCTACAAGGCCGGTCCCGACTCCTCGCAGTACCTCACCGTGGATGTCTACGAGCGCAGTAACGGAGGCCCCTACCGCAAGACGGTAGAGGGTGCCTGCTTTGTGGAGTATCTGGAGAAGACGCTCGGCGTGAAGGTGATCCCCATCTCGCGTCCCGACGAGCTCAACTATGCCAACAACTACCTGACCATTGCCCCGCGCCGCATCATGGTGGTGGCCGGTCAGTCGCAGGAGTTGCAGCAGGCCTTTGCCGACAACGGCGTGAACGCAACCTGGATTCCGCTGGCCAACCTGACCCGCGGCTACGGTGCGGCGCACTGCATGACGCAGATCCTGACCACCGAGCCGGTCTTCTGATCCCGGCCGGTTGCCGACAAGCCAAAAGCCTCGGGTGTTTCACCCGGGGCTTTTTTTGTGGGCCGCTGTGGCGTGGAGGGACGGGAGAGGTGTTGGCCGCGTCATGGAACGGGCCGGGAATGGCCGGCCGATCGGACCGGGCAAGGGGCCATGCGGCCGTGGTGGGTAGTGCGAACCGGCGCGGAGCGGAAAGGCCCGTCATGGGGTCGGCGGGATGGAGGGGAGGCGAACCGGTGCCGGAGACCGACGTGGCTGTGCCTTTGGACCGGGTAGGACGCATCCATCGGACGAGCCGGAGGATGTGGGGCACGGAGTGTGCGGGGCCGTGTCGTATGGCCGTATTACATGATCGGGGAAGCATCCCGTCGGACACTCGTCAGGCATCCTGTCTGGTGTGTCGGCACGTGCGGGGAAAGATCAGTCCAGCACCGGACGCAGTCCTTCGCGGCAGACGCGGGCGGCGTCGGCATCGGGCAGGCATTCCATGCGAAAGACGGGGGCGACACGCAGTACGGCCGACAGGTTGGCGCAGACGCGGTCGAGCAGCGTATCCTCCTGTTGGAGCGTGGGTAGACAGGAGGGAAGTGTAGCTCCCAGGGCCTGGATGGCGCTCAGACGCGGCGACAGCCGGTTGTAGGGGGCGCGGCAGATGCGCACGAAGGCCCCCAGCGGGTAGCTGACATCCCGGTAGCAGGGGGTCTTGCCGCTCCAGGGCGTGCCGTAGACCGTCACCGAACCGTCGGCCTGCACGCGCAGGGCGGGGCCGTCGTCGTTGAGCAGGGAGGTGTCCGGCAGGTTTTCGAGCCACAGGCGCGAGTGGGTGGACTTGCCCGTGCCCGATTCTCCGAGGAAGAGGACCGCCTTGCCCGCGCAGACGACCGTTGAGGAGTGGATCAGCAGAAAGCCTTGCTCCAGGACGGCCAGCGAGAGGGCGAAGACGAGCAGGTGGTCGAGAATGTGGCGGGGCGGCGCGATGCCGCGGCGGGTGAGGTCGGAGGCGAAACGGAAACGTCCGTCTACCTCACGTACCCCCTCGAGCGAGAAGGTGCGCCTCGAGGGACCGTGGGTGATGGTCAGCAGGTAGCGGTTGCCGTAGATGCGCAGCCGGGCGGGGCTGTCGGTCAGCGCGTAGTCGAACGTGCGCAGCGGCTCATCGGCGGGCAGCTCCAGAGAGGCGTCCGCATCGAGGAGGAACAGCAGCTCCTCACCGTCCGTTTCGGTACGGAAAAAGGGGGTATAGTTGGCCGCCATCAGCTGGCGGAGGGCACTCTCCCGGTCGGACTGGATGCCGAACCGGAAATCGGCGATTTGCAGGAGAATCATGGCGTGCAGGTGTTGAAAGCGGGACGCAGCGCGGCGGTTGTAGACCGGTCGGGGTCGTGTATGCCGGATTGGTCGGTCATCGGGTTTCGGACGTCGGGTCGGGCGAATCGGTTTCGCGCCGGGGCCGAGACGGACGGGCGTTTCGGTCGTTTCGGGCTGTCGGGCCGATCGGGGACAATCCCGGTCGGGAAAAGCGTCCGCGAAACCGCAAACGATGGAAGGACGGCAGCGTGCCGGACCGCGTGGCCGAAGGAGATGCCGGTCGGCGGGGCGTCAATCCTCGAGCAGATCGGCTTTGCGCAGGGAAGCAATCCACGCCTCGGCATCGCGGAGGGCGGTCGGGCGTTCCACCTCGTAGTGGGCCACCAGCAGGTCGGCCACCGCTTCGGCGTCGAAGGTTTTGCCCTCGAGCTGCTGCCACAGCCAGACGGAGGTGTCGTTCAGGGAGATGATGCGGGTGAGGTTGACGTGGAGCTGGCCGACGGAGACGATCACGTGCTCGCCGGCGATGTCGCGTATTTTGTAGCCTGGTTTGATTCTCATGATTCGAAGGTTGGGGTGTCGGACGATCGGTGCCGACAGCTAACAAAATTAACGATTCTTTTCCGAACCGCAAAACGCTCCGTGGTGTGGTCGGCTATCTGGCTGATAACGAGCGTAAATGCCTTTTCAGGAGGGAGGACGGTGCGGTCGGGAGGCAAAAAAGATGAAAAAAAAGTGGCCGAAAATTAGGAGGAAACGATTTTTTGTCTACCTTTGCATCCCGTTAGACGATCACAACGATGTTTGACATCTACCGGCCACGCCCAGGTGGTGGAATTGGTAGACACGCTAGTTTCAGGTACTAGTGCTAGTGATAGTGTGCAGGTTCGAGTCCTGTCCTGGGCACCAGAAACCCCGCTTGACGCAAGTCGAGCGGGGTTTTGGTTTTTCTGCGCCGGGTCCAGCCGGAGCGGTTAGAGGATACTGCCGGAGCGGTCAGGGTGGCACAGCGGTGTGGCGCAGGAGGGGCGCAGTGCGGCGCAGGGGAACGTTGAGGAGAACGTTTCCCGTTGGGCTCGCCAGGCGGCTGCGACGGGGAGCGTGCAGTCCGTTGTCCGGATCGTGTGCCCGATTGCGGACGGCCGTGGTGAAACCTCGCAGCCTGTCGCGTGATTCGGCGGTTTCAAAGGCCGGTATGGGGTTTTCCCCCTGATTCCTGTATGGCGTGCTTATTGCAGGGTATGATGGCCTCATTGCGAGGGTATGGATGTCTCTGTGTCTCTTTGGCCCGGTTCGGGCTATTTTTAATGTGATTTGGGATGGATTGCGCCTCTTGTAGCGCTTTTTGGGCGGCCGGTTTGTACGCCGCAGTCCGGTGAAGGTTTTTCCGCTTTCGCCGCTGTTTTCCGGCCAGTGGAAGATGACTGTTCGCCTCCGCTTGCCGGGCAGGCAGGGTGGCTTCGGCGGGCAGGAACTGGTCGGGGTGGTCGGCAAGGTGGCCGGGAATAGTCGGGTAGGTCGGAGTTGGTGGCTGGGTGGATGCCGGGTAGGAATTGGCTGGGTTGGCAGGGAAAGGTAGCCGGGATGGCTGCGGTTGGTCGGGGTCGGTGCCCGCCTACTACTTCCGCTTTTCGTTCCCTCCTACGCTTTCAGTCCTTCGGCGGTGAGGCGGGCAAGGGTGCGGTCCAGCCGGCGGGCGGCGAGGTTGTAGTAGTAGTGTTCGCTGCACGAGAGCACCGCATGGAGGCCGTGGGGACCGAACACCAGCACCTCGTCCGCTTCGGCCAGCTCCTCGGCGGGCAGGTCGCGTGTTTCGACGGGCAGGTCGGCCAGCGAGCAGGCCTGTTCCAGCAGGCGGCGTTCGACGCTCTTGGGTGCTTCCGCAGGCAGCTGGGGAAGGGTCAGGCGTCCCTCGCGCACCACGCCCACGGGGTAGTCGCCGCAGGAGACCAGCCGGTTGGCCCGGTTGACGTGCAGGGCCAGGTGGAAGTCCTTGCTGCGGGCGAACTCCTGCATGTAGCGGTCGGCGGCGAGCGAGAGGGAGGTGCGGTGGCCGGCAAAGGGGACCTCGTAGTTGACCAGCAGGGCGGTCGGGCGGAGGCTCATCGTTTCGTAGCTGTGGCAGATGGTGGTCTCGGCGCAGACGATCAGCAGGTCGGGCTGGCGGAGGGTCCGCTCCTCGACGGCGGGGGGCAGGAAGAAGAGGCGCAGGGTGTTTCCCTGGCGGGGAAGCCGGTTCCGCTCCTGCAGGTGCAGGATACGGCGGCGGATGGCGGCCACGTCGCAGGCGGGGCGCAGACCGTAGAGCGTCTCGTAGGAGGAGGCGGCACAGGCCAGGTGGGCGGTGAGGTAGAGCGGCCGGTGGTCGATGGTGGCCACGTCGGCATAGATGGAGCAGCCGGTCAGCAGCCGTTCGGTGTCGGCGGCCGGGACGAGGGTGTCGTTCAGCCAGATGGAGTCGCCTGTACGGGTCATAACAGGAAGATTTTCAGCAGCAGTTCGCGCAGCAGTTCACCTTCGTCGGCCGAGCCGTTTCCGAGTCCCTTGCTGCGCATGTCGCACTCGCGCAGCAGGCCGAAGATGGCGAACACCTTTTTGTTGGGGTAGCGGTCGGCGGCCTGTTTGTATTCGTTGAGGAAGAAGGGGCTGGGAAGTTTCATCAGGGCGCACAGTTCGGTGTCGGAGGGCATGGGGGTTCCCTTGTGGCGGTACTCCCAGCGTTTGTAGTTGACGATGAAGATGCGCTGGAAGTGGGTGAACAGGGCGCTGAGGGTCACCGTGAGGGGGTTCTCCTTGGGGTTCCGGCGGAAGTGGTCGGCGATGAGCATGGCGCGGGCCATGTTTTTGTCGGAGATGGCGCGGGTGAGTTCAAAGTTGTTGAACTCCTTGCTGATGCCGATGTTGTCCTCGATGTGTCGGGCGGTGATCCGGCGGGTCTCTTCGGGGAGTCGGGTGAGGAGTTTGGTCAGTTCGTTGGCGATGCGGGCGATGTCGGTGCCGAGGTGGTCGGTGAGCATGGCCAGGGCATCGGCGTCGATGGCATACCCCTTGGCCTTGATGAAGGCGCCGAGCCAGGGGGCGATTTCGTAGTCGCGCGGGCGGACCGATTCGAGCACCTCGCCCTTCTGGGCGCACTGTTTGTAGAGTTGGGTCCGTTTGTCGATGCTCTTGCCCTTGAAGCAGAGCACCAGGATGGTCGATGGCGAGGGGGCGGCGGTGTAGAGGGCCAGCGTGTCGGGCTTGCGCAGGGCTTGGGCCTCCTTGACGATGATGACCTCGTAGCGGCCCATCATGGGCATCTGGCGGGCGAAGTTGATGATGGTTCCCTCGTCGGTCTCCTTGCCGTAGAGGACGATCTGGTTGAAGGCCCGTTCCTCCGGACTGAGCACCGAACCGGCCAACTGGTCGGCGATGGCGTCGATGAAGTAGCCCTCCTCGCCCATCAGCAGGTAGAGAGGGGCATACTGCCCGGCGGCAATGGCACTGCGCAGCCGGTCGTAACCGGCCGTGGTGTCCTTGAAGGAGGCTTTTCCGCTGCTTTTGGCCATGGGGATTCGGGGTTTTCCGGGCGGCGGGGGGTCAGAGCTCCTCGCAGCGCAGTTTGAGGATGTTTTCGGTTTTGGCGGTGATCTTGTAGCGGTCGTCGATGCGCCGTCCCACGACCCACACGATCTCCTCGCCGTTGAGCAGCACGAACTGGCGCTTCTTTTCGGGCAGGGAGACCTTCTCGTTGATGAGGAAGTCGCTCACCTTCTTGGAGGCGGTCAGCCCGAAGGGGACAAAGGCGTCGCCCTCGTGCCAGCGGCGCAGGCGAAGGGGCCACTGGAGCCGGTCGGCATCCAGCAGGGCCACGTTGGCGGGCTGGCGGAGCGAGTCGATGTTGTCGATGTCGGTGTGTTCGATGGTGAGGATATGGTTTCCGCAGTAGGCCTTGTGGGCGGTCTCGGGGAGTTCGGTTTCGCAGGGGTCGTCGTCGGTGATGGGGGCCACCACGATCCGGCCGCGGTCGATGCAGGCGAAATAGCCCTTGGAGTAGAAGCGGCGGCCCGTGGCGTTCCGGCGGAGCGCCTCGAAGAGGTCGTCGGTCACGTCGCCCTTGAATCCGTATCCGGCGCTCATCAGCTCGTATATCACGTAGTTGAGGGGAAGCTTGGGATCGATCCGCGAGGGGTCGATCGTGGCGATTCCGTCTGTGGAGGTGGTGACGGCCTGGTCGTGGATGCTCTCGATGCAGCGGTCGATAAAGAGCTGGGCATCGGTCAGGCGGCTGATGTTGGCCCCCATCAGTTCGGTGAAGTTGGGGTTTATGCCGCGCAGCAGGGGAATGATGCCGAGCCGGATCTTGTTCCGGAGGTATTTGGTGGACCGGTTGGAGGAGTCCTCGCGGTAGGGGATGCGGTGCGCCACGGCATAGTCGAGGATCTCGCGGCGCGAGGCGAAGAGCAGGGGGCGGATGATGCGGCCGTTCACCTTGTGGATTCCGGTGAGTCCCTTGAGGCCGGTTCCGCGCATGAGGTTGATGAAGAAGGTTTCGATGGAGTCGTCGGCGTGGTGGGCGATGGCCACGGCGTCGTATCCGTGGGCGTCGCTCAGCTGGCGGAACCATTCGTAGCGGAGCTGCCGGGCGGCAATCTGTACGGAGTCGCCGGTGATCTCCATTTCGTGCTGGGTGTCGAACCGTTTGTTGTAGAAGGGGACGCCGTATCCGGCGGCCCGGGTTTCGACGAGCACTTCGTCCTCGTCGGACTCTTCGCCGCGCAGCTGGAAGTTGCAGTGGGCCACCCCCACGCGGTAACCGGCTGCGACGAAGAGGTCGAGCATGACCATCGAGTCGACGCCGCCGCTGACGGTCAGCAGGATGCGGTCGTCGGGTTTGACCAGCGCGTGGTCGTTGATGTAGTGTCTGAATTTGTCTTCGAGCATGGTATCGTAACGTTACCAGATATTAACTTCGGGGGCGATGGTGATGCCGAACTTGGCCTGCACGTCGGCGATGATGGCCTCGGCCAGGGCGATGATGTTGGCGCCGGATGCGCCGCCGCGGTTGACGAGAATCAGGGCCTGCCGTTCGTAGACGCCGGCCCGGTTGCGGGTTACGCCCTTCCAGCCGGCCTTTTCGATGAGCCATCCGGCCGGGATCTTGATGCGGTCGGGGTCGGCGGTGGCGTAGGAGGGCATCTCGGGGAACCGGCTGCGGAGCCGTTCGGCGAGGGCCTGTTCCACGACGGGGTTCTTGAAGAAGCTGCCGGCATTGCCGATAAGGGCGGGGTCGGGCAGCTTCGAGGCGCGTATGCGGCGCACGGCCTCCGTGATGTTTTCGAGGGAGGGTTCGCCGAGGGCGGCGGTTTCGGCGGCCAGGGCGCCGTATCCGAGATTGGGGTGCGGCGTGCGCGAGAGGCGGAAGTTGACGGCCGTGATGACGACCCGACCCCGGAGGGGACCCTTGAATACGCTCTCGCGGTAGCCGAATGCACAGTGCTCGGCGGCGATGATGCTGGGCTTCAGGGTATTGAGGTCGATGACTTCGACCGATTCGATGATGTCGGCGGCTTCGGCCCCGTAGGCGCCGATGTTCTGGACGGGGGCGGCCCCCACCGTACCCGGAATGGCGGTCAGGTTTTCCGCTCCCCAGAGTCCGTTCTCGGTGCAGAGGCGCACGAAGTCGTCCCAGGGGAGTCCCGCCTCGGCATGTACGGCGACGCGGTCACCGCCGCGCGCGTCGATGCGGCAGGCCCGGCCGACGGGGTGAAGCAGCAGGCCGTCGAAGTCGCCGGTGAAGAGGATGTTGTTTCCTCCGCCGATCACGGCCGTCCGGCCCGTTGTGCGGGGCGTTCGTGCGAGGTATTCGCACAGGCTTTCGGCCGAGTCGAACTCCGCCAGCCGGGCGGCCCGGGCGTCGATTCCGAAGCTGTTGCGTTCCCGCAGGGGGGTGTTGAGATATTCCTGTACCATAATGGGGCAAATTTAGGCAATTTCTCGGAATAGTGTGTGGCCGATTTCGGGTGCGGGATGCGTCGTGTGGGTCGGGATCCGGCGGGCGGCGGTCCAGCGTCGTGGGGTGCGGCAGCCCGGTGACGGTCCGACGACAGGTCGGAGGCGGGGTGACGGGCGCAATTTGGCAGCGTTTTGTTGTGTATTGCGACATAGTTGTGTTATTTTTGTTTCATTGTACGTTGTTTTGTTTGGAATGAAACGCGCTTGTTGCTATCTTTGCGGCACCGTGCGGGAACAGGCACGGCCGCTCCGGACGCGTGGTCCGGGTGTAGGAAAACCTGTCGGAAGATGAGGGAGAGTCGGTCGGATGTTTATCGTTTCGAGGCGGCGCACAGTGTCGCCCTGCGTCCGTTCGACCAGGCTCATGTCCATTGGTTCAGCGGTTTCATCTGAGGGGGCGCGGCTGCGTCGGGGGCGGAGAGGAAGGCTTCGCGTCGTTCCGGCCGCATCCGTCCCGTCTTTTTTCTCGTTTTTTTATCTGATTGTTTTTTTCGGGTCGTTTTCCTGCCTTGCGGACGGGAAGACGCTTCCGGCACGGCCTGCGGCGTACCGATGCCGCGGGAGGAGGTGTGCCGGAAAAGCCCCTTGCAACCGCTGATTTACCTTAAAAATATGTTACGCATCGTATCCGTGCTGCTGACCTGCATCCTGGTCGGCTACCTGGGTCGCAACTGGAAGGTGCTCCGCCGGGCGGAGCGGCTGCCCCAGCTGTTGATCCCCGTTCTGTTGTTTGTCTTCGGCGTGTCGATCGGCGCCAACCGGGAACTGATCGCCAATCTGGGCCGCTTCGGCTGGCAGGCCGTGGTGCTGGCCTGCCTGGGGTTGGCGGGAAGTCTGCTGGCCGGCTATGTGGCCGGACGGCTGTTGGAGAAGAAAGGAGGTCGCCATGAAAGGTAATCTGCTGATCTTTGTCTGCTTCCTCGGCGGCATCGCCGTCGGACGGGCCGGCATCGCGCCGGACTGGCTGCTGGAGTCGTCGCTCCCCAAACTCCTGCTCACCGTACTGGTGGGAGGCGTGGGACTCGGCATCGGGGCGGGCGACGATCTGCACCGGATGATCCGTTCGCTGCGCCTGCGCATGTTTGCCCTGCCGCTCTTCACCGTGGCGGGCACCCTGCTGTTTTCCCTGGCGGGGGTTCTGCTGCTGCCGGGGCGCAGCCTGACCGAATGCCTGGCCGTGGGGAGCGGTTTCGGCTACTATTCGCTCTCGTCGGTGCTGATCGCCGATCTGGGCAGCGCCTCGCTCGGCCAGGCCGCCGCCGTGGAATTGGCCACGATCGCCCTGCTGGCCAACATCGTGCGCGAAATGTTGTCGCTCTTCGGCACTCCGCTCTTTGCCCGCTGGGGCGGCATGGCCCCCATTTCGGCGGCCGGCATCAACTCGATGGATGTCTGCCTGCCGCTCATTGCCCGTCATGCGGGGACGGACTACGTTCCGCAGGCCATTCTGCACGGCATCGCGCTGGAAGTCAGCGTTCCGCTGCTGATCGGGCTCTTCTGCTGACCGCCGCACCCCGGCGGCCCGGGGGGCGAAAAGGTTCCGAAAAATCCAAGAAATGTTCGCTTTGACGGTCAGGATTTCCCTTTTTTATTTCTATATTTGGTGTCGGCGTAAACCAATGTGCTATGTTGAATCGAGACGACTTGGCCGCGCTCGGCGCCCACGGGCTGACCGAAGCGGCGGTGGAGGAACAGCTGGAACATTTCCGGCGCGGTTTTCCCTACAGTGAGATTGTCCGTCCGGCTGTGGCGGGCGACGGGGTGGTGTGCCTCGACGAGGCCGCGCTCCGACGGCTGGAGGCCCGCTACGAGGCGGCCTCCCGTACCGAGCGGATCGTCAAGTTCGTGCCCGCTTCGGGTGCGGCGACCCGCATGTTCAAGGGACTGTATGAATTCCTCTCCTCTGGCCGCGAGGACGGGGCGACGGCCGAGGTGCTTGCCTCGCTCGACCGCTTTGCCTTCGGGGCGCGGCTGCGCGCGATCCTTCCCGCCGGGGCTTCGGCCCGACAGACGGTGGAGGCGATCGTGGGCGAACCGGGCCTGGGTTACGGTTCGCTGCCCAAGGCGCTGATTCTCTTCCATGCCTATGCCGATGCTCCCCGCACGGCGCTGGAGGAGCACCTGGTCGAGGGAGCGGCCTATGCCTGCAGCGACGGGGAGGTAAACATCCACTTCACCGTGTCGCCCGAACACCGGGCCGGCTTCGAGGCGCTGCTGGAGGAGGTGCTGCCGCGTTATGCGGCCCGCTACGGGGTGCGTTACCGCATCGGCATGTCGGAGCAGAAGCCTTCGACCGACACGGTGGCGGTCAATCCCGACAACACGCTCTTCCGCCAGGCGGACGGTTCGCTGTTGTTCCGTCCCGCGGGCCACGGTGCGTTGATCGAGAACCTGAACGAACTGCAGGCTGACATCGTCTTTGTCAAGAATATCGACAACGTCACGACGGATGCCCGCCGGGGCGATACGATCCGCTACAAGCGGGCTCTGGCCGGGCTGCTGGTCGAGTTGCGCGAGGAGCTCTTCGCGCTGCTGCGCCGGGCCGATGCGGGCGACACGACGGAAGCGTGGGCCGCGCAGGCGGAGCGTTTCCTGCGCGAGCGGCTCAGTCTGGTCCTTCCCGCCTCCGTGGCGGCGGCCGACCGGGTGGCGTGGCTGCGCCGGATGCTCGACCGTCCGCTGCGCGTGTGCGGCATGGTCCGCAACGAGGGCGAACCGGGCGGCGGCCCCTTCTTCGTGCGCGATGCCGACGGCACGGAGTCGCTGCAGATCGTCGAGTCGTCGCAGATTGCGCCGCAGGATCGGCCGATCATGGCACGGGCGGCCTATTTCAACCCGGTCGATCTGGTCTGCTCGCTGCGTGACCACCGGGGCGGCCGGTACGACCTGACGCGCTACGTCGATCCCCGGACGGGTTTCATCTCCGAGAAGTCGAAGGATGGCCGTCCGCTGCGGGCGCTGGAGCGTCCGGGGCTGTGGAACGGCGCGATGGCGCATTGGAACACGGTCTTTGTGGAGGTTCCCGTCACCACCTTTTCGCCGGTCAAGGTGGTGAACGACCTGCTGCGGCCCGCCCACCAGCCGGAAAAGAATCAAAAGTAAAAAAGTACAGGATACAAGCGTTATGGAAAACAAACTTCAGGAGCTGACGAACAAACTCTACGAAGAGGGTTTGGCAAAAGGGCGTAGCGACGCCGAGAAAATGGTCGCCGAGGCACAGGCGCGGGCGGCCGCCATCGAAAAGGAGGCCCGCGAACAGGCGGCCGCCATCGAGGAGCAGGCCCGTCGGCAGGCGGAGGAACTGCGCCGCAACACGCTGACGGAGATCACGCTGGCCGGTCGCCAGGCGGTGACCGAGCTGCGCGAACGCATTGCGGAGATGATCGTGGCCAAGACGGTGGCCCCGGGTGTCCACGCTGCGGCGGTGGATCCGGCCTTCATCCGTCAGATGCTGCTGGCCGTTGCGGGCGGATGGCGCAGCGATGCGGCCGGCAAGGTGACCTTGAGCGCGCTGCTGCCGGCCGAGTGGCAGGAGAAGTTCGGCCGTGAGTTTGAGGCGGCTGCCGGCGAATTGCTCGACGAGGGCATCGAGGTGGGCTACTCGGACAAGGTGCGCAGCGGTTTCCGCATCGGTCCGCGCGAGGGCGGCTACTACATCAGCTTCTCGGCCGAGGATTTCGATGCGCTGCTCTCCGAATTTCTGAAGGAGAAGGTGGCCCGCATGCTCTATGGCGACAAATAAACGGGCATCCCTATGTTTGCGAATCAATACTACTGTCTCGTAGCCGGGCTGAAGGAGTACACGCTCGATGCGGACGTCAAGGGTTTCGATGCCCCGGCGCTGATCGCCGAGATCCGCGAGGGGGTGTCGAAGCGCGACCGTCATGCGATCGACCTGCTGTACACCTACTACGACATCGAGAACATCATCAGCCTCCGGGCCGGTCGGGAACAGTTCTCCGGACTGGGCCACTTCTCCCGCCAGGAACTGGAGGAGGAGCTTCGGCAGCCCGTGCGGCTTCCGGCCTGGATGGGCCGGGTGATTGCCGCCTTCCGGGCCGAGAGCGATCCCGAGACGCCCGCCGAGGAGCGCTCCGAGGAGTCGTTCGAGCACCGTCTGCTGACGGCCTACTATGACACCTGCGCCCGTTCGCGGTCGGGCTTCCTGCGCCACTGGTCGGATTTCGACCGTACGCTGCGCAACGTGACGGCTGCGCTGTCGGCCCGCCGGCTGGGACTTTCGCCGGCCGGCTCCATTGTGGGACGGGGCGAGATCGAAACGGCGCTGGCGCGCAGTTCGGCCGCCGACTTCGGCCTCCGCAGCGAGGTGGACTACGTCGAGCAGGTGATTGCCGCCATGGGCTCGGACGCCAACCTGCTGGAGAAGGAGCACCGGCTCGACGCCCTGCGCTGGAGCAAGGCCGAGGAGCTGGCCTGCATGCACTATTTCGATCTGGACTATCTGCTGAGCTATCTGGTCCGCATCAACCTCATCCACCGCTGGGCGGCGCTTGACCCCGCACGGGGCCGCCGCATGCTCGACGCGCTGATGGCGTCGTTCAGCGAGGCGGGCCGCCGGACGGGCGAAGGGGCGGAGCAGACCGGCCAGACGCCGGACCACGAACGCGACGAATAATAACAACACGACATATGAAGACGAAAGGAAAAGTAGTCGGCATCATCTCCAACATCGTGATCGTCAAGGTGGACGGTCCGGTGGCCCAGAACGAGATCGCCACCGTGGCGCTGGGTTCGGTGCGGATGATGGCCGAGGTGATCAAGGTGATCGGCGACCAAGCCTATGTTCAGGTGTTCGACTCCACGCGCGGTCTGCGGGCCGGTGCGGAGGTGGAGTTCGAGGGCCACATGCTCGAGGCCACGCTGGGCCCGGGCATTCTGTCGAAAAACTACGACGGCCTGCAGAACGATCTGGCCGCCATGGACGACCTCTTCATCCGGCGCGGTGTGCGTACCGCACCGCTGGACGAGGAGCATCTGTGGGATTTCAAGCCGCTGGCCAAGGCGGGCGACCGCGTTGAGGCGGGCGACTGGCTGGGCGAGGTGCAGGAGCAGTGGATCGCCCACAAGATCATGGTCCCCTTTGTCATGGAGGGCACCTACACGGTGCGCAGCGTGGCCGAGGCGGGCAAGTACAACATCAACCACACGATCGCCGTGCTGGAGGATGCCGAGGGCGTGAGCCACAACATCACGATGGTGCAGAAGTGGCCGGTGAAGCGCCCGATCAAGGCGTATGTCTCCAAGCCGCGCCCCTCGCGCATTCTGGAGACGGGCGTGCGTCCGATCGATACCTTCAACCCGATTGCCGACGGCGGTACGGGCTTCATTCCGGGGCCGTTCGGTGCGGGCAAGACCGTGCTGCAGCACGCCATTGCCAAACAGGCCGAGGCGGATGTCATCATCATGATCGCCTGCGGCGAGCGTGCCAACGAGGTGGTGGAGATCTTCGCCGAGTTCCCCTGCCTGGACGACCCGCACACGGGCCACAAACTGATGGAGCGTACGACCATCATCTGCAACACCTCCAACATGCCGGTTGCCTCGCGTGAGGCCTCCGTCTATACGGGCATGACCATCGGCGAGTACTACCGTGCGATGGGTCTGAAGGTGTTGATTCTGGCCGACTCCACCTCGCGCTGGGCACAGGCGCTGCGCGAGATGAGTAACCGTCTGGAGGAGCTGCCCGGTCAGGACGCCTTCCCGATGGACCTGTCGGCCATCATCTCCAACTTCTACGCGCGTGCGGGTCTGGTTCACCTGCGCAACGGCGCGACGGGTTCGGTCACCTTCCTGGGTACGGTGTCGCCTGCGGGCGGTAACCTCAAGGAGCCGGTTACGGAGGCCACGCAGAAGGCAGCCCGCTGTTTCTACGCCCTCTCGCAGCAGCGCGCCGACAGCAAACGCTATCCGGCCATCGACCCGCTGGAGAGCTACTCCAAGTATCTGGAGTATCCGGAGATCGTCTCCTACCTCGACGAGCACATCGAGCCCGGCTGGGCGGCGCTGGTCAACAAGGGCAAGACGATCGTGCAGCGCGGCAAGGAGGCCTCGGAGCAGATCGACATCCTCGGCGACGACGGCGTACCGGTCGAGTACCACGACCGTTTCTGGAAGAGCGAGCTGATCGACTTCGTCATCCTGCAGCAGGATGCCTTCGACGCCATCGACGCCAACACGCCGCTGGAGCGTCAGAAATACATGTTCAACCTGGTGCTCGACATCTGCGACCGGTCGTTTGCGTTTGCCGATTTCCAGCACTGCACGGAGTTCTACAAGTCGCTCATCAACCTCTTTAAGCAGCTCAACTATTCGGAGTGGAAGAGCGACCAGTTTGCCGAGTACCGCAAGCGGATCGACGAGCAGGTCGCCAAGCAGGAGTCTAACCAATAAACCTTCGGCGAGAGTATGACAACCAAAGCTTTTCAGAAGATATATACCAAGATCGACAATATCAACAAGGCCACCGTCACGGTGCATGCCGAGGGCGTCGGCAACGACGAACTGGCCACCGTCGGCGGCAAACTGGCCCAGGTGGTCCGCATTGCGGGCAATGAGATCACGCTGCAGGTGTTCCAGGGAACGGAGGGCATCGCCACGGATGCCGAGGTGGTTTTCCACGGCGAGCCGCCCGTGCTGCGGGTGAGCGACGATCTGGCCGGCCGTTTCTTCGACGCCTACGGCAATCCGCTGGACGGCGGCGCTCCCGTCGAGGGCGAGGAACGCGAGATCGGCGGTCCGACGGTGAACCCCTTCAAGCGTATCCAGCCCTCGGAGCTGATCGCCACGGGTATCGCCGGCATCGACCTGAACAACACGATCGTCTCGGGTCAGAAGATCCCCTTCTTCGCCGACCCTGACCAGCCCTACAACCAGGTGATGGCCAACGTGGCGCTGCGCGCCCAGGCCGACAAGATCATCCTCGGCGGTATGGGTATGACCAACGACGACTACCTCTATTTCCGCAACCTGTTCGAGAACGCCGGTGTGCTGGACCGCATCGTCTGCTTCGTCAACACGACCGAGAATCCGCCCGTGGAGCGACTCCTCGTGCCGGACATGGCGCTGACGGCAGCCGAATACTTTGCCGTGGACAAGGGCGAGAAGGTGCTGGTGCTGCTGACGGACATGACCCTCTACGCCGATGCGCTGGCCATCGTGGCCAACCGTATGGACCAGATCCCCTCGAAGGACTCGATGCCGGGTTCGCTCTATTCGGATCTGGCCAAGATCTACGAGAAGGCGGTTCAGCTGCCCAACGGCGGTTCGATCACCATCATTGCGGTGACGACCCTTTCGGGCGGCGACATCACCCATGCCGTGCCGGACAACACGGGTTACATCACCGAGGGTCAGCTCTTCCTGCGCAAGGACAGCGACACGGGTAAGGTGATTGTGGACCCGTTCCGAAGCCTGTCGCGTCTGAAACAGCTCGTGATCGGCAAGAAGACCCGTGAGGACCACCCGCAGGTGATGAATGCCGCCGTGCGCCTCTATTCCGATGCGGCCAACGCCAAGACCAAACTGGAGAACGGTTTCGACCTGTCGGAGTATGACGAACGTGCGCTGAAATTCGCCAAGGAGTACTCGGAGAAGCTGCTGGCCATCGACGTGAACATCCAGATCACCGAGATGCTCGACACGGCCTGGAAGCTCTTCGCCAAATACTTTACCAAGAGCGAGGTGGCCATCAAAGAGGCGCTCACCGAAAAGTATTGGCCCAAGAACGCCTGATACGATGGAGACGAAAGGTAGTTACTGGTGGTATGGCACGATGCTCTGTGCAGCCTTCTGGGTGCTGATTGTCGGGGCGCAACTGCTGTTGTCCGGCTATCGGACGGGCGTGGAGCTGCTGCTGGCGGTGATGGCCGTGCTGGTCATCGGCATCGGAGGAGCCTTGATGGGGGCGCTGGAGTGGTGGCACGGCCTGCACGAGCAGGCGTGGCTGAACCGCCTGCGCGACACCTCGGAGGAGGACATGCGTACCTTTAACTGCTGGACGTACGGATTGGTGCAGGGTGTCAAACTGCTGGTGCTGGTCGTTGTCGTGACGCTGGTGAACGGCGTGGAGGAGAGCCTGCCGGCATGGCGCTGGGCGGCAGCCTCCGCTTTCCTGCTCGGCGGCGGCGCGCTGCTGATGGGCGGCGTGGAGCGCTGGCGACGGCTGCACCTTGTGAAAGAGTAGAATTATGGCAATCAAGTTTCAATACAACAAGACGTCGCTCGGCGACATGCGCAAGAAACTCCAGATGAGGCAGCGAGCCCTGCCGACCATCAAGAGCAAGGAATCGGCCCTGCGTCTGGAGGTGAAGAAGGCGCGCGACGCCGCTTCGGAGGTGGATCGCCAGCTGGAGGAGCTGCTGGCGCGGTACAGCTACATGGCCGCGCTGTGGAGCGAATTCGACGGCGGCCTGCTGCGGGTGCGCGACGTGGAGCTGACCCACTCGAAGATTGCGGGCGTACGGGTTCCGGAGCTGGGCGAGATCGCCTTCGAGGAGAAGCCCTACGATCTGTTCAGCAGTCCGGTGTGGTTTGCCGACGGCGTGGAGCTGCTCAAGCGGATCGCCCGGCTGGGAATCCAGCGCGAGGTCTATACGCGCAAGATGGAGTTGCTCGACTTTGCGCGCAAGAAGACCACCCAGAAGGTGAACCTCTACGAGAAGGTGCAGATTCCGGGTTACGAGGCGGCGATTCTGAAGATCCGGCGTTTTCTGGAGGATGAGGAGAACCTCTCCAAGAGTGCGCAGAAGATCGTCAAAAGCAAACATGAACAATCACAACAGGAGGCCGTATGATCGTCAAGATGAGCAAATACACTTTTGTCCTCTACCATGAGCGGCAAAAGGAGTTCCTGGAGTCCTTGCAGGAACTGGGCCTGGTCGACGTGACGGCGACCGGCTGGGAGGCCGACGACCGGCAGCGGGAGATGCTCTCCGAGCTGGAGCGTTACCGGGCGGCCGAGGTTCACTTCAAGGAGCTGGGCCAGGAGAAGGATTTCCGGCCGGGCGAGCCATTTGCCGACGGACGGGAGGCTTTCGAGCACTACCGCAAGGCCACCGAAACGATGGAGGAGTTGCGCGGTCGCATGGACAAGCTCCGCAAGGAGGCCGACGAACTGGCCGTGTGGGGCGACTTTTCGCCCGAGACGGTGCACCGGTTGGCCGAGAACGGCATCCGGCTGCGCTTCTTCGGCGCCTACAACAACGAATATGCGGCCATCGAGGCGGCTTGTGCCGGCCGGGTGCCGATCCAGGCGATCAGCAGTACGGGCGGCCGCACCTATTTTGTGCTGGTGCAGCAGGCCGAGGGGGAGGAGCTTCCCTTCGATGCGCAGGAGTACAAGATGCCCGAGACCACCGCGGCGGCTCGCCGGAACGATCTGGCGGCGCTGCAGGAGCAGTATGACGCCTGCCGGGCCGAGGTGGCACGTGCCTATGCCTCGCGCGAGCAGATCGCAGCGGAGGAGGGGCGCCTCAAGGAGCGCTTTGATCTCAGCCGGGCCGTATCGTCGGGCGAGCGGGCTGCGGAGAACACCCTCGTCGTGCTGGAGGGGTGGGCCAAGGAGGAGACTTCGGCCCAGGTGGACGCCCTGCTGGAGCGTTACCCCGACGTGGTCTATTTCAAGGAGAAACCGGCGCCGGAGGATGATCCGCCCGTGGAGCTGAAGAACAACCGGTTCGCCAATCCGTTCGAGATCATCGGCGCCTTCTATTCGCTGCCCAAGTACGGCACGCTCGACCTGACGGCTTACTTCGGTCCCTTCTACATGCTCTTCTTCGGCTTCTGCCTCGGCGATGCTGGCTACGGACTGGTGCTGGCGCTGGCGGGCCTGTTCCTGCTGCGCAAGCGCAACATGCACCAGGTGGCCATGCTGACGCTGCTGTGCGGCGGCGCCGCGACGGTATTCGGTTTTCTGACCGGATCGTTCTTCGGCGTGCAGCTCGGCGGTCTGAAGGCCTTCCAGGGGATCAAGGACGTGTTCTTGAGCACCGATACGCTCTTCACGCTGTCCCTGGCGCTGGGTGGCATCCAGATTGCCTTTGCGCTGATTCTGAAGGTGGTGAACATCACCATGCAGCAGGGATTCAAGTACTCGCTGGGCACCCTCGGCTGGCTGCTGATCCTCATCGGCGGAGCAGGCTGGGCCCTGCTGCCCGGTCTGGGCGTGACGGGCATTCCGGTCTATGTCTATTATGCGATTCTCGGCGTGGGAGCCGTCTGCATGCTGCTGCTCAACAATCCCGAGCGCAATGTGCTGGTCAATTTCGGCGCCGGACTCTACGATACCTACAACAACGTGACGGGTCTGCTGGGCGACATGTTGAGCTACATCCGTCTGTTTGCCCTCTGCCTGTCGGGCGGTACGCTGGCGCTGGTCTTCAATGACCTGGCGTTCGGTCTGACGGCCGATCTGCCGATCGTGGCGCGCCAGCTGGCCGCGCTGGTCATCCTGCTCTTCGGCCACGGCATCAACCTCTTCATGTCGGTGCTGGGCGCCCTGGTTCACCCGATGCGTCTGACCTTCGTGGAGTTTTACAAGAATGCCGGCTTCGAGAGCACGATGCGTGCCTTCGAGCCGTTGAAAAAATACGACAAGTAATTATAAACCAATAAAAATCAATTTGTTATGGAACCAATCTATGTAGCCTATTTCGGTATCGTGCTGATGGTGGCCCTCTCCGGCATCGCCAGCTCCTACGGCGTCTCTTTCCCGGCCAACGCCGCCATCGGCGCCATGAAAAAGAACAAGGGCGCGTTCGGTCAGTATCTGATTCTGACGGCGCTTCCCGGTACGCAGGGTCTGTACGGCTTCGTCTGCTTCTTCCTGCTGAAGAACTATCTGACGCCGGGCATCTCGGTCATGCAGGCAGCCGCCATCCTGGGTATGGGTATGTTTGTCGGCTTCGTCTGCCTGTTCAGTTCGCTCCGTCAGGGACAGATCTGCGCCAACGGTGTCGCAGCCATCGGCAACGGCCACAACGTAATGGGTAACACGCTGATTCTGGCCGCTTTCCCGGAGCTGTACGGTATTCTTACCGTAGCTGCCGTGTTCCTGCTCCGTTCGCTGCTGGGCCCGATCATGTAGGCTGCACACGGAACAGTATGCCAAAAGGGGCGAAACCGTTCAGGTTTCACCCCTTTGTTGTGTCCGCCGCGGGCGGGCCGCTTATTTCCGCCACTTCAGCCGGAGGCTGTTGGTCACTACGCTGACGCTGCTGAAGGCCATGGCTGCTCCGGCAATCATCGGGTTGAGCAGGAAGCCGCACACCGGGTAGAGCACGCCTGCGGCAATCGGCACGCCGATCAGGTTGTAGATAAAGGCCCAAAAGAGGTTCTGACGGATGGTGCGCACCGTGCGGACCGAGAGGGCGATGGCGTCGGGAATCCGGTTCAGATCGGACGACACGATGGTCATCTGTGCCACGTCGATGGCAATGTCGCTGCCGCCGCCCATGGCGATGCTCAGATCGGCCTGGGCCAGCGCCGCACTGTCGTTGATGCCGTCGCCCGTCATGGCCACCCGGTGCCCCTGCTCCTGAAGGGAGCGGATGAAGGCACACTTGCCGTCGGGGAGCACGCCGGACTTCCAGTGTTCGATGCCGGCACGGGCGGCAATGGCCCGGGCCGTGTTTTCGTTGTCGCCCGTCACCATCCACACCGTGATGCCCGCTTCGTGCAGCCGGCGCACGGCCTGCGGGGCACTCTCGCGAATGGTGTCAGCCACGGCCAGCACGCCCAGCGCCTGCCGTTCGTCGGCCAGCCAGATCACCGTCTTGGCCTCGTCGAGCCACCGTGCGGCCTGTCGGGCCAGTTCGGGGTCGATCTGCCGCCCCTGTTCGCGCAGCAGGGTTTCGCTGCCGGCCAGGTAGGCCGTGCCGTTGGCGATGCCTCGCACGCCTCGGCCGGTCAGGCTTTCGAATCCGGTGACGGACACCGGTGCGGCCTCTTTCAGGTGGGCGACGACGGCTTCGGCCAGCGGGTGTTCCGACAGCCGTTCCAGGGCGGCCAGTACGGCGGCAGGGGTGCGGTCGCCGCCGAGCCAGGCCTCGTCGGTCACTTCGGGACGTCCCTCGGTGAGGGTACCCGTCTTGTCCAGCACCACCGTGTCGATGCGGCGGGCAGCCTCGAGGCTCTCGGCATCACGGATCAGAATGCCCTCCTCGGCGGCCTTGCCGATGCCTACGGTGATGGCCGTGGGGGTGGCCAGACCCAGCGCACAGGGGCAGGCGATAATGAGGACCGTCACCAGGGCGAGCATGCCGTGCGTCAGGCCGTCGGCGGGGTCGAGCAGCAGCCACAGCACGAAGGCCAGCAGGGCTACGGAGATGATGACGGGGACGAAGACGGCAGCGATCCGGTCCACGCGTTGCTGTACGGGGGCCTTGCTGCCCTGGGCCTCCTGCACCATGCGGATGATGCGGGCCAGGAGCGTGTCGGTGCCGACCTTTTCGGCGCGGAAGGTGAAGCTGCCCTTCTGGTTGATGGTTCCGGCAAAGACCTCCGCTCCGGGCTCCTTGCGCACGGCCACGGGTTCGCCCGTGAGCATGCTTTCGTCCACATAGGAAGCGCCGTCGGCGATGCGTCCGTCCACGGCGATCCGTTCGCCGGGTCGTACGAGTACGGCGTTGCCGGGGCGCACCTGTTCGATGGGGACCTCACGCCGTTCGCCGTTGACGACCAGGGTCACGGTGCGGGGTTGCAGGCCCATCAGTTTGCGGATGGCGGTTGTGGTGTTCTCCTTGGCGCGGGCCTCGAGGAGCCGTCCGAGGAGGATGAAGGCGATGATGACGCTCGAGGCTTCGAAATAGACGTGGGGCTGGATGCCGCGTGCGAGCCAGAACTCCGGCCAGAGCATGTTGAAGAGGCTGAAGAGGTAGGCGATGCCGGTGCTGAGGGCCACGAGGGTATCCATCGTCACGGTGCGGTGGCGGAGTTGCCGCCAGGCGTTCACGAAAAAGCTCCTTCCGCACCAGCCCAGGACCGGTGTCGCAAGGAGCCACATGATCGGATTGGCCAGGGGTATGTCCATGAAGAACATGCCGATGACCGCCACCGGCAGCGAGAGGGCCACGGCCCAGATCGTGCGGTGTTTAAGGTCGATTACTTTTTTTTTTGCCGTTCGTCGAGGGCCTCGGGGGTAGCCTCGGGGGCGGTGATGACCAGGTCGTAGCCCGCCTTGCGGACCACGTCGCGGAGTCCCTCCGGCGAGGTTGCGGCCGGATCGAAGGCGACCGTCACTTCGGCCGAAGCGAAATTGACCGCAGCCGATGCGACGCCGGGTGCCTCCTGCAGGGCCTTCTCGACCCGTGCGGCGCAGGCGGCGCATCCCATCTGCAGAACGGGGAATGTCTCTTTTACCGTTGCCATAGTTTATGTGTGTGTTGAGGGTTTGTTTTCCGACAGCAAAGATGGGGCAACGGGGCCGGCCGGGCGTTATACAATTCTCCGGAAATGTTACATGATTTCCGCCATCGGATACCTGTCTGACTGGCAAGTCGTTGAATGATATGTTGTTATTGCGATGAGGCGTGGCGTTGCGGCCGGGTGGGGCGGGGAGACAAACATACAGTTACCGTCCGGGCGTAATGGAATGGGGTGCTGCGGCGGATGTGCGGCAGGAACGGCCGGGCGCGGAGTGGAGGGTGTTGCGGCTGATGTGCGCGGTGTAACGGTGGGGTGTGCGGCGGTAGCCGTACGGCAGGTGTTGCGGCAGACGGGGCGGTTATACCTCGTCGAGGGGACGCCTGCGGCCGGCGCCGATTGTGCGGAAGTGGCTGGGGGTCAGTCCGGTGACCTTTTTGAACTGGGCGCTCAGATGGGCCACGCTCGAGTAGTTGAGCAGTGCGGCGATTTCGCCCAGCGAGAGTTCGTCGTACACGAGCAGCTCCTTGACCCGTTCGATCTTCTGGTGAATGAAATATTTCTCGATCGTGATGCCCTCCACCTCCGAGAAGAGGCTGCTGATGTAGTTGTAGTCGTGGTGCAGATGGCTGCTCAGGTAGTTGGACAGATTGACCTTCAGGTCGTTGTTTTCGTTGTGGATGAGTTCGATGATGAGGCTCTTGACCTGTTCGATGAGCCGTTCACGCCGGCCGTCGATCAGCTCGAAGCCCACTTCGCGCAGGGAGCGGTCGAGGGTGGTGCGCTCCTGCGGCGTGAGGGGGCGCGGTAGGGAGATGACGCCCAACCCCACCGAGAGGGGTTCGATGCCCTGGTCGTGCAACAGCCGTTCGACCGCCATCATGCAGCGGCGGCACACCATGTTCTTGATATACAGTTTGAACTCTTCCATAGGACTCTGGGCAAAGATACGAATTTTCCGTCTCCGCCGTATCGTCGGCCGGATCAGTCGGCATAGCGGAGCACGACGTCGCGCATCAGGGCGAGGAACTCCTTGCGCCGGTCGGGAGTCAGTACGTCGCCGTGGCTCATGACCACCAGCCGATGGGGGTGGGCTGCGGCGCCGGTCCGGTAGGAGGGGTGCGTGTAGGGGAAGTCGTTGGCGCGGAAGCCGAGCCGTTCGTAGAAGCGGAGGCGGCGGCAGGTCAGTTCGTCCTCGGGCGGTTCGATCTCCAGCACGACCGTGTAGCCGGGGTAGCGGGCCAGCAGGTCGTTCACGATGCGGCTGCCGAGCTGGCGGCCCCGGATGGCGGGATCGACGGCCAGAAACTCGACGTAGAGCAGGTCGGCGCGGGTCCAGTAGAAGCACAGGGCGGCGAGGCGTCCTTCCTCGTCGATCAGCAGGTCACCGTGGGCCAGGCTGTCGCCCAGGGCTGCCTGCTGGGCCGGACGGCTGCGGCGTTCGTAGTCGGGGAAGCTGGTCTCGTAGAGCTGCCACGCCGCTTGGCGGAGGGCGGGCGAAAGATCGTTGAAGGCGACGAATTGCATGGTTTCAACAGTTGGATGGTGAGCGAAGATACCAAAAATCCCCGCCGGAACCAAGGTGCGGCGGGGATCGGAGCGTCGGATTGTTGAGCCATCGGGATTCGAACCCAAAATGACAGAACCAAAATCTGCAGTGTTACCATTACACCATGGCTCAATCACGTTTTTTCGACGTCACAAAGATAACGTTTTTTCCTGTAAAAGCAAGGCGTACGCCGCCGGGCTGCGGGGCGTGCGGCGGAGGGTTACTCCAGCTCGATCTCGCGGATCTCCACCATGGGTTTCTCCGACTGGGGCTGCAGGGGGTCGTCGGCCGCATCGGGGCGGAATTCCAGCGTGTAGAGGTTGTACTCGGGCTGCATCATGGCGCCCGTGGCGGCATCGATGCCCCATCCCAGGATGTTGGTGAGGTTGATGATCGAGACCGGGTTGAAGGTCTTGGTGATGGTTACGGTAGCCTTCTTGTAACCAGCCTGGGTACCCACCACGACGGTCTGGTAGAAGCCGCGCGGCACTTTGACCGTGAAGGGGAACTCGACGTCGTAGTATTTGTAGCCGTCGATGGTGAGGGTCTCGGCGGCAGGGATGTTTGCCTCGAAGGTGACGTTTTTCTTGGCGCCGCAGAAGATGGAGGCGCAGGAGCTCAGCCCGCAGGCGCAGGCGATCAGGGCAATGATGTGTCTGGTCATGGTTGCTGTCGGTTGATTTGTGCACAAAGATAGCCATCGCCCCGGGAAAAACAACACCAGCCTGCATTTTGATCCCTCCCCGGACGGAAAACGGTGACCTGGGGGCGTACTGGTCCGGCGGTCAGGGGCCGTTGGGACCGCCGCATCCGGTGCCCGTTCGGGACCTCCCGTTCTCCGGGACCTCCCAGTCCGGCTGGGCAGCGCGCCGACGGGCGAAAACCGGAGCCGGCGGGGCGGTCGCACCGCCTTTTTTTGTATTTTTGGAACATATTTCCGAACAAGACAAGAAACGATACGATATGTACGAAAAACAACTGGAAGCGATCGGCCGCCTGCTGGGTGTCATGGACCGGCTGCGGGTGGAGTGCCCCTGGGACCGGGAGCAGACCTTCGAGTCGCTGCGCAACAACACCATCGAGGAGACCTTCGAGCTGACGGATGCCATCACCGACGGCGACATGGATGGCATCCGCGAGGAGCTGGGCGATCTGCTGCTGCACATCGTCTTCTACTCCCGCATGGCCGACGAGCAGGGACGCTTTGATATTGGTGACGTGGCCAATTCGCTGTGTGACAAACTGATCTACCGCCATCCTCACGTCTATGGCACGGTGGAGGCGGACAGTGCCGGCCAGGTGATCCACAACTGGGAGACGCTGAAGCTGGCCGAGAAGCGCAAGAAGGACCGCAAGGCGCGCCGGGGCGTACTGTCGGGGGTGCCGCGCAGCCTGCCGGCCATGGTAAAGGCCTACCGGATCGGTCAGAAGGCGGCTGCGGCCGGTTTCGACTGGGAACGGCGCGAGGATGTCTGGGACAAGGTCAAGGAGGAGGTGGCCGAGGTGGAGCGCGAGATCGACGCCAACGACCACGACCGGGCCGAAAGCGAAGTGGGCGACCTGCTCTTTGCGCTGGTGAACATGGCGCGACTCTACGGCATTGATCCGGAGAATGCGTTGGAGCGGAGCAACAAGAAGTTCATGCGCCGCTTTGCCCACATCGAGGCGCAGGCCGAGGAGCAGGGCGAGGAGCTGACCCGGATGCCCCTCCAGGAGATGGAACGCTACTGGCAGGAGGCCAAGGAGGAGGAAAAGAAAGAGGAATAACCGTGACGGCGGGCCTCCCGCCGCGCGACAGACTCGAGGCAAACTATGGCATTGATCAAAACGGTGCGGGGCAAGACTCCCGCGGTCGGCGAGGGGACGTTTCTGGCCGACACGGCCGTGCTGATCGGCGATGTGACCGTCGGACGCGACTGTTCGATCTGGTTCAACGCCGTACTGCGCGGCGACGTAAACACCATCACGATCGGCGACCGGACCAACATTCAGGACGGCGTCGTGCTGCACACCCTGTTCGACGGGTCGCCCCATCCGTCGCAGACGCGTATCGGCAGCGACGTGTCGGTGGGCCACAACGCCATTATCCACGGCGGCATCATCGGGGACAACTGCCTGATCGGCATGGGGGCCACGATTCTCGACAACGCGGTGGTGGGCAGCGGCTGCATCATAGCGGCCAATGCGCTGGTGCTCTCGGGCAGCCGGCTCGAGCCCAACGGCGTCTATGCCGGCGTTCCGGCCCGCCGGGTGAAGGAGGTCACTCCGCAGCAGCGCGAGGAGATCATCGCCCGCACGGCGCGCGACTACCGGCTCTACGCCTCGTGGTACACCGAACCGGAGCGGTAGCGATGTTCGTAGCGGAGGCAGCCTTTCAACGGCCTTTCTCCGGTTTCGGCGGCGGCCTTCGGCCCGGTGTGCGGAGCTGACGGGCTTCCGGCGGACGGCCGTCCGGTCCGTTCACCCCGCTGTTTTGCCGTTTGGCCCGGCGGTCTGAAGATCGGAACGGCGGGCTCCCTATCTTTGTGAGAGGGCAGAGGCTGCTGCGTCTCCGCCATCCGAGACGGCAATGTATATGGTACGACACAAAATCCGGTTCGGCAAGAACCTCGTCAACGGATTGATCGCAGTGGTGATCAGTCTGATCGTCAATTTCTCGTATCTGGTGTACATGATCCTGGCGGCACGGAGTACCGTCCGTCCTCATGGCTACGGCATGGAGCATTACACCTCTTCCGTGATTGTCGAGGCGCTGTTCTATGCGGTGATGGCGTTCGTGCTGCTGGGGGTGTTCACGTGGCGGTTCGATGCCTCGCGGGCTTCGTCGCGCAGTTACGGCCATCGGTTGTTGCTGGCTCTGGTGCTGGCGGGGTGTTTCTATTTCGAGGCGCCCTTCGTTTCGCGCTACGGCGAGCTGCGCATCGTGTTGCTTGCTCAGCGCATTGTCAATCCGATGGTGTTGCTGAAGATCTCCTTCACGCTGGTAGTGGCGGCGCTCTACGGCAAGATCTACGAACTGATCGCCCGCCAGCAGCAGATGTCGCTCGAGAATGAACGCCTCAAGACCGAAAACCTGCGCTCGCGGTACGACGTGCTGGTCACCCAGATGAATCCGCACTTCTTCTTCAATTCGCTCAATTCGCTGGCGATGCTGGTGAGGGAGGAGCGCACGGCCGATGCCCTGACCTACATCGACCGGTTGTCGGAGACATTCCGCTACGTGATTCGTTCGGGACGGAACATGCTGACTCCGCTGCGCGACGAACTGGCCTTTCTGGAAGGGTACAAGTACCTGCTTGAGGTGCGTTATGCCGGCAAACTGTTCATCGAAACCCGGATTCCGGCCGACTGCATGGATCGCCTGCTGCCTGCGCTGTCGTTGCAGCCGCTGATTGAGAATGCCGTAAAACACAATACGATTACCCGCACCAAACCTCTGCGGGTGACCATCCAGGCCGAGGGCGACATGCTTTCGGTCAGCAATCCGATCCAGCCCAAGATCGACGATTCGGAGCAGGGCACGGGAATCGGACTGAAGAATCTGGCGAGCCGCTACCGGCTGCTGACCGACCGGGAGATTGCCGTGTCGGCCGAGCAGGGCGTGTTCGTCGTGCGGCTGCCGCTGGAGGAGCGGCGGCGCGAGGAGAGTAACCCGATCAAGAAGGAATCAGCATGCGAGTGATCGTAGTGGAAGACGAGACCGCGGCGGCGGTTAATCTGATGTCGATGCTGCACCACGCCTTTCCGCAGATGGAGGTGGCGGCGCAGCTGGAGAGCGTGACGGAGACGGTCGAATGGCTCGAGACGAACGATGCTCCCGACCTGATGTTTCTGGACATTCACCTGGCCGACGGTTCGGCCTTCACGATTTTCGAGAAGACGGAGGTCACCTGTCCGGTGATCTTCACCACGGCCTACGACCAGTATGCCCTGGAGGCGTTCCATCTGAACAGCATCGACTACCTGCTCAAGCCCATCAAGGAGGAGGAGCTGCGGCGTGCGGTCGAGAAACTGGAGCACCTCTCGCAGGCGGCCCAGCAGGCGTATGTCCGCCGGGTGGGTGACGCCATGCAGCAACGGCGCGGGGCGCAGTCCTTTCTGGTGCACGTGCGCGACCGGATCATTCCGCTGCGCCGGGAACACATTGCCTTTTTCTATTCCAGCCACGAGAAGGTGACCATCGGCACCCTCAAGGGGGAGCAGTTCCCCTTCGATCGTCCGCTGGATGCCATCATGCCGCTGTTGCCGGAGGAGGAGTTTTTCCGGGCCAACCGCCAGTTCATCATAGCCCGCGAGGCGATCGGCGACATTGCGATCTGGTTCGGCAACCGGTTGGCAGTCAACCTGACGGTCGGCATTCCGGAGAAGGCGGTCATCATCAGCAAGGCGCGCGTTCCCGAGTTCAAACGGTGGCTTCAGGGCGTGAGCGAGGAAGAGAGACACGGCAAAGAGATACATAGCGTTTACTGAGAAAAAATATGAAGAAATTTATTTTATTGTGCGGGCTGCTGGTGTCGGCCCTGTCGGCCTTTGCGGCCGCTCCGACGGGACGGGTGTCGGGTGTGCTGGTGGACGGCGACACGGGCGAACCGGTCATCGGGGCGGTGGTCGAGATGAACGGCCTCGGCGGACTGGATGCGGCGCGGCAGCAGATGACCGACATCGACGGCCGCTTTGCGCTGAACGACCTGGCCTACGGCCGCTACGAGATGAAGTTCACCTTCCTCGGCTACAAGGAGCTGGTGAAGACGGTGGCCGTCAACGGGGCGAGCGTCGATCTGGGCACCCTGAAACTCGAGGTCGAGTCCACCGCCATCGAAGCGGTGGTGCTGGAGGTTCCGGCCATGCGTACCTCGCAGAAGGGCGATACGGTGGTGTATAATGCGGCGGCCTTCAAGGTGGCCTCCGATGCCGACACCGAGACCCTGCTGGCCAAGATGCCCGGCGTGATGATCGGGGCCGACGGCACGGTTGAGGCCCAGGGCGAGGAGATCAAGAAGATCCTCGTGGACGGCAAGGAGTTCTTCGGCGACGACGTCAGCACGGCCATCAAGAACCTGCCGGCCGAGGTGGTCGAGAACGTGGAGATCTTCAACAAGCTCAGCGACCAGGCCGAATTCACGGGGCTGGACGACGGCGAGGGCTACAAGGCGATCAACATCGTCACCAACGTCGGCAAGCGGCGGGGTGTCTTCGGCAAACTCTATGCCTCCTACGGTTATCCGGAGTACTATACGGCGGGCGGCAATGTCAACCTGTTCAGCGGCGATACGCGGCTGTCGCTGATCGGCATGGCCAACAACATCAACCAGCAGAATTTCTCCTTCGAGGATATTCTGGGCGTTGTCAATACGGGCGGCAATTCGACCGGAGGCGGCGGCATGCGGATGGGCCGTGGCGGCGGCATCGGCGGTTACATGGTGCGTCCGCTGGACGGTATCTCGACGATCCAGTCGGTGGGCCTTAACTTCAGCGATACGTGGGGCAAGCGCGACGGTGTGGAGGTGACGGCCAGCTACTTCTTCAACCACAACGCCAACCGCAACGTCTTTACGCACGAGGTGTGGCAGGATCCCGGCACACAGTATGACTACGAGACGGGTTCCTCGCGGGCCCAGAACTACAACCACCGCTTCAACGCCCGCCTCGACTACAAGATCAACGACAACCAGAGTCTTATGATCCGCCCCTCGTTCAGCTACCAGAACTACAGCAGCTGGCAGCAGGCCCGGACGGATATCTCCAACCTCACCGAAGAGGAGGTGTACGAACAGCTGAAGAGCATTCTGAACGGCACGGATGACAGCCGAACCGGTTACAACGCCGGTCTGACGGCCCTCTACCGGTTGAAGCTGGGCAAGCCCGGCCGCACGCTGACGGTCAATCTCAACGGCCGTTACAGCAAGAACGACCAGCTGGAGCTGATCGACGAGTACTACTACATGCCGCAGTTCGTCGAAGGAGCCGTGGCCGACTCGGTGGCCAACCAGCGGATCGGACAGGATACCTATACCTACCATCTCGAGGCGGGAGCCACCTACACCGAACCGTTGAGCCGGAAGTCGCTTGTCAGCCTGGAGTACCGGGCCACGTACGACTACTCCGACGCCCAGAAGCTCACCTACCTGTGGGATCCGCTGGAGGGCATCATCAGTCCGCAGTTCGACGACCAGCTCTCGACGATCAACAACAGCGGCTACCTGACCCATCGTGTCGGTCCCGGCTACCGCTATTCGGACGGCAAGGCCAACATTTCGGCCTCGCTGATGTACCAGTACGCGACGCTCGACAACAACACGTTGGCACCTTCGACGATTGACCCCTATGTGCGGTATAATTTCAACAACCTGGTTTATGCGGTGATGACCAACATCAACTTCGACCAGCAGAACACGCTGCGCATCCACCTGCGTTCGCGGACCGAGAATCCCTCCGTCACCCAGCTGCAGGACGTGCCCGACTTCTCCAACACCACCTACGTGCAGGGGGGTAATGCTGCGCTGGTTCCGGCCTACAAGAACACGATACACGCCTTCTACATCAACTCCAACGTACCCAAGGGACAGACCTTTACGGTGATGTTCGGCGCCGAGTACACGACCGACTACATCGGCGACTCGATCGTCACCTACCATGCCGACCGTCCCTTCGTCATCCCCAATTCCGATCAGGTACTTCAGCCCGGCCAGCGCTATTCGCGCTACGCCAACCTGGGCAGCAGCTGGCTGCTCCGCGGCGGTCTGAGCTACGGTCTGCCGGTCCGTTTCCTGGCCAGCAACCTGAACTTCAACGTGGGCGTGATGCTGGCGCAGACCCCCAACGTGATCGACGGCGAGAAGTTCATGCGCAACGAGAGCTACTTCAACGGCGGCGTCCAGCTCAGCAGCAACATCAACGAGAACATCGACTTCACGATCATGTACAACGGCAGTTACAACATTGCCAGCAGCGTGGCGCAGGGGGTGCGCACCCAGAACCGGTTCATCAACCAGTATGCCTCGGCCAACATCAAGTGGGTCTTCTGGAAAGGCTTTACCTTCACCGGCGCGGTGACCTACAACCAGTACAAGGGCATCACGAGCAACTACAACGAACAGTACGTGCTCTGCAACCTCTACATCGGCAAGAAGATCTTCCGCAACCAGCTCGGCGAGGTGAGCATCGGCGTGAACGACCTGCTGAATCAGAACACCAGCTTCCGCCGTACCGTGGAGAGTTCCTACATCCAGAACAGCACCAACCTGGCCATCGGCCGCTATTTCTCGGTGCAGTTTGTCTATAACCTGCGGGCCTTCAGCAAGGGCGTCAAGGCCAGCGATTATGACAATTTCGACAAGGGAGCCCGACGTCCTCCGATGGGGCCTCCGCCTCCCTTCCATTGATGCGTCCCTTAGTCGTGGGCGGCCCGGACGGGCCGCCCACGTTCGTTTTGGAAGCGGTCCGGCTCCGGGCGGGGTTGTCGGCGTAAGGTCGCCGGATTGAGGCGCTGTGGTGTCACGGCGTTCTGTCCGGCCGGTTCATGACACAAAAAACGGGCCCGCAGCTGCAAGAGCCGCGGGCCCGTTCGGGTCATTTCCGGCGGAGGAACCTACATGTTTTTGAGTTTGTTTCGGATGCCGAAGAGCTGGAAGGCGAAGATCACCAGCGCGATGCCGGCAACCAGCAGGGCAATGCCGAGCCATGCGATGACCACCTCCACACCGAAGACGAGCGGGCGGAACAGGATCATCAGCGCGCAGAGGGTCAGCAGAATGCCCAGCACGATGGTCCAGCCCATGCCCGGCACTTTGAAGCGGCTCATTTCACTGGCGATGCCGATCAGACCGATGCCGCGCGAGAGCAGCCAGATGCCCAGAAAGATGGGGAGCATCAGGGCCGTGATGCCGGGGCTGCTGATCAGCATGATGCCGAGGATCACCTCCAGACAGCCTAACATGGCGGTCCAGCTGCGTCCGGCCATGTAGCGTTCGGTGAATGCCATGACCAGCTGCTCGACGCCGGAGACGAACATCAGCACGGCGAAGAGGGCCGACAGGCCGAGATAGCTTGCGCCGGGATAGGCGAATACCAGGATGCCGGACACGCAGATGGCGATGCCGAGTACCAGCGTAACCCACCAGTAGCGGGTCAGGCTTTTGAATTCTGTCATGAGAGTAGCCATAGTCAGAATGTTTTTGTTTATGGTATGATATCAACACCTTTGCATCCTGCAAGAATCGTGCAAAACCTGCTCGGGCAGAGCAGGTTTTGCATTTGTTGCCTGATCTCTGTCTCTGCAAGGCTCTCTGGTTCGGTCTCTGCCCGGATAGGCCGTGTTCGGCTCTCCGTCAGCTCACCGGCATTTGCTTTCGCCCGACTCTTATCTCTGCCTGACACTCTGCCCCACCTCCGCCTATCCTCTGTCGATAGGCTGTCCGTTAGTCAGCCTGGTATTTGCTTCCGCCCGGCAGTTTGGTAGTTGCCTCTGCTTGGTCCTTGTCCGACAGTCCTTGTCCGACAGTCCTTGTCCGACAGCCGACAGCCCGACAGACAGCTCTTGGTTCGTCCGCCTGCCCGTCAGCTGCATCTGTATGCGTCTCGTCTTTGCCGGTGTCCGCTACCTTGTTTGCCGCAGTTCGCCTTTCCGCTCGCCCTGTTTGCCAGCCTGTCGTTGCGGGACAGCCTTTTGCTGCCGTTCTGACACGCCTGTCAGGGTGGCACACAAAAAACGCCCGGACCGCTGGCGCGGGATCCGGGCGTTTGGGGTGGTGGAAAAGTCGGCTGCTATTTCGTCGGAGCGGTTTCCAGCGTGTAGCAGAGGAATTTCCAGAACTTCTCGACCGAAGCGATGTTTACCTTCTCATCGGGCGAGTGGGGGTATTTGATCGTCGGGCCGAACGAGATCATGTCCATCGAGGGGTATTTGCCGCCGATGATGCCGCATTCCAGACCGGCGTGGATGGCCATAACGGCCGGTTTGGTGCCGTAGAGTTTCTCGTAGCCGACCATCATCGTCTTGAGGATGGGGGAGTCCATGTTCGGGTTCCAGCCGTCGTAGGAGCCGGACGTCTTGACCGTGGCGCCCGTCAGTTCGAATACGGTGCGCATCGTCAGGGCCAGATCCTCCTTCTCGCTGTTCATGGAGCTGCGTAGCAGGCACTGGATCTTGAACGAGCCGCGCTCGGAAACCACGCGGGAGAGGTTTGAGGAGGTCTGTACCAGACCGGGCATGGCGGTGCTCATGCGTACCACGCCGTTCGGGCAGGCATAGACGGCATCGACCAGATTGGCCTGATCGAAGAAGTTGATGGCCTTGGCGGGCAGGGTAGCCGGTACGGCACGGAACGAGAGGCTGTCCTCGATGCCCTTGTATTCGGCGATGTAGAGTTTCTCGAATTTCTTGACGGCGTTCAGGAAGGCCTTTTCGTTTTTCTTCATCACGGCAACCGTGGCGAAGGCTTCGCGGGGAATGGCGTTGCGCAGACCGCCGCCGTCGATGTCGCAGAGCATGATGCCCAGTTTCTCCTGGTAGTTGCGCAGGAAGCGGGCGAGCAGTTTGTTGGCATTGCCGCGCTGGAGGATGATCTCCATGCCCGAGTGGCCGCCCTTGAGGCCTTTCAGTTCGAGGCGGTAGCCGGCAAACTCCTTCTTGTCGATCTTCTCGGTGTCGTATTTCATCGTGGCCGTCAGGTCGAGACCGCCGGCGCAGCCCACGTAGAGTTCGCCTTCGGTTTCCGAGTCGAGGTTGAGCAGAATGTCGCCTTTCAGTTCACCGGGTTTCAGGGCAAAGGCACCATCCATGCCCGTCTCCTCGGTCGCGGTGAAGAGGGCTTCGATGGGACCGTGTTTCAGCTCCTTGGATTCGAGCACGGCCAGGATGGTCGATGCGCCGATGCCGTTGTCGGCACCCAGCGTCGTACCGTTGGCGGTTACCCATTCGCCGTCGATGTAGGCTTCGATGGGGTCTTTCTCGAAGTCGAACTCCTTGTCCGAGTTCTTCTGGGGCACCATGTCGAGGTGGGCCTGCAGCACGATCGTGCGGCGGTTCTCCATGCCCGGCGTGGCGGGTTTGCGGATGATTACGTTCGGGCCCTCGTCCACCGTGTAGTCCAGGTGGTGGGTCTTGGCGAAATTGATGACGTATTCCCGGATCTTCTCCTCGTGGTGCGAGGGGCGGGGAATGTTGCAGATCTCGGCGAAGTGCGACCAGAGAGCTGCCGGTTGCAGTTTTTTCAGATCCTTGTCCATGATCGTATCGGTTGTTTTTGTCTGTCTTTTGCTGTCGTCGTTGCCGTGTGCGGCATCGGGCCCGGATAGCTCCTGCGGCCTGTTACAAAGATGCGCAGAAAAAACGACGGCGGGTTATATGATTTCCCGAAAGATTTACATGTTTCTTGCACTTTTCCGGCCTCCGGCGCGGCGGGTCATTCGCCATGCCGGAAGGTCTCCTCCTCCGAGCGCTCCTGCTGCTCCTCGAAGGCGCGGATGATGTGCTGCACGAGCCGGTGGCGGATGATGTCCTGTTTGCCGAATTCAACGATGGCGATGCCCTTTATATTGCGCAGCAGCTCCATGGCCCGCACCAGTCCCGAGTCGGAGCGGCGGGGCAGGTCGATCTGGGTGATATCGCCCGTGACAATGAACTTGGCGTTGCGCCCCATGCGGGTGAGGAACATCTTCAGCTGCGAGAGGGTGGTGTTCTGGGCCTCGTCGAGGATGACAAAGGCGTTGTCGAGCGTCCGGCCGCGCATGTAGGCCAGCGGGGCGATCTGCACGGTGCCCTCGTCGATGTATTTCTGGAGTTTGGCCGGAGGGATCATGTCGTTCAGCGCGTCGAAGAGCGGCTGGAGGTAGGGGTCGAGCTTCTCCTTCATGTCGCCGGGCAGGAAGCCCAGTTTTTCGCCCGCCTCGACGGCCGGGCGGGTGAGGATGATCCGCTTGACCTCCTTGTTCTTGAGGGCTCTCACGGCCAGGGCAATGGCCGTATAGGTCTTGCCGCTGCCGGCGGGACCTACCGCGAAGAGCAGGTCGTTGTCGTCGTAGAGCTTGACCAGCCGCTGCTGGTTCTCGGTGCGGGCGCGCACGATGAGGCCCCCGTTGCCGTAGACGATGATGTCCTTCTCCTGGGCCGCTTCGGCCTGGCGCAGTCCCTGGGAGAAAACCTGTCCGACCACCTCCGGGGAGAGGTGGCCGTACTTGGCTGCGTAGGTGAGCAGTTCGTCGATCTTTCCCTCGAACCGGATCAGTTCCTCCTCGTCGCCGATGGCCTTGAGAATGGAGCCGCGGGCGACGATCCGGAGTTTGGGAAAGAGCTCGCACATTTTCTTCAGATTGGCGTTGGCCGCACCGTAGAAACCGAGCTGATCGACTCCCTCGAGTGTGATGATCTTTTCCGGCATGGGCGGAACGGTTAGAAGAGGTAGCCGACGCTGATGGTCCAGCTGGTCGGCGTGGTGTTCACGGAGGCGAGGTCACCGACCTTGGTGATCTCCTTTTTCTTGAATACGCCGTTGTAGCGCACGTCTACCATGATGTTGAACAGGTCGACGCCGATGCCGGCAGTCCAGGTCACGGCCGGGCGGTGGAATACGTTCTCATACGATTCGGCATTCTTCAGGTTCGAGAACTTGGCCGTGGACATGATGTTGAAGACCGGGCCGAGGTTGGCACGGATCTTGACGATGTTCGAGGAGCCGATGCCCACGCCCACCAGTACCGGTACGCTGAGGTTGTTGGTCGTCACGTCCGACGTGCTCAGCCCTTCGGCCAGCTGCACGCCCTTGAACTTGCCCCAGTCGTAGACCAGCTCGCCCTGTACGTAGATCGGTACGACGGGAATGTCCATTCGGGCCACGATGCCGGCATTGAAACCGGCGGCATTCTTTTTGAAGGCGTCGCTGCTGAGCAGTGTATTGATGTCGAACTTCTGCTGGTTGGCGGTGTAACCGGCCTTGATTCCGAACGAGAAAAGCGGCAGCGAGTTGTTGTTGCCGGCCAGAGCCGATACGGAAATGAGCGCCGCACAGGCGAGAGTCAAGAGTTTTTTCATGAGGTTTTTGTGTTTGTTGATTGTCTCTGCCAACAAATATAGCCTTTTTATCCCGAACTTTGCTCGGCCGACCGAAAAATGGCGCATCCGGCGGGCGGCCTCGGGGCTGCGTCCGGCCGAAAACGGCGCTTTCGGCGGCGGAAGGGGGCAGGAGAAGCGGGAAGTTGGAGATTTCTCGCTATCTTTGCACTTTATAAAATACGCAATGATATGGGCATAGTAGCAATCGTCGGCCGCCCTAACGTGGGCAAGAGCACCCTTTTCAACCGGCTGGTCGGCATGCGCCAGGCCATCGTGGATGCGACGGCCGGCACCACGCGCGACCGTCACTACGGCCGTACGGACTGGAACGGCCGCGAATTTTCGGTGATCGACACGGGCGGTTACACGGTCAACAGCGACGACGTCTTCGAGGACGAGATCCGTCGCCAGGTGATGCTGGCGATCGACGAGGCCGACGTGATCCTGTTCCTGACGGAGGTCAGCACGGGCATCACCGATCTGGACATGTTCATGGCCGACATCCTGCGGCGCACATCCAAAAAGGTGCTGCTGGTGGTGAACAAGGTGGACAACAACGAGCAGTACTACGGCACGCACGAGTTCTATGCGCTCGGTCTGGGCGAGCCCTATGCCATCAGTTCGATGAGCGGCAGCGGTACGGGCGATCTGATGGATGCCATCGTGGCCGCGCTGCCGGACGATTCGCGGAGCCTCTACGAGGAGGGGTTGCCCCGCATCACGATCGTCGGCCGCCCCAACGTGGGCAAGTCGTCGATGACCAACGCCCTGCTGGGTCAGGAGCGCAACATCGTGACGCCGGTGGCCGGCACCACGCGCGATTCGGTGCACACGCGCTACAACAAGTTCGGCATGGACTTCTATCTAATCGATACCGCCGGTCTGCGCAAGAAGGGCAAGGTGACCGAGGATCTGGAGTTCTATTCGGTGATGCGTTCCATCCGGGCCATCGAGAGTTCGGATGTCTGCATCCTGATGCTGGACGCTTCGCAGGGCATCGAGGCGCAGGACATGAACATCTTCAACCTGATCGTGCGCAACCGCAAGGGGTGTGTGATCGTGGTGAACAAGTGGGACCTCATCCGCAAGGACAACAATACGATGAAGGAGTGGCGCGAGTTCCTGAAGAGCAAGCTGGCTCCCTTCAGCGACGTGCCGGTCATCTTCACCTCCGTGCCTGACAAGCAGCGCATTCTGGAGGTGTTGCAGACGGCGCTCCGGGTGTATCAGTCGCGCATCCGCCGCATCTCCACCTCGGAGCTGAACGACTACCTGCTGCCCATCATCGAGGAGACGCCGCCCCCTTCGACCAAGGGCAAGTACATCCGCATCAAATACGTGACGCAGTTGCCGAACCCCACGCCGGTCTTCGCCTTCTTCGTCAATCTGCCCCAATACATCAAGGATACCTACCGCCGTTTCCTGGAGAACAAGATCCGCGAACGCTGGGATTTCTCCGGCGTGCCGATCCAGATCTATTTCCGGCAGAAATAGCGGCGGCCCGCGTCCGGCCGGAGCGTACAGAGCGGAGGGGATCCCGACGGAAACCGTCCGCTTTTGTTTTGCCCCGCAGCGCGGCGGCGGAACGTCTCCCTGTAAATCTCTTGCGATCATGACTTCCCAGCAACGACGTACGATTGCCCTGCCCATTGCGATGGCACTGGGGGCGGTTTTCCACGGATTCTTCAACCGGATCTCCTTCCTGACCCCGTGGCTGATCTTCGCCATGCTTCTGGTGACTTACTGCCGCATCTCGGCGCGCGAGGTGCGCTTCACGCGGTTCCACTGGGGGCTGCTCACCCTCCAACTCGGCGGGGGCGTGCTGCTCTACCTGCTGCTGGCGCCCGTGAACGGTGTGTTGGCACAGGGCGTCTTCATGTGTTCCTTTATCCCCACGGCCATGGCGGCCACCACCATCGGCGGCATGCTGGGGGCCGATGTGGCCACGATGGCCTCCTTCTGCCTGCTGAGCAACATGGGAGTGGCCGTGGCGGCACCGGTGCTCTTTGCCCTGATCGGCGCCCATCCGGAGTATTCGTTTCTCCGCTCGCTGACGCTGATCCTGTGGCGCGTGGTGCCGCTGCTGATCCTGCCCTTCGTCTGTGCCGTGGCGCTCGACCGCTTCCTGCCGCGCTGGCACGAGGCCGTGCGCCGCAGACAGATCGTCTCGTTCTGGCTGTGGGCCGTTTCGCTCACCATCGTCATGGGACGTACGGTTGAATTTCTGGTACACCAGCCCCGCGCCCACTACGGCATGGAGATCGCCATGGCCCTGCTGGCGCTGGTGGTCTGCCTGACACAGTTCGCCGTGGGGCGCACGGTGGGACGGCGATACGGGGATACGGTGGCCGGCGGCCAGTCGCTCGGCCAGAAAAACACCGTGCTGGCCATCTGGATGGCGCAGACGTGGCTCGACCCGCTCGCTTCGGTGGCTCCGGCGGCCTATGTGGTCTGGCAGAACATCGTGAACAGCATCCAGCTGTGGCGCTACAAGGGGGCCGGCAAGGTCTGACGGACAGGGAATCATGGCAGCTTTGGAACATGCGGGCGATCTGACGCGGGGCGGCATCACGGCGACGATGCTGCGCTTTGCCGCGCCGATGATGATCGGCAACCTTCTCCAGCAGGGCTACAACCTGGCCGATACCTTTATCGTGGGGCGGCTGCTGGGCCCTTCGGCACTGGCGGCGGTGGGAACCTCCTATACGCTGATGGTGTTTCTCACCTCCCTGTTCATCGGATTGAGCATGGGCAGTGGTGCGGTCTTCTCGCTCCAGTTCGGCGCGCGCGACGGGGAGGCTCTGCGGCGTAGCCAGACGGCTGCCCTGTGGCTGATCGGCGGGGTGACCGTGGCGATCAACCTCCTGGCCCTGGCGCTGATCCGTCCCGTCATCGCCCTGCTGCAGACCCCTCCGGAGGTGGTCGGCCCGATGTACGACTACCTGCTGGTGATCTTTCTCGGGATGGGTTTTACCTCCTTGTACAACTATTACGCCTGCCTGCTGCGGGCCGTGGGCGATTCGCTCACGCCGCTGGTCTATCTGGCCGTTGCGGTCGTGCTCAACATCGGCCTCGACCTCTTCTGCATCGCCACGCTGGGGTGGGGGGTGCGCGGTGCGGCGGTGGCGACCGTGGCCGCCCAGGCGGTGGCCGGCGTGGGGCTGTGTCTCCACACGCTGCACCGCTTTCCGCTCTTCCGCCCCCGCCGGGGTGCCCTGCGGCCCGACCGGCGCGCCATCCGCGAGATCTTCTCCTACTCGTCGCTGACCTGCCTGCAGCAGTCGGTCATGAATTTCGGCATCCTCATGGTGCAGGGACTGGTCAACAGCTTCGGCACGGCCGTGATGGCCGCCTTTGCCGTAGCGGTGAAGATCGACTCGTTCGCCTACATGCCGGCCCAGGACTTCGGCAACGCCTTCTCCACCTTCATCGCCCAAAACTACGGGGCCGGACGCACCGATCGGGTGCGGCAGGGGGTGCGGCGTGCCGTGCTGGCCGTCTCGCTCTTCTGTCTGGCCGTGTCGGCGGCGGTCTTCGTGTGGGCCGAACCGTTGATGCGGCTGTTCGTTTCGGCCGACGCGGCGGAGATCATCGCCGTCGGCCGCGAATACCTGCGCGTGGAGGGCAGCTTCTACATCGGCATCGGGTGGCTCTTCCTGCTCTACGGCTTTTTCCGCGCCGTGCGGATGCCGGGCATGTCGCTTGTGCTGACGCTCTTTTCGCTCGGTACGCGCGTGGCCCTGGCCTACGGCCTGGCGGCCATTCCGGCTGTCGGCGTGCACGGCATCTGGTGGTCGATCCCGATCGGCTGGGCCCTGGCCGATGCGGTGGGCTACGGGTGCTATCGCCGCCGTTTCGTGCGTGCCGGGCGGTAGCGAGCCTTGCGGCCGGACACAACAAAGGGGGCGCGATCCATCGGAATCGCGCCCCCTGTCTCTTTGCCGGGCGGCTACTCGGTCAGCCGTGCGAGGGCGGTGTCGATCATGTGGCCGATCAGCGCCTGATAGTCCGTGTCGGAGTCGTGGGCAACCCGCTGGGCGATCACCGTGCAGATCGTGGCGGCGCGGTGGCCCATCAGGGCGGCCAGACCGGCCACGGCCGAACTCTCCATCTCGCAGTTGGTGACGTGCAGGCCGTCGAAGGAGAAGGCCGCCAGCCGTTCGAGCAGGCCCGGGTCGGCGGGGGCGAGCCGCAGGTAGCGTCCCTGCGGGGCGTAGAAGCCGGGAGCGGAGATGGTGATGCCCGGTACGGTGTCGTGGCGGAACAGTTCGGCCAGGGAGCCATCGGCGTCGATGCAGTAGGGGGTGGCTAGCCGCGGATCGGGTTTCACCTGCTCCAGCATGGCCTGTTCCATGGCGAGGTTGCAGACCCGCTCGCGTCCGGCGTAGAAGTTCAGCAGGCCGTCCATGCCGATTGAGGTGTGCGAGAAGATGAGCGAACCGATGGCCAGATCGGACTGCAGGGCGCCGCAGGTGCCCAGCCGCAGCAGGGTGAGCTGCCGGAACTGCGGACGTACGGTGCGCGAGGTCAGGTCGATGTTGGCCAGGGCGTCCAGCTCGGTCAGCACGATGTCGATGTTGTCCGTGCCGATGCCGGTCGAGACGACCGAGAGGCGTTTGCCCCGGAAGGTGCCGGTCACGGTGTGAAATTCGCGGTTGGAGACTTCCTCTTCGCGCGTGTCGAAGCGGGCGGCGACGGTCTCGACGCGTCCCGGGTCGCCGACCAGCAGCACCGTGTCGGCCAGCTGTTCGGGGCGCAGGTGGAGATGAAATACGGAGCCGTCGTCGTTGAGGATCAGCTCCGAGGCGGGAATGGTTCGCTTCATGGGGAATTCGCTTTTTTATTGCGATAAAAATAACTATTTTCGTCCGATATAAAAACTTCCTGAATCGAATTTTATGACGTTGATAAAGTCCATCTCCGGCATCCGGGGAACCATCGGCGGCGTGGCAGGCGACAACCTCACCCCGCCGGACATCGTGAAATTTACGGTCGGCTACACCCGTTGGCTGGCCGAACACAACCACAAGGAGCATCGTCGGGTCGTTGTGGGCCGCGATGCGCGCATTTCGGGCGACATGGTGGCCTCGCTGGTCAAGGGTACCCTCATGGGGTGCGGCGTGGATGTAATCGACGTGGGGCTGTGCACCACGCCGGGTGTCGAACTGGCCGTGACTACCAAGCGGGCCGACGGCGGCATCATCATCACCGCCAGCCACAACCCCCGCCAGTGGAACGCGCTGAAGCTGCTCAACGACCGCGGCGAATTCCTGAGCGACGCCGACGGCCACCGCGTGCTGGAACTGGCCGAAGCCGGCGGAGCGGAGTTCCCCGACGTGGACTGGCTGGGCCATGTGGTCGAGAGCGGCTCCTTCGGCGAGCAGCACATCGACATGGTGCTGGCCCTGCCGCTGGTCGATGTCGAGGCGGTGCGTGCCCGTCACTTCAAGGCGGTGGTCGATCCGGTCAACTCGGTCGGCGCGCTGGTCATCCCGCGCCTGCTGGAGCGCATGGGCGTTGAGGTGATCTGCCTGAACAGTACGCCCGACGGCAACTTTGCCCACAATCCCGAACCCATTGCCGAGAATCTGACGCAGATCATGGAGGCGGTCCGCCACCACGGTGCCGATCTGGGCGTGGTGGTCGATCCCGACGTGGACCGGCTGGCCTTCGTGTGCGAGAACGGCGAACTCTTCGGCGAGGAGTACACGCTCGTTTCGGTGGCCGACTATGTGCTGTCGGTCACGCCCGGCAATACGGTCTCGAACCTCAGTTCGACGCGTGCCCTGCGTGACGTGACCGAGCGGCACGGCGGCTCCTATTCGGCGGCGGCCGTGGGCGAGGTCAATGTGGTGGCCGAAATGAAGCGGACCGGCGCCGTGATCGGCGGCGAGGGCAACGGCGGTGTCATCTATCCCGCGCTCCACTACGGCCGCGACGCGCTGGTGGGCACGGCGCTCTTCATGACCCTGCTGGCCAGGAGCGGCAAGCGCATGACCGAACTGCGCCGCAGTTATCCCGCCTACTACATTGCCAAAACGAAGATCACGCTGACGCCCGACATGGACGTGAAGAGCATCCTGGCCGTGATGAAGGACCGCTACGCCGGCAAGGGGCGCATCACCGACATCGACGGCGTGAAGATCGACTTCCCCGACAGTTGGGTGCACATGCGCAGTTCGAACACCGAACCGATCATCCGTATCTATGCCGAGAGCGGCGACCGCCGTTCGGCCGAGAAGCTGGCGGCCGACTTCATGGCCGAGATCCAGAGCCTGCGGGCCTGATCCGTCATCCGCAACCGTTTGACCACACACAGCAACAACAAGTATCACATACACATGGAAGCAAAACAGTATATCGAACAGAACCGCGACCGGTTTCTGGAGGAGCTTTTCGAACTGCTCCGCATTCCTTCGGTGAGTGCGCAGAGCAGCCACAAGGGAGACATGGTGCGTGCGGCCGAGTGGCTGCGCGACGCGCTCCTCAAGGCGGGGGCCGACATGGCCGAGGTGATGCCCACCGAGGGCAACCCGGTGGTCTTTGCCCGCAAGATCGTTGATCCGGCCCTGCCGACCGTCCTCGTCTACGGCCACTACGACGTGATGCCTGAGGATCCGATCGAGGAGTGGAAGACCGTACCCTTCGAACCCGTCGTGAAGGACGGACGCATCTGGGGCCGCGGCGCCAACGACGACAAGGGTCAGCTCTACATGCACGCCAAGGCGTTCGAGACGCTCGTGGCGACCGGCACGCTGCCCTGCAACGTGAAGTTCATGCTCGAGGGCGAGGAGGAGATCGGTTCCAAGAGCCTCTACAAATGGTGCGAGGACAACCGCGAACTGGCTGCGGCCGACATCATTCTCGTGTCGGATACCAGCCTGATTGCCTGGGATGTACCCTCGATCACCTGCGGCCTGCGCGGCTTGTGCTACATGCAGGTGGAGGTGACGGGTCCCGACAAGGATCTCCATTCGGGCCTGTTCGGCGGTGCGGTGGCCAATCCGGCCAATGTGCTGGCCGGCATGATTGCCAAGCTGGTCGATGAGCAGGGCCACATCACCATCCCCGGGTTCTACGACGACGTGCGCGTGCTGACTCCCGCCGAGCGCGAGGCCTTCAACAAGGCCCCCTTCGATCTGGAGCGTTACAAACAGTTGATCGACATTCCCGACGTGGCCGGTGAGGCGGGCTACACGACGATCGAACGCACCGGCGTGCGGCCGTCGCTCGACGTGAACGGCATCTGGGGCGGCTACACCGAGGAGGGCACCAAGACGATCATTCCCTCCCGGGCTTCGGCCAAGATCTCGATGCGTCTGGTGCCGAACCAGGACTACCCCAAGATCGCCGTGCTCTTCGAGGAGTATTTCCGCAGCCTGGCGCCGGCCGGCGTACGGGTCAAGGTGGAGGCGCTCCACGGCGGCCAGCCCTACGTGGCTCCTTCGGATCTGCCCGCCTACCATGCTGCCGAGAAGGCCATGGAGGCTACCTTCGGCAAGAAACCCCTGCCGTTCTATTCGGGCGGCAGCATCCCGATCATCAGTGGTTTCGAGTCGATTCTGGGCATCAAGTCGATTCTGATGGGCTTCGGCCTCGACCGCGATGCGATCCACTCGCCGAACGAAAGCTACGGTTTGGATAACTTCTTCCGCGGCATCGAGACGATCACGCTGTTCTATAAATATTTCGCTGAACTGCAGAAATAGTTGAAAACCTGCGGCACTGCGGGAAGAGGACGGAGGTGCGGCTTCCGGCTCTTCCCGTAGTCCTTTTTGGAAGGAGAGGAATATGGACGGATTCCAGGGAGCGGCCATGCGGCCGCCGGTCGTGCTGTCGATTGCCGGTTCGGACCCCTCGGGGGGAGCCGGTATCCAGGCCGACACGAAGACCGTGTCGGCGCTCGGCGGCTACGCGGCAACGGCCATTACGGCCGTCACGGTGCAGAATACGCGGGGCGTCACGGCGGTCGAATACCTGCCTGCGGCGCTGGTGGTGGCCCAGATCGACGCCGTGCTCGACGACCTGCATCCCGATGCGGTCAAGATCGGCATGACCGGCACGGCCGCCATCGTGCGGAGCGTGGCAGCCGCCCTGCGCGGCTACGGGTCGCCGTGTGTGGTACTTGACCCGGTGGCGGTGTCCACCAGCGGCCGGGCGCTCATCGAGGAGGAGGCCCTGGCGGCGTTGTGCGACGAGGTGTTTCCGCTGTGCCGGCTCGTTACGCCCAACCTGAACGAGGCCGAACGGCTGCTCGGCCACCCCGTGACCACCGTGGAGGAGATGGAGCAGGGGGCGGAGGAGCTGTTCCGCCGCTACGGATGCGCCTTTCTGGTGAAGGGCGGTCACCTGGCGGGCGACCGGATGACCGACGTGCTCTGTGACGGGGCGATCAGCCGGTTCGACAGTCCGCGCATTGCTACGGGCAACCTGCACGGCACCGGTTGTACGCTCTCCTCCGCCATCGCTACGGGGCTGGCCTCCGGCCGGACGCTGCGTGAGGCGGTGGGCCAGGGCAAGGCCTACATGGACCGGGCCATCGCGGCCGCACGGGATCTGCACATCGGCTCCGGCAACGGGCCCTTGTGGCACTTTCCCGACCGACGCTGACCGGACGGCGGCTTCGGCCCGCATCCGGTCGTTCACTACGCTACCGACACCGACATGGAACTGATCGTATTGACCGCGCCCGAGTGGCTGCCCGACGAGACGGCGGCCCTCTCGGCGCTCTTTGAACAGGGGCTTCAGCGGCTCCACCTGCGCAAACCGGCGGCGACCTCCGCCGAGACGGAAGCCTTCATCGCCGGGCTGCCTGCCGCCGTGCGGCCGCGGATCGTGCTGCACGACCATTTCGCGCTCCAGCCCCGCCTCGGACTGGGGGGCATCCACCTGAACGGACGCAATCCCGTTCCGCCGTCCGACGTGACGGGTACGGTGAGCCGTTCCTGTCATTCGCTGGCGGAGGTGGCGGCGTGGCGCGACCGGCTCGACTACCTCTTTCTCAGTCCCGTGTTCGACAGCATCTCCAAGCAGGGCTACCGGGCGGGATTCGCTCCGGAGGAGTTGCTCCGTGCCGCCCGCGAGGGAATCATCGACCGCCGGGTGATGGCGCTGGGAGGCATCACGCCGGACAATCTGGCCCGGGTGCGGGCGTGGGGATTCGGCGGTGCGGCCGTGCTGGGCGACCTGTGGCAGGGCTACCGGGGGGCGGACGACCTGCCGGAATTGTTGCGCCGCTTCGGGGCGTTGCAGCGGGCGGCCGATTTCGGGCGGTGAGGGGAGCGGCCACCGCAAATTTCTCCCTAT
>DHCMC07803__coassemble_647_pt1 | contig 41513 bp, 39 predicted proteins | sample DHCMC07803__metabat2_low_PE_023 | metagenome-assembled genome bin DHCMC07803
CAGGGATTTAATAGCTGTTTTTGTGCTTAAAATCGCACTAATATTCCTCCTCGTTGAAGAAGAAGTCGTCCTTGCTCGGGTAGTCGGGCCAGATATCTTCGATGCTTTCGTAAATATCGCCCTCGTCTTCTATTTCGTTCAGGTTCTCGATCACTTCAAGCGGCGCGCCCGAACGCACGGCATAATCCAGCAATTCTTCTTTGGTTGCGGGCCACGGTGCATCCTCCAGTTTGGAGGCCAGTTCTAATGTCCAATACATGATTTCCGTAATTTAAGCTGTTAGCGTTCTTTTTTCGGTTCGGATTGCGAATATATACAAAATTTCCCAATGGCGACCGTCCGAAGGATCGGAAACGAACCGGTGGCTGAAAAAGGCCTTTTCGCTCTTCCCTTCTACACGCCAACAACGGACAATGCGCCGCTTTTATTGTCGGCCAGCTACGGAATCCACAAAGTTTCCTCGACATGCAGCAGGTCGATCAGCCGGCGACCTACCGCATAGAAGTAATCGGACAAACGGTTCAGATAGGTCAGGGCACGCGCGGAAACCGTATATTCCGCCGCGGCACGACAGGCCCGACGTTCGGCCCGGCGGCACACCGTGCGGCAGATATGGGCCTGCGAAACGAGCGGATGACCTCCCGGCAGCGTAAAATAGCGGATCGGGGTCAGCAGCTCGCTGACGGCATCGATCCGGCGTTCGATCTCCGCAATCTCCTCGTCCGACAGATCGGGCACCTTGTCACCCTCATACCCCTCGCCAAGCGCCAGGAGCGATTCGATGGCCATCAACCGGCGCAGGATCGTCACCAGATCCTCCTCGAAATCGGCAATGCCCGCCTCGGCAAGCCGGTCGCGCAACATGGCCGTTTGGGCGGAGAGTTCATCGACCGAGCCGTAAGCCTCCACGCGAATGTCGAATTTGGCGGCCCGTTCGCCACCGATCAGCGAGGTTGTTCCGCCGTCGCCGCCTTTGGTGTAGAGTTTCATGGGTATTTTCTAAAGTTTGATATGTTCCTTGCTGAGGCCCCGATCGGTGAACAGAAACAGTATGCTGCGGCAGTCCAGGCTGAGCCCTCCGTGCCGTGCCACCGCTTCCAGACACTGGCGGTAACGTTCGCGCGAGGCACGCGGCCGGAAGAGCGCCACCACCCGGTAGCCCTCCGTCACCGGCGGGATCGGTCCGCTGACGCAACAGTACATGCCACTCCCCCCGCCTTCCCGGGCAGCCCGGTCCAGGGAGAATCCCTCGCAGGCGTCGTAATCATAAACCGCCTGCGCCATACGGGCCGTATGCTTGCCCACATGGGCCTGTCGGAGTGCATCACACAGCGGACCGGCCGCATGCAGGTGGCGCCGTTTCATGAACACCTCGCGCACCAGCCGGTACGCAAACGGAGAGTGAACACCGTGGCCCCGGAAATGGCGCACCCGCAGATGAACGGCCGTCCGCCGCAGGTTCCAGGTCAACGATCGTGTCCGCTCCGCTCCCATCATCGGTTCTATGCTTCGTGCCGCAACAGGCCGGCCAGCCGACCGGTCGAAAAAGCAATTTGCAGATTGTAGCCGCCCGTATTGGCATCCAGATCGAGTACTTCGCCCGCAAAGTAGAGACCGCGGATGCGGAGCGACTCCAGCGTCCGGGGATTGACCTCCCCGACGGAGATGCCTCCGGCCGTGATGATCGCCTCGGTAAAGGGGCGATAGTCGCTGATCGGAATACGGAAATCCTTCAGTACCCGGATCAGCTCCTCTTCCTGGGTCGGCGTAAAGGAGGAGAGCAGCCGTTTGGGGTGAGTGCCGATCATACGGGCCACGGGGGTCATCATCTCGCGCGGCATCAGTTTGCGCAACAGATCCGACACCACCCCGCCGGCCGGCAGAGCGGCCCGCTCACGGGCGATGCGCTCCCGCACCGTCTCCGCATCGAGGGCCGGTTTCAGATCGAGCGACAGTTCGACCTTGTGCCCTTCGATCAGGGCATCTACGGCCCGACGGCTCATGCGCAGGACAACGGCCCCTTCCACGCCGCGCGAGGAGAAGACCATCTCGCCGAATTCGTCGGTCACCCGTTCGCCGTCCACCAGCAGGGCGACCCGCACATTGCGCAGCTGCAGTCCCTCCAGTGCCGCACGATCGGGCAATGAGGTTTCCAGCGGCACCAGCGAGGGGCGGATCGGCTCGATGGCATGCCCCACGGCATGGGCCAGCGCATATCCGTCGCCGGTCGAACCGGTGGCCGGATAGGAGGCTCCGCCGGTGCAGAGCACCACGGCTGGAGCTTCGAGGCGGCGCAGGAATCCCCGTTTGGTGCGGTATTCGACGCCACGGATGCGGTCGCCCAGCAGGAGCAGCCGCGTCACGGTCGCATGGCAGATCAGATCGACCTCCTCGTCACGACACCAGTCGACCAGCGCATCGGCGATATCCCAGGCCTTGCCGCTCTTGGGGAAGACACGGCCTCCGCGCTCCGTCTCTAGCCGAACGCCCCTGCGCTCGAAAAAGCGGACGAGGGCACGGTTGTTGAACGCTTCGTAAGCCGGCCGGAAAAAGTCGCGGTTGGTCTGTACCTTCTCCAGAAACTCCTCCTCGGGTTTGATATTGGTCAGGTTGCAGCGTCCCTTGCCCGTGATGCGGATCTTGCGGGCCGGTTTCTCCATTTTTTCCAGCAGGACGACTTTGAGTCCCTTCGAGGCGGCCGTTCCGGCAGCCATCAGACCCGCCGCGCCGCCGCCGACGACAATCAGGTCGTATTCCTTCACGTTCTCCGTGAGCAATTCTCCTTGTTCCATACTGCAAAGATAACCGCTTGCCGCCAAACCGGTCGCAATGCGGGGCAATTTTATGGCACCGTCCGCCCAAAATGGCTATCTTTGCACAAACGGCTCCCAAGGCCGCCACAATCGTCATGGAACAGACCCTTACGCTCCGCTACCGTCACTTTGCGTCGCTCGACATGCTCGACGAGGCCGATGCCCGGCTTGTGGCCAAAGCGCGGCAGGCCCTGGCGTGTGCCTATGCCCCCTACTCCCACTACCGGGTCGGTGCGGCAGCCCGGCTGGCCAGCGGACGGATTGTCACGGCGGGCAACCAGGAGAGCCCCGTCTTCCCGGCCGGACTGTGCGCCGAACGGGTGCTGCTCTTCCGCCACATGGCCGAAGCCCCCGATGATCCCATCGTGACCCTGGCCGTTACCTCCGAGTCGCCCGACCGGGTGTGCACCCCCTGCGGCGGATGCCGCCAGGTCATGGCCGACGTCATCGGTCGCCAGGGACGCCCCTTCCGGCTCATCATGAGCAACGCCCGGAACGCCATCCTCGTGGAGGATGCCTCCGTGCTGCTGCCGTTCGCCTTTTCGCTCGACTAACTTTATCCATTTGCAATTCGATCCATGGCAGACATCCGTTTCTCGCCCGACGACATCCTCTACGAGGACAACCACCTGATCGCGGTCAACAAACCCGCCGGCATGCTCACCCAGAGCGATCCCAGCGGCGAAGAGGGCCTCGAAGATTTCATCAAGGCCTACATCAAGCGTCGCGACGCCAAACCGGGCGACGTATTTCTCGGTGTGGCGCACCGCATCGACCGCCCCGTGAGCGGCGTGGTGCTCTTTGCCAAGACCAGCAAGGCGCTGGTGCGGCTCAACGAAATGCTGCGCGACCGGCAGATCCGCAAAATCTACTGGGCCGTCACGGAGGAGGCTCCGGCCGAGACGGAAGGCACGCTGCGCAACTGGATGACGCGCGACGGCAAGACCAACAAGGCACACGCCTACTCCTCGCCCCGCAAGGATGCCAAGGAGGCCGTCCTGCACTACAAGCTGTTGGGCAGCAGCAAGAATTACCGGCTGCTGGAAATCGAGCTGATCACCGGACGTCACCACCAGATCCGCTGTCAGCTGGCCAAAGCGGGATGTCCGATCAAGGGCGATCTGAAATACGGCGCCGCGCGATCCAACCCCGGAGGCGGCATTTCGCTCCACTCGCGGAGCCTGTCGTTCATCCATCCGGTACGCAAGGAACCGGTCACGATCGTCGCCCCCGTACCCCGTCAGGATGCGCTGTGGGCCTTCTTCGAAGCCTCCCAGAGCGAAGCGTGATGCGACCCGTGCATACGCAAGGGGGCAGAATCCGGTGATTCCGCCCCCTTGCTGTTTTTCGCTTCTATTCCGTTACTCCGCCGGATAGACCCGACGGGCCCACTCCGTCTCGAGCCAGGCAGCACGGGTTACCGGCAGCTCCTCACGCGGAATGTAGGACGAAATACCGCACACCCGGTTGGCATCGAAGAATCCGCCGCCCCACGTACCCAGCGCCGAATAGACCCGCTCGGTGTGGTTCTCCTGCACGATCGTCTCACCGAGCGCCCGGTCAAAGGCATCGAAGGCCGTCTGTGCGGTTTCCTGCCCGTTTTGGGCAATGTTCTGCATGTAGTCCCGCAGATCGAAGAAGGCGTGGTTGGTCGGAATCACCTCCAGGGGCTGAATGGCATCAATGGTCGGCTCACCGGCCGTCTCGTAAACCGCCTTGACGGCTTCGGCCAGCGCATCGAAGCCACCGGTCCGCACCGCCACGAAGGTAGCCGACGGATAGGGCTGCCCGGCATAGTAATCGACGATGCGGTTCACCACCGAGGCCAGACGCTGTTCGAGCGTATAGCAGTTGTCGGCCAGTACGGGCAGCACCTTATGATAGGGAATGCCGTCGCCCATGATCTCGGCCGAAGAGGTCAGCACATAGGGAGCCACATGGCGCAGGGCGTAGAACGTTTCGACCGAGGCCATGAAGCAGGCGTCGAAAATCACATAGTCAAGCGGAATGGCCGTCAACCCCTCGGCCAACGACTCGAGGGTCATGTAATGATCGCCATCGGGACCGAAGGCACGGGTCAGCGCATCGTCCGGACGGCGCAGGTCGTGCTCGGGGACGAACGGCTGCGCACCCGGCAGGCGCTGGTTCATCACGTTGATCAGTTCGGGCGGAAACCATCCCGTACCGTGAGCCGCCAGCGTGATGCCGTAGGTGTCGGCCGGAGCCAGCCGGGCGGCATCCTTCAGGACGGTCTGCATGACGGCCGGATCGGCCGAATCCTGATCGCCGTAATCGATCAGTACCTGCTCGACCGCCTCGCCGTCGCGCAACACGATCTCCGACAGCGTGGTCTGCTTCGCACTCAGGTAGTCCGTGCGGCCGTCGAAATAGACCAGCACGCGGACATTGTCCGGCAAACCGGCCTTCACGGCCGCCTTGGCCATCTCCACATTGGCCCGCTGGTAGCGCCACAGGTTGTTGTCGGCCACCATGTACATGATGAACGTGTGCGGGTCGCCGCTCACCGGCGGCTGCGGAGCGGTCGTTTTCTTACAGCCGGCCAATGCGGCAAGCGTCAGCAGGCCAGCCAGAAGGTATCGGAGAAAGCGCATGGTTTTCTATGGTGGTTTAAGCGTTTGTCTATTGATTCTTTTCCAGAGGAATGTCGTTTATCTGCCAGCGCTGCTTCTGTTTCGGCATCTCCTCCGGATGGCGGAACACGCGGCTGAAATCGAAGTAGTAGCCTTTGCTCTCCGGCCGGCCCTGTTCGTTGGCCACGGTAACATATTCCGCCGAGCGTGACACCACCAGCCGTTTGAGCACCGTTTTGCCCCGCGCGGCCAGCCAGTCGGCGGCATGTTCGAAGCGCAGGACGTGCAGGGGCGACTTTTCGCTCCGCCCCGTACCGGAAGCACCAATGGTGGCCAGCACCTTGGTCAGCCGGTCGTAGTTGATCCGTTCGTTGAGCGTATCGCCGATCGTACCGTAGGCATAGACCAGAAAGTTCAGGTTGCGCGGACTGAAGGGGTCGCTCCGCATCACCTCGTCGGCACAGCGGATCACCGCCTCCATGTCTTCGTACCGGATCGAATCCTGATTGATCCGCTCCAGCACCGCCAGCATGTCGTCCTCGGCCTTGATGGGGCGCAGCGGGCGGTAATTCTCCGAGAAGGCGTACCCGTAATAGAGATAATAGTAGTCCGTTGCGGTCAGCGTCGTGTCGCCCGCCCGGTAACGCATCATCAGAGAGGGATAATAGTAGGGCGACGCCTCGTCGAGCGTCCGGGCGAAAATATCCTCGTCGTCGGGTGCCTGTTGGGCCTGCGCCGCACCGAGGCACACGCCCACCGCCAGCAGCAGGATCGCAAAGGTCTGTCGTAACATGCGCATGGTATGATCTTTTACGAAGCTAACGTCGCCCGCCGACCGTTTATTTGCCCGGTGCATTGAGTTCGCGCATCAGCTGGCTGATGCGGGCATACAGCCCTTCCGACACGCCCACCAGCGGCAGACGCAACCGGTTGCGCAGGATGCCCAGCGACGCCAGCGCGGCCTTGACACCGGCCGGATTGCCTTCGGCAAAGAGCGCCTCGCCCAGCGGGGCTATGCGTTGCCATACCTGTTCGGCGTAATCCGCCTCGTGCGCCATGGCGGCGGCAATCATTTCGGAGACCTGTTTCGGGCAGACATTGGCCGCCACGGAGATCAGACCGTCACCCCCCAGAGCGATCAGCCCCAGCGCATGGTTGTCGTCGCCCGACAGCACATGGAACCCTTCGGACCGGCCGGCCGTCAGTGCGGCAATCTGTTTCATATCGCCGCAGGCTTCCTTGATGCCGAGGATGTTCTCCACCTCGCGGGCCAGCCGCAGTGTGGTCTCCGCCTGCATGTTCACCCCGGTACGGCCCGGCACGTTGTACATCAGCACGGGAACCGGCGAGGCCTCCGCAATGGCCCGGTAATGGGCATACAGACCGGCCTGCGACGGTTTGTTATAATAAGGAGTCACGCTCAACACGGCGCTCACTCCCTCCAGGTCGAATTCGCCCAGAGCACGGACCACAGCCGCCGTATTGTTGCCTCCCAGGCCGGCCACCAGCGGAAGCCGACCCGCATTGCGGCGACGGATGCGATCCAGCACGGCTTTCCGCTCGTCCGGGAAGAGGGTCGGCGTCTCGGCCGTCGTACCGAGCGCTACAAGATAATCCACGCCGCCTGCCGTGACATAATCGACCAGCAGATCCAACGCATCGAAATCAACATCACCATTATCTTGAAAAGGGGTGACCAAGGCCACGCCCAACCCCGAAGGAAAAGGTTTCATACGAACTGTCAATTAGTTAGCCGATCGTCTCCGTGTCTTCCGCATGCAAGGCGGCGCCCCGGCGACAATCCTGTCATACAAATATAACGGTTTTTCCGTTAACGGCGTCGGCCCGTCCCTCAGAAGAGCGTAGGCTGCACGACCGCCTCGTCATGCCGTTCGCCGATCATCCGCTCGAACTCCTCTTCCGACAGCATCCGCACGCCGAGTTTCGTCGCCTTGGCCAGTTTGGCAGGGCCTACCCCCGTACCGGCCAGCAGGTAGTCGGCATTGCCCGACACGGCTGCCAGGTTGCGTCCCCCGTGCTGTTCGATCAGTCGCTTGAGTTCCTCGCGGCTGTGGCGCTCGAAGGTGCCGGAGATCACGATGCTCAATCCGGCCAACGCATCGGAGAGGCGTTCCTCCCCGACCGTCTCGAACTGTAGTCCGGCCGCCCGCAGCCGTTCGATGATCCGCCGGTTGACCGAATCGGCAAAATATTCCCGCACGCTGCGGGCAATCGTCTTGCCCACTTCGTCCACCTGCGCCAGCTCCTCCTCCGAGGCGGCCGCCAGCGCATCGAGCGACTTGAAGTGAGCCGCCAGGATCCGGGCCGTGGCCTCACCCACAAACCGGATGCCCAGCGCATACAGCACCCGCGCAAAGGGCACGCTACGCGACCGCTCCAGGCTGGCCATGATGTTGGCCGCCGACTTGGCTCCCAGCCGGGGCAAGGCGGCGATCCGCTCCGGCGCGAGGTCGTACAGATCGGCCGCATCGCGCACCAGCCCCTGTTCGAAGAAAAGCCCTACGGTTTCCTCGCCGATTCCCTCGATATTCATCGCCTTGCGCGAAATGAAATGGACAATCCGGCCCACGATCTGCGGTGTGCATCCGCTGCTGTTGGGACAGTACCAGGCCGCCTCCCCCTCGTAACGCTCCAGCGGAGCGCCGCATTGGGGACACGTCCGGACGAACTCCAGCGGACGGCTCTCCGCCGGGCGCATGGAGAGTTCCACGCCCGTTATTTTGGGAATGATCTCCCCACCCTTTTCGACATAGACATGGTCGCCGATGCGCAGGTCGAGCAACGCGATCTGATCGGCATTGTGGAGCGAGGCCCGTTTGACCACCGTTCCGGCCAGCAGCACGGGAGTCAGATTGGCCACCGGGGTGACCGCCCCCGTCCGTCCGACCGAAAACTCCACCGAAAGCAGTTCGGTGAGCGCCTCCTCAGCCTTGAATTTATAGGCAACCGCCCAGCGGGGCGCCTTGGCCGTGGCTCCCAGCCGCCGTTGGATATCGTAACTGTTCACCTTGACCACCGCCCCGTCCGTGGCATAGGGCAGCCCCTCGCGCAGGGAGTCCGTCTCGCGGATGAATGCCTCGATCTCTTCCCAGGTCCGACAGCGGCGCATGTGGTCGGAGATGCGGAAGCCCCACGTGCGCGCCTTGTTCAGCGCATCCCAATGAGAGTTGAAGGGCAGATTCTCCCCCGCCATGGCATAGAGAAAACAGTCGAGCCGGCGCGCCGCAACCACCGACGAGTTCTGGAGCTTCAGCGTACCGGCCGCCGCATTGCGTGGATTGGCAAAGGGCACTTCGCCGATCTCCTCACGCTCGGCATTCAACCGGGCAAATTCGGCCCGGGGCATGTAGATTTCGCCACGCATCTCGAAATCATCCGGATAATCGTCGCCCGTGAGCACCAGCGGCACGCTGCGGATGGTCCGCACGTTGGCCGTCACGTCGTCCCCCACCGTGCCGTCACCGCGTGTCTCGGCACGTAGCAGCCGGCCGTGTTCGTAGGTCAGGGAAATGGCCGTGCCGTCGAACTTGAGCTCGCAGACAAAATCGGCTTCGGGCGCCTCTTCCCGAACCCGGTCGTAAAATTCGCGCAACTCCTCCAGCGAATAGGTATTGGAGAGGGACATCATCGGATAGCGGTGACGCACGCTCTCGAACCGGTTGGTCAGGTCGCTGCCCACGCGGCGCGTAGGCGAATTGGGATCATCGTACTGGGGATATTGCTTTTCAAGATCCTGCAGGCGGCGCATCAGTTCGTCGAACTGACGGTCGCTGACCACGGGATCGTTGTCCAGGTAGTAGCGGCGGTTGTACTCTTCGAGTTGGGCGCGCAGCCGGTCGATCTCTTCTTTCGGGGTTGCCATGGTTGTATCCGGAAACCGGCACGGAACCCTCCGTGCCGTCTGTTTTTCGAGCTTTAAAGGTACGGATTTTTTGGCTGCCGCACGCCGAAATAGCCGCATGACACACGGAAAAGTCGTCCGCCCGGCACGTAACAACGCATCGCTTTGCCGGTTACGCATTTTCTGCGCCCGAGGCTGCGGAGATCCAACAAAAAGGCTTTCCGATGTGCTCTACAGCCCGTCATATGGGGTAGTCATAATTTTTTGACAAAAAAATACGAACCCGCACCGGAACCCGAAATTTTGCTTATACTTGCAAAAATTTTTCGGAAACCATGCCAAGTACAAGATCAAATAAAAAGAGAGTAGTCGTCAAATTGCAGAATCTGCCTGCCGAATTGCAGGAAGCCATTCGGAAACAGTATCCAACCGGTTTCACGGATCACATGATCCGGGTGGACAAGGGCCCGGGCGACTTTTTCTACGCCATCGTATTCGAAACGGAAGACACCAGCTACCTGGTGAAGATCGACGTCAATGTGGATGGTCAGATCGACGATGACGACGACAAGGACTACTACAACGACGACCTCAAGGGAGCCGACGATCTGGCCGATGCCGCCGACGAGGAGGAGGAAGAGGAAGTGCGCAACGACCTCGATGACGACCTCGACGACTAACCCGCTGTGGTAATGGATACGGTCAAGGAATACGGCAACGGCGAGATCATCGTACGCTGGACTCCCTCGCTGTGCACCCACTCGGGACGGTGTGTACGCAACCTGCCGGCCGTCTTTGATGTCCGCCGCCGGCCATGGATCGACCTGCATGCCGCCCGGACGGCCGACATCATCCACGTCGTGGAGCTGTGCCCCAGCGGCGCCCTGACCTGGCACAAGGCCGAATGATCCCTCTGCCACAGTTGTGGCAACCGCAGACTGCTGTGGCAACCAGAAGATAAAAGAAAAGAGAGAACCCCTGGACGGAGGTTCTCTCTTTTCTTTTGCATGATCGGGGCGCACCGCTAACGGGCGGGACGCTCCCAGCCGAGAATCTTGTAGAAGTCGTAGCGTTCCGGATCGGGCAGATAGCGGCGGGCCGCCTCGTAATCCTCCGGAGTCAGATACGACAGCAGATTGTCGATCACATAACGGCAGCGATCCGAAGCAATATCGACCACGCGCGGCGGGATGACACCCGTGGCGGGATCCTGAATATCCTTCAGGAAGAGATGGCCGATCCTGCCCTGCTGATCGACATAGACCATGCAGCCCGTCAGCCCCTCGGCAAAGAGTTTGTACACGCCGATACCCAGCGTCGTGCAATACTCCAGATCGTAGGCAATCGGCGTCTGGCAGCGCATTTCGTAGCCCAGTTCCACGGGCCGCGGACGGATCTTCAGTTTCAGACGGGCCATCTCCGCATCGATCAGCGTACAGAATACGTGCGACTTGGAGACTTTCCACAACTCGGGATGCCCGTGCTCGTCATACGAGAAGGTCACGCCGGCCGCCGTCAGTTCCTCGGTGCTCAATTCATGGAATACGCCTTCGGAGATCATGGCCACGCCGTAGTCCAGTCCCATTAGTTTGCGCTTGATGATGGACGAGATGACCAGCCGTACGATGCGATCCACCGTAATGGTCGTGCGGTTGAACATCTCCGGAATGATAATCATCGGGCAATGGGCTGCCGTACCGATGCCGAAGGCCAGGTGGCCGGCCGAACGTCCCATGGAGGTAATCACAAACCAGTTGTTGCTGGCATGGGCATCGGCGCCGACCGTACGGGCAATCACGCCGCCCTTGTCCTTGGCCGATTCGTAGCCGAAAGTCGGCATGCCGTCCGGCAGGGGCAGGTCGTCGTCGATCGTCTTCGGAACGTGGATATTGGCAATCGGATAATGCTTGGCAGCCAGGAATTTGGCCACGTTGTTCGCCGTCGATGCGGTATCGTCGCCACCGATCGTCACCAGCAGCTTCACCCGGTTGCGGACAAAGAAATCGAGGTTGAACCGTTCGGCAAAATCCTGTTCGCCCGGCCGGAAACGGCTCATGTGCAGGTAGGAACCGCCCTCGGCAAAGATCGCATCGGCCAGCCGGTAGTCAATCTCGACCGTATCGGCCGTCTCCGAGAAGAGTCCCTTGTAGCCGTTGTGCAGGCCGATCACCCGATAGCCGTGCGCCAGAAAAGTCTTGGCCACACTGCTGACCACCGTATTGATGCCGGGTGCGGGACCTCCGCCGGCCAATATTGCTATCGCATCTTTCATGGTATTCCTTGAAATTTTAGGTTCGTTGTTCGGTTACAGTTTGGCCAGGAAACGGGCCCGATCCACCACGAAGCGGACATGCGTCCCCTCTCCGATCGTTTCACCGCGGTCGGTTGCCTGGACGTGGAACGTCAGTTTGCGTCCCTCGACAGCCACCAACTCGGCGCGGGCTTCAATTTCCGCCCCCACGGCAGACGGCCGCAGGTGTGTCGTATCCATCTGAGCCCCCACCGTCGTGCTGCCTTCCGGCAGGCTGGAAGCCACAGCCAGCATGGCGGCATGCTCCATGAGCGCCACCATGGCCGGTGTGGCAAAGACTTCCATGTCGCCCGACCCCATGGCCAGAGCCGTATGTTCCCGACCGACGGTCAATCGGGAGGTATGGGTCAGCCCTTTCTGCAACACGTCTTGCATGCCAGCGGTTCCTGTTTCGGAGCGACTTTCAACACGTGGTCAGCCATGGCGTTGGCCAGCGGCAGGAATTTCTCCAGATTTTCACGGGTGGCACGGCCGGTTACTTCGGTCGGCTCGCCCACGATGTTCCACCCTACCGTTTCGGCGAATTTCTTCAGCGCACGTACGCCGCCACCGCCGAAACTGCAGCTGCCGAAAATGGCCAGATCACGGTTTTTCAGTCCGTAGTGGGTCATGGCCGAACAGAGCTGCTCCATGACGGGGAACATGTCGCCGTTGTAGGCACAGCTGCCCAGCATGACGTAACGGCAACGCCACATCTCGCTGATCAGATAGGACATGTGGGTTTTGGAAACATCATACACGCGCACATCGGCCACACCGCGCCGTTTCAGGCAGGAAGCGATGTAGTCGGCCATGTGGGCCGTATTGTTGTACATCGAAGCATAGACGATCATCACGGCATCGTCGGCCTCGCCCTTGCTCCACTTGTCGTAGAGGGCGATCACCTCACCGGCCTGACGCCGCCATACCGGACCGTGCAGCGGGCAGAGCGTCGTAATCTCCAATCCGCTGAGCTTGGCCAGCGCCTTCTGCACCATGTTACCGTACTTGCCGACGATATTGGAGTAATAGCGGCGCATGTCTTCCACATAGACGGAGAGGTCGGTGTCGGCATCGGTTGCCGCGCCGTCCGTCGTACCGAACGTACCGAATGCATCGGCCGAGAAGAGCACCTTGGTGGACTGCTCGTAGGTTACCATCGTCTCGGGCCAGTGTACCCACGGCGTGAGGAAGAACTGCAGCGTATGGGTACCCAGCGAGAGCGTATCGCCGTGGCGGACCTCCTGGAAATTGGCGGTCAGGTCACCGAAATAGGCGTCGAGCATCTTTTTGGTCAAGGCATTGCCGATCACCTTGATGTTCGGATAACGCTTCAGTACGGAACCGATCTCGCCCGAGTGGTCGGGCTCCATGTGGTTGACGATCAGATACTCCAGCGGACGACCCTCCAGAATGGCCTCGACACGGTCGAGGTAGCTGCCATCGCTGCCGAACTCGATGGTGTCCAGCAGGGCGCAATGCTCGTCGAGAATGACATACGAGTTGTACGATACGCCGTGGGGAATGGGCCACAAGTTCTCGAACAGCGCGGTACGACGGTCGTTCACGCTGATCATATATATGTCTTGGGCGATACTAACTTGTGTCTGCATACGTTTTTCGTTTGATGGGGTATAAAATCGTTTAAACCTATTATTTTTGCAAAGATAGAATTTTTTCGGATGAGACAGGCATGTTTCCGGAGGGTAATCTTGCTGATTGCGGTGTTATCGGCCACGATCGGATCGGCGCTCGCCCAGCGTCCGGAGGATTACCGTTTCCGGGGAGGGCGTTACACCGGGTACGAAATACTGGACGGAGACACGGTCATCACCGTGCAGATCAATCCGCTCTATGTCTATACCCCGCCCCGCAACATGAAGCAGTACCAGCGGCTGGTGCGTAACGTCAAGAAGGTATACCCCTATGCCCAGGAGGCGCGGATGTACATGCGCCAGCTCGACACAAAGCTCGACAGCATCAAGTCGCCGCTCAAACGGGAGCGGTTCGTGGCCAGCATGGAGCGCGAGATCGTACGCAAGTATACTCCCATCCTCGAGCAGATGACCTTCACGCAGGGCAAGATTCTGATCAAGCTGATCGACCGCGAAACGGCCCGCACACCCTACCAGATCCTCCGGCAGTTCCGGGGCAGACTCACGGCCGGTTTCTACAACGCCATTGCCAAGATCTTCAAGGCCGACCTGCACCAGCACTACGATCCCGTCCACAATGAAGAGGATGCCCAGATCGAACGGATCGTCACCCTCATCGAGGCGGGACTGCTGTAATCTCCCGCCCCATACACACAACAGCGGCGGCAGGCAGGTGCAATCCTGCGTGCCGCCGCTGTTTTTTCCGGCCCTGTCGCCCCGTCAGAACTCCGACGAGAAGTGGAACCGTATGTCGGGGAACTTCTCCTGGGCCAGTTGGAGCGCATAGCTCGTATCGGCCAGGAAAACGTCGTGACCGTGTTTGTCGACGGCCATGTTCGTATATTTCCGTTTCATGAAATCGGCCAGCTGTTCGGCATTGTCCGAATCGATCCAGCAGGCCTTGTAGATCTGGATCGGCTCGTAGCGGCAGAGCGCATTGTACTCGTGCTCCAGCCGGTACTGGATCACCTCGAACTGGAGCGCACCCACCGTACCGATGATCTTGCGGCCGTTGAGCCGGCTCGTAAACAACTGGGCCACACCTTCGTCCATCAACTGGTCGATGCCTTTGGCCAACTGTTTGAATTTCTGCGGATCGGCGTTCTCAATGTAGCGGAACAGTTCCGGAGAGAACGAAGGAATGCCCGTGAATTTCAGCTGTTCGCCCTCGGTGAAGGTATCGCCGATCTTGAAGTTGCCCGTATCGTGCAGACCGACAATGTCGCCCGGATAGGCCACGTCGACGATCGACTTCTTCTCGGCCATGAAGGCGTTGGGCGACGAGAATTTCATCTGCTTGCCGCTGCGCACGTGCAGGTAGTTCTTGTTGCGTTCGAACGTACCGGAACAGATCTTCAGGAAGGCGATCCGGTCGCGGTGATTGGGATCCATATTGGCGTGGATCTTGAAGACGAAACCGGTCATTTTGGGCTCCGTCGGCTCCACAATGCGGGTCTGCGTGGTGGAGGGACGCGGCGAAGGCGCGATGCGGATGAAGGTTTCGAGCAGGTCCTGCACGCCGAAGTTGTTGATGGCGCTGCCGAAGAAGACCGGAGCCACTTCGCCGGCCAGGTAACGGTCCCGGTCAAACGGCTCATATACCCCTTCGACGAGCGCGAGGTCGTCATGCAGCTTCTGCGTGAACGGTGCGATGTAGGTGTCCAGTTCGGGACTGTCCAGCGCGAGTTTCACCGTTTCGGCCACCGTCTGCCGGTCGTTGGACATGAAGGCCGTGAAACTGCTGTCGTAGATGTTGTATACCCCCTTGAAGGTCGGACCGCTGCTGACCGGAAACGACAGCGGACGCACGCGGATCTGGAGTTCCGACTCGATTTCGTCCAGCAGGTCGAACGGATCGCGGCAGGGGCGGTCGAGCTTGTTGACGAAGACCATGACAGGCGTCTTGCGCATGCGGCAGACATTCATCAGCTTGCGGGTCTGGGTCTCGACACCCTTGGCTCCGTCGATCACGATGATGACGCTGTCCACCGCCGTCAGCGTACGGTAGGTGTCCTCGGCAAAGTCTTCGTGACCGGGCGTATCCAGAATATTGATCTTGATCCCCTCGTACTCGAATCCCATCACGGAGGTAGCGACCGAAATACCGCGCTGGCGTTCGATCTCCATGAAGTCCGACGTGGCGGTCTTGCGTATCTTGTTGCTTTTGACCGCACCGGCCACATGGATGGCACCTCCGAAGAGGAGCAGTTTCTCGGTCAGGGTCGTCTTACCCGCATCCGGGTGGCTGATGATCGCAAAGGTTCTGCGTCTGCGTATCTCTTCGTTCAATCCCATTCGACTCTTGTTCGTATAGTTTAAATTCCTGAAAAAATAGTCACATATTATCCCTTGCGGGAGAGGCTTCCGGGCTTCTCCCCCGCTTTGCCGCCGACGGCAGGCCGGTTCGTCAGAATTCGGACGAGGTTTTGCGCAACGGGAAGTCGTGCGGCACCTCCAGCGGATAGTCGAGCGAATAGTGCAGTCCGATGCTCTTCTTCATCGACTGCGCCTGTTTGATGATGAGGTATCCCACATCGATCATGTTGCGCAGTTCACACAACTCCTTGTTCAGTTTCGACTTCTGGAACAGCTCTTCGTTCTCCTTGTAGATAATCTCCAGCCGACGGAGCGCCCGCTCCAGACGCAGGTCGGAACGCACGATGCCGACATAGTTGCTCATAATCTGCTGCATCTCCTTGGCGTTCTGCGTGATGAGGATCATCTCCTCGGTAGCCGTCGTACCGTCGTCGTTCCAGTCCGGAATATTGCGCTGCAACGTATATTCGTCCAGATGCTCCGCGCTGTGGCGGGCGGCCTGGTCGGCATAGACCACCGCCTCGGTCAGCGAGTTGGAGGCCAGCCGGTTGGCACCGTGCAGGCCCGTGCAGGAGGTTTCGCCAAGGGCATAGAGCCGCTTGATGGAGGTCTCACCGTTCAGATCGACCTTCACGCCGCCACAGCAGTAGTGGGCGGCCGGCGCTACCGGGATCATATCCTTGGTGATGTCGATGCCGATGGAGAGGCATTTGCGGTAGATATTCGGGAAGTGGTTGATCGTCTCGGCCGGATCGCGATGGGTAACGTCCAGATAGACGCAGTCGTCGCCGCGCACCTTCATCTCGTTGTCGATGCTGCGGGCCACCACGTCGCGCGGAGCCAGCGAGCCCATCGGATGGTACTTGTGCATGAACTCCTTGCCGTCCTTGGTTTTGAGAATGGCACCGAAGCCGCGCAGAGCCTCCGAAATCAGGAACGAGGGGCGTTCGCCCGGATTGTAGAGGGCCGTCGGATGGAACTGGATGAACTCCATGTTGGCAATGATCGCCTTGGCGCGGTGAGCCATGGCAATGCCGTCGCCCGTCGCCACGTGAGGGTTGGTGGTCACGTGATAGACGTTGCCCACGCCACCCGTGGCCAGCACGGTCACCTTGGAAAGAATCGTAAAGATCCTCTCGCGCTTCAGATCCATCACATAGGCACCGTAGCACTCGATGTCGTCCATGTGGCGGGTGACGAGCCGGCCGAGGTGATGCTGCGTGAGCAGATCGACCGCAAAGTGATACTCCAGCACTTCGATGTTGCGGTGGCTCTTGACCTGCGAGATGAGCGTACGCTCGATCTCGGCACCGGTTTCGTCCTTATGGTGCAGGATACGGTGCTCGGAGTGACCGCCTTCGCGGGCCAGTTCGTATTTGCCTTCGGGCGTACGGTCAAACCGCGTGCCCCACCGGATCAGATCCTTCATCAGCATCGGGGCGCGGGTCACCACTTGCTCCACCGCATCCAGATCGCAGATACCGGCACCGCACACCATCGTGTCATGGATATGCTTTTCAAAAGTATCCGGTTCGTATGTTACGGAACATATGCCGCCCTGTGCGTAATTGGTGTTGCACTCGTTCATTTCGCCTTTTGTGACGACAATCACATGGGATTTCTCGGCCACCTTCAGGGCGAAACTGAGACCGGCCGCACCGCTGCCGATCACCAGATAATCCGTCTCGAGATTCATATCCTTTCGTTTCAATTAGTCGCGATGCACCGCCTGCGGCGGCAAGCATCATGCAAAGTTACAAATTTAGCCGAACTTTGTCCGCGCCTTCCGGCTAATTCCGCTATCCGGGACCTGTCAAAACCGGTTTATCGCTCGCCTCGCCACCCGCCGCGGTGCCTTTCCGCTCCGGCTGCCCGTCATGCCCTGTCCTCCGCTTTTTGTGTCCTGGATTCGTATCCATCGTGCGGGGCACTCACCCACTCCATACAAGGGGAAAAGAACGACAAAAACGTTCCGGACAGTGACACAAAAAAATGAAGCCCTAAAAATTAGGGCTTCATTTTTCTATCGGCAGATGGCTGCTTGCACAGCCTCTCTGCTAACCGAAGTTATCGTACATGATATTTTCCTTCGGAACACCGAGGCTGTCGAGCATTTTCTCTACGGCAGCGGTCATGGGGCCAGGGCCGCAGATGTAGTATTCGATATCCTCCGGAGCCTCGTGGTTCTTCAGGTAGTTGTCGTAGATCACCTGATGGATAAAACCGGTGTAACCCGTCCAGTTGTCCTCGGGCTTCGGTTCCGAAAGGGCGATCTCGAAACGGAAATTGTCGTTCTCGCGTGCAATCTGCTCGAAATCCTCCTCGTAGAAGATCTCGCGGCGGCTGCGCGCACCGTACCAGAACGTTACGGGCACCTTCGTGTGTTTGGTCTTGAACAGGTCGAAGATGTGCGAACGCATCGGGGCCATACCGGCACCACCACCGATGAACATCTTCTCGTTCGGGGTATCCTTCACGAAGAACTCACCGTAGGGGCCCGAAATCGTAATTTTGTCACCCGGCTTGAGCGAGTAGATGTACGACGAGCAGATACCCGGATTGAGTTTCACGAACTTGCCCGTCTTGCGATCGAACGGAGGCGTCGCAATACGGATGTTCAACATGATGATGTTGCCCTCGGCCGGATGGTTGGCCATGGAGTAGGCACGGAACGTAGGTTCGGGGTTCTTGGCCACCAGATCCCACATCTTGTTCTTGTCCCAATCCTCGCGGAACTGTTCGTCCACGTCGAAGTCTGCATATTTGATTGCATCGTACTTCGGCACGTCGATCTGGATATAACCGCCGCTTCGGAAATGCAGCGTCTCGCCTTCGGGCAGCTTGACGACGAACTGTTTGATGAAGGTAGCCACGTTGTGGTTCGAAACCACCGTACACTCCCACTTCTTCACGCCCAGCACCGCTTCCGGCACGTGGATTTTCATGTTTTCCTTCACTTTCACCTGACAGCCCAGACGCCAGTGTTCCTTGCGCTGTTTGTAGGAGAAGTGGCTGATCTCGGTCGGCAGGATGTCACCGCCGCCCTCGAGCACCTGGCACTTGCACATGCCGCAGGTACCCTGGCCGCCGCAGGCCGACGGCAGGAAGATCTCCTGCGAGGCCAACGTGGAGAGCAGCGAATCGCCGGTAGCAACCGACAACGTGCGCTCGCCGTCGTTGATGTCGATGGTCACCTCTCCCGACGAGGTCAGTTTGGCCTTGGCGTACAGGAGAAGCAGCACCAGTAACAACACGATGACCAGTGCCGCAATGACCGCAATTATGATAGTTGTCTGCATCTTATCTCTCTTGAACCGTTAATTGATTTGAATACCGAGGAACGACATGAAAGCGATTCCCATCAGTCCCGTCAGGATGAACGCGATACCCGGGCCGCGGAGCGGAGCGGGGATGTTCGAATAGGTGATCTTCTCGCGGATGGCCGCCATCATCAGAATGGCCAGCCACCAGCCGATACCCGAACCCAGACCGTAGGCGGTAGCCTGGCCCACGTTCAGGAACTCCTTCTGCTGCATGAAGAGCGAACCGCCCATGATGGCGCAGTTCACGGCAATCAGCGGCAGGAAGATACCCAGCGTATTGTACAGCGACGGGCTGAACTTCTCGACGATCATCTCGACCAGCTGCACGAACGAAGCGATCACGGCGATGAAGACGATGAAAGAGAGGAAGCTCAGATCGACATCCGCGAGTTTGGGGCTGATCCAGGTCAGCGCACCGGGCTTCAGCAGGAATTCGTCAATCAGGTAGTTGAGCGGTACGGTGATGAGCATGACGAAGGTCACGGCCGCACCGAGGCCGAGGGCGGTTTTCACGTTCTTGCTCACGGCGATGTAGGAACACATGCCGAAGAAGTAGGCGAAAACCATGTTGTCGATAAAGATCGACCGGATGAAAATATTGAAACTTTCCATACTTCTACTTTTCTATCAGATCCCTGTTTTTGCTACGGTGTATCCAGATGATCACGCCCACCAGCAGCAGCGCCATCGGCGGGAGCAGCATCAGGCTGTTGTTCATGTATCCGGCGGCATAGAGGCTGGAGGGGATAACCTGATAGCCCCACAGCGTACCCGAACCGAACAGTTCGCGGACAAAGCCCAGCAGGATGAGGATCAGGCCATAGCCGAGTCCGTTGCCGATACCGTCCAGGAACGAGGGCCAGGGTTTGTTGGCCAGGGCAAAGGCCTCCACGCGGCCCATGATGATACAGTTGGTGATAATCAGTCCGACGAATACGGAGAGCTGTTTGCTGACATCGTAGACGAAGGCCTTCAGGATTTGATCGACGATGATCACGAGGGCGGCGATCACCACCAGCTGCACGATGATGCGGATGCGGTTGGGCAATCCTTTGCGCAGCCAGGACATGATCAGGTTGGAGAACGCGGTCACCACCGTTACCGAAACGGCCATGACGAACGCCGGTTTCAGTTTGGCCGTCACTGCCAGCGAGGAACAGATACCCAGGATCTGGACGATCACGGGGTTGTTCAGGCTGAGCGGGCCCCACAGAAGTTTCAAGTTCTTTATCGAGAACGCGGATTCTTTGGTATTACTCATAGCGGTTTCTTTTATTCGTTTTCAACGTTTGCCTCCTGAACCGGAGCGGCCTCGGCAGCCTCGGCTACCTCGGCAGTTTCGGCTGCGGGGGTGGCTTCTACCTGAGCCGCACGCTGACGCTCGATCAGCGGCAGATAAGCGGTCAGACAGTCGCGGAGCATGATCTCCACGCCGCGGCTGGTGATCGTACCGCCAGAGATGGCATCCACGGCATGGTCATTGCCTGCCGATGCGCCGACGCCTTTCAGCACGGCGATGCCGACGAGCTGGCCGTTATCGAAGATCAGTTTGCCGGGGAACTGGCTGGAAAAGTGCGGCGTAGCGATCTCGGCACCCAGGCCGGGAGTCTCGCCCTGGTGTGCGAACACGGCACCGTAGATGGTATCCCAATCGCTTTCGAGAGCCAGGTATCCCCAGATCGGCCCCCACAGACCGGTACCGTAAACCGCCAGGATGTTGAGTTGCGTGCCGTTGTCCAGTTTGGCCTGGAATACGGGCAGGCGCATGGCCTCTTTGTCCGTTTTGGCGAATTCGGCCTTCAGACCGTCCAGCAGTTCGAAGGCGTCTCCTTCCACCCGGTTGCCGTTGCCGTTCACCACGTAGCTGTCCACGATGTGTTTGGCATACTCGTCCTTGATGTACTGGGTTTTGTCCTTGGCCTTGTCGGCATCGCCGCCGAGACCGATGGCAGAAAGGATGGCACTCTGCTTCTCGACTGCGATGTTGGCCTGCTGACGGTCTTTCAGCGCCAGAGCGGCTACCGACAGCAAGATCGCCACGATGACGATCATCACCGAGGCATAGATAATAATATAAGCGTTACTGTTCTTATTCATAGCCGCGGTTATTTAACGGTTTTCAAACGTTTCTTTCTGTTGCGGACATTGCTCTGCACCACGCAGTAGTCCACCAGAGGAGCCAGGGCGTTCACGAACAGAATCGAGAGCATCATACCTTCAGGGTAGCCGGGGTTCACGACGCGGATCAGCACGGTGAGCATACCGATGATGAGACCGGTAATGATCTTGCCCGTATTGGTCTGGCTCGAAGTTACCGGATCGGTAGCCATGAACACGGCGCCGAATGCAAAGCCGCCCAGCAGCAGGTGGTAGTACGCAGGCATCTGCATGTAGGGATTGGCCCCCACGAGGTTGAAGATCCAGCCCATGATGAGGCCGCCTGCGAAGACGCTGAGCATCGTGCGCCAGCTGGCCACACCCGTCCAGAGCAGGATCACGGCGCCGATGAGGATGCAGAAGGTGGAAACCTCGCCGATGCTACCGGGGATGAAGCCCCAGAACCAGTCGCAGGGAGTCGTTCCGCCGAAGTTGAGCGTCTGTGCGCCGGCCGACAGGCTGTCGTTGATATATCCCAGGGGCGTTGCGCCGGAGAAGCCGTCAATGAACTCGCCTCCCTTGCCGAAACCGCGGATCCACACCTGGTCGCCCGAGATCTTCGTGGTGTAGGCGAAGAATACGAAGGCGCGGGCCAGCAGCGCAGGGTTGAAGACGTTCATACCCGTACCGCCGAACACCTCCTTGCCGAATACGACGGCGAAAGCCGTAGCCAGGGCGAGGATCCACAGCGGCACGTCGATCGGCATGATCATCGGGATCAGCAGACCGCTGACGAGGAAACCTTCGTTCACCTCCTCGCCGCGCTTCTGAGCCACGGCGAACTCGATGCCCAGACCGACGATGTAGGATACGAGAATCATCGGCAGCATGCGCACGAAGCCGTACCACCAGCAGGTGAACCACATGCCCTGCGAGGTGGGATCGCCGATGGCGGCGAAGTGCTGGTAGCCGACGTTGTACATGCCGAACAGCAGGGCGGGCAGCAGAGCGATGATGACTACCATCATCGTACGTTTCAGGTCGTTCGCGTCGCGAATGTGGCTGCCTCTGCGCGTCACCGTATTGGGAACGAACAGAAACGTTTCGAACGCATCGAACGTGGAGTGCAGAAAACCGAGTTTGCCTCCCTTGGAGAACGTCGGTTTGATCTTATCTACGAAATTTCTGAGTTGTTTCTCCATATCCTTAGCAAAGCTCTTTAATCATCAGGTTGATACCGTCCGCAATGATGGCCTGCATGTCGGTTTTGGACGGATCGACGAACTCGCACAGGGCAAAGTCCTCAGGCAACACCTCGTAAATGCCGAGGTTCTCCATCTTTTCGATGTCGCCGGCCATACATGCCTTCAGCAGGTAGATCGGATAAATGTCCATCGGCAGGTAGCGGTCGTAAAGGCCGGTAACCACCAGGGCGCGGTGTCCGCCGTTGAGATTGGTGTCGAGGTTGTATTTCTTCTTGGGCGTCAGCCACGAGAAGTAGCTGTGCGACACCGAGAAGCGGTGCAGACGCGGAGCGATCCAGCCGAGCAGCTCATAATTGTAGCCCTCCGGAATCAGCGTCATCTGGTTGTGGTACATGTCGATATAGGCTGCCACGTCGATCTTCTGCCCCGTCAGGACATTGCCGGCGATGATACGCACGTTCTCCTCATCCTTGATGCCGCAGGCTGCCGTCACGTGTTCCACCACGGTGCCGGGCAATACGGACACGTACTGCGGTTTCTGGGTCTCGGAACCCGTCACGGCGATCACGCGGCGCATGTCTGCCATGCCCGTATTGAACAGCCGTCCGATCAGCGCCACATTCTGGATGTCCACCGTCCAGACGATGTCGCCCTTGTTGATCGGGTCGATGTGATGGATCTGTACGCCCACGTTGCCGGTCGGATGCGGACCCTCAAAGAGGTGCTGCTCGGCGCCGGTCAGGCGGTTCAGCACACCGTTTTCGCCGTTGCGCAGACCGAGATGCACCTTGCCGTCGGTCAGTTTTTTCAGCGCCTCGATACCGGCGGCCAGGTTGTCGTACTCGTCACGCAAGACGAAGTTCATGTCCGGAGCGAGCGGTGCGGAGTCGAAACCCGAAATGAAGATGGCTTTCGGCGTATCGGTCGGCGAAGCGATGATGCCGTAGGGGCGCTGCATGATCAGCGGCCACAGACCGCTCTGGAGCAGCACTTCGACGATTTTCTCACGCGTCGCTTTGGCAGGAGCGGAGACCGGAAACTTTTCGTACTCGATCGCGGCATCGGCTTCGATTTCGATCGCCAGGATCTTGCGCCGCTCACCACGACGGATAGCCGCAACCGTACCGCTTACGGGAGCCGTAAACAGGATTTGCGGACGCGCCTTGTCGAAGAACAACGGCGTACCGGCCTTCACCTTCGTCCCCTCCGAAACGAGCAACTTGGGCGTAATGCCGGTGAAGCTGTCCGGAACCACGGCGCAGGTTTTCCCTACGGGAACCTGTACGACCGTCTTTTCCGCCTCGCCTACAAGCCGGATGTCGAGACCACGTTTTAGTTTGATGACTTTCGACATGTTGTTTGATTGAAAATTAGTATAAGTTTATCAATAATTAAATGAGTTACACTGTTCAACATACGTTTCCGGCCGGGCACACCGCACCCTTCCGAAAAAAGTACCCGCAAATTTACGTTAATTTTCTCGTATTGTCCCCTTTGGTGTGATTTTTTTCACAGTCAAATGCGCATTTCCTTCGGCAAACGGCAAAGTCCACACCCGCAGCCCCTTACCCCACTCCGGCGGCCGCTCCCGGACCCGCCTTCCGGCCGAGCGCACGATCGCCGCCGCCCAACCTCGGCCGTTTTTTGTAAATTTGTGCGTCACAGTCACCGGCGGCATGATCCCCTGCATCGACATACACACCCACCGCACCGCGCCGGACACCCCGGAACGCCGGGCCCTGCGCACCTTCCGCCTCGGCTCCGAAGGGGCGCTGCCGGACCGACCCCTGGCCTGCGGACTCCACCCGTGGGATGCCGGGCGGCCGGACGCCGAACAGCTGGTGGAGAGACTCGCCGCGATGCCCTGTGACGCAATCGGCGAAATCGGACTCGACTACGTGCGGACAGACCGCCACGATCCCCGTCCCGTGCAGCTCTTCGACACCCAGCTGGCCATGGCCGCCTCGCGCCGCCTGCCCGTCGTGCTGCACTGCGTGCGGGCCTTCGAGGCGATCCTGACGCAACTGGGCCGCTACCCTGCCGTCACGGCGATTTTCCACGGCTTCATCGGCAGTCCACAGCAGGCCGAGCGGACCGTCAGGGGTGGTCACTACCTCTCCTTCGGCCCCGCCTCGTTCCGTTCGCCCCGAAGCGTCGAAGCCATGCGGCGGATACCGGCCGAGCGCCTCTTTCTGGAAACGGACGAGACGGAACAGCCGATCGAGGCCGTTTACGACGAAGCCGCCCGCCTGCTGGACCGGCCGACCGAGAGGCTGAAGCAAACCCTGTACGACAATTTCATGACCCTCTTTCCGAACCTATGAGCTGGACCGAACGCACCGAGCTGTTGCTCGGCCACGAAAAACTGCAACGCCTCCGACAGGCCCACGTGCTGATCGTCGGACTGGGCGGCGTAGGCGCCTATGCCGCCGAGATGCTGTGCCGCGCCGGCGTGGGACGCATGACCATCGCCGATGCCGACACCGTCGGCGAGAGCAACATCAACCGCCAGCTGATCGCCCTGCACTCGACCCTCGGACGCCCCAAGACCGACGTACTGGCCGAACGGCTGCTGGACATCAACCCCGACCTCGCGCTCCGCAAGGTGGATGGCTTCATCAAGGACGAGGCCACCTATACCCTGCTCGACAGCGATGCCTTCGACTATGTGGTCGATGCCATCGACACCCTCTCGCCCAAGGCACACCTCATCAAGGGGTGTCTTGACCGCCGGATCCGGGTGGTCAGCTCGATGGGCGCCGGCGCCAAAACCGACCCCACGCGGGTCGAGGTGGCCGACATTGCCCGTACCCACCACTGTCCGCTGGCCCACATGCTGCGCAAGCGGCTCCACAAGATGGGCATCCACACGGGATTCTATACGGTTTTCTCCTCCGAACGGATCCGCGAAGGGGCGATGATCATCGACGAGCAGACCAACAAGAAATCCAACACGGGCACCATCTCCTACATGCCGGCTGTTTTCGGCTGCTGCTGTGCCTCGGTGGTGGTGCGCGACCTGCTCGGCGAGATGGAAGAACCGGTCAAATGATGCGACATACGGACACAAAAAAACATAAACCCATGAAGAACATTGTTTTCCTGGACGAATACAGTCTCAACGATGCCGATCTGTCGGCCATCCGCCGACTGGGCAACTACACCGGCTATCCCTCCACCGAGCCGGAACAGATCATCGAGCGCGCCGCCAACGCCGAAATCGTGATCGTCAACAAGGTGAAGCTCACGGCCGAAATCATCGGTTCGCTGCCGAAGCTGGAACTGATCTGCGAAGCCGCCACGGGTGTGGACAACATCGACGTGGCCGCTGCCGAGGCACGCGGCATTCCCGTGCGCAATGCCAAGGGCTACTCGACCCACTCGGTGGCCGAGGCCACGCTGGGAGGTGCCATCGCCATGCTGCGCGAGGTGACCTATTACGACCGGCTGGTCAAGTCGGGCGACTATTCGGCCGCCGGACGGCTTTTCAACTACGACCGCCCCACCCACCGGCTCTACGGCCGCCGATGGGGCATCATCGGCCTGGGCGCCATCGGCCATGCCGTTGCCGGACTGGCCGAGGCATTCGGCTGCGAGGTGGCCTACCACTCCGTGACGGGCAACAAGCGTGCCGAGCGTTATCCGGAGATGTCGCTCGAGGAGCTGCTCGGCTGGGCCGACATCCTGTCAATCCACACGCCCCTCTCCGACCGCACGCGCGGCCTGATCGGCAAGGCCGAACTGGAGCGCATGAAACCGACCGCCCTGCTCATCAACGTGGCCCGCGGAGGCATCGTGGACGAACAGGCGCTGGCCGAAGCGCTGGATGCGGGAACGATTGCCGGCGCCGTGGTGGATGTCTTCTCGAAGGAGCCGATGCCGGCCGACAACCCGCTGCTGCACCTCCGCGACCCGTACCGCCTGCTGCTGTCGCCCCACAACGCCTGGTCGGCGGCCGAGTCGATCGATACGCTGGTCGAGGCCATTGCCGCCAACATCGCCTCCTATCTGAAGGCCTGATCCGCCCGTCGGCCGCCACGACGACCATGCACACAAAGTCCCGCCACTCCCCGATCAGGAAACGGCGGGACTTTTCGTATCGACCCGGAGCCAAACAAAAATCGGGATGCGAACCGCACAGTCCGCATCCCGATCATGGGGAAAACGCCGGAACACACCGGCTGGCCGTGGCTACAGGTGTACGGCATGGCCCATGGCGGCCTCGGCAGCCTCCATGACGGCCTCGCTCATCGTAGGATGGGCATGTACGGTGGCCAGAATCTGTTCGGCCGTGATGCCCAGCGTCTTGGCCAGGGTCGGTTCGGCCAGCATTTCGGTCACGTTGGCGCCCATCATGTGCGCACCGAGCAGTTTGTCGGTCTTGGCGTCGAAGATCAGCTTCACGAAACCGTCGCGGTCGCCGGCTGCAGTTGCCTTGCCCGACGCCGTGTAGGGGAACTGACCGATCTTCACCTCATAGCCCTGATCGGCAGCCTGCTTCTCGGTCAGGCCGACCATGGCCACCTCCGGCGTGGTGTAGACGCATGAAGGAATCGCCGTGTAGTCGATGCGGGCAGGCTCGTGGCCGCAGATCTTCTCCACGCAGCAGATCGCCTCGGCCGAAGCCACATGGGCGAGCGCCGGACCGGGCGTAATGTCGCCGATCGCATAGATGCCCCTCACGTTGGTACGGTAGTATTCGTCCACCTGGATCTTGTCGCGCTCGACAGCGATGCCGAGTTCCTCCAGGCCGAGATCCTCCAGATTGGATTTCACGCCCACGGCCGAGAGCACCACGTCGGCCGAAAGGGTTTCCTCGCCCTTCTTGCCCTCGACGCGCACTTCGCACTTGTCGCCGACAACGGTCACGCCCTTGACGGTAGTGGAGGTCATCACGCCGATTTTCATCTTGCGGAAGCTGCGCTCCAGCGCCTTGCTCACATCGGCATCGGCTACGGGGAACAACTGACCCAGATACTCGACGACGGTCACTTTCACGCCCAGCGAGGCATAGAAATGGGCAAATTCGCAGCCGATGGCACCCGAACCCACGACAATCATGCTCTCGGGCAGCTCGCGGAGCGTCAGCGCCTCACGCGAGGAGATCACGCGACGGCCGTCGATCGGCATGAAAGGCATCTCGCGCGGACGCGAACCGGTTGCCAGAATGATGTGGTCAGCCTCGACGGTCTGCTCCGAGCCGTCGGCCGCCGTAACGGTCACCCGCCCCTCGCCGGCCAGACGTCCCCGACCGGCCAGCACGTCGATCGCATTCTTCTTCATCAGGAATGCCACGCCGCGGCTCATCGTATCGGCCACACCGCGACTGCGCTCCACGATCTTGTCGAGCGGAGCGACAATGTCGCCGTTGATTTCGATGCCGTAAGCGGCAGCATGCCGGGCATAGGTATAGACCTGTGCACTCTTGAGCAGCGCCTTGGTGGGGATACAGCCCCAGTTCAGGCACACGCCGCCGAGTTCGGCCTTCTCGACAATGGCCGTCTTCTTGCCGTTCTGAGCGGCCTTGATCGCAGCCACATAGCCTCCGGGGCCGCTGCCGATCACAATTACGTCATATTTCATGGTAAGTCTCCTTATTTGATTGTTTCTCTGACTTTCAAAACGCTATTTGCCCTTGGGGTCCGGCTCCACATCGCACATGTACTCCGACAGCCGTTCCCGCCAATGGGCGTTGAGCGGAATCTTGTGCTGCTCCACGAAGTCGAAAGCTACGGTGACCGTCCGGCAGTCCGCCTTCACCTCGCCCGTGGTGCGGTCGATCAGCCACTGGTAGAGCGTCACGCTCGAATTGCCGAGCCCCGCACACCACGTGCGGACGAACAGATCGTCCTCGAGGCGGGTCTGGTGGAAAAAGTTGGCCGTCGTCGAGACCAGGATGAGGCTTTCGTGATCGAGGCCGACCAGCTTGCCGAGCACCTTTTTGTAGAAGTCGATCTTGCCGACTTCGAAGTAATGCTGAATGTTGATGTTGTTGATGTGATTCAGACAATCGGCATCCGCAAAGCGGATCTGAATGTCGGTATCGATATGTTTTCCCATGCTGTCTGTGCTATTCCCGGATGATCTTCACTTCGCCCCCTTCGCCCAGCAGGATGATCGACGAAGCCTGCCGCGTGGGATGCCCCTCCCAACGGGGATCGACCACATGGTCGGCTCCGGCAAGAATGGCCGGATCGATCTCCTCGAACCGCTTGGGCGTTGCACCGCCCGACAGGTTGGCCGACGTGGAGACCAGCGGCCTCCCCAGCCGTTGCACCAGCTTGCGGCAGAAGGCGTGGTCGGGCACCCGCACGGCCAGCGTCCCCTCCTCCGGAATCAGGTTGGACGCCACCCCCACGGCTCCGGGCAGAATGAGGGTCAGCGGCTTGTCGGCGCATTCGAGCAGATCCCATGCCACGGGCGGCACACGGCGGAAATAACGGGCCACATTGCCGATCGAATCGACCAGCACGATCATGCCTTTCTTGTTCTCGGAACGTTTCAGGGCATAGACGCGGGCGACGGCTTCGGGATTGGTCGCATCGCACCCCACACCCCACACCGTATCGGTCGGATAGACGATGACGCCTCCGCTGCGCAGCACCTCGACCGCACGTTCAATCGCTTCTTGCATGGCTGTTCGGGTTTGAAGTTTCGCAAAATTAGAGCAATTTTTTTTCTTTTTGTAGAAAAGGTTATACTTTTGTGTCCTTGAAAAAACGAACTAAAAAGATTGCAATACAATGGGAAGGGCATTTGAATATCGTAAAGCTGCGAAACTCAAGCGCTGGGGACACATGGCGCGTACGTTCACGAAAATCGGAAAAGCGATCGAGGTGGCCGTAAAACAGGCCGGTCCCGACCCCGCCAGCAACATCCGCCTGAGGCTTCTGATTCAGAATGCCAAATCCGAAAACATGCCGAAGGACAACATCGAACGTGCCATCAAGCGCGCCACCACCAACGAGGTGGGTGACTACAAGGAGATGGTCTACGAGGGATACGGCCCCCACGGCATCGCCATTCTGGTCGAGACGGCTACGGACAACCCCACCCGCACGGTAGCCAACGTGCGCAGCTATTTCAACAAGATGGGCGGCACGCTGGGCAACAGCGGCAGCGTCAGCTTCATGTTCGAGCACAAGGCCATCTTCAAGACCCCCTACAAGGAGGGTATCGACCTCGAGCAGCTCGAACTCGATCTGATCGACTTCGAGGTGGACGAAGTGTTCGTGGATGACGAGAACCAGATCAACATCTACGGTCCGTTCGAATCCTACGGCAACATCCAGGCCTATCTGGAGGATCACGGCATGACGATCACCAGCGGTGAATTCGTCCGCATCCCGACCGATACCAAGGAGGTGACGCCGGAGCAGCGCGAATCGATCCACAAGCTGATCGACAAGCTGGAGGAAGACGACGACGTGGTCAACGTATTCCACAACATGAAAGAGGAGGAAAGCGACGAGGAATAACCCTCCGGCAACGCACGCATCCGAATACAAGCGGGATGACGGTTGAAAACCATCATCCCGCTTCTTGTTTGGGGTCGATGCCAGGTGTTACAGGCGCCGGGTTCGAAATTCCTTGGGAGAGAAACCGGTATGCTTGCGGAAGAACCGGCTCAGATAGGACTGATCCGGGAAATTGCACAGCAAGGCAATTTCGGCTACCGAAAGATGGGGATCGTTGAGCAGCACCTTGATTTCGACGGCCAACTGTTCGTCAATCAACTGTTTGGGCGTCTTGCCGTTCATGTAGGAGGATACGATTTCATTCAGGTAGCGGGGAGTAATACACAATTTGTCGGCATAAAACCCCACCTGATGCTCACGCACGGCATGCTCGTGCAGCAGGCCGAGGAACTGATGACACAGCAACTGTTTCCGGGTAAAAGTACGGTCAGACAACCCCTTCTTCGGCAATGAGTTGTAAATCCACAGCAGGACACTTTGCAGATAGTTGCGTTCCAGATGTTCACGCCCGATCCGCAATTCGCCGGAGAACAACATGCGGGCCATATCCATCCACAGATTGACCTGGCTCCATGTTACATCGCCCGCTTCGCTGACGGGATGCTGATAACAGGGCTTCTCGTGAAGATGATTGAAGAAGGCCGTATCGATCGAAGGCACAATGGACAAAAAGGTCGCTTTGGGAAACAGCAGCATCCGTACACGGAAATCGTCGCTTCGTTCGACCAGTTGCAGCAAACCGCCCGCCAGAAAGATCATTTCCCCACGTTCCCGCAGTTCATACTGCTGCACCCCCGTCGAGATGATGCTCCGACCGCTTACGCAAATCAAATAGATGCCGCACTTGAAATGGCGGGGCGTCTGGGTGAGCGCAGCAAGATCCGTTTCCACATAACGTGCAATCGATGTATCGGCAGGCAGCAATCGGGGCATGGGCACAAGATTTTTTCATTTCAATAAACGTAAAAAATGTGAATTTATTCCGCATCGCTTCCAATTTCTACCGCCCGCTCCGACATATCCACCATATCATCATGGACAACAATCAGTTACAGTAAAAACAAAAAACGCACATCCTTTCCCCGCCGCCAGGATCAGCAGGATGTATCGAAATGGAAAACGGCTGTCGGGACGATATACCCGTCGTCCGGCAGCCGTTGTGTTTTCCCGGCCATTGCGATGCGCCTCACCCCCTCTCCTACTGGTCGTCCGCCGGGCCGTTGCGGTGGCACTCCTCGCGCAGGACCCGCGAATGGGAACAATCCTTGCCCATGCTGCAGTTGTGACACACGTGCCGGTATCGCCGCTCCTTCTTGACGAACGTACGATACATCCGGACACCCAGATAGACCAGCACCAGCAGGCCGATCACACAGACGATTACCAACTGTATATCCATGACTTATATCAGCAACAGCGCGATCCGGTACACCACGAAGGCGATGATCCACGCCACCAACGTATTGTAGACCAGCGAAAAGGCCGCCCACTTCCAGCCGCCGGCCTCCTGCTTGATCGCCACTAAGGTAGCGATACACGGGAAATAAAGCAAGACGAACACCAGAAAAGCCAGCGCATTGGCCTGGTTGAAGTCGGGCACGCCGGTCTGGGGATTGGGTTCGAGCAGGCGTTGCGAGAGCACCTCCTCCGAATCGCCCTCCCCGGCATAGAGTACTCCCAGCGTACTGACGGTCACCTCCTTGGCCACCGCACCGGTCAGCAGGGCCACGCTTGCCTTCCAGTTCAGTCCCAGCGGCTGGACCAGCGGCTCGGTCACCTGGCCGATCCGGCCGATATAGGAACGTTCCTGTTGTACGACCGGATCCTCATGCGTCGGGAAATAACTCAGAAACCAGACAACAATCGCAGCAGACAGGATTAGTGTACCCATCTTGCGCAGGTACATGGCCGCCCGCTCCCACATGTGGCGCAACACGCTGCGCGAGGTCGGCACCCGGTAGGGGGGCAGCTCCATGACAAAGGGCGTGTCGTCCTTGCGGAACATGAACCGGCGCAACAGTTTGGCGGTCAGCACACCGACCACGATGCCCAGCAAGTAGAGGCCGAAAAGGACGGTGCCGGCGTGTTTCGGGAAGAAGACCCCTGACAGCAGGACGAAGACGGGCAGACGCGCGCTGCACGACATGAACGGATTGACCAGAATGGTAATCAACCGGCTGCTGCGGCTTTCGATGGTGCGCGTGGCGATGACGGCCGGCACGTTGCAGCCGAATCCCATCACCAGCGGAATGAACGACTTGCCGTGCAGGCCGATCCGGTGCATGATCTTGTCCATGATGAAGGCGGCCCGCGCCATGTAGCCCGAGTCCTCCATCAGAGATATGAACAGATAGAGGATCAATATGTTGGGCAGGAAAACAATGACACCGCCCACGCCGCCGATGATGCCGTCCACGATCAGATCCTTCAGCGGCCCCTCGCGCATGATGCCGCCGACCCACTGGCCGAGCGCGCCGATGCCCGATTCGATCCACCCCATCGGGTAGTTGCCCAACACGAAGGTCGCCTCGAACATCACCCACATGATGAAGAAGAAGATCGGATAGCCCCAGAACTTGTGGGTCACGATGGCGTCGATGCGGTTCGTCTGCCGCTCCTTCTCGTGACGGCCGGGCACATAGGCCTCCTTCAGCGCACCGGCAATGAAACCGTACTTTTCGTCGGCCACAATCGACTCGATATCCTCGCCGACCTCCTTGCCGATGCGGCCCGCCTCGCGGTCGCGCAGGGCGATCCACTCCTTATAGCCTTCCCGCGAGGAGAGCAGGTGCTCCACTTCGGCATCGCCCTCCAGCAGCTTCAAGGCCAGCCAGCGGGTGTGGTAGTTGCCGAACGAGCCGTCCTTCTTGATGGCCGTGCCCAGTTTGGCCAGCGCCTCCTCGATGTGCTGACCGTGGTTGATGTGGATATGGTGCTGCTCGTCGGTCTCCTCCGTACCGCCCCGCTCATACAGGTCGATCACGGCATCGAACAGCGCGTCGATCCCCTCGCCCGTCCGCGAAACGGTCGGAATCATCGGCACGCCCAGCAGCGTTCCCAGCAGTTTGTAGTCGAGTTTGGCTCCATCCTGCTCCAGTTCGTCGTACATGTTCAGCGCGACGATCATCGGCAGGTTGATGTCGATCAGCTCGGTGGTCAGGTAGAGATTGCGCTCCAGATTCGAGGCGGCCACCACATTGATGACCACGTCGGGCGTCTCGTCGAACAGATGGCGGCGCACGCACACCTCCTCGGGCGTGTAGGCCGACAGGGCATAGGTTCCGGGCAGATCGTAAATATCGAAATCGTAGTCGCGGTAGCGCATGTGGCCGCGCTTGACCTCGACCGTCACGCCACCGTAGTTGCCGACGTGTTCATGGCTGCCCGATGCGGCATTGAAGAGCGAGGTCTTGCCGCTGTTGGGATTGCCCACCAGCGCGACCCGCACGCGGCGTCCGGAACGGTCCACCGCCCGGCGCAGGGTCTCCGCTTCGGAGGTGCCGTGGGCAATCTCGCCCGAAACGGCCAGCGCCTCCGCCTCCTTCTCGGTCACCACTTCGATCATGGCGGCCTCGCTCCGGCGGAGCGACACCTCGTATTCCATGATCCGGTACTTGATCGGGTCCTTGAGGGGGGCGTTCTGCATCACCTCCACCCGCTTGCCCCGGACGAATCCCATCTCCATGATCCGCCGCCGGAAACCGCCGTGTCCCAACACCTTCAGAACGACGGCGCTCTGTCCTGTATGTACCTCGGAAAGCCGCATCGTTGTTTCGCTTGATATTTGCGGATGCAAAGGTGCGAATTTTTACGCTCAATCGGAATCATCTTTTCCGGGTAAAATACGCCTCCTGCCTCCTTATTTCTGGCGATTGGATTGCTGACGGCGGCAGATGGCCGTAAAATCGCAATATTCGCACGGCTTGCGGTCCTCGCACTGGAGGAAGGGGCGCGCCGGATCGAACAGATCGGCCAACAGCTCCCGCAGCCGCGCCTCGAAGCATTCGGCATGGGGGCCGTAGCTGGTTACGCTGGCACCGTTCTTGATGTTGATCAGCGGAGCATAATCGGCCGTATACATCATCCGCACGTAGTACAACGTGGGACAAACCTCCACGCCGGGCAACTCGCCCTGCCGCTGCATGTAGCGCACGATGTAGGAATAGAGCAGCGTCTGCAGGACGGCGTCATTGCGCTGGTCGGCAACCGAACCGAAGAGAGCCTCCACGCTGGCAAAATCGCTGTGCGGCCGGCCGGTCTTGTAGTCCACGATGCGGATGCGGCTGTCGTCGAGCGTATCGATGCGATCGGCCAGTCCCTTGAAGACCACGCTGTGGGTGGTTCCGTCGGCCGCCTCGAAGACGAACGGCGCCTCCAACGGCTGTTCGAGCGCCGTGACAGTGAAGCCCCGCAACCGGCTGTCGAAGGGAAGCAGATTGCCGTTGATGTAGCGTACCACGATATCATGAACCATCAACAGCTCTCCCTCGTAGGCATCGTCCGACACCTGCTCGCCGTGGAAATAGACCTCGCCGATCGCTTCGTTCACGCACCGGAGCACCGTCTCGGAACCGATCAGCCGCCGGATCGCCTCGCCCGGCTCGTGGAGGCCGATCAGCGGCCGGTAGAGCAGTTCCATCGCCTTGTGGAGAATGGTTCCGAACATGGGCATGTCGATCTCCTCGGCCACTTCGTCGTCGGGTTTCAGGCCCGCCACATAACGGAAATAGAACTTCAGCGGACAGGAGAGCCACGTGTTCAGCGCCGTCGGCGACAGCGTGGCTCCGCCGCCGTCGAGGTAACTGCGCAGCCGCTCCACGGCCGCCTCCCCTTTCGGCACGGTAATGGGTTCGACCTCCGAAAGGCCGACATCGAGCCCGACCTCGACCCGGGCGACCGTGTGGGGCGACTCGTATTCGAGCTGGTAGATGTAGCGGCTCGGCTCGCCGCTGCTGCTCTCGTCCGACTTGGCGCTGTAGACCATGGAAATCGTCCCGGCCCGCTGCAGCAGCCGGTAGAAATAGTAGGCATACACGCCGTCGTGGTGCTGGGGCGTGGGCAGCCCGTAGCCGAAGCGCAGATTGTAGGGTATATAGGATGACGAAGCGGCGGGATTGCCGGGAAAATTGTCGTCGTTCATCGACAGGATCAGCACGTTGCTGAAATCCAGGTTGCGCGTCTCCAGGATGCCCATCACCTGCACGCCCTGCAGCGGTTCGCCCTCGTAGGGCACGCGCAGGTTCTGCAACATGCGACGCGCCAGCGACACGAAGACGGGCACGTCCAGCTCCACGCCGCAATCCGCCAGCGAATGGTTCAGCTTGCGCAACGTATCGGCAATCAGTCCGGCATATTCGCGCCGCAGCTTCCACTCCGTCAGCGCCACCTTGTCGCTCTCCTCCCTGTCGAGGGGCGCCGCAACGGACGACAGAATGTCGATCGTCCAGTCGGCCACCTGACGCCAGTCGTCGTACTTGCGGAAGATGCGTCCGATCAGCCCCTCCTGCGGAAATTCCGATTCGCGCACATACACGCGCGAGCGGGTCAGGATGGTCCGGTTGAGCGCCGAGGCCGCCTCCCCCTCCCGCTCCATCACGAAGGGATGGGTCAGCAGTCCCGTCACGTCGGCATGGTGATAGGCCGTCTCGCCCCGCTTGAGGCGGGTATGGGTCTGCAGACGCAGCAGCCGGTCGGTGAAACTGTAGGCCAGCGTCTGGCGCAGCGGGTAGCCCATCGTCACATTGATCTTCATCTGCCGCTTTTCCGGCCGGCCGTTTTTCTCATATTTCGGCAGGGAGTAGAGCAGCGGCACGAGCAGGTTCTCGTCGGTCAGCACAATGGCCGTCTCCTTGTCCGGCATCCAGTCCGTACCGCCGTGCTGCTCGATCAATCGTTTCAGAAAATCGGTCGCATATTTGCATTGCAGTGCCCCGGAGGGTACCGACACCGCTTCGATCCGTTTCGGACGGCGGAACGAATCCGTCTCGTTCGCAAAGCCGATCGGAGCCGGATAGCGCACCCGGTTGTCCCGCATGAAGAGGCCCGCCTCCTGGTGCAGATCCTTCAGATAGTATTCGTCGCAGTCCCAGAAGAACTCCGCGCCGCACGCATCGCGCAGATGGTCGAAGAGGATCTTCTCGCACTCCGACAAGGCATTGAAACCGACGACGGCCACCCGCCGTCCGTCGGCCAGCGATGCCTCGCCCCGCCGCAGCCGGTCGGCCGCCTCGCGGTGCATCATGCCCGTATAGGCCAGCTCCTGCTCCGCCAGCCGCTTCCGGAAATCGTGATAGATGCCCGACAGGCTCTGCCAGACGGTCAGGAAGTCGCGCTTCTGGTCGGAATAGCGCGTATCGGCTCCGAATGTCTCCCAGAACCGGCGCACCACGGCCCGCTGCTCCTCGTTGAAATACTGCAATCCCTCGTCGATGGCCTTCAGATCACCGAGGTTGGTGAAGAGCATGTCGGCATCGACCCGGTACTTGTCGATCTGGTCGAAGTCGCCGAGCAGCATCTCGCCCCAGAAATAGAACGTATCGAAAGGCTCGGCATGGCGGACGGCATAGATCTTGTAAAGCTCGACCACGGCCCGGACCCGGTCCACAGGCGCATAGCCGGAGAGTTCGCGCATCAGGTCGTCCACCGTCGCATGACGGGGCTCCCACACGGGGCGGTCGATCAGCCGGCTCAGTTCGTCGAGCAGGAAGACGCGGGTGCGGGAGTTGGGCACCACGATGTGCAGCGAGGCGAGTTCATCGCCGTAACGGTCATAGAGATAGCGGGCCACATTGCCCAGAAAGGTATTCATTTCCGATCGGTCTGCGCTCGCTCCGGTCCATCGGAGCGATGGACTAAGGTAGCGCTTTTCCGCGAAAAAACACAGGGCCCCGGCTGGCCTTCCGGCGGGAAATCCGTACCTTTAACGGATCAACCGCACTGCCAGTCATGGGAAACGTCAAGATAGTCAGCGCATCGGCCGGATCAGGCAAAACCTACAACCTGGCCTACGAGTACATTCGCAACGTCATCGAAGACCCGTCGCGCTACAGCCACATCCTCGCCGTCACCTTCACCAACAAGGCGACCGAAGAGATGAAATCGCGCATTCTGAAAAAGATCAACGAACTGGCCCAAGGCAGCCTCGAATACATGCCGCTGCTCCGGCGCGATCTTGCCCTGCCGGAGGCCGAGATTATCCGCCGCGCGGCGACCGTGCGCAGCTTCATCCTGCACGACTACGGCCGGTTTGCGGTGCTCACCATCGACAAGTTCTTCCAGCGCATCATCCGCGCCTTCATCAAGGAGCTGGGCATCGACCTCAGCTTCAACATCGAACTGCCCGTCGACACGCTGCTGGGCGCAGCCACCGACCGCATCATCGACGACATCTCCACCGACGACGCCCTGCGCCGCTGGGTGGCCGAATTCGTGGACGACAAGATTGCCGACGGACGGCCGTGGAACATCCGCGCCGAGCTGCTCGAACTGGGTCAGGAACTCTTCAAGGAGAGCTACAAACGCAACGCGTCCGCCGATCCGACCGACAAGACCCGCCTGAAAAAGCTCGTCTCGGCTGCCCAGGCCGAAGCCGCCCGGTCCCGACAGCGCATCATCACCCTGGCCCGCCAGTGGTTCGACCTGATCGCCGCCAACGGACTGACTCCGGACGACTTTCTCCACCAGGGCAAAGGCGTGGCCGGCTACATTCAGAAACTGGCGGACGGACGCTTAGATCCTGCCGGCAGCCGCGTGAACGACGCGCTGAACAACGGCAAATGGTGCTCCGCCTCCTCGCCCGTCAAGGCCCGGATCGAGGCTCTGGCCCCGCAGCTGACCGACCTGCTGGGGCAAATGCTCACAGCCTATGACGAAGCCATGCCCCGGATCAACGACGCCGCCCTGCTCAAGAAGAACTATCGCAGCTTTGCGCTGCTGGGCGATCTGTACGCCAAGGTGCTGCAGGTAGCTAAGGAAGAGAACATCGTCCACATCTCGGAGATCAACGAACTGCTGGCCCGTCTGATCTCGGGCAACGACACCCCCTTCGTCTTCGAGAAGGCAGGCAACTACTTCACCCACTTCATGATCGACGAGTTTCAGGACACCTCGGCCCTGCAGTGGGAGAATTTCCTGCCCCTGCTCCACAACGCCACCTCGCAGTCCGACGCCACGCCCGTCCTGCTGGTGGGCGACGTCAAGCAGTCGATCTACCGGTGGCGCGGCGGCGACTGGAGCATCCTTGCCCACCGGGCCGACACCGCCTTCGACCGTGTCATCCACGGCGTTCTGCAGACCAACTACCGCAGCCGTCCGGAGATCGTCCGCTTCATCAACGCGCTGATCGGCGCCTGCACGACCACCCTGAACGCCCAGATCAACCGGACGCTGGACGACGCGTTCCGGCAGAAGCACATCAGCCAGGCCCTGCACGACGAACTGACCGACATCCTGGCCTCGGCCTACGCCGACTACCGCCAGGAGACGGGCCCCGAAAAAAAGGGCGGTTACGTAACCATCACCTGTTACGGTCAGGATGAGATACCGCCGATCATCCGCCAGGTGGAGGAACTCCAGGCACGCGGCTATGCGGCCGGCGACATCGCTATTCTCGTCCGTTCCAACAACGAGGCGGCCGCCATCGCCGCCATGCTGCTGGAACACAAACGGCTCCACCCCGAATCGCCCTACTGCTACGACGTCCTCACCCAGGAGGCGCTGGTGATCGGGAGTTCGGACATCGTGGCCTTCGTCATCGCCACCCTACGGCTGGCCGACAATCCCCGGGACGGCATCCGCCATGCCATCTACAACCGTTTCCTCGGCCGCGACTTCATCGCCCCCTTCCCGGACGGGGAGGAGGCCCTGCTGGGCCGCATCCGGCTCATGCCTCCCGAGGAGGCTTTCGAGCAGATCGTCATGCACTTCCATCTGGGACAGTCCCAGGAGCAGATCGCCTACCTGCAGGCGCTGCACGAGCAGATCATCTCCTTCACGCGCAGCAACGTCGCCGATACCCCCCTGTTTCTGAACTGGTGGAACAACAGCGGATGCGCCCAGTCGATCGCCATGCCTTCGCGCGGCAACGCCATCACGATCGACACGATCCACAAATCCAAGGGACTGGGTTACAAGACCGTCATTATTCCCTACTGCAACTGGTCCGTAAAGCCCCTAAGGTCGACCGTGGTCTGGTCGCAAGCCACCGGTTCCGGATCGGAACTGTCCTCCCTCGGCCACGTCCCGATCCAGTACGACAGTACACACATGGAGAACTCCAGCTTTTCGGAGGACTTTTACCGGGAATCCGTCATGACGCTGGTGGACAATGTCAATCTGCTGTATGTCGCCCTGACCCGTGCCGAGGAAGAGTTGCACCTGATGATGCCCGCCAAAAGCGCTTCGGACCGCCTCTCCTCCCTGATCGGCAGCGCGATCGTCCGCAACGGCGAGACCGTGCGCATCGGCGACGAGGAAGGTTCGCTGACGCCGACCGGCACGGGCGAACTGCTGAGCTTCGGCGAACCGACCCCCGCTGCCCCTGCCGAGCAGAAACCGACCCGCCTCATGCCCTCCTACGATACGTTCGACAACACCGACCGCCTGGCCGTCAAGTTCACCGCACAGCGCTACTTCGAGGAAGGTGTTGCGGACGACCGGCTGGCGCCGCGCAACCAGGGCGTCCTGCTGCACCACGTCTTTGAACAGGCCACCACGGTCGACGACATCAGCAACGGCATTACCCTGGCCGTCCGCAACGGCAACCTGTCGCCCGCAGAGGCGGAACAACTGACGGAACGGCTCGACCGCACGCTGACCGATCCCACCCTGCGCGACTGGTTCGACGGCTCGTGGCAGGAGGTGCGCAACGAAGCGGAGATTCTCACCCCCGAAGGCCAGCACTACCGTCCCGACCGCGTCATGACACGGGACGGACAGGCCGTCGTGATCGACTACAAGTTCGGTCTGCAACGCCAGTCCCGATACAACGACCAGATCCGCCGCTACGCCGAGCTGCTGCGTCAGATGGGTTACACCTCCGTGGCCGGCTACCTCTGGTATGTAAATCAAGAGGTTGTCGAACCTGTCGTCAGGGCCTGAGCCGCCGCATGCCCCGGCAGCTGCCAAACGGTTTTTCCACGGCTCAATCGCAGCCTGCGCCACAACAGTCGTCCCCAGCCCGTCCAACCGCTCCCGGCCTGCCAATCACCCAGCGCAACGGGGCTCAAGCAGCATTTCCGCATACGCAAGCAGGGCAACTCCCCGGATGGGAAGTTGCCCTGCTTTTTTCGGTCCGTAGGGACGCAGCCTTATTTCACGGCGATCGTGTCGATCTCAACCATTACGCCCATCGGCAGTTTGGCTACCTGATAGCATACGCGGGCCGGCATATCCTTCGTGTAGTAACGGGCATAAACGCCGTTCATGGCAGCGAAGTTGTCCATGTTGTCGAGCAGTACGGTGGTCTTTACCACGTTGTCGAACGTATAGCCGGCTTCCTTCAGAATGGCAGCCGTATTCTCGAGCGACTGGGCAGTCTGCTCTTCGATCGTAGCGGCGATCTTGCCGTCAGCCGGGTTGATGGGCAGCTGACCGGAGATGTAAAGCGTACCGTTGGCTTCGATTGCCTGCGAATAGGGGCCTACCGCTTTGGGTGCGTTCGGCGATGCGATGACTTTTTTCATGATCTTCTATGTTTTGTTTATTGGGTTGCGAATTGTTCCCGGATAACGAACAAAGATACGCAAATAATTACGGATTTCCACATTTTTCCGCCCCCGGCCGGGAAAGTCCGGGGTATCATCCGGCCGCCCGATCCGTCACTTCCTCTTCCCTGCCCCGTTTCCCTTCCGTTCCTCTCCCCCCTCCCTTTTCTCTTCCTCTCCCTCTATAAACGACAGATCCCGACCAGTCTCGCTGATCGGGATCCGCCATAAAAAGCGTATGAAAAACTATTTGTTGTTCTTCTTGTCGTAGTGTTTCTGATAACGGCTCATGAACTTGTCCACGCGACCGGCCGTATCGACAAGTTTCATCTTGCCGGTATAGAACGGGTGCGAGGTGTTCGAGATTTCCATCTTGTACACGGGATAGGTCACGCCGTCGATCTCGATAGTCTCCTTGGTGTTCACAGCCGAACGGGTGATGAACACGTGGTCGTTGGACATGTCCTTGAATGCCACCAACCGGTAATTCTTGGGATGAATATCTTTTTTCATTTTCTTCGTCTTGTTCTAAATTACTCTTCCTGAGCAGCTACGGTGAAGTGGATCGTAGCTTTTACGTTTTTGTGGAGCTTGATCGTAGCCTCGTACTGGCCGACCTGCTTGATCGGGTCAACCGAGATGTGCTTGCGATCCACTTCTACGCCCTGCTTTGCCATGGCTTCTGCCAGGTCGGAGGAAGTCACCGAACCGAAGATGCGGCCCTCTTCCGCCTTTGCCGAGATAACCAGAGCCAGAGCCTCGATCTGAGCGGCGAGCGCCTGAGCGTCGGCCAGGATCTTGGCATCCTTGTGAGCGCGCTGTTTCAGATTCTCGGCCAGCACTTTCTTTGCCGATTCCGTCGCAACGATGGCGAGACCGTTGGGAAGGAGGTAGTTGTTGGCGTAACCGGGTTTTACCGATACGATCTCGTTGGCATAACCCAAATTTTCAACGTCTTTCTTCAGAATTACTTCCATTGTCTGTCCTCCCTCTTAATTATTTCATCAAATCGGTTACGAACGGCAGGATTGCAAGGTGACGGGCACGCTTAACGGCCTGAGCCACTTTCTTCTGGAATTTCTGCGAAGTACCGGTCAGACGACGGGGCAGAATCTTGCCCTGCTCGTTGAGGAACTTCTTGAGGAATTCGGGATCCTTGTAATCGACGTATTTGATGCCG
>DHCMC07803__coassemble_671_pt1 | contig 38322 bp, 35 predicted proteins | sample DHCMC07803__metabat2_low_PE_023 | metagenome-assembled genome bin DHCMC07803
TAAGAAGGGGGCGTATATTGGCATGAAGGCAACGTTAATTGCACGTCAACAGGAGGGATTAGTAATTGGTGAGAATGCAGTAGTGGGAGCGTGTGCGCTTGTTAATCATTCTGTGCCAGATGGAGCAACTGTCGTAGGAATTCCAGCAAAAGAGATTCAAGTTTGATTTACTTATATGTTGAAAAATATCTTTGATCGCGTCACGGCGTTTGTCGGATTGTTGGTGTTGTGGCCGGTATTGCTGGTCGTTGCCGTGTTGATCCGATGCAGGATGCCGGGCGGTCCTGTTGTCTTTCGTCAGCAGCGCGTCGGACGGAACGGACGCTTGTTTACCATGTATAAGTTCCGTTCCATGACAGTCGGACATGGCGGTTCGTCCGTGTCGGTGGCTGGCGAGAGCCGTATTACGCCGTTGGGGGCGGTGTTGCGCCGTTACAAACTCGATGAGTTGCCGGAACTGTGGAATGTGCTAATTGGCGATATGAGTTTTGTCGGGCCGCGGCCCGATGTCCCCGGGTATGCGGATCGGCTGGTAGGAGAAGATCGACTGATTCTGAAATTGCGTCCGGGTATTACGGGACCGGCTTCGTTGAAATATGCGCACGAGGAAGATCTGCTGGCAACGGTGGAGGATCCCCAACGCTACAATGATGAGGTGATCTTTCCGGATAAGGTGCGGATTAACCTCGATTATTATTATCACCACACTTTTATTGGGGATATCAAATTGATTTTTCAAACGATTTTCAAAGCATAACGTTATGCAGGAGAGAATTTGGCTTTCGCTTGCTCACATGGGTGCCCATGAGCAAGACTTCGTGAAAGAGGCTTTTGATACGAACTGGGTCGTGCCGCTGGGGCCGAACGTAGATGCATTTGAACGGGATTTGGCTGCCTATCTTGGAGAAGATAAGCATGTTGTTGCGCTGAGTGCCGGAACGGCTGCTTTGCACTTAGGCCTGATTATGTTGGGTGTCGGCCCCGGTGACGAGGTGATTTGTCAATCGTTTACGTTTGCTGCATCGGCTAATCCGGTGACCTATTTGGGGGCGACGCCGGTATTTGTCGATTCGGAAGAGACGACTTGGAACATGTCGCCGGAGTTGTTGGAGAAGGCGATTCTGGATCGGAAAGCAAAGACGGGACGTTATCCGAAGGCCATCATCCCGGTTCATTTGTATGGCATGCCGGCCCGGATGGACGAAATTGAACAAATAGCAGCGAAGTACGATATTCCGATACTTGAAGATGCGGCCGAGGCGCTTGGCTCCGAATATAAAGGTCGCAAATGTGGTACGATCGGAGCGTTCGGCGGATTGAGTTTCAATGGCAACAAGATTATCACGACGTCCGGTGGCGGCGCATTGGTATGTCCCGATGCTGCTTCGGCGCAGCGTGTAATGTTCTATGCTACGCAGGCTCGCGAGAATCGTCCGTACTATTATCACGAACATATCGGATATAATTATCGGCTTTCGAATGTCTGTGCCGGTATTGGCCGTGGTCAGATGATGGTGCTGGAAGAGCATGTTGCGCGGCGCAGGGCAATTCATGATCTGTACACGAAGCTGTTGTCGGGTGTAGATGGCATTACGGTAAAGCAGAATCCTTCGTCCGATTATGCCTCGAACTTCTGGTTGACTTGTATCGAGGTGGATGCACCGCGTGTGGACTGTACGGCGGATGATATCCGATTGGCATTGGCAGAGGAAAATATCGAATCGCGTCTGTTGTGGCGTCCGATGCACATGCAGCCGGTGTTTGCCAACCATGCTTTTTATGGCGATGGCACTTCGGAACGGATCTTTGGCCGAGGTTTGTGTCTGCCGTCGGGCTCGTCGTTGACCGATGCGCAAATAGGAGCTGTCGTTGAGGCGATTGTACGTCGGGTGAACAAATAAACGGCGATGACAACTGTTCAGACACGGTTTTTCTGTTTGTTGCGTCATGTGCTGCCCGGTACGGCGCCGACCGCTGCGGAGGTGGCGGAATGGCAGCTGGCCGATTGGGCGGCGATCTATGCGATGGCTGCCCGACAAGGGTTGCAGGCGGTGCTGTGGGATGTGGTGGCGCGTTTGCCGAAAGAGGTGATGCCGCCGCGCGAGCTGAAACTTCGTTGGGCTTTGAATGCCGAGGGCATCGGTCTGCGTTACCGCAAGCAACTGGCTGTGGCAACCGAATTGACTGCCGTGTGGCATGCTGCCGGATTGCAGCCGTTTGCCTTGAAGGGCTTTGCGTTCAGTCGTTATTATCCGATTGCGGAGCATCGCGAGTGCGGTGACTTCGATTGTTTCTTGGGTGCAGGACGGGATAAGGCCGACGAGGTGGCCGAGGCGGCAGGTGCCGAGATCGAGCGGCCGGTGGGGTATAAGCATACCCACATGCGTCACAGGGGCGTTATGATCGAGAATCATCGTTTCTGTGTCGGCATTCGCGGCAGTCGACAGACCAAGGCGTTCGAACGGTTGCTGGAGTCGCTGTTGGCCGAGGTGAAGCAGCCGGAGTGTGTCGAGGGAACTTGCATCGGGATTCCGCCTGTGATGTTCAATGCGCTGTTCCTAAATTGGCATGCGCTTACCCATTTCCTGCTGGAGGGCATCCGTTTCCGGCATATCTATGACTGGGCCTGTCTGGTGGCGGCCGAGCAGCATCGGCTCGACTGGGATCGTTTTTATGCCGTGTGCGAGCAGTATCATCTGCGCCGGTTTGTCGATGCCATGACTGCCATGGCGGTGCGCTATTGCGGTGTGCAGATTACCAATCCGTCGGTCGTGACAGAAAGTCCCTATGCCGATCGGATTCTCGAGTCGATCTTTTATGATGACTCGGCGGTCTATAATCGGGGCAAGGGCCGATGGTGGGGACGCACGAAGGTGTTGTCCAACATCTTCCGCTACCAGTGGAAGTATCGCGATATTTATCAGAAAAGCTATGTCGGTCAGATGGCGAAGTTGGTAGGCGGCTTCCTGTTTGACCGAAGTCCGAAACTGTAACGATGCGGTCATGAAAGGAATCGTATTGGCGGGAGGCAGCGGCACGCGCCTCTACCCGCTCACGAAAGGGGTGAGCAAGCAGTTGCTGCCGATCTATGACAAACCGATGATCTACTATCCGATCTCGGTGCTGATGCTGGCGGGCATTCGGGACATCCTGATTATCTCGACCCCGTACGACCTGCCTCTGTTCCGGCGGCTGCTGGGGGACGGCAGCGACTACGGCGTCCGCTTCTCCTATGCCGAGCAGCCGTCGCCGGACGGACTGGCACAGGCCTTTCTGATCGGCGAGGAGTTCATCGGGGACGACAGCGTCTGCCTGGTGCTGGGCGACAACATCTTCTACGGCCAGGGCTTCACCGGCATGCTGGCCGAGTCGGTGCAGGCGGTAGACAGCGGGAATATGGCAACGATCTTCGGCTATTGGGTGAACGATCCCCAGCGCTACGGCGTGGCGGGCTTTGACGAGCAGGGCCGGGTGGTGAGTATCGAGGAGAAGCCGCAGCAGCCGGCCAGCAACTATGCGGTCGTGGGGCTTTATTTCTATCCCAACAGGGTCGTTGAGGTGGCGCGCGGCATCCGTCCTTCGGCGCGCGGCGAACTGGAGATCACCGACGTGAACCGTCGCTTCATGGAGGAGGGGACGCTGCGGGTCGAACTGCTGGGACGCGGCTTTGCGTGGCTCGACACAGGGACGCACGATTCGCTCTCCGAGGCTTCGACCTTCATCGAGGTGATCGAGAAGCGGCAGGGGCTGAAGGTGGCCTGTCTGGAGGAGATCGCCTACCGGAACGGTTGGATCGACCGCCGGCGGCTGCACGAACTGGCAGCGCCGGTCGGCCATACGCCCTACGGCCGGTATCTGCTGGGACTGTGACGGTGTCAGGCGTCAGGAAACCATACGGGAGCGGAAAAGCGGCCGGTCGCATGACGGCGCTTTCCGCTCTTTTCGTATCTTTGTTCGTGCAGGCGCAGGCGTGCCTGCGAAAAACAGCACGCAGCGTGGCGGCTGTGTCAAGACCGGAATCATGAAAATTATCCCGACCGATATTCCCGACGTGAAGATCGTCGAACCGCAGCTGTTCGGCGACGAGCGGGGTTACTTTATGGAGAGCTATTCGCAGGCGGCCTTCGAGCGCGAAGTGTGCCGCACGGTGTTCGTGCAGGACAACGAGTCGCGTTCGCGCTACGGTGTGGTGCGCGGCCTGCATTATCAGCTGCCGCCCTGCTGCCAGAGCAAACTGGTGCGGGTGGTCGAGGGGCGCGTCCGCGATGTGGCGGTTGACCTGCGGCAGGGGTCGCCTACGTTCGGACGGTATGTGGCGGTGGAACTGACGGGCGACAATCATCGCCAGCTGTTCGTGCCGCGCGGTTTTGCCCACGGCTTTGCCGTGCTAAGCGAGACGGCGCTCTTCCAGTACAAGTGCGACAATCCCTATGCGCCTGCCTGTGAGGCGGCCGTGTCCTGGAACGATCCGACGCTGGCCATCGATTGGGGGGTACCGGCGGCCGATGTGGTTCTCTCGGAGAAGGATCGGCACCATCCGGTGCTCGGCGAGGCCATCCTGTTCCGGTACGACGAATCTTTGTATTGATGCGGTGATGGAGCGGCGGGAGACGATTCTGGTGGCGGGAGCCGACGGACAGCTCGGACAGGCGCTGCGGACCGTGTCGGGAGCATGGCCCGCATGGCGATTCGTATTTGTGAACCGTGCGCAGGCCGATATCTGCTGCGGACCGGCGTGGCGCGAGATGGCGCGGAACCATGACGCTACCGGCATCATCAACTGCGCGGCCTATACGGCGGTTGACCGGGCCGAGGCGGAACCGGCCGAGGCCGATCGCGTGAACCGGCAGGGTGCTGCTACATTGGCCGATGTGGCGGCCGACGAACACCTCTGGCTGGTGCATGTGTCCACCGATTATGTGTTCGGCGAAGGGGAGTGTCATCCCTGGCGTGAGGAGGAGCCGACCGCTCCGCTCGGCGTGTACGGAGCCACGAAACTGGCCGGTGAGGAGGCGATCCGGCGCCGGGGCGGCGATGCGGCTCTGGTGCGTACGTCGTGGCTCTATTCCGAATACGGCCACAATTTTTTGAAAACCATGTTGCAGCGCGGGGCGGCGGGCGTGCCGTTGCGGGTCGTGGACGACCAGTGGGGGCGTCCCACCTGTGCGACCGATCTGGCGCGGGCGCTGCTGACGCTCGTGGCACGCGGTATCCGGGGCGTGGAGACCTGGCATTATACCGGCGGCGGAAGGCCGACTACCTGGTATGGCTTTGCCGCCGAGATCTTCCGGCAGGCGGACATCGCGGCCGATCTGACTCCCGTTGCGACGGCGGATTATCCGACCCCGGCGCGTCGGCCGGCCTGGTCGGTGCTCGATACGGCCCGGATCGAACGGGCGGGGGTGCCGGTACCCGACTGGCATGCGGCGCTGCGGGCCTGCCTGCGACGGATGGGGTATCCCGTGCGAGAAGAAAAAGACGTGTTATGAAGCATATTCTGATTACCGGCGGCGCCGGATTCATCGGCAGCCATGTGGTGAGGCTGTTCGTCAGGAAATATCCCGATTACCGGATTGTCAACTTCGACAAGCTGACCTACGCCGGCAACCTCGAGAATCTGAGCGATGTCGAGCAGTGCCCCAATTACTGTTTCGTGAAGGGCGACATCTGCGACAGCGAACAGGTGGAAGCGGTCATGCGGCAGCATGCCATCGACGGAATTATCCATCTGGCGGCCGAGAGCCATGTTGATCGCAGCATCACGGATCCGCTGGCCTTCGCGCGGACGAATGTGCTGGGTACGCTCACCCTGCTGCAGACGGCCCGTACCGTCTGGGGCGGCGATTGGGAGGGACGGCGGTTCTATCACATCTCGACGGACGAGGTGTACGGCGCGCTACCGCTCGACGGAGGGTGCTTCACGGAGACGACCCGTTACGATCCGCACAGCCCCTACAGCGCCAGCAAGGCATCGGGCGACCATTTCGTGCGCGCCTTCCACGATACCTACGGGCTGCCGACCATCGTCACCAACTGCTCCAACAACTACGGCCCCTGTCAGTTTCCCGAGAAACTGATCCCGCTCTTTATCAACAACATCCGCCACAACCGGCCGCTGCCCGTGTACGGACGGGGCGAGAATGTGCGCGACTGGCTCTATGTGGAAGATCACGCCCGCGCAATCGATACGATCTTTCACCGGGGCTGCATCGGCGAGACCTACAACATCGGCGGCGGCAACGAGCGGAGCAACCTGGCGCTCGTGCATGAGCTGATTCGCACGACCGACCGCCTGTTGGGACGTCCGGAGGGGGCTTCGGAGCGACTCATTACCCATGTGGCCGACCGACCCGGCCATGACCTGCGTTATGCCATTGACGCCTCGAAACTGCGGCGGGAGCTTGGCTGGCAACCGGAGGTGACCTTCGGGGAGGGGCTGGAGCGGACCGTGCGCTGGTATCTCGCCAACGGCGCCTGGCTCGATCACGTCACCAGCGGGGCCTACGAGTGCTACTATGAACGCATGTACGGCCATCGGGCGTAGCGTCCAGACAGTAAATAAAAAAGTTCCCTGCCGATGCCGGCAGGGAACTTTTGTTTGGACCGGTTCACCGAGGGGAACCGGCGTGTGTGCGGATCGATCAGAGGGCGCCGATCTCGGTGAGTACGGAAGCCGTCTTGCGAACAGCCTCGGCACTCTTGGCGAATGCGGCCTTTTCCTCTTCCGTCAGCGAGATCTCGAGCACCTTCTCGACACCGTTGCGGCCGATCACGGCCGGAGCGCCGATGTAGATGTCCTTCTGGCCGTACTGACCGTCGAGGTGTACGCACGATGCGAAGACCTTCTTCTCGTCGTTGATGATGCTCTCCACCACGCGGGCAACGGCGGCACCCGGTGCATACCAGGCCGACGTGCCGAGCAGTTTGGTCAGCGTAGCGCCGCCTACCATCGTGTCGGCAGCTACCTTGGCGAGCGTCTCCTTGTCGAGGAACTCGCTTACCGGTACGCCCTTGTAGGAAGCCTTGCTGGTCAGCGGGATCATGGTCGTGTCTCCGTGGCCGCCGATTACCATGCCGTCCACGTCGTTCGAGCAGACGTTCATGGCCTTGGCCAGGTAGCAGCGGAAACGGGCGCTGTCCAGTGCGCCGCCCATGCCGAATACGCGGTTGGCGGGCAGACCGCTCACCTTCTGGGCGAGGTAGGTCATCGTATCCATCGGGTTGCTGACCAGCAGCAGGATGGCGTTCGGCGAATATTTCAGGATATTGGTTACCACATCCTTCACGATGCCGGCGTTCACGCCGATCAGCTCCTCGCGGGTCATGCCCGGTTTGCGGGGCATGCCGGACGTGATGACTACAACGTCCGAATTGGCGGTTGCTGCATAGTCATTGGTCACGCCCGTCAGCGTGGTATCGAAATCCATCAGCGTGGCGGTCTGGTACATGTCCAGCACCTTGCCCTCGGCCAGTCCCTCCTTGATGTCGAGCAGGACGATTTCGCCGGCTACTTCGCGGATGGCCATTGCGTTTACACAAGTTGCGCCTACGTTTCCGGCGCCTACAACTGTTACTTTTGACATGGTCTTGTGTCTTAAAATTGTGTTATGTGAAGGCGGATCGGGGAGTGGCGCGGAGCCGCCCGCTTTTCCGCCGTCTTGTCTGCTGAAGCGAACTGCCGGATAGCAGTAGCCCCGACCGGGGCCGGGGCTACGGAACTAACCGATGAGTTTCGCGTAATCCTCGGCCGAGAGCAGCGTGTCGAGTTCGGCTGCGTCGGTCATGCGGATCTTGATGATCCAGCCTTCGCCGTACGGATCCTTGTTCACCAGGGCGGGATCGTTCTCCAGAGCTGCGTTGAGTTCGAGCACCTCGCCGCCTACCGGCAGGAATGCGTCGGAAACCGTCTTGACAGCCTCGATCGAGCCGAAGACCTCGTTCTGGGCGAGGGTCTCGCCTACGGTGGGAACATCTACGAATACGATGTCGCCGAGCTGGCTCTGTGCGAAGTCGGTGATGCCGATATAAGCCTCGTTGCCTTCCACGCGTACCCACTCGTGGTCGTTGGAATACTTGAGATTAGCAGGAATGTTCATTGCTGAATGTTTTTATGGTTAACTATAATCTATTGGATCAAAGTCTTTTCCTTCGGTCTCGGGGGCAGCTTCCGCTGCATGCCGAACCGTTTGCCAAAGATAGTTTTTATTTTCAATTGTGGCAAGAGAACTGTGAATTATATAACACATAAAAATTGTCTCCGGCGGTTGCGGCACCGGTCCGCTTCCGGCTTCGTCTCCCATAACGTTCCGGCGGGCCGTTTCGTATGGCGTTTCTTGGAAAGAAGTGGCGGAAAGTTGCCCGAAAGTGTATTATATTTGTCCTGTTTTTCGTTACGTTGACGAACAGAAGAAGGAGCGGAACATGAAAGCAGTCGTGAAGAGATGGTGTCGGGCGGCGGCGTTGCTCGCCTGCCTGCTGGGATGGGGCCTGGAGGCGCACGCCCAGCAGAAGATGACGCGCGAGGAGTACATTGCCACCTATGCACCGCTGGCCATCCAGCAGCAGAAAAAATACGGCATTCCGGCCAGCATCAAGATGGCGCAGGGAATCATCGAGTCGCAGTACGGCAACAGCGAACTGTCGCGGCGGTCGAACAACCACTTCGGCATCAAGTGCAAGAAGGACTGGGTGGGTGATACGGTGCGTTACGACGACGATGCGTTGCAGGAGTGCTTCCGCCGGTACAGTACGGTGGAGGATTCCTACCGGGATCACTCGGAGTTTCTGAAGAACAGCCCCCGTTACGAGCGGCTGTTCCGGCTCAACCCGAAGGACTACAAGGGGTGGGCCTACGGACTCAAGGAGTGCGGCTATGCCACGGCTCCGCACTATGCCACGACGCTGATCAAGTGCATCGAGGATTACGAGCTCTATCTGCTGGACGACGGCGAGATGCCTTCCTATCTGGCCGATGTGGTGGTTCCGGCCGCTCCGGAGGTTGCCGAAGAGCCCTTGGAGAGTAGCGCTGTGGCGCCGATCGACATCGATCACTATACGGTTGCGGTGCACACGGCCGATGGCCGCGGCATCTTCATGCGTGACGGGGTGCGCTATCTGGTAGCCCGTGAGGGGGATACCTACAAGACGATTGCCCGTTCGCTGGGCATTTCGGCCAGCCGTCTGAAACGCTACAACCGCAAGCATATCGAAGGCAAGGAGGTTTCGGCCGGCGATACGGTCTATCTTGACCGTCCGGCGCGCGAAAAGGGCGACCGGGCCCGGTCGGCGAAATAGTCCGGTCCTTTGATCCTGAATTTTGACAACAAACAGATTTTAACCAACTATCAACACAACCATGGATTCCGGTGGGGAGTTACGCAAGCAGATTATTGATAAACTGACGCACAAGGCGTCCGTAAAACAACAGGTATCCGACAATACGGTGGTCGTTTTCCACGAACTCAAGGAGGCGCTGCTGGAGTTGTCGGCCGAACTCGACGAGGAGCTGGACGAGAAGATCGACCGGCGCATTCGCATCGAGTATCGGGACAAGGGCAAATTCGAGGCACAGATTCAGGTGGCCGAAGATATTCTGATCTTCGCCATGCAGACCGACGTATTCCGGCTGCACCACGATCACGAGGTGTGGCGGAATCCCTATCTGGCCGAGAATCCGGCCAATGCCTACTGTGGTGTTATCAATATCTACAACTTCCTGGCCGATTCGTTCAAATACAATCGCAACGAGGATGAAGGCTATCTGATCGGCCGCATCTTCATCAACCGCGAGATGCAGTATTTCTTCGAGGGCAAGGGACGGTGCATGCAGCGCAGCGCACAGTTCGGCACCCGGAAGATCGACCGCGGGGCGCTGGATGAGATGCTGGAGGCGGCGGTGCTCTTTGCGCTTGACTTCGATCTCTACGTGCCGCCCTACAAGGTGTCGCGGCTGGTGAATGTCGAGCAGTTCAATTCGCGTAACGAGATCTCGAAACTCCAGACCGGCAAGCGGTTGGGCTACGATTTCGAGGAAGATGATGTGATCTGACCCCGATCGGGGAACGAAAAGCGCCGGAGCGCGGACTGACACAAGGTCGGTCCGCGCTCCGGCATTTTGCAAGGTCCGGTCGGCGCCGGATCAGGGATTGTAGTGGATGGTCGGTCCCGTGCCGTCGAAGGAGGACGGATCTTCGAAGTCCATCTCATTGTCTTCGGACGACGACCCGGAGGAGTCGTCATACCCTCCGGCCACGGAGGAGACGATGGCGGAGGCCCACAGGGCCAGGGTCAGACTTTCGAGGGAGAGGGGCCAGCCGAAGAGGGCGATGCCTGCCGCACAGACTAGCAGGGTGGGGATGATCCAGTACCAGAATTTGCGTCTGCGGCGTTTCCGGATCAGATTGGAGATCAGCAGACAGGCGCAGGAGACGATGCTGCACCACACCAGAAACAGGATCAGACCGTTGAGGAAGTTGTGGCGGTAGAAGGCGAAGTTCTTCTGATAACGCTGGCTCTGGGCAATCCGGTCGGCCTCCGTCCAGTCGCCGGAGGTGTTCTCGGCCACCAGGAAGCAGAGACTCCGGGCGGCCACGTAACGGTAGATGCGGATATACCGGTCGCCTTGCCGGTAGGTGGATACCCGTTCGTATCGGGTGCCGATCGGGGTATGGGTAAAGGTCTGTGTCGCCTCTTCCAGGAAGGGGAACCAGCGGATGTCCTGCACCTTCATGTTCTCGAGCAGGTTGATATTTTTCGGGAAGCGGAGGGTGAAGAGCGAGAGGCGCAGCGTGCCGTCCGTTGCCTCGAATCCTTCGACCCCCTCGTCCGTGATCGGGCGGAAGGTGAAGCCGTCGGGCAGCGTGAAGCGGACGGTGGCGTTGGCGTATTCGGCCGCATGCAGCGGAAAGGCCAGCAGCAGGGCGGTGCAGAGTGTCAGCAGGCGTTTCATGGTCGTAACGTTTTTACCACACGATCGGTGTCTTGCCGTGTGCGATGAGGTATTCGTTGGCTTTCGAGAAGTGGCGGCATCCGAAGAAGCCGTTCGAGGCGGAGAGGGGGGAGGGATGGGCGCTTTTCAGAATCAGGTTGCGGGTCGGATCGGCCATGATGCCCTTCTTCTGGGCGTAGTTGCCCCACAGCATGTACACGATCTCCTCCTTGTGGGCGGCGATGGCGCGGACCACGGCGTCCGTGAAGGTTTCCCATCCCTTGCCGGCATGCGAGGCGGCGCAGTGGGCACGGACGGTCAGCACCGAGTTGAGCAGCAGCACCCCCTGTTCGGCCCAGCGGTCGAGATTGCCGCTGGCGGGAATGGGGGCTCCCGTGTCGTCGTGAATCTCCTTGAAGATGTTGCGGAGCGAGGGCGGAAAGGGAATCCCGTCGTTCACCGAGAAGCAGAGGCCGTTGGCCTGCCCGTCGCCGTGGTAGGGGTCCTGTCCGATGATGACCACCTTCAGGGAGTCGAGCGGGCATTTGTCGAAGGCGCGGAAGATGTTGCTGCCGCGCGGGAAGATGCGCTGCGTGGCATATTCCTGCCGCACGAAGGCGGTGAGGTCGTCGAAGTAGGGCTTGTCGAATTCGGGAGCCAGAATCGCCTTCCAGTCCGATGCGATTTTTACGTTCATGTCCGGTATGCGCAAAAAAGAGTTTGTTATTCGGTGGTCCATACGCCGACCGTGTCGCCCCACGCGAAGGTGTGCAGACAGACGGCGGCCGGAGCCTCCGGAGAGGGAATCGTGCCGCTCATCCGGCCGTTTGTCAGGTCGGTGGCCGTAATCCGCAGATCGTCGCGCAGCGAAGCCCCGGGCAGGCCGGCCAGCTTGTAGAGCGCCTCCTTGGCACACCACATCAGCGGCAGGAAGAGCGGATGGTCGTGCTCCGGCAGCATCGCCTCGTCGGGGGCGAGGAAACGTTTCGCCACACGGCCGAAGTTGCGGCCGGTCCGTTCGATGTCGATGGCGCACCGGCGCGGCGCGAGGAGGATGGCAGCCATGCCTCCGGCGTGGGAGACGGACAGGTGGAGCGCTTCGCCGATCAGCTGCGGTGCACCGCAGGCGTCATAGGCGATCGTGGCCTGCGGGTTGTGGTAGCGGCGCAGGGCGCTTCGCCAGGTGGACCATTCGTCGCACCGTCGCGGGCTGGTGAAGGTGGCCATCTGGAGCCGTTCCTTGGGCGTGAGGCAGGGAAGGTTCGTCTCCGCCGGCGTGACGGGTACAAGCAGCAGGAGCGTGCCGTCCCGGTCGATCGGCAGGAAGGCGGCGGATGGTGCGGAGGGAACGGCAGACATGGCGACGGCGGAAATCAGGCGTGGGGATCGGAGACAGGAGCCTTCGGAAGCACGACCTTGACCTTGTCGATGCGCCGGCCGTCCATCGCCTCGACCGTAAAGAGAATGTTGTGCGTGGTGATCGAATCGCCCTTCTTGAGGAAATCCCGCTTGATCTCGAGCATCAGGCCGGCGATGGTCTCCGCCTGGCCCTTCACGTCGTCGAACAGCGTATCCTCCAGGCCGGTCACCTCCGTGAAGTCGCCGATGTGGGTTTTGCCGTCGAAGAGGAAGGTGGTGTCGCCCAGCTTGCGGTAGAAGCTCTCCTCGTGGTCGCTTTCGTCGGTGATTTCACCCACGATCTCTTCGAGAATATCCTCCAGGGAGAGCAGACCCAGCGTCGAACCGTATTCGTCCACCACGATGGCCATGTGGACCTTGTGGCTCTGGAACTCCTCCAGGAGGCTGTTGATCTTCTTGTGCTCGGGAATATAGTAGGGGGCCCGCAGGTGTTCCCACCACGGAAAGTCGTTCCCCTCGTTGATGAAGGGGAGCATGTCCTTGACATACAGGATGCCGGCGATGTTGTCGATGTTGTCGCGGTAGGCCGGTATGCGCGAGAAGCCCGACTCGACAATGATTTTCCGCACGGCGTTGAAATCGCTCTCGACGCTCACGGCCGTGATGTCCATGCGGGGGCGCATGATGTCTTCCACGTTGGTATTGACGAAGTCCACAATGCCGGTGAGCATCTTCTTCTCCTCCTGGCTCTGGCTCTGGGTAATCTCCAGCGCGTCGGAGAGTTCGTCGATCGAGATGTTTTCGTGCTTTTTGGCGGCCCGCCGGTTGAAACGGTCACCGAGCCGGACCAGTACCCACGAGAGAGGTTTGAAGAGTGATTTGACGCTCAGCAGCGGGACGGCGATGAGGCTGGCGAAGCGCAGCGGCATGTGCGAGGCGGCCACCTTGGGAATGATCTCGCCGAAGAGCAGCAGGATGAAGGTCACCAGAATGGTCTTGACGACGAATTCCCACCCCGTGGAATGGAACTCCACCAGCGAGTCGATGATGTTGTTCGACAGGACGACGATGATGATGTTCACCAGATTGTTCAGAATCAGGATCGTTGCCAGCATGTAGTCCTCCGAGGAGAGCAGCTTGAGGATGGCGTTGTCGCTCTTGCTGCCCCGCTTCTTGACGGTCTTGATGTCGGACGGCGAGAGGGAGAACAGGGCGGTTTCGGAGCCGGAGGCAAAGGCCGAAATGCAGATCAGCACGAGCAGGGCGACGAGGCTGACGATCAGCGTCGGCTCGAAGCCCCGGAAGGCGAGTATGTCGTTCGGTAGTATCACGTCTTGGTTGGTGTCGTTGGGCGGAGCCCGATGCGGATAACGCCGGAGAGGTTCCGGCGTTATCGGGCATTATTGCTGTTCTTTGCCGAACAGGTCGTGTTCGTCGGAGGGCGTCGGGGCCGGTTGCGGCTCGTCGTCCTTCATGGAGACTTTCGTGGTCCGGCCGGTGGCTGCAATGTTCTGCAGCCGGATGTTGCGCCGGATGTAGGCGGGTGTTTCGAGGAACTTGGCGATGTCGCCGAAACGCTCCTTTTTCTGGATGCGGATGACCCCCGAGGTCTGGGGCTTGCGTCCCGTCGTGGCCGCGAAGATGCTGTTCTGGGCAATGCGGGGTTCGGCAGCCGCTTTGGGCGTCTGTTTCGGCGTGAGGGGGTTGAGGTTGTCGAATCCCGTGGCCACGATGGTTACCTCCACGTCATCGTCATCGAGCGCAGGGTTGAGTCCGGCGCCCCAGATGATGTCGGCCGCATGCGGATCGGAGATGGTCCGGCTGGCCTTGCGCTGGATCGTGTCGAGCATGGCCTGAGTCTCGTCGAAGCGGATCTCGTTCTTGCCGTAGGAGAGGTTCACCAGAAAGTTGCGGGCTCCCTTGATCTCCTGATGGTTGAGCAGCGGAGATGCCAGGGCGGCTTCGGTGGCCTCGATGATCTTGTCCGGGCCCGATGCGCGGCCCGAACCCATGATGGCCAGACCGCTGTCGGTCAATACGGTGCGCACATCGGCGAAGTCCACGTTGACGAAGCTCTCGCGCGTGATCAGCTCGGCGATACCCTTGGCGGCGGTGGCCAGGATGTCGTCCGCCTTGCCGAAGGCCTCCTTTAGCGGCAGGGTGCCGTAGATTTTGGCAATGTTGTCGTTGTGGATCACCACCAGCGAGTCGACGTTCTTGCGCAGCTCCTCCAGTCCCCGGGCGGCCTGGTTGACCCGTTTGGGGCCTTCGTTGCGGAACGGCAGCGTGACGATGCCCACCGTCAGGATGCCGCGGTCGCGGGCCGCCTTGGCGATGACGGGCGCAGCGCCCGTTCCCGTGCCGCCACCCATGCCGGCCGTGATGAAGACCATCTTGGTTCCCTCCTGTTCGAAGCGCAGCACGATGTCGTCCAGACTCTCGATGGCGGCCTGGCGTCCCTTTTCGGGGTTGTTGCCTGCTCCCAAACCTTCGCCCAGCAGGATCTGGATCGGCACGGGGCTGGCCTTGAGGGCCTGCCGGTCGGTGTTGCAGACCATGAAGGTCACGTCGGCGATCCCCAGGTCGTACATGTGGTTCACGGCATTGCCGCCGGCACCGCCCACACCCAGCACCATGATGATGGAGGGGGTCTTCTTCGGGAGCTTGATACTTACGAGTACTTCGTTTTCGTCTGTCATCATCGGAAGGAGCGGTTTAGATTTCGTCGTCGTCGACCACGTCGAAGACGTCGGTGAAGATCTTTTTCAGACCGCCGAACAGGCCGCCTTTTTTCTTCTTGTCCCGGGCATGCGGATGCGGTTGCTCGGCCGGCCGGGAGGGCGTGTCGTTGATATCCGTGTCCTCTTCATGGTCAGGATCGGGCTCCGGTTCCGGCTGGGGTTTCGGCGCCGGCTGGGGTTTCGGCGCCGGTTGGGGTTTGGGGGCCGGTTGCGGAGCGGCCGGACGCGGCTTCGGCGCAGCGGGCTGGCGGGGCTGTTGCGGTTTCGGGGTCGGCTCGGGTTCCGGTTCCGGCTGCGGGGCCGCTTCCCGTTTGGTGAGCGGCGTGTCGGTCGGTTCCAGACCGCACTCTTCGCTGCCGAGCAGCAGCAGGCCGAGTGCCGAGGAGAGCGACGGATCGCCGGCCAGGGCAGCGGACGCCTCGTTCAGCAGTTCGGGGCAGCATCCGCCGATGCGGATGTCGTATTTGGTACGTTCGCGGAAGAGCACGTCGATGTCGCGCAGCAAGGAGCCGCCGCCGGTCAGGACGATGCCCGATCCCAGCTTGTCGGCATATCCCGACTCGCGGATCTCTTCCAGAACATTCTCCACGATGTCCAGCAGCCGCGCCTCGATGATCTGGGCGAGGTTGTAGAACGAGATCTCCTTGTTTTCGCGCGGCGTGCGACCCTTGATCTTGATGCTCTGGGTCTTTTTCTCCTCGGGAATATGGTTGGCGACGGCATAGCCGTGCGTCGTCTTCAGTTTCTCGATGAACCGTTCGGGAATGGCGATCGAGCGGATGTCGCGGTTGATCGCATCCGAACCGATGGGCAGCATGGCCACGTAGCGCATGATGTTGTCCTGCCAGATGCAAATGTCGGTACATCCCGTGCCGATGTCCACCACGGCGGCGCCGAGTTCCTTTTCGTCCTCCGTCAGTACGGCGGCCGCACTGGCCTGGGCGTTGGTGAAGAGCCGGCGGGGGGTGATGCCCAGCCGGGTGAAGGCCTTTTGCAGACGCTCCAGACTGCTCCGGTTGCCCAGCACGAAGTTGAAGGTGGCCTCGAGCTGCTGGCCGAAACGGCCGACGGGCTGCTTGGTCTCCTCGCGCGAGTCGATGACGTATTTCTGCGGGATGCGGTCGAGGATGCAGATGCCCTCGGGCGGCTGCAGGCTGGTCATGCTTTCGTGCAGGCGCTGTACGTCCTCCTCGCAGATCTCGTGATCCTCACCGCTCACATACACGAAGTAGGAGCTGTCCGCACATTTGATGTCGTGACCGGAAATGCCTGCGTAGGCTTCCGTGATCTTGATGCCCAGCTCTTCCTCCAGCTGGGTGACGGCGCCGCGCACGGCGGCCGTAACTTGTTCGATGTTGATGACCTCGCCGCAGGACATGCCCTGCATCGGACGCGTCACCACGTCGATGACATTGAGCCTGCCGTCGGGATCCTTGCTGCCGGCGGCGGCAGTCACCTTGCCCGAGCCGAGGTCTATGGCTGCTATGTAGTGATTGTTTTCCACTGCTGCTTATCTCTTGTCGTTGCTTGCAAACACTTACAGGCGGTCCGAAACCGCCTTTTCCGTCCATTGGGGGCGATGCTTCTTTCTACCGGCGGCTGCACACCACCTGGCCGTCGTAGCGCAGGTCGATGTAGCTCCACGTCTCCCATCCTTCGTGCGGCAGGGCCTTGCGGTAGAACTTCATCAGCTTGTCCAGTTTCTGTTCGTAGCCGTTCAGCCAGCCGAGCATGATCACCTGGTCTCCCACCCGCGGAATCAGCTCCACTTCGGGTTCGGTGTGCGGCTCCGGACGCCCCGTGACATTGATCTGAACGATCTGTGAATTCCAGAAGTTGTCGTCTTCAATGTAATTGACAAAGTTAATGAGTTTGTGGAAAAACCGGTAACTTTCCTGTACCTTTTTTGAGGTGGAGTCGGTCGGCTCCCGGAGCGGTCCGCTGTACGAGGGACGGAACGGCAGGTCAAACTGTCCGGTGACCACGGGCACGTAGTAGGCCGAGCGGCGGTTGGCCGGAACGATGTAACCGTCGGTCGTGTAGTAGAAGTTGTAGCCGCCGCCGATCACGCGCAGGGCGGGGATGCGCTGCCGCACGGTAACGTTGACCACGCTGTCCAGTCCGACCGAGGTCTTGACGTGCTGCACGAAGTCGTGTGCCGCGACGGTCCTGGTGATGGCCATCAGGTCAACCGAGTCGAAAAGCTGCCCTTCGGGGGAGAGTCCGGCGGAGACGATCCACCGGCGCACGTCTTCGGCCCGGATGATGCGGGTGTCGGAGCTGTCGCGCACCGTGATGTGCAGGTCGCGCACGTAGGTGTCGGCCCGCTTGCGAGCGTCCAGGTGGCTGGCCCACAGCAGGTAGGCGACGATGCCTGCCCATACGAGAAGGGTGATGATGCGTTTGACTGCCCGGTTCATGGTTTTTTGCGGCGCGATTCCCGGCCGGAATCATCGGGTAAAATTACGATAAAAAATCCGAACGGCCGCACAGATCGGTGGCCGTTCGGCAGGTTTGCTTCGGGGGGAGCGTCAGCGTTTGGCGAGGCGCTCTTCGGTCAGCCTTCGCGTGATCTCCTCCACGCAGTTCTCGATGTTGCCCGCGCCGAAGGTGATCAGAATGTCGGGATGGGCATCCTGGGCCGCCTGGGGGATCCGGTCGAGCGGTACGATCCGGCAGGGGACCGTCACCCGGTCGGCGATCAGCTGTGAGGTGACGCCGGGAATCGGCTCCTCGCGGGCCGGGTAGATCGGGGCCAGAATCACCTCGTCGGCCAGCGAGAGGGATTCGGCGAACTCGCGGTAGAAGTCCTGCGTGCGCGAGTAGAGGTGGGGCTGGAAGATGGCCGTGATGCGGCGGTGGGGGAACATGCGGCGCATCGACGTGAGGGCGGCGCGCAGTTCGGCGGGGTGGTGGGCGTAGTCGTCCATGTAGATCACCTCGGGCGTGTTGAGGTGGAAGTCGAACCGGCGGCGGACGCCCCGGAAGGATTCGAGCCCCTCCTTCAGTTTCGCTTCGTCGAATCCGGCCGTCCAGAGCAGGGCTACGGCCGCCACGCTGTTCTCGACATTCACGATGCCTGGGATGCCCAGCCGGCAGTCGCGCAGCGTGCGGTCGGGACATACGATGTCGTAGCGGTAGGTGCCGTCGGGCTGCGGGCGCAGGTTGGCCGCGTGGAAGTCGGCCTCCTCGTCGGTGCAGGCATACGAATAGATGCGGATGGCCGGGTTGTCGATCGGCAGCGAGACGCCCCTTTTCAGGATCAGCGTGCCGCCCGGCCGGATCTGTCCAGCAAACTGGGCAAAGGCGCGGTGCAGTTCCTCGAGGGTGCCGTAGATGTCCAGGTGGTCGGCGTCCGCGGCCGTGATGACGGCGGCGTCGGGCCACAGGTGCAGGAACGAGCGGTCGAATTCGTCGGCTTCGACAGCCAGCCGGTTGCCGGCTCCATAGACGAAGTTGTTGTCGAAGTTCTTGGAGATGCCGCCCAGAAAGGCGCTGCCGCCTCCGCCGGCCGTATGGTTGAGCCAGGCGGTGAGGGTGGTCGTGGTGGTCTTGCCGTGGGTGCCGGCCACTGCCATGACGTATTTGTCGCGGGCCAGGATGCCGAGGATTTCGGAGCGTTTCAGCACCCGGAAGCCGTGCGAGCGGAACCAGCCCAGTTCGGCGTGGTCGTGCGGCAGGGCGGGGGTATAGACAACGAGCGTGTCGTCCGGATGGCGGAACGGCTCCTCGATCAGGGCGGGATCGTCCGTGTAGTGGATGCGGGCGCCCTCCTCGGCCAGACGGCGGGTCAGGGCGGTTTCGGTGCGGTCATAACCCGCAACGGAGGCTCCCTCGAGCATGTAGTAGCGGGCAATGGCGCTCATGCCGATGCCGCCGATGCCGAGGAAATAGATCTGTTTCGGTTGGGTATGGTTCTCCATGGGACAGTTCTGTTTAGGCGCGGCCGACGAGTCGGAGGATTTCGGTGGCTACGTCCCGGGCCGCATCGGGCGTAGCCATGTGGCGGATGTTGCTCTCCAGGCGGGCGATGCGGTCGCGGTCGCCGAGCAGTTCCAGTGCGGCGGGAAGGGCCCGTTCGACAGCTTCGGCATCGGGGATCAGCAGGGCCGCATCGCGGTCGGCCAACGCACGCGCATTCTTGGTCTGATGGTCTTCGGCCACATTGGGCGAGGGAACGAAGATGACTGCCTTGCCGGCCAGCGCCAGTTCCGATACCGTGCAGGCGCCCGAACGCGATACGACCACGTCGGCCGCTGCGTAGGCGTAATCCATGCGGTCGATGAAGGCGCCGCGCCAGATGTTTGGACAGTGGCGCGAAGCCATGAAGGCCTCCATCTCCTTTTCGTAGTATTTGCCCGTCTGCCAGATGACCTGCACGTCGGGATTGGCGCCGAGCGAGTCGGCGTACCGTTTCATGGCTTCGTTGAGGGTGCGGGTGCCGAGGCTGCCGCCGACGATCAGCAGGGTCGGCACGTCGGGGCGCAGCCCGAAGTGGGCGGCGGCCTCCTCGCGCGGTGCGGCCTGCAGGAAGTTGCCGCGCAGCGGATTGCCCGTGAAGACGATCCGGTCGGCCGGGAAGAAGCGTTCCATGCCGTCGTAGGCCACACAGATGCGGCGGGCGCGGCGGGCGAGGATCTTGTTCGTCACGCCGGCGTAGGAGTTCTGTTCCTGGATGAGGGTCGGAATGCCCATCCGTTGGGCCGACCACAGCACCGGAGCGCTGGCGTAGCCGCCGAAGCCGGCCACCACGTCGGCTCCGAACGAACGGATGGTGCGCCGGGCCTCACGCAGGCTGCGGAGCACCTTGAAGGGGAGAGCGAAGTTGTGCAGGTCGAACTTGCGCTGCAGACCGGCCACCGGCAGACCGACGACCCGGTAGCCCAGTGCGGGCAGCTTTTCCATCTCCATTTTGCCCTGTGCGCCCACGAAGAGCAGTTCGACGCCTTCGTCGCCGAGCAGACGCCGGAGCGCCTCGGCTGTTGCCACGGCCGGATAAATGTGGCCGCCGGTTCCTCCTCCGCTGAGGATGATTTTCAGTTTACCGTCTTTCATCGTTCCTATTCGTTCGTTTGCCGTCGGCCCGGCAGGGGGGCGGCGTATGGATTGGGACCGGTCGCTGCGGGCGATCAGTCGTTGTTGTGTTCAAAAAGCGATTCGTTTTTGGGGGTGTCGAGGGTGCGTTCCGCCGTCTGGCGGCTGACACCCAGAATCATGCCCAGCGCCATGAGGGTGAAGACCAGCGACGAACCGCCCTTGCTGATCAGCGGCAGCTGCTGGCCGGTGATGGGGAAGAGCGACACCGAGACGAGCATGTGGATCATCGCCTGCAGGACGATCATCAGGCCGAGTCCCAGCACCAGCAGGCTGGGGAAGGCCGTGCCGCACTTCTTGAAGATCTGGATGGTCCGGAAGAAGAGCCACAGGTAGAGCAGCAGGATGATCAGGCCTCCCACGGCGCCGTACTCCTCGATGATGAAGGCGTAGGCGAAGTCGCGTTCCGCCTCGGCCAGGTTTGAGCGGTGGGTGCTCATGCCCGGGCCCTTGCCGAAGAAGCCGCCCGAGGCGATCGACATTTTGGCGTTGATCGACTGGTCGGTTTCGCCGGGGACCACTTTGCCGTCGGGGGTGACGGCGGGCGGGTAGGAGTAGATCTCGATGCTGTCGCGCGTGTAGGCGACGTGTTTGGTGAGCATGTCGGGCTTGAAGCTGGCCATACGGCTGCGGCCCGTGTCGCTTCGGCCCAGTCCCACGGCAAAGAAGACGATGCCCGCCACGGCCACCAGCGCGACGATCTTGCCCAGGTCGGCCATGCGCACGCGGCCGATGAAGAGCATCACCATGCAGGTGGTGGCGATGATGAGGGTCGTCGAGTTGCCCACCGAGAGGAAGGTCAGCACGCAGGTAATGGCGATGGGACCCAGCAGCGGGATCGTTTCATAGCGCAGAATGTCCATGTTGCCCTGTGCATCCTGCATCCATCGGAGCGGGTTGAGGCTGGGCAGGATGGGGGTATGTTCGATGGTCTTCTGGCGGCGGGCCAGCTGTTTGGCCAGCACCATCAGGACGCCGATCTTCAGAATCTCGAACGGCTGGATGGGCTGATTGATGACGGGGATGACCAGGTCGCGTCGTGCACCGGCTCCTTCCGGGCCGATCAGCATGGCCAGTACGGTGAGTACCAGACCGGTGAAGAAGACGAAGTTGGCTAGCCGTCCGTAGATCTGGTAGCGGATCAGGTGGACGACCAGCAGGGAGCCGATACCCAGGAAGATGAAGAACAGCTGGTTGAACAGCTTGGCGGTCGGGGTGCCGCCCGGCTTGTAGACCGTGGCCGAGAAGGTCAGCAGCATGGAGAAGATCAGCAGGATGACGATCACCGTCCACAGCACCTTGTCGCCGCCGAAGATGGCGTCGATCCAGCGGCGCCCCTTCTTCTGGGCCTGGCGGCCGAGCTTCATGCCCGCTTCGGTGAGTCGTTTGGCTTCCGGACCGATGGCTTCGGCGGCTGCCGACGAGAGCCGTTTGGCCCCTTCGCCGATGGCGTGGGCCGCCTCCCCGGTGAGCCGTTTGGCCTCCGGTGCGATCGTGTGAACGGCCGTATCCGAGAGCTTGCGGGCCCCCGTGCCGATGGCGTGGGCCGCCTCTTCGGTGAGCCGTTTGGCCTCCGGTGCGATCGTGTGGACGGCCGCGTCCGAGAGCTTGCGGGCCCCCGTGCCGATGGCATGGGCCGCCTCTTCGGTGAGCCGTCGGGCCTCGGCGCCGAGGGCGGGTGCGGTTCCGTCAGCCGGTGCGGCCTGCGGGGAAGCACCGGACTGCCCGGCGGTGTCGGGGGTACGGTCGGTATGGCGTCTGCGGAACCTCATGGGGTGTCAGCGTTTTTGCAGCGCCTGGACGGCCGCCTTGAACTGCCGTCCGCGATCTTCGTAATTCTTGAACAGGTCAAAGCTGGCACAGGCCGGCGAGAGCAGCACCGTGTCGCCTTCGGTGGCGATTTCGGCGCAGATGCGCATCGTGTCGGCCAGCGAATGGGTGTCATAGACGGCCGGCACCACGCCCGTGAAGCTGGCAATCAGCTTGGCGTTGTCCACACCCATGCAGACCAGCGCCTTGACCTTTTCGCGGGCCAGCGGTTTGAGCGTCTCGTAGTCGTTGCCCTTGTCCGTACCGCCGGCGATCCACACGGTGGGGGTGCGCATGCTGTCCAGGGCATACCAGGTCGAATCGACGTTCGTGCCCTTCGAGTCGTTGATGTAGGTGACGCCGTTCACGCAACCGGCAAATTCCATGCGGTGTTCTACGCCTTCGAAGGTGTAGAGCGTGTCGGCAATCACGGCGGGCTCGACGCCTGCGGCCAGGGCTGCCAGCGCGGCGGCCATGGCGTTGTAGGTATTGTGGATGCCCTTGATGCCCATCCGGCGGATGTCGATCGTCACGGTGCGGTCGCCGACCGAGGCGCGGAAGTGGTCGCCATCGGTCAGCAAGGCGCCCGGACGGTCAAAGGCCGAGGTGTCGGTCCCGATGCCGTAGGGGTGCTGGGCGGCGAAGGGCAGCATGCGCAGGGCGGGGGTGCGGAGGGCCACTTCGCGGCTGACCACGGGATTGTCGATGTCGTAGATGAAGTAATCCTCCGGCCGCTGGTTGCGGATGATGCGGAACTTGCTGTCGATGTAGTTCTGGAAAACGTAGCCGTAGCGGTCCAGGTGGTCGGGCGTGATGTTGGTCAGCACGGCGATGTCGGGCCGGAAGGTCTCGATGCCGTCAAGCTGGAAACTGCTCAGCTCCAGGACATACCACGCCTTGTCGGTGGTGGCTACCGTATAGGCGAAGCTCTCGCCGATGTTGCCTCCCACGGCCGAGTCGTAGCCGGCGGCCTGCAGAATGCGGCCCAGCAGGGTGGTGGTGGTTGTTTTGCCGTTCGAACCGGTGATGCAGATCGTCCGGCCCTTCGTGTAGCGGCCGGCAAACTCGATCTCGGAGATGACGGGAATGCCCTGCTCGTGCAGCTTCACGACGATCGGCGCCGTGTCCGGAATGCCCGGACTCTTGATGGCCAGGTCGGCGTCGAGAATGGACGATTCGGTGTGGGCTCCCTGCTCGTAGTCGATGCCGTAGCGGTCGAGCAGTTCGAGGTATTTCGGGGCGATGGTGCCGCGGTCGGTGAGGAACACCTTCCAGCCTTTGGCTTTGGCCAGCACGGCGGAGCCGCAACCGCTCTCGCCGCCACCCAGTATGACAGCTTTTTTCATGATGCTAACGTATTTTGAGTGTGACGAGGGTCAGGGCCGCCAGCAGGATCTGGACGATCCAGAAACGGACGACGATCTTGTTCTCCGGGATGCCCTTCTTTTGGTAGTGGTGGTGCAGCGGCGCCATCAGGAAATAGCGGCGTCCCTCGCCGTAGCGCATTTTCGTGTACTTGAAGTAGGAGACCTGAATCATCGTGGAGACAGCCTCCACCAGAAAGATGCCGCACAGCAGCGGCAGCAGCAGCTCCTTGCGCACCAGCAGGGCGAAGACGGCGATGATGCCGCCCAGGGCGAGGCTGCCCGTATCGCCCATGAAGACCTGGGCCGGATAGCAGTTGTACCACAGGAAGCCGATCAGGGCGCCCACCAGCGCGGCGGCGAAGACCATCAGCTCGCCCGTCCCCGGAATGTACATGATGTTCAGGTAGTCCGAGTAGATGATGTTGCCGGAGAGGTAGGCAAAGACGCCCAGAATGACGATGATGACGGCCGATACGCCCGTCGCCAGTCCGTCGAGTCCGTCGGTGAGGTTCGCTCCGTTGGAGACGGCCGTGATGATGAAGATGGCCACCAGCACGTAGATCAGCCACGTCAGCGCGTCGCCCCATGCGGAGTGCGACGGCACGAGCCAGTGGTAGTCGAATTCGTTGTTCTTGACGAAGGGAATGGTGGTCTTCGTGGTTTTCAGCTGGCCGAGGGCCGAGTCGGCCGGCGCATCCTTTTCGTAGCCTTCCTGCGGCAGCAGGGTGGTCGGCGTTTCGGTACCCGGCAGGGGGGCGGCGTACTGTTGTGCGGCGGCCGTCTGCGAATGGGCCTTCTCGACGATGACGATGTCGTTGCTGAAACACATGGTCGTGCCGACAATGATGCCTAGACCTACCTGGCCGACAATCTTGAACTTGCCCTTGAGCCCCTCCTTGTGCTTGCGGAACACCTTGATATAGTCATCCGCAAAGCCCAGCAGGCCGAGCCACACCGAGGAGACGATCATCAGCTGGACATAGACGTTGCCCAGGTCGCAGAAGAGCACCACGGGAATGAGCATGGCGCCGAGAATGATCATGCCGCCCATGGTGGGGGTACCCCGTTTCTCCATCTGGCCCTCCAGACCGAGGTTGCGGATCTCCTCGCCGATCTGGTGGCGGCGCAGGCGTTCGATGATCTTCTTGCCGAAGATGGCTCCGATCAGCAGCGCGAAGATGATGGCGCAGGCCGAACGGAAGGAGAGGTATTGGAAGAGGCCCGTGCCGGGCAGGTTGAAGTGGGCCTCGAGGTATTCCAGTAGTGCGTAGAGCATGGCTGTCGTTCTGAAGAGTGCAAATTGTGTTTTTTCGGAGCGTAAAAGTACCGAATTATCCGGTCGGTTGTCGATCGGGTGCGGGTTATATTTTTGTCGCCAGGCCGGCCGCCGTGAGTCCGAATGCGTTGCGGACCTCCTCCTTGTCGTCGAAGTGATGACGCACGTCGCCGATGATCTGGTAGGTCTCGTGGCCCTTGCCGGCGATGAGCAGGTAGTCGCCCTGGGTGGCTATGGTCGCTGCCGAGCGGATGGCCTGCCGGCGGTCCGTGATGCAGAGCCAGCGGGACGACGGCGTCATGCCGGCCGTCATCTCGGCCAGAATGGCATCGGGATCCTCGTGGCGGGGATTGTCCGAGGTGAAGATGACCAGGTCGGCTCCTTCGAGGGCAATCTGCGCCATGACGGAGCGTTTGGTGCGGTCGCGGTCGCCGCCGCAGCCCACCACGACGATCAGCCGGCCCGCCCCGTTGCGCAGTTCGTTGATCGTATCGATCACGTTGCGCAGGGCGTCGGGGGTATGGGCGTAGTCGACGATGGCCGTAATGCCCGTCGGCGTGTGGAGCGTGTCGAAGCGGCCGTTCACGGGCGTCAGCGTGCTCAACATGCGGAGCATTTCCTCCTCGCCGGCTCCCAGCAGTCGGGCTGCGCCGTACACGGCGGTCAGGTTATAGGCGTTGAAGCGGCCCAGGAAGCGGGTCCATACCTGCTGGCCGTTCTCCTCGAGCAGCATGCCTTCGGGGGTGTTCTCCAGAATCCGGCACCGGAAGTCGGCAAAACGCTGCAGGGCGTAGGTGCTGACCCGGGCCCGCGTGTTCTGGGTCATGACCAGTCCGTTGCGGTCGTCGCTGTTCACCAGGGCGAATGCCTCGGCGGGCAGTTCGTCGAAGAAGCGTTTCTTGGCCTTGATGTATTCGGCGAAGGTTTTGTGGTAGTCGAGGTGGTCGTGGGTGATGTTGGTGAAGATGCCGCCCGTAAAGTGCAGACCGACAATACGCTCCTGGACAATGCTGTGGGAACTGACCTCCATGAAGCAGTATTCGCAGCCGCGGGCCACCATCTCGGCCAGCATGGCGTTCAGCCGTACCGAATCGGGGGTGGTGTGGGTCGAGGGGCGTTCCTCGGTGTCGATGCGGTAGATGACCGTCGAGATCAGTCCGACCTTGTAGCCCAGTCCGCGGAACAGGTCGTAGAGCAGGGTGGCGGTGGTTGTCTTGCCGTTGGTGCCCGTAACGCCCACCAGACGGAGCTTTTCGCTCGGACGTCCGTAGAACTCCGAAGCGGCCCGTCCCAGTGCGGCGGAGCTGTCTGTAACCTGGACGTAGGTGACGCCGTCGGCCGGCCGTTCGGGCAGGCGTTCGCAGACGATGCCCGCTGCGCCCCGGGCGATGGCGGCGTCGATATAGTCGTGGCCGTCGCTTGCGTTTCCCCGGACGGCAAAGAAGAGCTGTCCGGCCTCGACGGTGCGGGAGTCAAATCCGATGGAGGCAATCTCCGCATCGCCGCTTCCGATCGTGCGGAGCGGAGCAAGAACTGAAAGCAACTGTTCGAGTTTCATATCTGGAATATATTGATCGTTTCGCTATGGGGGTCAGGGGCGCAAGGTCAGGGAGACCGTGGCGCCCTCGGTGATGTGCGATCCGGCACGGATCGACTGGCCGACCACCTTGCCGCGTCCGGAAAACTGTACCCGCAGGCCGCGGCTTTCGAGCAGGTAGAGGGCATCCTTGAGGGACATGCCCGTCACGGCGGGCATGACGTCCTCCTGGGGTTCGAGCGGCAGCACCTCGATTCCCGTGGAGTCCTTCTGCGTGCGGCCCCATCCCTCGGCGAGCCAGTTGGCATCGGTGCGGACCGACAGCCGCGAGGCTGCGGTGCGGATTTCGTACAGGTCACCGCCCTTGACCGAGGCGATGGCCGGATCTTCGGTTTCGGTCAGCGGGGCATGCCAGTCGGCCTCCAGCGCATAGACGCGGTCGGCGATCGCCTTGAAGGCCGGACCGGCCAGCGAGGCGCCGTAGAAGGTATGGCGCGAACCGGGACCGTAGTAGGTCTTGATGGCCACGATGCAGGTGTAGCGGGGCTTGTCGGCCGGGAAGTAACCCACGAAGGTGGCCAGATAGTCCCGTCCGCCGCGCGCGTCGGAGTAGCCGCGGTTCTGCATGGCCACCTGGGCCGTACCCGTCTTGCCGGCCACCTTGTAGTTCGGATTCTTCATCAGCGAACCGGTACCGTTCTCCACCACGCCTTCCAGTGCCTGGCGGACGAGCCGCAGCGTGCGGCTGCTGCACAGCTTGTCGTTGATGGTCACTACGTCGAACTGTTCCTCGACGTGGCCGTCTTCGGTGACGGCCGTCACCAGTCGCGGCGCCACCATGCAGCCGTCATTGGCGATGGCGTTGTAGAGCATGAGCGTGTGCATCGGCGTGATCTCCACGGCGTAGCCGTAGGCCATCTTGATGAGCGAGATGGCGTCCCAGGCCGTCTCCTTGGGCCGGCGCGGATCCTTGATGATCGGCTTCAGACCGCCGGTGAGCTGCATGTTGATCGGCTGGTCGATGTGCAGCGAATTGACAAAGTCGGTGAACCGTTCCGGCTTGTTGTGGAAGGCGCTGTCGATCATCTTCACGAAGCCGATGTTGGACGACTGTTCGAACATGCCCTGGATGGTCGTCTTGCCGACCTTGTGGTCGTCGGCGATCAGGAAGCGGCGGCGGCCCACCTCATAGTAGTAGCGCCCCGTGGAGGAGCAGTCGATCGAGTCGGTGAGCTCGAAACCGGACTTCTCCAGCAGCGCCATGAGCGACACCAGCTTGAAGGTGGAGCCAGGTTCGCAGCGCATCGTGATGGCGTGGTTGATGTCGTCGCGCACGATGTTGCCGTATCGGGTCAGGTTGGAAATGGCGCGGATCTCGCCCGTCTTGACATCCATGATGACGGCCGTACCGCAGGTAGCCTGCTTGTCGAGAATCTGGCGACGCAGTTCGGTCTCGACAATGTCCTGCATGTTGACATCGATGGTGGTGACCAGATCCTTGCCGTTCACGGATTCGACATTCTCCTTGCTCACGACCGGCACCCAGACGTCGCGCACCAGCCGGACGCAGAGGTTCTGGCCGTCGTGTCCCGACAACACGTCATTGAACGACGCCTCCAGACCGAACTCCCCCGGTTTGCCGAGCGTGCGGGCCGCCAGCGTGCCGAATGGTTTGTAGCGTTCGGCGTCCTGGGTATAGATCAGACCGCCGCCGAGGCGTCCCTTGTTGAAGATGGGGAAGGTCTTGATGCGGTCGAGCTGGATCTGATTGACCTTTTCGCGGATCAGCCGCTGGTTCTGACTGCCCGGACCGCCGCGCAGCGCCTTGTTGCGGATGGCGTGGAGCCGGTTCACAAAGTAGCTCTTCGAGTATTGGGGAATCGTCCGGCTGAGACTGTCGGCCAGCGCGTTGGCTGCGCGGTTGAACTCCTCGGCGCTCATGTCCAGCACGGTGAAGTCGAGCGAGATGTCATACGACGGCGAGTCGGTGACCAGAATGCGGCCGTCGTGGGCATAGATGTTGCCGCGCGAGGCGGGCACGTCGAGCATCTTGTAGCATTTCAGATCCGACCGGTTGCGCAGCGGCGTGCCGTTGGGACCGTACTGCGTGACGATGATCATGCTGAAGATGGCCACGGCCACGAAGGCAAAGATCGCGTAGAGCACCCGGACACGGGACATGATGCTCTTCTTGATGCTCTGCTGATGGGGATTCGTGCGTGCGGACTGGCGGGATGACATGGCGGTCGGTTCTATCGTGCTGGTGGAACGGTTTTATTTGACGGTTTTGGGCGGTACGGTCGACTCTTCGAGGTTCAGGCCGCGCCGTTCGATCTCTTCGACGATGCGGCTGTGGCGCGATGCGTTCATGCGCATCGAGGAGAAGACCATCGCGCGCGACCGTTCGTTGTTGAGCTCCATGCGCTGCTGGATCTCCGAACGCTGGAGCCGTTGGAAGTTGAACGTGTGGGCGATGTAGAGAAAGACGAGCAGAATGCAGTAGCAGGCCAGCGGATACCAGCGGCGGAAACGGCTGTCGCCCATGAAGTCACCCGTGATGACCTCGCGTGCGGCGCGGGCCGCCTTGCTGCGCGGCTGCTTCTGCTCTTCCTGACCGACGATGCCGAGCGGCTTCCGGTCCTGTTCGGGGGTGTCGGCTATGGGTTCCGTCTTTCTCATGATCGTTGTTGCGGTTGCCGGTTATTTCTTGATGGCTACGCGGAGTTTCGCACTGCGCGAGCGGGGGTTTTCTGCCAGTTCTCGCTCCGAGGGGGTGATCGCCTTGCGGGTAACGACCTCGAAGGGGGAGGCGGCGTTGCCGAAGAAGTCTTTCTCCACCTCGCCGGTGAAATTGCCGCTCCGCATGAAATTCTTGACCGTGCGGTCCTCCAGCGAGTGGTAGGAGATGACGGCCAGTCGGCCTCCCGGACGCAATACCTTGAGGCTCTGTTCGAGTGCCATCTCCAGGGCGCGCATTTCGCCGTTCACCTCGATGCGCAATGCCTGGAACAGCTTGGTCAGGAACTTGGCCTCGTCCTTGCGCGGCGTGCAGGGAGCCACGGCGGCGGTGAGATCCGATACGGTGACGATCGGCCGTTCCGCGCGGGCGCGTTCGATGCAGTTGGCAATCTTGTAGGGAGTTTGCAGTTCGCCCCAGCGGCCGAAGATGTCGGTTAGCCGTTCTGGCTCGTATCGGTTGAGTATGTCGGCGGCGGTCATGCCTCCGCGGCGGTTCATGCGCATGTCCAGCGGGGTGTCGTAGCGGAAAGAGAAGCCGCGTTCGGGGGTGTCGAAGTGGTGCGACGAGACGCCCAGGTCGGCAAACACACCGTCCACCTGGGTGATGCCGCGCAGGCGGAGCTGTCCCCGCAGGAAGCGGAAATTGCTTTCGATGAAGGTGAAACGGGGATCGTCAATCGCCTCGGCATTGGCTCGGGCGTCCGCATCCTGGTCAAAGGCATACAGGTGGCCGACGGGGCCGAGGTGAGAGAGGATGAGCGACGAATGACCGCCTCCGCCGAAGGTGAGATCGGCATAGACGCCGTTCGGGCGGATGTCGAGCCCTTCGATGGATTCGGCTGCCAGTACGGGAGTGTGGTAAGCGGACATGGATGCGTCGTTATGGTATATTATTGATAAATAGCGTGTTGTGATTCGCTTGATCCGGGCTTTCCGGCAGGTGAATACAACCGGTAAAATTACGATATTTTTTTGAGAAAACGTTTGTCGTTTGCCGGATGGTGCAGGATGGCATTCGTTGTTTGTGTGGGTGTCTGCCGATCGTTGGGATCGTCTGTCCATGGAACGACAAGGCAGTAGCACAACGACTCCCGGCGTGTCAATATGTTTCCGGGTCGGGGCGGGTTAAGCGAAGGAATGACTGCCGAAAGATAAAAAAAGGAGAGGCTTCCAAACCTGGAAGCCTCTCAGAAGATTGTTCTTCAAGTGGGATTATTGAGCGTCCTGCGTGAAGGTGTAGGTAGCGTATACCTCGGTATCGTCCAAGGATACGATCTGGACGGTAGCCGTACGCGGCGCGCCCGTCGTATTGTCCTTAATGTTCGTCAACTGGAATACGGTAGGAACAAGGTTGCCGTATGCATCTTCGCGACTCGGCTGCATGAACGACCACGAAGCGGTGCTGAGTTGCAGCCATTTGTTGACTCCATCATTGTCAGCACTCTTAGTGGCAACATTGTCCGAATAGGTTGCTTTCCATGGACCGGTTACTTTGAACGTGAACATCTGATCGGCAGCATCCGTAGCGGGCAATTCGGTGTCCGTATTGTTGACCGGGGAAGAGTAGACCAGGGTAGCAGCCGGTTTTACTACCTCGATGCCCGTCAGCTGATTGGCGTCAGTAGCCTCGGAGATGGTGATCTTAAGATCATCCAGATACATGGCATCTGCAAAGTTCAACGTAGTCGTAAGGTCTGCATTTTCGATTACCAGCGTGTATTCATAGAATGAGAACGGAGCATAATCTGCGGAACCCAGCGTAACTGAAGTATTGCCATCGATCGTGCCGTTACCGCTGAGCGAAACATCGAAGGTTGCAGGCAACATGCCATAGTTATCGCCACCGTTTGCGTCCGTTGCGCGGCAAGCCTTAAATGTAACGGTTACGTTGCCCTTGTAGTTGTTGAGTTTGGACATTGTGTAAGACAAGGTTCCCGTTCCTCCGTAGTCGTCAACCGTGCCAATCATGCCTTTATTCTCATACCACAACAGTATGGTGTAGCCGGAGTACGTGTACCCACGCTGCGTTAAATATGCATCGGCACCATTGTTGTTATCGAGATAGTTGTAGTAGGGGAACAACTGGTTGATGTAGCTGTTGGTCCATCCACCCAGATCGGTGTAAGACATAGCGCCACCCATGCCAGGATAGCCCCAATCCGGCTCGCCACTATCATCGCCTCCTTCGCTCGGAACCCAGTCGATGACGGACGTGATCCACGAAAAGTCATCATTCAGAACAATGTCACCTGCTGCCCAATCAGTTTTAGGAGGCGTCTGGCCGAATTCTTCAGCGGTAAACGGATCCAAATTGATGTAGGCAATCGAGTTACTCGTAATAGAGATTGCTCCCGGAGCTACTGTACAAGCGACACTCTTCTGCGAGAAGTCGTCACCCGTACCGTAAACGGTTACGATCAGGGCGTCGTCCGCCGTCAGATCGAACGGGCATACACCGACCGGGATTGCTACGCTTTCTTCGCTAAGCTGCAGATTGGTCGTTGTAACCGTAACTTCGGAAACCGGAGTGGCAGGAGTCGACCATTTATCGGTAGGCAGTACAACGAAGTTTGCAAAATCTGCAGCAGTTCCACCTGCCTTTGGAGCTTTCGTTAAATCGAAGTTTGCATAGCCGCCCATGCCGTAGCTATATGCCAATACGGCCGACGACGAGTTGTCCTGCATGTTGACCTGTTTAATCGAGATCTTGTCGATCTTGGCAGTACCTTTCACATTCAGCATCAGGATAGCCGTCGTGTTGGTGAACTGCAGGTTAGCCGTGGTCTGATCAGCTTTCAACTGAGTGGAGGCAACCATCAGATAAGGATTTGATTGTCCGTAGGTCTGCGATGACAGGTCAGGCAGATAACAGAGCGTGCTGATAGGAGTGTCTTTGCTGGCGACAAATCTTTGGTCTGCGGCATAAACGCCCCACAGCGTGTAGGTGTCGTTCGTTAAATCACCATTGAACGATTCGCAGGAGAAATATGTGGATTGAGACGGGGAAGTGGTCGTTGCGGTAGCTAGGCCACCGTATTGAATTCTATTCATGGAAGCATCCCACGAGGTTTTGGGTACGTTGCCTTGCGAGTTAGCGGCGGCAATCATGATTTCATCGCCGTTCTCCCACAGAATGGGCGCCTTGCCGTTAGCGGGCTCACCGATCTGAATCTTGGTGTCGGGCGTAACGATCGAACCCGAAATGGTCAGTTTGTTTTCTGCGCCCGGAGTCGTGCCTGCGGGTTGCTCTTTGGTACAGCCTGCCAACAGGACAAGCGACAGAGCCGAAGCAAAAAGTAATGTTTTTTTCATAGTCATTCGTCTGTTTAGCGGTTGTTTACATGTTGTTGCGTCTCATCTCCTCCCATGTGCCGACAACCGTGAAGTCAACTGCACCCTGGTTCGGATCCGTTGCAATGGACATGGCGATGCCTGCTTCTGTCTGGAAGCAGCTCTCCTCGATCTCCGGTCTCGTGTACGGGGCCTTGATCGCATCATTTACATTCGTTTTCATAAGCCAAGAGTTTATTTGGTTGTAAAATTGTTGTTTTATGTACCTAAAATGGCGTTTTTGGTCTTTCCTAGAACGATTTTTGCTTGTATTGTGTGAAAAATCGTCATAACAAATATAAGATAATTATTCGATATAAGCAATAAAATGCGGTGAAAAAACCGATGTCCGGATCAAGGTCCAAGCGGGAAACGGGCGAGACTTGTGTCGCAATTGCAAAAAAAGATACGGAATCGATTCGTATGCTGTATCTTTGTCCGTCGAAATCAGCGACAATGAGAAATGGAAAACGGAGAAGAACGGCTGAGTGATGCCGAATTGTTTATCCGGCATGCCGGTGAACGCACCGACAGCGCGCTCGGCGTGTTGTACGGGCGGTATCTGCCGATGATCTACGGAGTCTGTCTGCGTTATCTGCGGAACGAGGAGGATGCTGCGGATGCGGTGATGGCCATCTTTGAAGAGATGGTGACCCGTATCGGAGGGGCGGAAGTCCGGGAGTTCCGCCCGTGGATCTATACCGTGACAAAAAATTATTGCCTTCAGCAGTTGCGCCGCACGCAACGGGAAGTGCCGTTCGATATGGCGGATCGGCTGGCCGAGGAGGGCGAGGTGACGCAATGGCTCGACGAGAAGCGCGACGGCGACCGGCTGGCACAGCTTGAGGCCTGCATGGAGAAGTTGCCCGAGAAACAGCGGGTCTGTATCGAAGAGTTCTTTTGGAACGGGAAATCCTATGCCGACATCGCTGCGGAGACGCGTTATCCGCTGGCAAGTGTCAAGAGTTTCCTGCAGAACGGCAAGCGCAATCTGAAACTTTGTGTGGAGAAAAACGGTCATGAAACTGATTGAATACATCTTGGGAAGTCGCCGCGGCCGGGAGGCCAACCGTCTGGAGCGGGAGGCGATGCGCGATCCTTTTCTGGCGGATGCCATTGAAGGGTACGATGCCGTGTACGGCAACCATTCCGACCGGCTGGCCGAATTGAGCCAGCGCATTGACAGCCGGGCGTCGCGGTCGCGCCGTGATCTGCACAAGCGAAGCCGTCTGTGGATGGGGATAGGGAGTGCGGCCGCTCTGGTGCTGGTCGGCGCCGTCGGCGTGGAGTGGTGGCTGGAGCGTCCGTCATCCCGACGGATCGCCGAACCCGAAGGACAGGCGTTGGCTTTGGCCAACAAGCAGGCGAACCGGCCGATTGAACGAACCGCCGTGGAACCGGAGGCCGTCGTGGACGAAGCGGTGCTCGAAACGGCGGCGGATGCTACGCTGCCGGTCGAACTGGAGGACGCGGTCGAAGCGGTCGCTTCGGCCGATGCAACTGCTTCGGGCGAGACGCTGGCAGCGGAACCGGAGGCGGTGGCTGCGTCGGAAGTGGCGACCGATGAACCGGCCCTTGAATCGGCCGAGTCGGAAGCGGCGGTCGAACAGACGGACGTGACCGTGGAACCGGCCGTGGAACCGGCGCGTATGGCCACCCGTGCCGTGTCGTTGCAGGAGCGGGAGGCCGCCATGGAGGAGGCGGCCGTTGCGGACGGTCTGCGGGTGGTTCACAACCCGGCCTTCGAGGCTTATTTTGCCGCCAATCACAAGGAGTCACCGGCGGCGGCTGACCGACCGGTGGAAGTCGTGGCGGAGTTCCGGGTGAATGAACACGGTGTGCCGTCGGCTGTCCGGATCCTGTCGGGCTATTCGCAGGAGGCCAATAGCGAGGTGATCATGCTGCTGGTGACGGGGCCCGCCTGGGAGCCGACCGGCGGCGAACGCATCCGGACCGTGGTGCGTTACGAGTAGTCCGATCCACCCGATAGACGCTGTTGCCGTGCGGATTCTGCTGATCGACAACTACGATTCCTTTACGTATAATTTGCTGCACCTGCTTCGTGAGGCGGGCGGTGCGGCGTGCCGGGTAACCGTCGTGCCCAACGACCGGCTGGAGGCGGTGGACCCGGAGGACTTTGACCGGGTAGTCGTTTCGCCCGGTCCGGGCATTCCCTCCGAGGCGGGCGATCTGTTGCCGTTCGTGCACCGGTGTGCCGGCGTCCGTCCGCTGCTGGGCGTGTGCCTCGGGCACCATGCGCTGGCCGAGGCTTTTGGAGGCCGGCTGGTCAATGTGCCCGGCGTGTGGCACGGTATCCGTTCCCGGGTGCGGCGTACGGCGGTCACGCCGCTGTTGGCGGGGGTGCCGGAAACGTTCGATGCGGGCCGTTACCATTCGTGGATCGTGGCCCGCGAGGAGCTGCCGGACGAACTGATCGTGACGGCCGAGGCGGACGACGGCACCATCATGGCGCTCGAACACCGTGCGCTGCCGCTCTACGGCGTACAGTTTCATCCCGAATCCGTCATGACCCCCTGCGGCGGTCGGATCATGGCCAACTTTCTGCAACAACATGAGTAGTTTGTTTGTGACGCCCGTGCGGTGCGCCGTCGGATGAACGACGCCGGTGCGGCACGGCAGCCCTTTCTTTTTGCCGTCGATTTTGAATTGCGCGAGGGGCTGTTCGTGGAGGAACCGCTGGCGCAGACGGAGATCGGCTTTGCCGTAGCGGGGCGGGGCAACAAGGGGGCTTTCCTGGCGGCCGCGGAGGATTCGGGGGCCGATCATGAAGCCCTCCTCGTGCCGGATCCGATGCCGGAGGCGGAGTACCTGCGCCGCTTCGACGTCGTACGGCGGGGGCTGCTGCGCGGCGATTCGTTTCTGACCAACCTGACCGTGGCCACCCGGATCGAGACGCCCTGCTCGCTGACCGAGATCTTCCGGCGGGCCGATGCGCCCTATCTGCTTTGCGTACCCGATCGTTTTGTCTGTTTTTCGCCCGAGCGGTTTGTGTGGATTTCCGACGGCCGCATCGCGACCAACCCGATGAAGGGAACGATCAGCGCGAAGGTGCCCGATGCCGGACGGGTTATTCTGAACGATCCCAAGGAGACGGCCGAACACTACACGATTGTCGATCTGCTGCGCAACGACCTCGGCATGCATGCCGACAGTGTGACGGTTGAACGGTTCCGCTATATCGACCGCATTGCCACCCGTCGGGGGGATATTCTGCAGGTCAGTTCCGAGATTGCGGGCCGTTTGCCGGAGGGGTACGAGACGCGGCTCGGCGATATTGTTTTCGACATGCTGCCCGCCGGTTCGGTGTCGGGTGCGCCGAAATCCTCGACGCTGCGCATCATCCGACAGGCCGAGGGGGCTCCGCGGGGCTATTATACGGGGGTGTTCGGCTACTTTGACGGCCGGACGCTCGACAGCGGCGTGCTGATCCGGTTCATCGAACGGCGCGACGGCGCCCTGTGGTTCCGCAGCGGCGGAGGCATCACAGCCTATAGCGATCCGCATGCCGAATACCTCGAAGTGTTGGAGAAAATTTATCTGCCGTTCCGATGATCGAGCCGCTCTTCTCCGAAGTGATCCGCGTGCAGGATGGCGTGCTGTGCCACCCGGAACTGCATGCCGCCCGCATGGACCGTACGGCCCGGCATTTTTGGGGCGGGACGGCCGGAGACCGGCTGGCCGAACTGGCGGTGCCGGCCGATCTGCGTACGGGGCGGGTGAAGTGCCGCATCGTCTACGGGGCGGAGCGCTTCGAAGTTACTTATGCCGCCTATGTTCCGCGTACGGTGCACACCCTGTCGCTTGCCCAGGACGATACGCTGGAGTATGCCTACAAATACCTGGATCGCGGGGCATTGAACCGTCTGCACGACCGCGTGGCGGCTGACGAGGTGCTGATCGTGCGGCGCGGTCTGCTGATCGACACCTCCTATACGAACATCGTGCTGGAGGATGCGGCGGGCGATCGCTTTACGCCGGCCGAACCCCTGCTGCGCGGTACGATGCGTGAGCGGCTGCTGCGCGAGGGGTGGATCACCGAGCGGGTGATCCGTGCCGACCGGTTGGGAGACTATCGTTGCATCCATCTGATCAACGCCATGCTCGATCCCGGCGAAGTGGTCGTGCCGGTCGAGGCCGTGCTGCATTGACCGGACGGGGACATCATGAAGCGAGGCGCATTCCTCTGTCGGGGAATGCGCCTCGCTTTTGTGTTGGTCCGGGTATGGACTATTTGGTCGCTTCGGGTTTCTCCACGCGCAGGGCCAACTCATCGAGCTGGGCGTCGGCGAGGGGAGCCGGAGCGTCGATCATCGTGTCGCGGCCGGCATTGTTCTTCGGGAAGGCGATGTAGTCGCGGATCGAATCGGCGCCGCCGAACACCGCACACATGCGGTCGAAACCGAAGGCAATGCCACCGTGAGGCGGTGCGCCGTATTTGAAGGCGTTCATCAGGAAGCCGAACTGCTTCTCGGCCTCTTCGTGGGTGAAACCCAGCGTCTCGAACAGACGGCTCTGCAGGGCGCTGTCGAAGATTCGGATCGAACCGCCGCCCACCTCGACGCCGTTGACCACAAAGTCGTAGGCGTTGGCGCGGATGGCTGCCGGATCGGTATCGAAGAGCGGAATATCCTCCGGTTTGGGCGAGGTGAAGGGGTGGTGCATGGCGTAGAAGCGGTGCGTCTCCTCGTCCCACTCCAGCAGCGGGAAGTCCACAACCCACAGCGGGGCGAACTTGTGCGGATCGCGCAGACCGAGCCGGTCGCCCATCTCCAAACGCAGGACGTTCAGGGCGGCGAGGGTCTTCATGCGGTCGCCCGCGAGGATCATCATCAGGTCGCCTGCCTCGGCGCCGCACTTGCCGGCCCAGGCCCGCAATTCGTCGGCCGAGAAGAACTTGTCGATGCTCGACTTGATCGAGCCGTCGGCAGCCAGCCGGATCCATACCAGTCCTTTGGCGCCCACCTGGGGACGTTTCACGAATTCGGTCAGTTCGTCGATCTGCTTGCGCGTGTAGTCGGCACAGCCCTTGGCAACGATGCCGCCCACATATTCGGCCGAGTCAAACACCACGAAACCTTTGCCGTGGGCCTCTTCCGAGAGGTCGTTGATCTCCATGCCGAAGCGGATATCGGGTTTGTCGGAGCCGTAGCGGGCCATGGCCTCCTGCCACGGCATGCGCTGGAACTGGTAGTCGAACGTGATGCCCAGCGTCTCGCGGAACATGTATTTGGCCAGTCGCTCGAATACCTCCAGCACGTCCTCCTGCTCGACGAACGACATCTCGCAGTCGATCTGCGTGAACTCCGGCTGGCGGTCGGCGCGCAGGTCTTCGTCACGGAAGCAGCGCACGATCTGGAAGTAGCGGTCATAACCAGACACCATGAGCAGCTGCTTGAAGGTCTGGGGCGACTGGGGCAGTGCGTAGAACTCGCCCGCATTCATGCGCGAGGGCACGACGAAGTCGCGTGCGCCTTCGGGCGTGGAGCGGATCAGGAAGGGGGTCTCGATCTCGAGGAAGCCTTCGTTGTCCAGGAAGCGGCGCAGGCTCTGGGCCATGCGGTGGCGCAGCATCAGGTTGCGCTGCAGCGGGGGACGGCGCAGGTCGAGGTAACGGTAGCGCATGCGCAGCTCGTCGCCGCCGTCGCTCTGCTCCTCGATGGTGAAGGGGGGAACCTCCGAACGGTTCAGGATGTTGAGTGTCGTGACGGCGATCTCGATGTCGCCCGTAGCTATCTTGGCGTTTTTGGAGGAGCGCTCCCGGACGGTGCCGATGACTTGCAGGACATATTCGCGTCCCACTTCGGCAGCGGCGTCGCGCACTTCGGCGGGGGTGTTCTCGTCCAGGACGAGCTGGGTGATGCCGTAACGGTCGCGCAGGTCGATGAAGGTCATCGCACCCAGGTTGCGCACTTTCTGTACCCAGCCGGCGAGTTTCACTTCGGTGCCGACGTCGGCGATGCGCAACTGGCCGCAGGTGTGAGTTCTGTACATAAGGTCGTATGTTTGATTCGATCCGCCCGCGTGACGCCGCGGCGGCGAAACGAAGCGGTTGATATTCTACAACAAAGCGCGTTTGTGCTATCTTTGCAAATAAGTAGATGTTGAGAATTAGTTTATATAAT
>DHCMC07803__coassemble_680_pt1 | contig 37797 bp, 29 predicted proteins | sample DHCMC07803__metabat2_low_PE_023 | metagenome-assembled genome bin DHCMC07803
GTCTGGGGGGGCTGGGTAGTGTGCTCGCCTGTTGCCTCGCCTGCGGGGGGCGGGGCCTGTTGGCTGGCTTTTGGGTGTTGGCTGGCTGGCGGTTGCTTATTGGTTTGTTCGGCTGGAGGACTGGTAGCCGGGGCACTGCTTGCGTGGATCGGCTTGCAGCTTGCTGAAGGTCGTTTATTTGTTTGCTGGACGGCAGGACTGGGAGCGGGGGGTATCCTTGGTTGGAACACTTCTTGCTGGTGGCCTGTCTGCTTGTTGTTTGTCGGAGGGCGTCTATTTGCCTGCGTGTGTTTGTTCTGTTTCCAATTTGTCAATATACCAGGGAACATTCTTGGCTCCTGGGTTGGCTGGAACACTGCTTGCTTGACGGGAGTTTCCCCGGCGACAGATCAGGCTCCTGTCGCATCCGCTTCCAACGGTGTTGCAGACCTGGGGGACGAACGGGATCCTCAATGATCAATATCTAGGCCAATCCGTAGCTATTTCCCCTTTTCAGCTGTGTGTAGGGAAACTGCTGCCGGTGGAAGCTGGGACTTGTTGATTGGGGGCTGAGAACGGGTAGCAATCCCTGCTTCCTTTGGCGGCGAGGTAGGTTGTCTTTGTTGGCTGGCGGTTACCGTGGATGAATTCTCCAAAAGTATGTCCCGGAGAAATATTGCCGTAGGGGTGGATGTTCGCATGGGCTACCCGGCCTGATCCCGTTGGGGGGGGCTGGCTTTGATGCCTGCCTGTTGCGTGTGTCTGTCTTTTGGTCGCTTATACTCCATGCAGTTTCGTCCGTGAGATGTGGTGATTGCCCGGAAGTCAAATTAGTTGTGTTATGGATTTTTCCGGAGGGAAGGTGTTGTCTGACGGTACGGTATGGCAAAATCGGCAGCAAGGCCAGGAACGGGGGTGCATGCAGGATCATGGAGTGGGGCGTGACTTTTTTGTTTGTCCGCGGTGTGCGCTTGTGGTTCTGCTTGGATGGAAACTGGAAACTCTTGGAGTGTAATGTTGTTTTCACGATCTTTTTGTTGTTGGCGGTTGTCGGCCAAGGTCAGTTGGGACTATGAAAATGTGTGGTGCAGTCGCACTTGCAGAAGCGGGGACAGTGTGTGTTGATAAACTTATACTGAATTTATTTGGAGTAATAGAATATATTTTGTGATTTTAATGAACCTATGTAAGAAATCTTAATTTATAGATTGCCTATGAAAACTTCTTTGGCCCGTACGAATCGGCCATTTGGGAGATTGACTTGTGGGCTTCGACGGTTGAACAATATGTTGATGGCTATTACACCAGCTACCGGGGTACCGGTACGCGCTTGAGAATTTACCTGCGTTCGGATAAAATGATGCATAGCGAGGATGGCGTTTATGTGCTGGTTCCCGGCTCTTATCCGGTAGATCTCGACTATGCGAACAAGAATGGCGGAGATACGCCGCACATCATCGTGCCCGGAGACGCCTCCATGGGCGGTGACGATGCAATGCGTTACCCGGTTGGCAGCTGGTATATGGAACTGGACGGTACGAATACCTACGTGGAGACCGCTCCGCTGACCGGTGGCGAGCTGATTGTCGAGTATGATGAGGCAACGGGTGAGTATCGACTGACCTGCAACTTTACCGACGACCGCGGTAATGCCATCACCGGTACGGTAGTGACCAAACTGGATAACATGCTGGAAAACTATACTGAGATTTTCTAGTCTGGACTGATTGGACGTGCAGAACTGAGCCAGAAAGCGAGGGGACTCCCGGCGGGAGGTCTCCTCGCTTTTGCATAGGGTGGGGTGGAGTGCATGACGGTCGGGGAGGGATTTTTGGTAGTCAGAGGGCACAGGAAGGGGATGAAAGTCTTGTTTGTGCTATTTTTTTTCGTTATCTTTGTTTTCACACGGAGTTGATATCCGTTGTTGTGTATTGCAGTAACCCATAAAAAATCAGGAACATGAAGAACTGGAAACTCTGGATGCTGGTGCCCGTGCTGTTGGCAGCATTGGCATCGTGTAAGAAGACACCTCAAAAAGTGGTGATCGAGGTGAAGGCGACTCCCGCAACGCTGTCGTTTGGCGCTGTCGGCAATGAGGCGCAGACGGTCGCTGTAACGGCCAATGACGAATGGGAGTATTCCGCGAGCGAGACGTGGGTAACGGCTTCCAAAGTCGATGGTGAGACGCTGTCCGTCACGGTGGATGACAATGTGGCTACGGCAGCACGTGAGGCCAAGGTGACGCTTTATGCCAAAAGCGATGCGAATGCACGGGCAGAGGTGCTCATTCAGCAGAGCGGTGCCGGCGAGTTGACATTCAATGTTACGCCTGCCAGCATGACGTTTGTCGGTGAGGGTGCCGAGCCGCAGGTCATTACGGTGGAAGCCAGCGAAGGCTTGGTTTGGGAGGCCGCTCCGGCTGCTGATGTAACCTGGATCCAGGTGGCTGCGGAAGGAAATCAGATTTCGGTGACCGTTGACGACAATCCCAATACGACGGAGCGTTCCGGTCGTGTGATCGTATCGTCGCCCATCGGCGAGAAAGCCGTGCTGGTAACGCAGCAGGGCAAAGTGATGCCGATGATCTACGATGTCGATCCGGCGTCGCTCGAATTCCGTTGGGACGACATGATGATGATGGGTATCAGCTTCAAAACGAGTGCAGAGGTAACGGACTGGTCGGCACACGTCGAGGATGCCAACGGTAATCAGACGGTGGACTGGCTGTTTATCAATGCAAACAAGGATGCCGCATTGCCCTTGGTGGAAGTAATGCCGATTCTGTTTAATGAAACGTCAGAGGATCGTACAGCTTATATCGTGCTGACTCCGCAGGGCGTGGAGGATCCGGTAGCGGTTCGTGTTCCGGTGGTTCAGAAAGGCAAGCCTACGTATAACAGCACCCTGACGGATAATGTGGAGGTGGCCTTGTCGCACGCTTATGTGACGCTTTATCCGAACGGCACGACCGATCTGTTCAATTTCTCGCGCTGGAACCTGACCTTGTGGGGTGAAGGTGTGAACTACGATTCGGAGTTTGGTATGTGGAGCGGTACGGGCCATGCCATGCAGTTGCAGTTGCAGGCCGACAAAATTGCCTACGAGGCGTCGGCAACCAGTTATCAGCTGCCGGCCGGTACCTATACCGTCGGTACGGTAACGTCGCTCGAGGATCAGAACGGTGCACCGGGTACCTGTGTTCCTGGCGCCGCTTCGTACAACTACGATTTCCCGATGGGCAGCTGGCTGGTACAGCGTAACGACGGCGCTGCGGTTGCAGCCGGCCCGATTGCTTCCGGCACGATAACTGTGGCCTATGACGGCAGCAGCTACACGATTACGTTGGATTGCATGGATGACAACAACCACACCATTACGGGTACCTATACCGGTAATTTCGGTACGCTCAATATCGTTCCGCCTGCTGAGGATCCGAATCTCAACGAGGGTGACGGTGGTGGTGATCCGATGCCCGAAATGTAGGCTACCGCGTATTGTAGATACGAAAGAGACGGAGCAACGCTCCGTCTCTTTTTGTGTCGGGAGACTGGGCCGCGGAAAGAATTTGTGGCCGTCTTTTTTTCTTGGCTGGAGGGATGAATTTCTATGTCGGATATGTTGGGATAATTTGAATTTATATTTATCTTTGTTGAAGAGAGTATTGAAACCATTGATCGGAAAAAACCTTAACAAACTTACTTATTTACCATGAAAAAACTCTTTTATCCATTGATCCTGTGTGCAGCGGTCGCAGCTGTCGTAGGATGTAAGAAAGATGCGGGTGAGAAAACGAGCTACAAACTCGAAGTTTCTCCGCGTGCCCTGAATTTTGAAGCAACCGGCGCCGCAGCGCAGACCGTAACGGTAACGGCCGAGAATGTGGAGTGGGAGGTTGTGAAAGCCGCCGAAGCCACTTGGGTGACTGTTACCACGGACGAGGCCAATTCCACGATCAGCGTATCGGTAGACGACAATACGGCTGAAACCGAGCGTACTGCACAGATTCAGGTGGCTCCCGTTGCCAATGACAGCGTCGAGGCTAAAACCATTACCGTAACGCAGGCTGCCGGCAACGGTGAAGGTGGCGATGGAGGTGATGAAGATCTGTCGAATGTTACCATGAAACTGAGCGCGAACAATGCCAAGTTCGCCGGTGCCGGTGAGACGGTTGAAATTACCGTAACCTTCGAGGGTACGGATCGGATGCTGCCCTTTACGGTAACGCCGGATGACCCCGAGTGTGACTGGCTGACGATCGAGATCAACGAAGGCGTGATCGCTCTGACCGCCGGTTTGAATGACAATACCGTAAGCCGTTCGGCCATGCTGACCGTGAAACCCGAAAGCGATCAGATCGGTGCAAAGAAGATTTCTGTGTCGCAGGAGGCTGGTGCAGTTAGCAAGATCGAGCCGACGATTTTCTTCCCGTTGGATTTCCGCTGGGATGAGACGACCGAGAAACAGTTGATGGTTACGCTGACCGGTCTGGAGACGTTCGTTGCCAGCGCTGTAAATGAGGACGGTTCTGCATGTGATTGGGTTAAACTGCGTCAGAAACACTATATGGAAGGCAAATACTATCTGTATGTCAGCGTTGACAACAACATGGAGGAAGTTGCCCGTACCGCTACCATCATTCTGGAGGCTGGCGAGGGTGAGCCTGCTGCAACGCCTGTAGAGCTGACGGTTACCCAGGAGGCCGGCAAGAAGGGATTGAGCACGCTGACGGGCGATGAGGTGTTGCCTTCTTTTGCAACCGTTAATGTATCGGTTACGCCTTATGTGAATCCGGATGCCCAGACGACTTCTCCGTGGAGTTTCACGATGTACACGGACGGCTTGTCCATGAATGTATGGGGCAAGTATGTCGGCACCGGTACGTTGCTGCGCTTTACGCTCCAAGGTCCGTCGCTGCCGTTTGATCCAGACGAGGAAAATTATTCCTATACGTTGGCTGATGGCGAGTACAAAGGTGTGCCGCGTGTTGCCTACGGAGAGAAAGCGGATCCGTTTACTTTTGCACAGGGCGACAACGGCGGCATCAATGCCAGCGCATGGGTTGCATATTACGAGAACGATGCGATTACCAAACAGGCTCCGCTGTTCGGGTCGATCACGACCAAAAATACGGGCGAAAACAGTTATGAAATTACCTTCAACCTGACCGATGACCTGGGACATACGATTACCGGTTCGTGGAGTGGAACTTTCTCCGAACTGCGTGAACTGGGTATGCGTGAGCCCGGTGGCTCGGCGGATGATGGCAGCGTAGATGATGATTTCGGTGATGTTACGCCGGAGTTGTAGGTCGCGTTACTTTTACTGATGTAAGAGAGGGTGCATGTCAGGACATGCACCCTCTCTTTTTGAGCCAGAGATCATTTTTTTGCGGAGTAGACTGTGTGTTTCAATCATGCGGCCAGATGGGTAGTTGGAATCTGGTTCTGGGGCAATGTAGCTGTAAGGTAGTGGTTTGCATGCGTTGGCGAGCGGATGGATTGAGGAGCGAGTGCTACGTAGAACGAGCAAAAAGATTGTGCCGCTCCTGCAAATTTTTGTCGAAAAAGTTATTGTTTTTAATTTAAAGTGGATATATTTGTAATATCCAACGTTAGGGGAGATCCGCAGATCCTCCGATAGCTTGGAAAACCCAAACCTCGATAGGAATAAACAAAGATTTAATCCTAAGATAACCAAACAAAAGCATTTAAGACAATGAAAAAAATCTTGTTTCAGCCGTGCCTTTGGGCCTTGGTCGCTTTAAGTGCACTGGCAACGTCGTGTAAGGAGACGGAGGGCGGAACGGTTGCACAGCGTCCGACGGTGAATATCGAACTGAATGAAGTATCGCTTACGGGCGTTACTGCAACCTTCACTCCGAGCGAAGGTGCATCCAAGTTCGATTTCGCACTCGGCTTGCCTTCGGATGAGGCCGACTTCCTCGCCGGTAACTTCCTTGGAACGCAGACCGTTCTGAGCAACGATCCAAACTTCTCGGCCAAGACGCAGTCCTGGACCTCGGACATCGAGCCCGATACGTACTATGTAGTGTATGCTCGTGCATACGATGCTGCCGGTAACCCCGGTCCGCTCAGCGCACGCGGTTTCAACTCGGCTAACGACGATTTCAAGGTTGAAATTCAGTATGTAAGTGATGTGACCGCTGGTTTCCATGTAACCTGCACGAACGATTACTATAAATATGCTTATGCATTCGGTCTGGCTGCCAACAAGGAGAACGATCTGCTTGACTTCAAAGATGATGTGATGGCCGGCATGATGACCGTATCGGATGTTTATGACAACTACATCAACAGCTTCCGTCTGGCTGACGGTTCCGCTTACACTCTCGAGCCCGAGACCGAGTATGTGTTCTACTGCAAAGGTTTCGACCGCAGCAACGGTACGACGGACGTGATTGCCATCAACTTCACGACGGCTGCCAGCGATGCAGTGCCCAACTATACGATCGAGCCCGGTGAGATGGACTTCCTCCAGCAGCACTATACGGTAACCCCGAACAGCCTGACTTCGCGTGTTGCTCTGTGGCAGAATGCCTATGGTACCGATTACGAGACCACGATGTTTGGCCCGTACAACTGGAAAGGCGACCTGCTCTCCATGTTCAGCTCGTGGGCTGATGACTATACGCCCGAGACGGTAAATGCGATGTCGCGTGACTTCCTGACCTTCTCGGCTGTCGGTGAGACGCTGGAGGCTGCTCCCTACACGTATGATATGGAGCTGGAGCAGACGGTAGAAGTTTACGTGCTCTGCTACAACGACATGTTCGAGCCGGTGAATGTCCGCAAGCAGACGTTCACGACTCCGGCCCTGAATGAGTCGCTCCCGACTTCGAAAGCTTCCGATTTCTCGGTAGAGATGACCAAACTGACGGCAGGTGACCTTGCATTCACCGTTGCCTACACTGGCGACGCCGTACGTGCATACTACTATGAACTCTATGACGGTGCAGGTTATGACGCGTTGGTTGCTGCTGACGGTGAGGAAGCTGCAAAACTGACTGTTCGTTCGGAGATCCTGGCTTCGGCAGGCTTCATTTACAACGAACCGTCGGCGACGCTGACCTATACGGGTACCGATGTGGTTGCCGGCAAGAAGTACTATGTGGCTATCGCGCCGATGAACGCCAACGGTCCGCGTGAGTACGGCTGGGGTGAGGTTGCCATGTTCCCGTTCACCGCAGAATAGGCAATTTACACAAAGCTTGCTTTCGGAAGGGAATCTCCTGTTGGGGGATTCCCTTCCTGCTTTCTACTGTATGAAAAATCTGCGGCGCCCCCGAGATAAAATGGAACGGGTGTTGTGTCATTTCTTTATTATTGATATATTTGCATAATCGAGCCTGTGTGAAGGCCTAGATAAAGACACCCTATAATTGTTTCAGTAAATCAAAAGTTATGAAAACCAGATTGTTCGCAGGCTTTCTGAGCTTGTTGACCGTGGGGACGCTGTTGATCGGATGTAAACAGACCCCCAAAGATTCCGTGTCGACGGATATTCAGATGTATTCGTTTGCCGGTGAAGGTGGTTCCAAAACCGTAACGGTATCCGCATCCGGTACGTGGACGGCCAATCCTTCGGCTTCGTGGATTGAAATTACCAATCAGACCTCCAACTCGTTTGATGTGACGGTAGGAAAGAACGATACCGGCGCTCTGCGCGATGCCCGCATCAATGTAACCTGCGGTACTGCAACGAAAGAGGTGGTTATCTATCAGGCTCCGGCCGATACGTCGAAGTGGATGTTCCGTCTGTACAGCGACCTGCACGGATCGGTTCTCTCGCCGACCGGCAAATATGTGGGCGGTTATTATTCGACGGTAGACAAGGCTACCAATGCGACGGTAACCTATGCCGTATTTATCGATATGACGACCGAGACCCGTACCGAGATCGGTCCGTATACCGAGGATGCCCTGCTGGTTAACGGTGCATGGGCTTGTACCGATGATGGTAAGCTGTTCCTCGGCACCTCGGCGGAGACGGTGATGTTCGATGTGGCTACGCGTGACTATGTAAAACTGGAAGCTGCCGGCATTGAGGGTCTGCTCGACATGCAGCAGGTTGCTGCTGACAACACGACGTGGGTCGGTTGGGCTCAGGATGCCCTGGAGATTGTTCCGGTTCTGTGGCAGGATGGTGTGGCACGTGAACTGCCCAAGCCTGACAGAGGTTATGCCGGTGGTATTTGCGGTTCTGCCATTGCCCGTGGTATTTCGGCCGATGCTTCGGTTGTCTACGGTTCGACGTGGGATAACTTCGATTACGGTCTGCTTTATTGGACTGCGGCTGATAATTTCGCAACCGCTCACTGGGCTGGTGAAGATGTATACTCCCTGAGCGAGGAGAATCCGGAATATGTAAACGGTCTGATTACCTGGAGCGGCCAGTACAATATCAATGCTGACGGATCCTGGATTGCCGGTACGTACTGCAAAGAGTTTGAGGATAACAAAGTGGCTGGAACCTCTTCTGGTGTCAACTATCCGGCCTTCTACAATACCACGACCGGTAAGACCACGGTATTTACCGAGTTCGGTGACGGTTCGGGTATGGCTGTTTGCGGCAACCTGGGTCTGATCGGAGCTCCCAGCTTCCAGACTACTTCCGGTTATGTCGTAAACCTTGATACGAATGAGAACCTGGGTACGGTAGCCCAGTGGGTACTCGATACGTTCGGTGTCGTAATTCCTGCCGGTTATGCCGTTTACATGCCGTCTGAAAATATCGTATGGGGTGCAATGACCTATGCTCCGGAAGGTATGGTGACGGTTTGGAACTGGTATCTGGGCCCGGTAGCCAAATAGGTGATTTGCATAGTTGAATCATCTCTGCTGAATAGGGAGACTCCCATGGGGAGTCTCCCTATTTTTTATTGGCGGAGCAGGCGCCGTGTATTTGGGGAAGCATGGGACGACTGAAGACCGGGGGATGGGCTCATGCGAAGTTTTTCAGCTTAGGGGGCCTGTTTTGAGACGCCGACAAGTTGGAAGAAGTGGAGCCGGGAATGCCGACGGGACCATGCGGAGAGGCGGCGCGATGGACAACTGATCCTGGAATTGATGCCGGTTGATCGGTCGGTCTCGCTGGTGGATGAATAACGAGATAAGCCTGCGGCCCGAGGAAGAGCATGCAAGAAAACCCTTCGCCTTGCGCTGTCTGTTCATGACTGTCGCTGGGCGAAGGGTTGGTTCTCGAAGATGTTCCGGTGTGGGAAGGCGGTCGGACGATTACCGGGAGGGGGTAATGGTGCCATTATCGTTGCGGTCGGCGGTTGGCAGGCTGAAGAGAAAGTCGAGACCGCCGTTGCGTCCCGAACGTACGGTAATGGTTCCCTTGTGGAGGTTGATGATGTTCCGGACAATGGAGAGGCCCAGGCCGGAGCCGCCGTTGTCGCGGGTGCGTCCCTCATCCACCCGGTAGAAGCGTTCGAAAAGGCGATGCAGCTTTTCCGGTTCGGCAATGCCGCGGCCGTTGTCCGCGAAGGAGAGGTAGAGAAAACCGTCGCGACGATCGCGCAGGGCGATGGTGATGGTGACATCGCTGCCCGCATGGTGAATGACATTGTCGGTCAGGTTGCGGAACACCGAATAGATCAGACTTTCGTTGCCGAGCACGGTTACCCCGGCCGGCAGTTCGTTGTGCAGCGTGATCCGTTTCTCCTGCAGGGCCGGCTCCAACTCCGTCATGACGCGATCGATGATGTTGTCGAGTCGTACCGGTGCAAAGCGGAACGAGGCGGCCGAATTTTCGATTTTGGTCAGCAGGCTCATGTCGCGGATCAACTCCGACAGCGACAGGGTTTGGCGGTAGGCCTTGCCGATGAAATCCCGCTCTTTCTCGGGAGGCAGCGGAGTCTCCAGTACGGTTTCCAGATAGCCCCGGATGCTGGTGACGGGGGTGCGGAGTTCGTGGGCGATGTTGCCGGTCATCTCCTGTTTGAGACGCTGGGTCTTCTCCTGCTGGGTGATGTCGTTGAGTACGATTTCGAAGCCGCCGTCCTCGAAGAGGTTGATCTTGAGCAGAAATTCCCGTCCCTGGGCCTGAAGGCGCGTTTCGTAGCAGGGCGTCGTATCCTCCGAGGCGCCGTCCCGGAAGGTGCGGACGGGAGCGAAGGCTGGCAGGTCGAGCAGATGCGGATCGTTCGGCATGATGTCGCCTCCGATGGTCCCCAGGTATTGCAGGAAGAGACCGTTGTAGAACTCCACGGTGGCGTCGGGTCGGAAGAAACAGATCCCTTCGGCCGAACTCTGTACGTGCAGCAGCAGCTTTTCGCGTTCGTAGGCCAGCGTCTGTTCTTTCTCCTGCAGGTGGCGGTAGTTGGCGATGATGCGCTGTTCCAGGTCGCCCAGCTCGTCGTTCGGGAAGGAGGTCGGCCAGCGTCCGGAGAGGTTGCCGTCGGATGCCACCGCCTCGGCAAAGTCTCGGAGCCGCTTGACGGCGCCTCCGAAGAGTCCGCCGACGTAGTGGATGAAGAGCAGACCGACGAGGAAAAGTCCCAGAATGATGTACAGCGAGATGTTGTCCGGCTTGAGGAAGTGGCGCACCTGGATGTCGTAGGGCAGCGCTACCCGCACGAACCCGTCGTCAAAGTATTTGGCGTAGTAGATGTAGGGTTGCCGGGTTGTGGCGGACGTGCGGATGTCGTAGGCGGAACCGCTCTTGTGGGCCTGCTGGACCTCGGGCCTGCCGGCATGGTTTTCCATCGTATCGACCGATCCCACCAGGTTGTCGTAGACCACCTGGCCGTCGCCGTCGATGAAGGTCAGCCGCAGGTTCGGCGGCAGCAGGGCTGCCAGCGTGTCGGGCACTCCGGCCTGTGCCTGGTCGCGTGAGGCGACGGTGTGGATGATGTCGGCGTAGGCGTCGAGGCGTTCTTCGAGCGCTTCGGTCCGGTAATAAAGCGCCTGCCGCCGGTCGAAAATGACGATGCAGGCGGTGAAGACGACGAAGATCACCACAAAGCTGAGGGTGAGCCGGTTCTGGTAGGTCAGTCGCATGCGGCAGCAGCATTGAATCGGTATCCGTATCCGGAACGGCTGGCAATGAGACCAGCCCGTTCACCCAGTTTCTTGCGCAGCCGGGTGATGTGGACGTCCACCGTCCGTTCCGTGACGAACGGCGTGTCCTGCCAGATCCGTTCGATCAGATCCTCGCGGCTGAAGACCCGCGAAGGATTGGAGGCCAGCGTGGTCAGCAGCTCGAATTCGGTGCGGGTCAGCGCTACGGGGCGATCGCCGATGCGCACCTCCTTCGTGGCGCTGTCGATCACGACGTCGCCGAAGGTGAGCACCGCGGGTTGCTCCTCCCGGGCCGGTGCGGGAGCGGTCCGCTGGGCGGAACGTTTCAGCACGGCCTTGACGCGGGCCACCACCTCCTTGATCGAAAAGGGTTTGGAGATGTAGTCGTCGCCGCCGACCGAGAAGCCGGTGAGCATGTCGTTCTCGGTGTCGCGCGCGGTGAGGAAAATGACGGGAATCGTATTTCCCTCGCGGCGCAGCTGTTCGGCCATCTTGTAACCCGACATGCCGCCCATCATGACGTCGAGCAGGATGAGGGCATAGTCGGGCGACAGTTTGGTCAGGGCTTCTTCCGCCGAGTTGGCGGTCTCCACTTCGTAGCCTTCGTTGGCCAGGTTGAAACTGAGAATCTCGCAGATATCCTGTTCGTCGTCTACGATAAGAATTTTTGCTGCCATCTGTCCGAATGTTTGGTGTCGCAATACAAAGATAGGACTATTCCTGACTTTTGCGATGTTTCAGGATCTTGGCGTCGATGTAGAATACGATTTCCTCCACGATGTTGCTGCAGTGGTCGCCCATGCGTTCGATCTTGCGCAGCACCAGCAGCGTCTGCAGGGCGCATACGGCACGCGAGGGATCCTTCTGGATGAAGTCGGCCAGAATGTTGATCGCATTGTGATAGATCGTGTCGATCGTCGCATCCTGAGCGAGGATCTTGCCGGTCAGCCGCGTGTTCTCCGACTCGAGGGCCACGAAGCTCTCCGAGAGCATCGTGATGACGGTGTCGAACATGGCGGCCACCTGCAGCTCCTCCTTCAGCGTGTCGGTCGGCTGTTCGCAGTCGCCCGTGATGACGTGGCGGGCGATGCCGTCGGCAAAGTCGGCGATGCGTTCGAGCGTGCCGCAGATCTTGATGAGCGACAGCACCAGCCGCAGGTCGACAGCTACGGGGCTGAAGAGGGCGATGTAGTTCTCGCAGTCGCTGTCGATCTTCAGTTCGAAGGAATCGACCCGCTTCTCGCGGCTGCACACTTCACGGGCCAGCTCGGCGTCGTTGGTCAGGTAGGCCTGTTTCACTTTTTCGAGCTGGGAGAGCACCAGCCCCCACATCTGGCTGACGGCATCGCGGATGAGCGCCAGCTCCTGTTCGGTGTGTTTCATGGTCTTTGCGGGATTGGCCGGACGGCTAACCGAATCGTCCGGTGATGTAATTCTGGGTTTCAATTTTGTCGGGATTGAGAAAGATTTTCTTCGTGTCGTTGAATTCGATCAGTTCGCCCAGCATGAAGAAGCCGGTCTTGTCGCTGACGCGGGCCGCCTGCTGCATGTTGTGGGTGACGATGACGATCGTGTAGCGCTCCTTGAGCGAGTGGATCAGCTCCTCGATCTTGGAGGTGGAGATGGGGTCGAGCGCCGAGGCGGGCTCATCCATCAGCAGGACGGAGGGCGAGACGGCCAGCGCGCGGGCAATGCACAGGCGCTGCTGCTGACCGCCGGAGAGTTCATAGGCCGATTTTTTCAGCTTGTCCTTGACCTCGTCCCAGAGGGCGGCGCCGATCAGCGACTCCTCGACCTTCTCGCGGATGAACCGCTTGTCGCGTACGCCGTTGACCCGCAGGCCGTAGGCCACGTTCTCGAAGATGGATTTCGGGAAGGGGTTGGGCTTCTGGAATACCATGCCCACATTCTTGCGGAGTTCGTCGACATTGACGCTGCGGTCATAGATGTTCCTGCCGTCGATCAGGCATTCGCCGGTCAGCCGCGTGGCGGGGATCAGGTCGTTCATGCGGTTGAACAGGCGCAGGAACGTCGACTTGCCGCAGCCCGAGGGGCCGATGAACGCCGTTACGGTGTTGGTCTCCATGCGCATGGAGATGTTCTTGAGCGCATGGAAGTCGCCGTAATAGAAATCGATGTTCTTTGCTTCTATCATGGTAGTGCGTTAGTTCGTTTTGACTTTTTTGCCGAAGTGGCGTCGCAGCAGCGAGGCCAGCAGGTTCATGGCCAGCACGATGACGATCAGCACCAGGGCCGTGCCGTAGGCGATCGGGCGGGTGGCTTCGAGGTCGGTGCCGCTCGTGGCGATCACGTAGAGGTGGTAGGGCAGCGCCATCACCTGGTCGTAGATGCTCGAGGGCAGTTTGGGCAGGAAGTAGGCGGCGGCCGTGAAGAGGATCGGCGCCGTTTCGCCCGACACGCGGCCGATGGCGAGGATCAGTCCCGTCGAGATGTTCGGGAAGGCCGATGGGAGCACCACTTTCCAGATGGTCTGGAGTTTGGAGGCGCCCAGCGCCAGACTGCCCGTGCGGTAGGAGTCGGGCACGGCCTTCAGGGCCTCTTCCGTCGTGCGGATGACCAGCGGCAGGGCCAGCAGACCCAGCGTGAACGAACCGGCGATGATCGAATCCCCGAATCCGAGTGCATTGACGAAGAGGGACATGCCGAACAGACCGAAGATGATCGACGGGATGCTGCCCAGGTTGTTGGTCATGATGCGGATGAAGCGGACGATCTTGCCGTTGCCGGCATATTCGGTCGTGTAGATGGCTGACATGACGCCCAGCGGAAAGGCGACGATCATGCTGCCCACAATCAGGCAGCAGGTGCCGACGATGGCGGGGAAGATGCCGCCGCCCGTCATGCCGTCGGTCGGAGCCGTCGTGAGAAATTCCCAGTTGATGACCCCGATGCCGTGGTAGACGATGAAGCCGAGGATCCACAACAGGATGGCTACGACCAGCAGACCCAGCAGGCGGAGCGTCCAGAACGCGATGCGTTGATTGGTTCTTTTGTGTGTCATAAGCCTTTGTTGGATTGACGTTTGGAGATCATTTCGGCGGTCACGCTGATGATCATCGTGATGACGAAGAGGATGCAGCCCAGCAGGAAGAGCGCCTGGTAGTGGGAGCCGCCGGCGGGTGCCTCACCCAGTTCGGCCGCGATGGTGGCCGGAATGGTGCGCACCGGTTCGAAGAGCGTGTGGGGCATGACGGCGGCGTTGCCTGTCACCATCAGCACGGCCATGGTTTCGCCCACCGCACGGCCGATGCCCAGCACGACGGCGGCCGAGATGCCCGAACCGGCGTAGGGGATGATGACGCGGCAGATGGTCTGCCAATGGGTGGCGCCGAGGGCGAGGCTGGCTTCACGCATGGCACGGGGCGTGTTGCGCATGGCGTCCTCGGCTACGGTGATGATGGTCGGCAGCGCCATGATGGCCAGTACGAGACTTCCGGCAAAGGCGGTCTCGCCGACCGGCAGCTGAAAGACCTTCTGGATCAGCGGCACCAGCACGACCAGTCCGAAGAAACCGTACACGACCGACGGAATGCCGGCCAGCAGTTCGATGGCCGGTTTCAGAATGCCGCGCATCCGGTCGCCGGCCAGTTCGGAGAGGTAGATCGCTACGCCCAGACCGAGCGGCAACGCGATCAGAATGGCCACAAGGCTGACCAGCAGCGTGCCGATGATGAGCGGCAGTGTGCCGAACTGGGGGGCCGGCGTGGCGGTCGGCACCCACTCCCGGCCGGCGAAGAAGTCGGCCGGCGAGATGTGGCCGTTCCGGAGTACCTTCACGCCCTCCATGCCTTCGGGTACGTACTGTTCGGGAATGAAGGCGATGATGCCCGGGTTGGCGGCGATGTATTCGCCCAGCCGCGCGGGGAGCAGTTCGTAGTCGGCGCCCATCTCCTCGTCGGAGTAGTAGTTGAAGATCTCCTCGAAGCGGAAGGGCATGATCGGTTCGTCGGGACCGTCGAGCTCCTGCCAGTTCTCGATCTGATAGTCGAAGATCTGCATGATCTGACGCGAGGAGAGCTTCTCGACAGGGTTGTCGGCGTTGAGGCACAGCCGGTAGCCCTGCTCGATCTCGCTGCTGCGGAAGAGTCCGAAGCCTTCGCGGAAAAGGAACACGGTGATCAGCAGAATGGTGATCGTCGTGATCGCGCCGCTGACTGTCAGGATGCTTTCGACGATGCGTTCGAATATTTTTCTGAGTTTTTTCATGTCCTATGCGAGTGGCCGGCGCTGCGGGGCAGCACCGGCCGTGTCGGTGACATTGTTGTTATTTGACCGTGATGAAGCCGATCTCCTTGACGATCTCCTGTCCCTTGGGCGAGAGCACGTAGTCGATGAAGGGTTTGACCGCATTGGCCGAGCGGGCCATGTAGTAGTAATAGAGCGGACGCACGATCGGATAGGTCTTGTTCTTGGCGTTGGCTACGGAAGGTTCCGTGTAGCTTTTGCCGCCGTCGTAGGAGACGTGGATCGGTTTGACGCTCTTGTTCAGGTAGGCCAGGCCGACATAGCCGATGCCGCCCTTGGTCTGGCTGATCGACTGGATGATGGCGCCGGTGGCCGGCATGCTCATGATGCCGTTCATGTAGTTGCGGTTGCGCAGGACGCTCTCCTTGAAGAATTCGTACGTGCCCGAGGAGGTCTCGCGCGAGTAGGGGATGATCTTCATGTCCGGACCGCCGACCTGTTTCCAGTTGGTGATTTTGCCCGTGAAGATGCCTTCGAGCTGCTCGCGGGTGAGGTTGGTGACGGGGTTGGAGGGGTGAACCACGACGGCCAGCGCATCATAGGCGATGATGACCTCCTTCACCTGGTCTCCCTTCTCCTGGATTTTCTGTTTCTCGTTGAATTTCATGCGGCGCGAAGCCTGGGCAATGTCGGTCGTACCCTCCATCAGGGCCGAGATGCCGACACCGCTGCCGCCGCCCGTTACGGTGACAACGGCCGACGGGTGGGACTGCATATATTCTTCGGCCTCTTTCTGCGAAAGGGGCAGGCAGGTGTCCGAGCCTTTGATCTTCTGCGCGTTGGCGGCCGTCAGACCGGCCAGTACGGCGATTGCGGTAATCAAGAACTTTTTCATGATGCTATTGATTTTAGAAGTGTTTGTACGGTTTAGAATTTGTATTGCAGACGCAGGGTGAACATGTTGTCCTTCAGATCGTGACTCATGGCGGCGATCCGGTCGGTGCACTCGTTGCGCACGATGTCGTAGTAGGCGGTCAGCTTCAGTGCCTCGGTGATGTGCCACAGGGCGCCGAATCCGATGGCCTGCCGGCCGAGATCGGCGATGCCCGTGCCGCCGAGGCCCACGCGGTTGCCCGAGACGGCCGTGTTGGGATCATACCAGTCGTATTTGGCCACCAGCGTGACGGGGAAGTTTTCGATCTCGTGGGTCAGCATCACGTAGCCTCCCCGGAAGGGGCGGATGTAGGTGTCGTGGGCCGGCAGCGACGAGGCGTTCGGGCTCTCCGTCGAGGTCAGGGAGCCGGGCTGCTGGCCGAAGATGTATTCCGCATGGATTTCCGTTTCTCCCAGTACGGTTTCAAACTCCAGCTGGGCGTTGAAGCCGATGTATTCGCGTTTGGCGTAGCGGCCCACGTTGCTCTCCGCGATGTCGGCCACAAAGGCGCCGTCGTGCATGGTATAGACGGTCGGCGTGCCCTGATAGACCGAGCCGTAGTAGTAGGAGGCGCCGAGGCCGATCTCCAGGTCGGCGAAATCCTCGAACTCGTGTTCGAGCATCAGCTGGCCGATGAAGTCGCGGCGGTTGTCCGTTTCGCGTTTGATGCCGTTGCCGGCAAAGAGACCGCCCTGGATCTGGAAGAACTCCCAGACCGTGTCGTCCGGTCCCTCGACGGAGAGCATGGCGCCCAGGTCGCGCTCTTCGGGGAAGAGGGTCTGGAAGATGAAGGAGCGTTCGGGCGATTCGCGTTTGGAGGAGGAGTAGGCGATCTCGTAGCCGAAGGGGCGGTTGAAGATGCCGGCCGTCACGGCGAACGACTCCAGCCAGGGCTCCTCGATCCGGGCGTAGGCATCCTTGACGCCGATACCCTTTTCGGTGATGTCGAGCTGGAAGACACCGGTGGCGATGCCCTTCTCGTAGGTCATCTTTACCCGGCCGCGCCGGATGCCGATGCGGTTGTAGGGCAGCTCCGGATTGTCGTTGCCCGTGCCGACACGAAGCGTCGCATCCGGCTGTCCCCACTGGTACTGGGCCTGGATGTAGCCGGATACCTTGAAGTCGCCGTGTTTTTCCTCTTTTTTGTCTTCGCCGCGCTCGGAAGAGCGGTCGTCGTCCGTAACGATGGCGGCGTGCAGATTCAATGCGCAGCACAAGGCAATGAGCAGGGTAACGATGCGTCGTGTCATAGCTTCTGTTTCGACGCCGCAAAACTATGACGCCCTTTTTACGCCCCCTTTACAAAAATGTTACGGAAATATTAAACTGCATCGTGCTGTAAAGTAGCAGTTTACTTGCTTTTGGAAGGGTTGGAGACCGGCTGCGGCTGCCGGATGCTACGAAAATGTCACGGCGTCCTTGCGCCGGAAAATGGCGTCCGGCGCCGGTGTGTGACAATCGCGGAGAGGTAAAATACGTTCTTTTCATAAATGCGGCGTTCCCGCCCCGGAGCTTTTGTGCCCCCGAAGGGCAACAGAATGGCTTCGGGGCATGGAAAACCGGTAAAAAAGGAATATCTTTGACGGAGAAATTTTTGTTGCGAAAAACATGAAAAACATATTGACGGTCAAGGGGCTTCACGCCACGATCGACGGTAAGGAGATATTGCGCGGTATCGACTTCAGTGTCAATGCCGGCGAAGTGCACGCCATCATGGGCCCGAACGGATCGGGCAAGAGTACGTTCGCCTCGGTCATCGCGGGCAGTCCCCGCTTCGAGGTGACGGCCGGCGAGGTGATCTACAACGGTCAGAATCTGCTGGAGATGAATATTGAGGAACGCGCGCGCGCGGGAATCTTCCTCGGATTCCAGTATCCGGTGGAGATCCCCGGGGTGAGCATGGCCAATTTCATGAAGCTGGCCGTGGCGCGCCGCCGCGAATATCTGGGCCAGCCGCCTCTCTCCTCGGGCGAATTTCTGAAGCTGATGCGCGAGAAGGGCAAGGTGGTCGAACTGGACAGCAAACTCACCGGCCGTGCCGTGAACGAAGGTTTCTCGGGCGGTGAGAAGAAGAAAAACGAGATTTTCCAGATGGCCCTGCTGGAGCCGGAGCTCGCCATTCTCGACGAGACCGACAGCGGTCTGGACATCGACGCCCTGCGCATTGTGGCTACGGGTGTGAACAAGCTGCGCACGCCCGACAACGCGACGGTGGTCATCACCCACTACCAGCGTCTGCTCGACTACATCGTGCCCGACTTCGTGCATGTCCTCTACAAGGGGCAGATCATTATGTCGGGCACCAAGGAGCTGGCTCTCAAGCTGGAGCACGAGGGTTACGACTGGCTCATCAATCAATACAAATAGGGCGGAGGCGTTATGGAAAGAGCGTCTGAATTGATCAGAATCCCCGATGCGGTACTTGTGGCCGGCGGGGAGAGCGGACTCGGCCGCCGGGCCTCCGGCGTCGAACTCCGTGCGACGGACGGCTGCCTCTCGGTCACGGTGTCGGATGCGGTCGTTGAGGCCGAGCCGATCGTGATTGCGGCAGGTTACGGCCGTGTGGAGGTGTCGGTCGGCAAAGGCGCCGCGGTGTCGCTCTGTTTTGCTACGGAAGAGGGCGAGACGCACCGCACCTTTGCGGTCGGTGAGCACGGTTCGCTGCGCGTGGCCGAGGTCGTTACGGGCCGTTCCGTACGGGCGGATCACGAAACCCGTCTGGCAGCCGGGGCGCGGGCCGAACTGGTGACCGTTGAGCTGAGCGACGGCGAGGCCTCGCTGGCGTACGACACCCTGCTCGAAGGGCGGGGGGCCGAGGCCGTGCAGGCGGCCATCTTCATGGCGGGCGACGGCGAGCGCAAGGCGGTGAAGGTGCGCGTGGAGCACCGTGTGCCCGAGTGCCGGAGCGACGTCTCCGTGAAGGGGGTTGCCTCGGGAACGGGTTTCGGTTCGTTTGACGGCATGGTGTATGTGGCGCAGGACGCCCAGCACACCGAAGCCTACCAGCAGAGCCGCAACCTGGTGATGGGCGGTCGGGCCCGGATCCTGACCTCGCCCCAACTGGAAATCTATGCCGACGACGTGAAGTGCAGCCATGGTGCGACCGTGGGGCAGATGAACGACGAGGCGGTATATTATATGCGTCAGCGCGGTCTGAGCGAGGCGGAAGCCAAGAGGCTGCAGTTGACGGGCTTCGTGAACGAAGTGGTGGCCCGCATCCCGGAAGGGGCGCTGGCCGAACGGGTGCTGGAGGCGGCGGCCGAGAAGATCGTCCGGCTGCAGCAGGCCGAATAGGACGCTTGCGGCCGTTCGGGTCGGAAGTGCAGAGGAGGAACAGGAATATGTGGGATGTGAAGAAAATACGGGAGGATTTCCCGATTCTGTCCCGGCAGGTGTACGGCCGTCCGCTGGTCTATCTGGACAGCGCGGCGACCAGTCAGAAGCCCCGCCGGGTGATCGATTGCGAGAGCCGTCTCTATTGCGAGACCAACGCGAACGTCCACCGCGGCGTCCACTACCTCTCCGAACAGGCCACCGAACTCTTTGAGGAGGCCCGCGAACGGGTGTGCCGCTTCATCGGTGCCGCCTCGCGCGAGGAGATCGTTTTCACGGCGGGGGCCACGTCGGCCGTCAATACGGTGGCGTACAGCTACGGCGAACTGGCCTTCCGGCCGGGCGACAACGTCGTGGTGAGCGAAATGGAGCACCACTCCAACATCGTGCCGTGGCAGCTGGTCGGCGGACGCAAGGGGGTGGAGATCCGCGTGCTGCCGATTGACGATCAGGGCGAGCTGCGCGTGGACCTGCTGCCCGGGCTGCTCGATGAGCGGACCCGGCTGGTGGCCGTCACGCAGGCTTCCAACGTGCTGGGCACCATGCCGCGGCTGGAGGAGGTGATCCGGCTGGCCCACGAGGCCGGTGCGGTCGTGCTGGTGGACGGCTGCCAGGGCATCGTCCACGGCGAGGTGGACGTGCAGCGGCTGGGGTGCGATTTCTACGTCTTCTCCGGCCACAAACTGTATGCGCCGAACGGCATCGGCGTGCTGTACGGCCGTCGGGAGCTGCTGGACCGGATGCCGCCCTTCCTCGGTGGCGGCGACATGGTCAAGCATGTCTCCTTTGCCGGTACGACCTATGCCGATCTGCCGCTCAAGTTCGAGGCGGGTACCTCCAATTATATCGGTGCCATCTGCCTGGGTGAGGCGATCGCCTACCTGGAGAGCATCGACCGGGCTGCGGCCATGCGTTACGAACACGAACTGCTGGTGCGCGCCACCGAACGGCTGTCGGCCATCGACGGGGTGCGGATCTACGGTACGTCGCCCTCCAAGTGCAGCATCGTCTCCTTCAATGTGGAGGGGGCGCATGCCTATGATGTGGGCATGATTCTCGACAAGCTTGGCATAGCCATCCGCACGGGGGCCCATTGTGCCGATCCGCTGATGACCCATTTCGGCATTACGGGCACGGCCCGCGCCTCGTTTGCCTTCTACAATACGCCCGAAGAGGCGGATGCGCTGGCGGCCGGCGTCGAACGGGCGGCCCGCATGTTGCGGTAGGGACGCCGCAGGCAAAAGATAAACAGCACAGGAAAAAAGAGACCAAACAGATGCCGCTGATCGTAATCGAGGGACTGGACGGAGCGGGTAAATCGACCCAGATGGAATTGTTGCGCCGCTACTTGACGGAGCGGGGCAGGGGATGCGCCTACCTGCATTTTCCGCGGTTCGATGCGTCGGTGTACGGCGAACTGATCGCCCGGTTCCTGCGCGGTGAACTGGGGGCGGTCGATGCGGTCGATCCCTATGTGGTGGCGCTGCTCTTTGCCGGTGACCGGGCTGATGCCGCACCCATGCTGCGCGAGTGGCTGGCACAGGGGCGGTTTGTGCTGCTGGATCGTTATGTCCCCTCCAATGTCGCCTACCAGTGTGCCAAACTGGTCGACCGTGAACAGCAGGATGCGCTGCGGCGGTGGATTCTGGAACTGGAATACGTACACAACGGCATGCCGCAGCCCGATGCCGCGCTGTTTCTGGATGTGCCCTTTGCCTTCACCGAGCGCAGCCTGCGGGCACAGCGCAGCGGCGATGACCGGGCCTATCTGAATGGAGGGGTGGATATTCACGAGGCGTCGCTCGCCTTTCAGCGTCGGGTGCGGGAGATGTACCTGCGCATGGGGAGCGAGGAGGGAACGCCGCGAACGGTCGACTGTTCGACCCCGGAGGGGGGCATGGCCACTCCCGGGGAGGTGTTCGAGCGGATCAGGACGGCGTTGGGCGACCTGTTGGAATGAGAAGAAAATGACACGGAAAGGAACATACGGATGGCTTCCGGAGGTGTGCCGCATCGTAGTGGGTGCGGTCTTTGTCTTTTCGGGCGTGGCCAAGGGCATCGATCCGTGGGGTACGGCGCTGAAGGTGCGGGAGTATCTGACCGCATTCGGTCTGGAGGCCCTGGCCGGGTGGAGCACAGCGTTGGCCGTGGCGCAGTGCGTGGCCGAGACGGCGCTCGGCGGCATGCTGCTGTGCCGGGTGCGGATGAAGCTGACCGCCCTGCTGATGCTCGTGCTGATGGGCTTCTTCACGCTGCTTACGCTGGTGATCGCTATATGGAATCCGCTCGACGACTGCGGCTGTTTCGGCAGTGCGCTGAAGATTGACAACTGGACGACCTTTGCCAAGAATGTTGTGCTGCTGGCGGCCACGATAGTCGTGTGGCGGACGTGGCGGCGGGAGCACTTCTTCTTCCCCTTCTCCGTGCGGGAAGCGGCCTTGACGGCCCTTTTTGCATTGTGTGCGGGGGCACTGATCGGCTATTGCTGGCGCAATCTGCCGATCCTGGACAACGGACTCTATGCCGCCGGCACCGACCTGCGGCGTGACGTGCTCTGCTCCAGTTGCATGGGGCGGTCGATGACGCTGGTGTACGAGGATCTGCAGAACGGCGGCGAACGGGAGTTTGCCCTGACCGATACGACGTGGTACGATACGACGCGGTGGCGCTACGTGGCGACCCGGTCGCCCTATGACAGCCTGCCCGAACGGGCCCGGAAATACGACTTTGCTCTGTGGCGCGGCGGATACGACCGGGCGGACGAGGTGGTCTTTGCCGACGGGGTGACCTACCTGATGCTGGTGCGCGACCGTACACGATGGCGTGCGGCCTGCCGGACGGCGATGGAGCGTTTTGCGGCCCGTGTCGGGACGGAGGCCCGCATCGTGTGGGTGTTCGGCGTCGAGGAGGAGCAGAATACCCTGGATCCCGCGATGCCCGAAGGGGCTTTCGGCATGGACCGGGCAACAATGGCCGAACTGCTGCGGGCCGATGCCGGCGTGGTGCGGCTGGCGGACGGCGTGGTGACGGACAAACGTTCGTGCGCCCGTCTGGACAAGTGGATGAATCATAAAACGAGACGATAACGATATGAACGTACGGAAGTTACGGATCCTGTTGCTGGCGGTTGCAGTGACCGCGTGGACAGGGGCGGAGGCGCTGGCCCAGCAGCCGCTGCTGGGCCAGCGCCTCGAGCGGGCCGAGAGCCTGTACCGGATGGAGAAATACGGTGCGGCCTATCAGGAGCTGCGCCGCGTGCAGCGCGACTGGATCGATGCCGATGCGGCCGAGCGGGAGCTGCTGGAACGGCAGCTGGCGCTGTGTGCCGCCCAGGCGGAGCGCCGGGATGCCCAGGCCCTGCTGGAGCATTACGTGGCCACCTATCCCAAGGCGGCTGGCATCAATGCGGTGCGGTTCGAGTTGGGCAACCTCTACTTCGGACAGGAGAATTACCCGGCAGCCATCGCCCAGTACGAGGCGGTGCGTCCGGGCCGGCTGACGACGGCTGAACAGGATGAGTATCGCTTCAAATACGGTTATGCCTGTTTCTGTGAACAGAAGCCCGAGCAGGCGCAGCTCGAACTGGAGCAGGTGGCCTTCACCAGTCCCTACTATCCGCATGCCCAGTATCTGATCGGCTACATGGCCTACCGGCGCGGCGACTATGCCGAGGCGAAACAGGCCTTTACGGTCATTGCCGACGATCCGACCTACCGTAACGTGCTGCCTTTCTATCTGCTGCAGATCGAGTTCAACGAGGGCAACTACCACTATGTGCGGGAGAACGGCGCCGCCGTGCTGCGCATGGCGGCCGGTGACCGTCAGCGGGAGCTGACCCGCATCGTGGGCGAGAGCTGGTTCCAGACCGGCGGCTGGCGCGAGACGATCCAATACCTGCGGCGGTATGCCGAGTTGGGCGGACACCAGGGGCGCGAGGAGCTCTACATGCTCGGTTTCTCCTCCTACATGATCGGCGAATACGACGATGCGGAGCGCTACCTGTCGCAGGTGGCCGGTCCGGACGACAAGCTTTCCCAGAATGCCAGCTACCACCTGGCCGACTGCTACCTGCGCAAGGGAGAGAAACAGCTGGCCATGCAGTCGTTTGCCATGGCTGCCACCGAAGGGGAGGGGTACGACGAGTCGATTGCCGAGGACGCCCTGTTCAACTACGGTAAGTTGCAGTACGAACTGGGGGGCGGCTATTTCAACGAGGCGATCAACGTGCTCAACCGCTACCTGGAGCGTTATCCGCAGTCGTCCCACGTGCCGCAGGTGAAGGAGTATCTGGCTGCCGCCTACTACAATTCCCACAACTACGATGCGGCCTACCGGGCGATCATGCAGGTGCCCGATCCGGACAACAACCTGAAGGCCGCCCTGCAGAAGATCACCTATTTCCGCGGACTGGAATATTTCAACGAGGGCGACTATACGATGGCGCGCCGGCTGCTCGATCAGTCGCTGGCCAACCGGTTCAATGCCAAATACACCGCATTGGCGGGCTACTGGCTCGGCGAGATCGGTTACCGGGAGGGCAACTGGGAGGAGGCGGCCGACCGGTATGCCGCCTACGTACGGCTGTCGCCGCGCAATGAGCCGGAGAACCGGATGGCGCGCTACAACCTGGGTTATGTCTACTTCAACCGCAAGGACTGGGAGAATGCCCGCAAGTGGTTCGACGATTTCCTGGTGGACAACCGGCTGCAGGACAGCTATGCGGCCGATGCCTACAACCGGCTGGGCGACATTGCCTACAGCGGCCGGTCGTTCTGGCGGGCCATCGAGTTCTACGACAAGGCGGCCGCTGTCGGGACGGACGAACGCTACTATTCGGCCTACCAGCGGGCCCGGATGCTCGGCATGGTGCAGCGGCCCGAGCGCAAGATCGAGAGTCTGCAGGAGATTGTCCGCAAGGGCGAGGGCCCCTATGTGGCCGAAGCGACTTTCGAGTTGGGACGCACCTATATGGGAGGTCAGCAATACGACAAGGCGGCAAAGGTGCTGGAGCAGTTCGTGGCCGCTTACCCGTCGTCGCCCCGTTATGCCGCCGCGCTGAACGAGCTGGGCCTGGCCTACCAGAATCTGGGCAACGACGCCAAGGCACTCGACTACTACAAGCAGGTGATGGGGCGCGAGAAGAATTCCGATGCGGCGCGCAACGCCATGAACGGCATCCGGACCATCTATGTCGAGCGCAACGATGTGGATACCTATTTTGCCTATGCCGAGAGCGTGGGCGTGGAGACCGATCTGGGTGAGGTGCAGCGCGATTCGCTGGCCTTCGTTGCGGCCCAGCGCGTCTATCTGTCGGGCGACAGGGAGCGCGCCTCCTATGCGCTGGACAACTACATGACCGGCTACCCGAAGGGGGCCCATTTCTGCGATGCCCTCTATTTTGCCGGCGAGAATGCGCTGGCGGCGGGCAATCCCGAACGGGCCTTGAAATATTATCGCCGTCTGGCGGAGATGCGCGACAACGACTTTACGGAACGCGGTCTGGAGCGGTTGGCTTCGCTGGGCATGGAACAGGGAGCGTATGACGATGCGGCGGAGGCCTACAAGCGGCTTGCCGGACTGTCCACGGCCCCGGCCAAGCGGGATGCCGCACTGGGCGGCTATCTGAAGGCCGTGCGGGCCGCCAAGCGGGACGATGCGACCGTGCTGGCCGTCGCCGAGGAGGTGCTGGCCCAGGTGGCTGACGAGCGGGTGAAACGGCAGGCGATCTATGCAAAAGCCGATGTGCTGCGCCGCAGCGGTCAGGCCGAGGAGGCGCTGCCGCTCTTTGCCCAGATCAGCGACGACGTATCGACGCCCGAGGGGGCCGAGAGTGCCTACCGGGTGATCGAGGCGGCGCGCCGTCGGGGCGACAACGGCCGTGTGGAGACGCTGGTCTATGCCTTTGCCGACAAGAATACGCCGTACATGTACTGGCTCGGCCGGTCGTTCTTGATTCTGGGCGACATCTATGCCGAGAAGGGCGATACGTTCCAGGCCCGTGCCACCTACCAGAGCATCGTGGACGGCTATCCCAGCCAGACGGACGGTGTGGTGAAGGAGGCGCGCGAGCGGATCGCCGCCCTGAAGTAACGATGCAGAACGTGTTATGAGAAGCAGAGAAAATTCAAAAATCGCCGGAGCGATGAAAAGCTATATGATCCTATGTTGTGCCCTGGTGGCGGTCGCACAGACGGCCCGGGCGCAGAACCCGACGATCGATCAGCAGATCGAAGTCACGCGGCAGTATGTGCCGGAGGTGGAAGGGGCGCGCAAGCTCGACTACCGTCCCCGCATGAACGATACGGTGATGCTGAAGCCCGAGATCGACTATGCGATCCGGCCCACGCCGTGGCGGTCCGTTTTCGGAACGGAGCCGATTGCGCCGGTGGGCATCAGTACGGCCGAATATGCCCGGCCCTATCCCTACTACCTGCGGCTGGGCGGCGGTTATCCCGGTCAGAGCCTGCTCGACTTCGCGGTGGACAAGTCGACGCGGACGACCCGCTTCGGCGTGCTCCTGAACCATTACGGCGAGTGGCAGCGGCGGCAGATTCCGGTTACGGAAGGGGCCTCGCTCATGCCCTGGACGACCAACGATGTGGGGATCTATGCCGGACGTGATTTCGGCCGGCAGTCGCTCGATTTCCGCGCCGATCTCCAGTTGGACTATTTCGATGCCTTCCGCCTGACGGATACCCGGCAGGGGTATTTCAATCAGGATCTTGACGTGCGGATCGGTTACGGCGACGATTTCACCGACCTGTCGCGGTTCAACTACCGGGTAGCCCTTTCGGGCGGCATCGCGCAGCTCGCAGTCGGTTACGGTCGGGCGGAAGTGAATCTCGGCGGTCGCGTGGGAGACGGCGCGTTGCTCGGCGACGTGATTTTCGACGGCTGGTGGACATCCTCCGAGGCGTCGGCCGGCAGTTGCGACTGGTATGTGGCGCTGGCCCCGCGCTATGAGGCCACGTTTGGCCGATTTGGCCTGCATGCGGGACTGGGGGTCTATGTCAACCGCTACAAGGGCATCCGGCACGCAGGGGACGAGACGTATAACGATGCCTTCTACCGTTTCTTCATATTGCCCGACATTGACCTCTCCTATAAGGTGGCCGATGCCTTCGTGCCTTATCTGCGGGCCGACGGCGAACAGGGCGACGGCTCCTATCGCGGCCAGCACATGTTCAACCCCTATGCCCAGGGCGATCAGGTGCAGCGTCCGCGCATCATGCATTTCGGCGGCGGCTTCCGCGGCCAGGCGGCTTCGATCCTGACCTACGATGTGCAGGTGGGCTATTCGCTGGCCGAAGTGCTCAACTTCAAGCTGATGGAGAATGCCTGGTTCGATGCCTTCATCACCCCGATCGACCTGTTCTATGTCGATGCCGACGTGAAGCTGCGCCTGCCGGTGGGCTTCTCGCTGGAGGCAGGGGTGCGCTACAACGACATCCACCCCCGGACCGACAGGATCGCTTCCGCGACGGAGGTTGTCATGCCGGTCGGTACGGGCATTACGCCGCTGCTGGTGACGGGTGCGGTCGGCTATGCATGGCGCGACAAGGTGTTCGTCAAGGTGGGCGTCGAATATGCCAGCCAGCGCTATGCGGCGACGGATACCAATCTGTATGTCGCCGTACCGGGTTATGTCGATCTATGGGCCGAGGTGATGTTCAAGCCCACCCGGAAGGTCGGCGTTTTCGTGCGGGGCGGCAACCTGCTCAATCAGACGAACTACCGCTATCTGGTTTATCGGGCCCTCGGCGCCAACGTGATGGCCGGAGCGACCTTCTCGTTCTGAGGCGAAGTGGAGCGTACAAAACAAGCATAAGGATATGAATGCAGAAAAAGTAGCACAGTATATCGTCGAATGGATGGATGCCTATCTGACGGGCACCGGCGCGGCGGGATTTGTGGTGGGCGTATCGGGCGGCATCGATTCGGCCGTCGTGTCGTCGCTGGCGGCCATGACGGGGCGCCGGACGCTCTGCGTCACCCTGCCGATCCATCAGGCCCGTTCGCAGGTCGATCGGGCAGCCGAGCATGTGGCCCGGCTGACGGCCCATTTCTCCAATGCCGAGGCGGCGCATGCCGATCTTACGGCCCCTTATGAGGCGTTCCGGGCAGCTTTCGATCCCTCCGTCGGGGCGGGCGCTCCGCAGGCGACGGTCGATCTGGCCGGGGCCAATGCCCGTTCGCGCCTGCGCATGACGGCGCTCTACTATTTTGCCGGCATGAACAACCTGCTGGTGGCCGGCACGGGCAACAAGATCGAGGATTTCGGAGTGGGCTTTTTCACCAAATACGGCGACGGCGGGGTGGACATCAGTCCGATCGCCGATCTGACCAAAACGGAGGTCTATGAACTGGGACGCTGGCTGGGGGTTCCGGAGTCCATCCTGACGGCCGCACCGACCGACGGCCTCTTCGGAGACGACCGTACCGACGAGCAGCAGATCGGGGCAACCTATCCCGAACTGGAACGGGCCATGCGTCAGGATGCGGAGGGGACAGATCCGCAGACCCTTTCGGAGCGCGAGCAGCGCGTGCTGGAGATCTACCGGCGCCGCAACCGGGCCAACCGGCACAAGATGGAGCCGATTCCGGTTTGCCGCATTCCCGACAGCGTACGGGAGTAGGCGGCCGCCGCAAGCGTCATCGATCGGGATGAATGGCCGCGGCGTACCGCGGCAGTTTGCGAAGCGCATCACTGAACCGATGGATGGAACTGTTGTGGCGAGAGGCTTCCGCTGCCGTTCGCATTGCGGGAACCGGAGAATATGAAAAAGAGGGGAATCACCTGCAAAAGCGTGATTCCCCTCTTTTGTGTCCGGCCGCGGAGGCGTCAGAATCGGAAGCTGACGTAGAGGCGGAACGAGTTGGTGCGCAGCTTGCGGCTGAAACTGCTGAAGAGGTCGCCCATGCTGTCCATATCCTCGTTCACGTCGTTGATCGACAGGTTGTTGTAACGGGCGTTGCCCCAGCGGTAGTCGAAGCCGATGGCGATGAAGCGGTAGGCGACCGAGAGACCCGCGTCGAAGAAGGAGACGTAGTTGTAGCCCAGTTCGTCGTCCAGAATGACCATCGAGAAGGTCGGCACATAGTGGAAGTAGAGACCGACCTTCAGGTGATCCACCGGATTGATGGTAAATGACGGGCCGACCTGCATGGCGATGTCGGCCTGGTGCAGTCCCAGGGCAATGTTGAGGAGGTCGTCTTCGTCGCTGTTGTCACCCGGCGTGCGGTGTGTCCAGGCCGGATCGGAATATTTGGCGTAGTTGAGGTCGCACATGGTCCAGTCGATGCCGAATTTCATCATGCCGGCCAGCGGCTTCTTGTGCAGGTAGTAGGTTTTGCCCGAGGAGAGGGCGAGTCCGAAGTCGCTCTTCCACTTCAGGTTGTTCAGATCGGTGAAGGTGAGCGTCTGGAACACATAGGCGATGTTGAAATAGCGGGCGCGGTCTTTCCACACGGCGTCTAGACGGCGCAACTGGGCATAGTCGTCGTCCTGCGGCGAGGACATGAAGGTCGTGTGTGTGGCCCGTTCGGTCGCGAAGGCCGTCTGCGCGGGCAGGTTGTCGCCGGCCCGGACAACGGCGCCGGCCAGCAGGATCAGTAAGGTAAGGGTCAGTTTTTTCATGGCGGTAATTGGTTGAAACGCCGGTTTCGGTCCGGTGCGGCGGGGACGGGGAGCCCGTCCGGTCGAAGGCGTCGGGCCGATGACCGGTTAACATCACAAAGATACAAAATTTGGCGGCATTGCGGATGGCGTCGGGGTGGTTTGTCGGCTACCGGATGCCGAACCGGTCGAGGGCGGCGGCGTAGGCGCGGGCATTGCGGTTGTGCTCCGCCAGCGTGCGGGCAAAGGCGTGGTAGCCCGAGAAGTCGGCCCGGGCGCAGAAATAGTAGTAGTCGTGCTGCCGGTAGTTGAGCACGGCGTCCATGGCGGCGATGGAGGGCATCCGGATCGGCCCGGGTGGCAGGCCGAGGTAGCGGTAGGTGTTGTAGGGGGAGGGGGTGGCCAGATGGCGGTAGAGGATGCGGCGCAGGGAGAAGTCTCCGACGGCATATTTGACGGTCGGATCGGCCTGCAGAAGCATGCCCCGCCGCAGCCGGTTGATGTAGACGCCCGCAATGTCGGGCATCTCGTCCGTGCGGCGGGTCTCCTCGTCGATGATCGAAGCCAGGGTGGCGACCTCCTGTTGTGACAGCCCCGTGCGGGCGAGCTTGCCGAGCCGCTCGTCATTCCAGAAGCGGAGGTATTCGCGGTGCATGCGGGCGACAAACTCCTCCGGAGAGACGGTCCAGTAGACCTCATAGGTATTGGGAATGAACATGCCGATGAACGCCTGCGGCGAGAAGCCGTAGGCCGAGGCGATCGAATCGTTCAGCAGGACGGCGGCGAATGCCGTCGAATCGGCCTGCAGCTGGCGTCCCAGCGTCCCGGCCAGCTGGGGCAGGGTGCGGATGTTGTTGAAGGCGATGTTCACCGGCGACTGGGCGCGGCCGCGCAATGTGGCGGCCAGCCGGTAGGCGCTCGTGCCGCGGGCGATTTCGTAGCGGCCCGAAAAGGTGCGTCGGTCCAGCTGCAGCACCCGGGCCAGCAGGCGGAAGCGTCCGGGCGAGGTGATCCGTCCCCGCAGGGAGTCGTTCAGCGCGTCGAACGGGGTCCCGGCAGGCAACAGCAGGGTGAAGGGCTCGCGCACGATGCTGCCGTAGCGCAGCGCATAGCCGGTTGCGGCACCTCCCAGCAAGAGCAGGCCCAGGCAGGCAATCAGGATCGGAAGGCCTTTTCGGCGGGGTTTACGGGGGGTATTGGACATCGTTTTGCGGTGAATGCGGGAGATCGTTTGCAAATCTATGAAAAATTTACTTATCTTTGTGCCAGGGTAAGTCTTATACGACCAGCTCCTGCTGAATCCCCCAGGCGTGGAAGCGAGCAAGGGTAGGCGGTTGTAGCGGTGCGATATAAGTAGCTTACCCTTTTTTTTATGCTCTCCCGGTACGGTTTCGCCATCCTTCTTCTGCGACTTCTGCGGCCACTCGTCGGATCGTTCCGTGTCGGGGCGGCCGGGCGAAACGAATCATTATAAAAATAATACGTAGTATGCTTAGCAAAACGACACTTGGAACATGGTGCGCGGCCCTGCTGATCTGTGCCTGCGCATGGAGCTGCCGGGGCGGCCGGAGCGCCGAGCCGCGCGTAACGGACACGCTGGCCCTCAATTTTCTGAACGCCGAACAGGCGGCTGCTTTCCTGGGTAGTGCGGATCACCACACGCAGAGCCTGGACCGCTTTGCGCTGGAGGCGCTGACCGGCCGCGAGGGAGCCACGGCGGAAGATTTCCGGCAGTTTGCCGCCGCGCAGGCCCGCGACTGGGATCCGGCCGTGATGCAGATGGTGCGTGAAAAGACCGACAGCCTGAACGGCGTGATCCGCCAGAAGGGGTTGAAACTGAATTTCCCGGCGCAGATCGACATCATGGTCACCACGCTGCGCGAGGAGGGCGAGGCCGCCGGTTATACGCGCGGTGCAAGCATTGTCTGCAGCAAGGACATGCTCACCTGGGCCCCGCCCCATCTGGTGACGGAACTGATTGCCCATGAGGCCTTTCACGTGCTCACGCGCAACGATCCCGAACTGCGCCGCGAGCTCTATGCGCTGATCGGTTTCACGGTGCTGCCCCGCAGCGTGGAACTGCCCGATGGGCTGGCCGAGTATGTGATCGACAATCCCGACGTGAATGCACACGACAGCTATGCGACCTTCCAGATCGACGGTCAGCCGCGCAACTGCCTCATGCTGCTCTACTCCAAACGCGATTATGAGGGCGGCGCCTTCTGGGACTATTTCAGCACGGGTCTGCTGGAGATCGATCCCGAGACCTGCCAGCCGGTGCTCGACGAGGAGGGCAACTATCACATCTACGAAGTGGAGGAGGCTTCCGATTTCTTCGACAAGGTAGGACGCAATACGACCTATGTGATCGATCCGGAGGAGGTGCTGGCCGACAATTTCTCCTTCCTGCTGACCCGCGACATCGACACGATGCCCTCGCCCGATCTGCTCCGCCGCATCGAGGCGGTGTGCCGGGGCGAGCGTTGAAAATTCCATCCAATCAAAGCGATACAGCCATGCTTGTAAAGATCTATCCCGAAAATCCCCATCCGCGCGAGGTGGCACGGGTGGTCGAGACGCTGCGCCACGACGGCGTGGTGATCTGTCCGACCGACGGCGTCTATGCGTTCGTATGTGCGCTTTCGAGCCAGAAGGCGATCGACCGCATCAAGACGTTGCGCAATCGCCGCAACGACGAACTGACGCTCATCTGCGACAGTTTGAGCCGGGTGTCGCAATATGCGCGGGTCGATAACGGGCAGTTCCGGCTGCTCAAGCGCAACCTGCCGGGAGCTTTCACCTTTGTGCTGCAGGCATCCGGCCAGATTCCCGTCAAGGCGCTGGGGCGTCGCAAGACGGTCGGCATCCGCGTGCCGTCGAATGCCATTCCCGTGGCTCTGGTCCAGGAGCTGGACATGCCGCTGGTTACCGCTTCGGTGAAGACGGACGACGAGGTGGTTGAATATGCCATCGATCCCGAGCTGCTCGAGGAACATTACGGTCATCAGGTCGATCTGGTGATCGACGGCGGTCCGGGCGGTATGACCCCCACCACGGTGGTCGATCTGACGACCGGCGAACCCGAAATTCTGCGCGAGGGAGCCGGCGAATTGGTCTAACCCCGTGATGTGGGCAGAAAAAGATGCCGCGAGAAGCAACCAAGCTTCTCGCGGCATTATTTTTTGCGTCGGGCTATCGCTTCGTCGGGCTATGGTGGGACGGTGTTATTTCGGCCATTCGCCGATCTCCAGGTCACGGATGTCGCGGCCGTCAATGACGAGCCGCACGGCCGTGCGCACCTTGTGGAAACCGTATTTGCCCGCAGCCCCCGGGTTGATGTGCAGGGCGTCGTGGCTACGGTCGTAGATCACTTTCAGAATGTGTGAGTGGCCCGTCACGATCAGGTTCGGCCGGTACTGTTCGATGTCGCGGAGAAAGGCGGGCGTGTAGCGACCGGGATACCCCCCGATGTGGGTCATCAGCACCGTGAGCGCTTCGCATCCGAAGCGGGCCGTTGCGGGCCAGGCCAGGCGGGTGGTGCGGTCGTCGATGTTGCCATAGACGGCGTGCAGGGGTTTGAAGGCGGCGATGCGGTCGGCCAGTTTGATCGAGCCGATGTCGCCGGCATGCCAGATTTCGTCTACCTCGGCAAAGAAGTTGCGGAGCGGGGCGTCGAACAGCCCGTGGGTGTCGGAGAGAATGCCTATGCGTTTCATTGAGGGCAAAGATAGCCATTTCGGGGTAAAGGCGTTTTCCGGCCGGCGGGTGGCATGATTATTGTACCAACAAGGCAAAGAACCGTTTAAACTATTTTTCTATGAAAAAATCGTATGTGCGGATGGCTGCGGCGGGGCTGGTTGCCCTGGCGTTGACCGCCTGCTCGTGGCCTCCGGTGGAGGAGTGTACGGCCTATGTGTCCTCCTATGAGCAGGTGACCGATTTCAAGATGTATGCTGACGACGGAGCGGACGGTCGCCCCTATCTCTCCCTGATGTTTGAAGATCCGGTCGAGTATGGACCCTATACCGCCGAGTTCCGACAATTGAGCGAAACCTATGGCGATCACGGTTATGAAAGGGAGTATTATTGGCTTATAGGGCCCCGGTGTTTCTATCCGGACTGCATCCGGAGCATTGACATCGTGAGCGATCAGGAGTTCAACGGTCGTCCGGCCGGTACGTCACTGGCCGATGTGGTGATGGTGGTGGGCGCAACGGCCGCTCCCTATGTGGAGAGCCACTACACGACCTCGTTTGACTGGGAGCACGATGTCCCGTCGTATTATGCCCTGCTGGGGGAGAGGGGGCGCACCGTGCCCCAGGGCGTAGAGCCGTTTGTCAAACCGCTTGCGGAGTTTACGTCGGCTGACCTGCGGCTGCTGTTGGTCGCTCCCTTCTGTCTGGTCTTTACCGAGGAGCCTGCCGTGCGGCAGCATACGTTCTCCGTGACGATCCGCGCTGCCGACGGCTATCCGCGCCATGCGCACGAACCGGTCGATTTCGATAATCCGTGATGCTGCGGCGCCGTGCCGGGGCGTCCGGATAAAACAGTAGGGAGGCACCCGCACGGGTGCCTCCCTACTTGTTGTGGTCAAGCGGAGCCGGACTACATCTGGCCGGTCATCTGTTTGTAGAGGTTGTTGTACTTCTCGTACTTCTCCATCATGCCGTCCATTTCGCGGATGCGGAAGGTGACGTTTTTCAGCAGCTCGATCGTGCCGAGGTTGCTGGGGTCGATTTCGGCAGCCTTCTCGAGGAACGGAACGGCTTCGGCATAAACCACGAAGGCTTTGGAAAGCTCGGCGTCGTACTCGTCCTGCGAAGCGAACGTGGCGGCGCGGGCATTCACGTCATCCAGAATCTTCTCGGCTTTCTTGATATAGACGATGCCGAGGTTGTTGTTGGCGATGTAGCTGTCGGGCAGCAGCTGAGCCATGTGCGTGAAGGCGCCGATGGCCTTGTCATAGTTCTCCTGGCTTACATACAGCACGCCGAGGGCGCTCCACATGTCGGCATTGTTCGGATCCTGTTTCAGGGCATTCTCCACGGTCGACAGAATCTGGTTCGGATCCTCGCCGAGGAATACGTAGGCTTCCGACAGGCTCTCGATGATGTTCGTGTCGGACGGATACATCGAAAGACCCTTCTCGAGGTACACCTTGGCCTTCTGGATGGCCTCCGGATCGTTGGCCGCATTGCCGCGGAAGGCGTGGTAGATCAGGTAGTAGATCTCGGCGTCGTTGGAGATCTTCTCGGCTGCCGTCAGGCATTCGATGCTCTTGGGATAGTCCTTGGCGAAGAGATACGACAGACCGGCATCGTGCAGCAGCGTGTAGATGTCGCTGTCGGGAATGGTGATGCCGTCCAGTTTGGTGATGTCGTATGCCTTGATGAACTGCTCGGCAGCCTCGTTGTACATGGCCAGTGCGTAGTAGAGGGCACCGGTCTTAGAGTACTCGTCATAGACCTTCTTCAGACCGGCCTGTACCTTCTCGGCTACTTTGGGATTGGAGCCTTCCAGCTGGTAGGCTTTCGAGTAGGCCTCGGTGGCCTTGCCCAGCGCGTCGGGGTAGATCTCCTTGGTGACTACCCACGAGATCGGCTTGTTGTTCACGTCCAGATAGACATCCACATAGGGGAAGATGCCCTTGTTGTAGGGCTGGCCGGCGATTTCGACCACTTCGGCACCCGTCGGCTCGCCGAACAGCATCATTACCGTTGCGGCGTCGATGCCGTCATAGAGGTTTTTGGATACCTCCGTAGCAGCCTGATAGAAGGTCTCGCCGCGAGCAATCCACGTAGCGGCCTTGTTCTCCTTCTTCGGGTTGACAATGTCGGCATCCGAGCGTTCGATCTTCTTCAACAGGCCTTTCTCGTTGATGTTGACCTGCTGGGCAAAAAGCGACGGAGATGCAAGCAGCATCACGGTCGTTGTCAGTAAGAATAATTTTTTCATGATACGTTGTGTGTTAGTGAATTGTCCTGTTTCTGCTCCACCTGCGGACAGCTATGCCTCCGGAGCCGGTTCACCGGCCGGCTGTTCGGCCGCGGGTGTCGTTTCGGTTTCCTCCTCGTCGTCGTTTTTCGGCACGGCCATGACTGAAGCAATCGCATCGCCGTTGCGCAGGTTGATGATCCGCACGCCCTGCGTGGCGCGTCCCGCGACGCGGATGTCGACGGCAGCCGTGCGGATGGCCGTACCGTTGCGGGTGATGATCATCAGGTCGTTGTCGTCCGATACGGCCTGAATGGAAACCAGCTTGCCCGTCTTGTCGGTCACCTGCAGCGTCTTGACGCCCTTGCCGCCGCGGTTGGTGATGCGGTAGTCATCCAGATCGGTGCGCTTGCCGTAGCCGTTTTCGCTCAGCACGAGGATGTCGTTCTGACTGTCGGGCTCCATGCAGATCATGCCCACCACACGGTCGTCGCTCTCGATGGTGATGGCGCGTACGCCGGCGCCCGTGCGGCCGATGGGACGCACCGTGCTCTCCGGGAAGCGGATCGCCTTGCCTTCGCGGGCCGCAATGATGATTTCGGCCTGGCCGCTGGTCAGGGCGGCGTCGATCAGCTGGTCGCCCTCCTTGATGGTGATGGCGTTCACACCGTTCTGGCGCGGACGCGAGTAGGCTTCCAGCGAGGTCTTCTTGATGATGCCGTCGCGGGTGCACATCACGATATAGTGACTGTTGACGTACTCGGCATTCTCCAGACCGCGCACGTTGAGGTAGGTGCGCACCTTGTCGTCCGGCTCGATCTGGATGACGTTCTGGATGGCGCGGCCCTTCGAGGAGCGCGTGCCCTCGGGAATGTCGTAGACCTTCAGCCAGTAGCAGCGGCCCTTCTCGGTGAAGAAGAGCATGGTGTCGTGCATGGAGGCCATGTAGATATGTTCGATGAAGTCTTCGTCACGCGTGGCGCTGGCCTTGATGCCCACGCCGCCGCGGTGCTGGGTGCGGTATTCGGCCAGCGGGGTCCGCTTGATGTAGCCCATGTGCGAGATGGTGATGACCATCTCGTCGTCGGCGTAGAAATCCTCGGGGTTGAACTCCTCGGCGCTCATGACGATCTCCGTGCGGCGCTCGTCGCCGTATTTCTCCTTGATCTCCATCGTTTCGGCCTTGACGATGCCGAGGCGCATCTCGCGGCTGGCCAGTACCTCGTGGTAGTACTCGATGCGTTTGAGCAGGTCGGCGTACTCCTCCTCGATCTTGTGGCGTTCCAGACCGGTCAGGGCACGCAGGCGCATGTCGATGATGGCCTGGGCCTGTACGTCAGACAGGCCGAAGCGCTCCATGAGGGCCTGTTTGGCGATGTCGGGTGTCTGCGAACCGCGGATGATGGCGATGATCTCGTCGATGTGATCCAGCGCGATCAGCAGACCTTTGAGAATGTGGGCGCGCTTCTCGGCCTGGTCGAGGTCGTAGCGCGTGCGGCGCTCCACCACGTCGTGGCGGTGATCCACGAAGAGGCGGATCAGATCCTTGAGGTTGAGCAGCATCGGGCGGCCGTTTACCAGGGCGATGTTGTTCACCGGGAAACTCGTCTGGAGCGGGGTGTGTTTGTAGAGCGTGTTCAGCACCACGCTGGCCACCGCATCGTTCTTGAGAATGATGACGATGCGTGTGCCGCGGCGGTCGCTTTCGTCGTTGATGTAGGAGATGCCGTCGATCTTCTTGTCGTTGATCATGTCGGCGATCTTCTTGATCATCTCGGCCTTGTTCACCGCGTAGGGGATCTCCGTCACCACGATGCACTCGCGGCCGCTGTGGGTGTGCTCGATCTCGGTCTTGGCCCGCATGATGACGCGGCCGCGTCCGGTCTCCAGTGCTTCGCGCACCCCTTCATAGCCGTAGATGATGCCGCCCGTGGGGAAGTCGGGGGCCTTGACATATTTGGCCAGTTCGGCGATTTCGATGTCGGGGTTGTCGATGTAGGCCGCAATGGCGTCGCACACCTCCGAGAGGTTGTGGGGCGCCATGTTGGTGGCCATGCCGACGGCGATACCCGAAGCGCCGTTCACCAGCAGCAGCGGAATGCGGGTAGGCAGTACGGTGGGCTCCTGCAGCGTATCGTCGAAGTTGTTGACGAAGTCGACCGTATCCTTTCCGATGTCGGCCATCACCTCGTCGGCGATTTTGCGCATGCGGGCCTCCGTGTAACGCATGGCGGCGGGACTGTCGCCGTCCATCGAACCGAAGTTACCCTGGCCGTCCACCAGCGGGTAGCGCATGGCCCACGGCTGCGCCATGCGGACCATCGCTTCGTACACGGAGATGTCGCCGTGGGGGTGGAATTTACCGAGTACGTCGCCGACGATACGGGCGCTTTTACGGTGGGGCTTATCCGAATAGAGGTTCAGTTCGTTGCTCATGTCGAAGAGGATGCGCCGGTGTACGGGTTTGAGGCCGTCGCGCACATCGGGCAGCGCACGCGAGACGATCACCGACATCGAGTAGTCGATGTAGGCGGTTTTCATCTCCTCTTCTATGTTGATGCGGATGATGCGCGGGTTTTCGGGCCCGTCGCCATTCGTAGCAGGGGTTTGGGGTGTAACGTTCGTTTCTTCTGCCATATAGCTGTGGTTCTTCGCGCTTGCTTATATTAAACATGTAAAGATACGATATTTTTGAATTTTGGCCAAACGCGATACGGTCTAAAACGACGTCGAGAGGCGTTCTTCGTGCG
>DHCMC07803__coassemble_689_pt1 | contig 36946 bp, 30 predicted proteins | sample DHCMC07803__metabat2_low_PE_023 | metagenome-assembled genome bin DHCMC07803
GTTGCGCGACTGGGCCCGCCGGTATCGTTTCTGGAGCTGGGTGCATGATCTGGTCATTGTGCCCGTCCGACCTGCTTCGGTGATGAAACCGGAGGTGGTGGACGAAGCGGCCCTCTACAGCCTGTGGAACGGCAGGCGCATCGCCGCCATCGAATTCGAGCGGGAAAACGTGTTCGACCCGGCTCACAGCTGGCTGGAAAAGGCCGCCAATGCCGTCCACGTGACCACCCGCGAACAGACCGTGCGGCGCGACCTGCTGTTCCGGGTCGGCGAACCGTTCGACGCGGAGACGGTGGTTCGTTACAAGCAGCTGCTCCGGTCGCGGCAGTATATCGCCAACGTCGGCATCGACGTGGTGCCCGACCCGACGGATCCCGATGCGGTGATCGTGCGCATTCTCACGCAGGACAACTGGAGTATCAGCGCCGACGGCGGTGCGCAGGGGCTGTCGGGCAAGGTGTGGGGCGAGCTCTACGACGCCAACTTTCTGGGTACGGGCGACCGCTTCAGCTATCGCTTCAGTCTGGACTGGAAACGGGGACGTTACGAAGGCAGTCTGTTCCGCTACCGGATTCCCAACCTGTTCGGTTCCTTTGTGGCGGCCGAGGTGACGGCAGGCCGCTCGTTCGACGAACGCTACTACGGGGCCTCGGTCAACAAGCCGTTGATCCGACCGACCGACTACGCAGTGAGCGGCACATTCGAAAATGTCCGCAACGCCCTCTACGTCCGTTACGCGACGCCGCGGGAAACGGTGGCCGGCGACTACATGGTCCACTACAATCACCTCAATCTCTGGACCGGTTACTCGTGGTACCTGCCGTCCGTATCCTCCAGCCTCTACGGCATGGCCCGCTACGACCATCTGCGCTGGCTCGACACCCCCCGCTATCTGGGCGGCAACGACGCGTCGGGCAATCCCGTCTGGCTGCCGGTGGGGGATCGGCTGAATCCCTATTTCTATGACACGGATCTCATGCTGGGATCGCTCGGCCTCTATCGGGAACGGTTTCTGACCACCAGTCTGATCTACGGCTACGGCTACAACGAGTATGTGGCTACGGGCTATCGCGCCGAGGCCACGTTCGGCTATTCCAACGCCGACTACTATTCGGGGTTCTATGGCGGCCTATCATTCCGGGCGGGCGGCTTTCTGCCGTTCGGCTATCTGATGGGCTCTGCCGCAGTGGGCAGCTATTATGCCCGTCGGCTGGGGTTCTACCGCTCGGCGCTGCATGCGCGCATCCAATATTTCACGAATATGCTTGGTCACAGCCGATTCACTACCCGTCAGTTCGTTATGATCGATTACCTGAAGGGGTGGAACCGGTTCGGAGGATTTTATGAGTCGGTCTGGTTCACCGGACGGAGCGGGCCGCGTGCGGCAGGAAGGAGCTCACTGGGCAGCAACCGGATTGTGTTGAGTACCGAGACCGTGGTCTTCACCCCCTGGCAGCCGCTGGGCTTCCGCATCGCCCTCTACGGGTTCGGCGACGTGGGCACCATCGGCTTCGATCCGAACATCTTCCGCAACGAATTTCAGGCTACCGTCGGCATAGGGGTCCGGCTGCGCAACGAACGGCTGGTGTTCGGCACCCTCCAACTCAGTCTGTTCTACAACTTCGGCCGATCGGGCATGCTCAACAGCGAATGGATCCAGCTGACCAGCGAACAACGGCTCCAGACTCCGCGCTACATCCCTTCCCAACCCGAAGAGGTGGGGTATCAGTAGACCGGGTATCCGGAGGTGCATATACAAAGCGGGCGGAACCAGGAAGGTTCCGCCCGCAACTTGTTGTCGTCGCGAGATTACAACAGCGCGTCGATTTTGGCCTTGATGGCGTCTTTGGGCGATGCGCCGACGAGTTTGTCCTGCATCTCGCCGCCAGCCTTCACGAATACGACGAGCGGAATGTTGCGCACGCCGAACTTGATGGCCAGGTCGTTGTTCTGATCGACGTCGCACTTGCCGATCACTACCTTGCCCTCATACTCTGCAGCGAGTTCCTCGATAACGGGACCCAATGCACGGCACGGACCGCACCATTCTGCCCAGAAATCAATTACAAAAGGTTTGCCGGAGGCTACGAGTTCGTTGTACGCAGCCATGTCGATGTTCTTTGCCATAGTCTTAGCTTTTTGGTTTGTGAATGATTAACGTATTGTCGTTTGTTTTGTTGCCCGTATCATGCGATTCGATAGTTGATCTGGCTGTTCTCCAGGTAGTCAACCAACTCCTGGGTCAGGGCCACCTTGTATTTCCGCGAGAAGAAGACCAGCGAAACCCCTTCATGCGGATCTATCACCTTGATGCGCAGGTTGATTTTGCCCTTGGCGGCCGTCAGCCGCTCGGTCAGTTCGGCGGTGGCATCGGGGGTAATCTCCTGGATGGGCAGGTTCAGCGTCAGTTCGCTGATGCCCCCCAGCACGTCGTCGAGCATCTGCATGGAGGTGATCTTCGCCTCGTATTCCGTGTCGCGGTAGGGGCGGGGACGCACGCTGCCCTTGATCAGCAGGAAGTAGTCCTTGAACAGGTATTTGCGGAAGTTCTCGTAATCCTTGTCAAAGAGGACGAACTCATGCTGGCCGCTGTAGTCCTCCAGTTTGAAACGCCCGAACGGTTTGCCCGTCTTGGTATAGAGATTCTGCACCTCGGTTACCATGCCGGCTACCGTGAAATCCTTGTCCTTCAGGTCATTCAAGTTGGCAAACTGGGTGAGCTGGGTGTTGCAGAAACGCTGGATGACAATCTTGTAGGTGTCCAACGGGTGCGACGAGAGGTACATGCCGATCATCGCTTTCTCGTTGTTGAGCGTCTCGAGGCGGTTCCAGTCGGGACACTGCGGCACGAGCGGCTGCTGGATATCCACCTGGTCGGTGCCGCCGAAGAGGCTCTGCTGGGCCGTATTGCGCTCGGTCTGCATCCGGCTGCCGTAACGTACGAGCTGCTCGAGGAAGATCGGCCCGTTCGGGTCGCGCTGATCGGCCGCGAAGAATTTGCTGCGGTGGAAGCCGCTGATCGAATCGAAGGCGCCGGCCAGCGCCATGTTCTCGATGTTCTTCTTGTTGACGGCGGTCATGTTGACCCGCTCCATGAAATCGTATATGTTGCGGAACTTGCCGCCCTTCTCCCGTTCCTCGACGATAGAGAGCATGGCCGCCTCGCCGACCCCCTTCACGGCAGCCAGTCCGAAGCGGACGTTGCCCTCGGCATCGGACGTGAACGATTCGATACTCTCGTTGATGTCCGGGCCGAGCACCTTGATGCCCATGCGCTTGCACTCATCCATGAAGAAGGCGATCTTGTCCATGCTCGAGAGGTTGCGGCTCAGCAGGGCGGCCATGAATTCCGAAGGGTAGTGGGCCTTCAGATAGGCCGTCTGGTAAGCCACATAGGCGTAACAGGTGGCGTGCGACTTGTTGAACGCATAGGAGGCAAACGCTTCCCAGTCGGTCCAGATCTGCTCGCAGATGGCGGCATCGTGACCGCGCGCCACGGCTCCGTTGATGAATTTGGGCTTCATCTTGTCCAGCGTGGCACGCTGTTTCTTACCCATCGCCTTACGCAACGTGTCGGCCTCGCCGCCGGTGAAGCCGGCCAGCTTCTGCGACAGCAGCATGACCTGCTCCTGGTAGACCGTGATGCCGTACGTGTCGTAGAGGTACTCCTCCATGTCGGGGAACTCGTAGGTCACCGGCTCCTTGCCGTGCTTGCGGGCGATGAAGTTCGGAATCTTGTCCATAGGGCCCGGCCGGTAGAGGGCATTCATGGCGATGAGGTCCTCAAACCGGTTGGGCTTCAGCTCGCGCAGGTATTTTTTCATGCCGCCCGACTCGAACTGGAAGATACCCGTCGTTTCGCCCTTGCTGAAGAGTTGATAGGTTTTCTTGTCGTCGAGCGGAATCTTGTCGATATCCAGATCGACCCCCTTGACACGCTTGATGTTGTTCAGCGCATCCTTGATGATCGACAGCGTCTTCAGCCCGAGGAAGTCCATCTTGATCAGGCCCACGCTTTCGACCAGGCGTCCCTCGTACTGCACGACATTCAGATCGGCGTCCTTGGCCGTAGCTACGGGGGCAAACTCCTCCAGATCGTCCTTACCGATAATCACGCCGCAGGCATGCACGCCCGTCTGGCGCACGGATCCCTCCAGTTTTTCGGCATAGCGGAGTGTGTTGCGTATGAGCGGATTGTCCGATTCGCGCTCCTTGGCCAGCTCGGGCGAATCCTTGTAGGCACGTTCAAAGGGGGTTTCCCCCTTGTCGGGTGTCAGCTTGTCGGGCACCAGTTTGGCCAGCCGGTCGCTGTCGGCCAGCGGCAGTTTCTCGACGCGGGCCACATCGCGGATGGCCAGTTTCGGCGCCATGGTACCGAACGTGACGATCTGGGCCACCCGCTTCTTGCCATACTTGCGGATGACGTACTGCAACACCTCGGCACGGCCATCCTCATCGAAATCGACATCCACATCAGGGAGGGAGATACGGTCGGGGTTGAGGAATCGCTCAAACAGCAGATCGTATTTCAGCGGGTCGATGTTGGTGATTTTCAGACAGTAGGCCACTACCGAACCCGCAGCCGAGCCACGGCCCGGTCCCACCGAAACCCCCATGGCACGCGCCGCACGGATAAAGTCCGACACGATGAGGAAGTAACCCGGAAATCCCATCCATTCGATCGTCCGCAACTCGTAGTTGAGACGATCCATCGTCTTCTGGTCGGGTTCGCCGTAGCGTTCGCGCGCACCCGCCATGGTCAGCGAGACGAGGTAGAGATACTGTTTCGATACGGTCAGCCATTCGGCCAGCTGCTCGTCGCCCGCCGCAAAGTCGTCCAGCGAGGGAGCTGTCTCGGCAGCGGCACGCTTGGCCTCCAGGGCCGCAATCTGACCGTTGATCTTTTCCTGCTTGGCTTCGTCGGCATCCTTCAGATCCTTGCGCAGCCGTTCGACCTGGCCGTCGAAACGGCGCAGATAGACCTTGCGCAACTCCTCCGGATCGATGGCGAAGTCGTCGGGCAGGGGAAAATCCGGCATCAGCGGCTTGTGCTCCAGCTTGTAGCACTGCACCTTGTCGGCAATTTCCATCGTATTGGCCAGCGCCTCGGGGTGATCCTCGAAGAGCGCCGCCATTTCGTCGGGACTCTTGAAAAACTCCTGTCCCGTATAACGCATGCGGTTCGGGTCGTCCAGATCGCGACCCGTATTGAGGCAGATCAGGTGGTCGTGCGCGGCGGCATCCTCCTCCAGCGTGAAGTGGACGTCATTGGTGGCGATCAGCTTGACGCCGTGGCGGGCCGCCAGATCGACGATCACCTTGTTGACCTCCACCTGGTGGCGGCACGTGTCCGTATCGGGTGCTCCCGACAGCGAACGGTGGAGCTGCAGCTCCAGGTAATAGTCGTCGCCGAACAGCTCCTTGAACTCCGTAACGATCCGGTCCGCCTCCTGCAGGTCGCCCCGCATGATGGCCTGCGGCAATTCGCCGCCCAGGCAGGCCGAGCTGCAGATCAATCCCTCGTGGTACTGGCGCAGGAGCGCCTTGTCGATACGGGGCTTGTAGTAGAAACCCTCCGTCCACGAATAGGAGACCAGTTTGACGAGGTTGTGGTAACCGACCAGATCCTTGGCCAGCAGGATGAGGTGGTCGCCCGCCTTTTCATCCTTGTCCTTCTCCAGATGATTTTTCACCACATACACCTCACAGCCGAGAATCGGCTTGATGCCGGCCGCGTTGGCCGTATCGTAGAACTCCTTCACGCCGAACATGTTGCCGTGATCGGTGATGGCCACGGCGGTCATGCCGAACTCCTTGGCCCGTTTGATGAGCGAGGGGATCGACGCGGCTCCGTCCAGAATGGAATACTGCGTATGTACGTGAAGATGTGTGAATTGAGGCATGGCTGGCCGATTTGTATCCTGACAAAGATACGCATTTATGGCGAGATCGGCGCAATCTTTTTCAGCCTGCAGCCCCTCCGCCGCGATCGGTTTTCCCTATGCCGCAAAAGGAAAATCCGATACATCCCGCCGGGCGGACGCAACGAAGGATTTGGTCGAAGAGTTGGTGCTCCGGATGGTTTGTATTATATTTGTAACATGGTTTCCGACAGCAGGGAGCTGTCGCGGCAATAACCATCCAATCGATTATTTGTTAGAGGCTATGAAGAACATATGCGCCGTGACGATGGTGCGCAACGACGACTTCTTCCTGCGCAAGTGGATCGCCTATTACGGCGCCCAGCTCGGCGAAGAGAACCTCTATGTCTTTCTCGACGGCAAGGATCAGCCCGTGCCGGAGTGGTGCGGCAGGGCCAACGTGGTGGCCTGCGAACGCAAGGCGGGCAACGTGGCCCGGGCACACCGGCTGCGGATCGACTTCCTGTCGGCCCGGGCGGCCGAACTGCTCGACCGCTACGACTTGGTGATCGGCACCGACGTGGACGAATTTCTCGTGGTCGATCCGGCGGTGGGCAAACCGCTGCGCGCCTATCTGAGCGAGATCCGCTGCGCGCCCTGCGTATCGGGACTGGGCCTCGACATCGGGCAGCACCTGGAGCTGGAGCAGCCCATCGATCCGTCGCGCCCGTTCCTGGAGCAGCGCCGGTTTGCATTTCTCTATTCGCGCTACACGAAAGCGTCGGTCATCTCCCGGCCGGTGGCGTGGGGTTCGGGTTTCCACCGGGTCCGTCACCACAATTACCGCATCGATCCCAATCTGTACCTTGTCCATTTCGGATGTGTGGACTACAACCGGCTGAAGGAGCGTTCCGGCGATCAGGGGCGTCTGGCCGAAGGGTGGGCGAAACACTTTGCCAAACGGGCCCGCACGATCCGGATCGTCACCGAACACAAGGCCTCCCGCTGGGAACGCACCGTACCGTGGGTGCGCCGCATGCAGCGCCTCTGCCGTCCGATTTTTGCGCTGAACAAACCCACCACCTTCGGCATCAAGTGGGTGGTGGAGATTCCCGAACGATTCCGCAACCTGGTATGACAGCAAGTCCAACAGATATAGACGTCGTGATCGCCTGGGTGGACGGCGACGATCCCGTCCACCGCGCCAAACGAGCCCGCTATGCCGGTCGTCCGGAAATTGCCCGCGACGACGTGGGTGGCGACACCCGTTTCGTTTCGACAGGCGAAATCTACTATTGCGTGGCCTCGATTGTGCGCTTCGCCCCGTTCGTGCGCCGCATTTTTATCGTGACGGACGGTCAGGATCCTCATGCCGATGCCTTTGTCGCCCGCCACTTTCCCGACTGCCGCATTCCGATCGAGGTGGTCGATCATACCGTCCTGTTTGCCGGTTACGAAACCTGTCTGCCCACGTTCAACAGTCTCTCGATCGAGACGATGCTGTGGCGCATTCCGGGGCTGAGCGAACATTTCGTCTATTTCAACGACGACGTCTTCGTGGCCGCCCCCCTGCACCCCGAAGACTGGTTCGACCCGCGGGGACGGGCCGTCTGCTACGGTACCCCCTTCAGCAGCCTCCTGGCCCGGCTGTTGCGGACCGTAAAGCCCCGCAGGAACGGCCAGTGCCCCTTCGGACACAAGGATGCCATGCTGAATGCCGCCGACCTCCTCGGCCGTCCCTTCTTTTTCCATTTTCACCACACACCGTTGGCGCAACGCCGCAGCGTGCTGGCCGACTATTTTACCACGCACCCCGAGGCGCTGGTCGCAAACATGCGTCCCCGCTTCCGGGAGCCCCATCAGTTCAATCCGCAGGAGCTGTGCTATCTGCTGGGAGTTCGCGCCGACAAATGCGTACTCCGCTCTCCGAAAGGACGCACCCTCTTCCTGAAGCCTGCGGCCGACCGGACCGGATACATGGAACGCAAACTGATCCAGGCCGATCGGATGGATCACCTCCTGTTCGGATGCATCAATTCGCTGGAACAGGCCCCTGAGGCCGACCGGCAGCGGTTTGTCGACTGGATGGCACGCCGCATCGGTATCGACTTTTCGATGAATTGACAATATGGAACCTATTGATATCGTGATTACCTGGGTCGATGGAGAAGACCCGATACACAAAGCCAAACGAAGAAAATTCCTGGGAAACGGCCGGGGTGAGACCTTTGCGGAGGTAGCTGCACCCACCCGATTCCGCTCGGTAGGCGAGATCTACTTCTGCATCGCCTCCATCCTGCGCTTTGCTCCGTTCGTGCACCATATCTATATCGTGACCGACGCGCAGAATCCCCATGCGGATCGATTTGCGGCCCGCTTCTTCCCGGAAAGTCACATTCCGATCACGGTGGTGGACCACCGGACGATTTTCCGCGACTACGAAGACCTGCTGCCGACCTTCAACAGCCTCTCGATCGAGACGATGCTGTGGCGCATCCCGGGACTGAGCGAACGGTTCGTCTATTTCAACGACGATGTGTTGCTGGTGGCTCCGGTTTCGCCAAGCGACTGGTACGATGAGGCCGGACAGCCGATCATCTACGGCTACTGGCACTGTACCTGGACGGCCCGGCTGGTCCGCTGGCTGCGGCTGCCCAAACACGGCCATCGCACCTTTACCTACAAGGACAGCATGCTCAACGCGGCCGATGTGCTCGGCGGAGAGGCCCGCAAGCGGTTCGTGCGCATGATCCATGCCTCGCTGCCGTTGCAAAGAAGCTTTTTCGAACAGTTCTACGGGCAGCATCCGGAACTGCTGGTGGAGAACGCCCGCTGGCGCTTCCGCAACCCTCACCAGTTCAATCCGCAGTCGCTGTTCATCACCTATCTGGCCCTGCACAACCGGTGTGTACTGCGTCCGCAGGGACAGACCGTCATCTATCTGGCGCCGCGGCCGGAACGTATCAAAAAAGTAGCCCAGTCCCTGCGGGCCGCCATTGTCAATCGGGCCGCCAAAATCTGTTGCATCAATTCGCTGGACATGGGAGCTCCCGAGCAGCAGCTGGGCATTGTGGCCTGGATCGGACAGCGGCTGGGCATCGATTTTCTGGCCTTGCGGGCCGAACGCCTGCGTAAACAACAAGCGGAGGAGAGGGCATGAAACAGAACTGGAGACCCGGCACGATGATCTATCCGCTGCCGGCCGTACTGGTCAGCTGCGGAGCAACCCCCGAAGAGTACAACCTCATGACGGTGGCCTGGACAGGCACGATCTGCTCCGATCCGGCCATGTGCTACATATCGGTGCGTCCCGAACGTCACTCCTACGAGATCATACGGCGCACGGGCGAATTTGTCATCAACCTGACCACCGAGGAGTTGGCGCGGGCCACGGACTGGTGCGGCGTGCGGTCGGGCAGGGATCACCGCAAATTCGAGGAGATGGGGCTGACGCCCGGCCACAGCGCGGTCGTGCAGGCCCCCACGGTAGAGGAGGCGCCCGTCTCGATCGAATGCCGGGTACGTCAGGTGCAGCCGCTGGGCACCCACGACATGTTCATCGCCGAAGTGGTGAACGTACAGGCCGACGAACGCTTCCTGGATGAAAACGGCCGCTTCGATCTGGAACGCGCCCGTCCGATCGTCTACGCGCATGGAGAGTATTTCCGGCTCGGAAAGGCCATCGGCCGGTTCGGCTGGTCAGTCCGCAAAAAGAAAAAGGGGAGCGCCACCCGCAAACCCGTCGCGAAAAAACAAAAATAGGCCCACCGGACGAGGGCGGGGAAGCCGCCGATTCGTTTGGCCGTATCGGTGAAAATCGCTACTTTTGAAAATTAAAAATCCAAAACCAGAAATATCATGAAATTTGTCATATCCAGCTCGTCGCTCCTGTCCACGCTCTCGACAGCATCCAAGGTTATCAGCAGCAAGAACACACTTCCGATTCTCGACTATTTTCTCTTCGATATAAAGTCAGACGGACTGCATGTTACAGCATCCGACCTCGAGACGACCATCACCACTGTCGTCACGCCCGACAGCGTGGAGTCGGAGGGAGTGATCGCCGCTCCGGTGAAACTGTTGATCGACTCGCTGAAGGAGTTCTCGGAGCAGCCGCTGACCTTCGAGGCTGACGAAACCACGTGGGAGATCAAGATCAGCTGGACGACGGGATCGATCACGCTGCCGGGCATGTCGGGCATGAGCTATCCTTCCGTACAGCCGCTGACCGACACCGCCCGCGAAATCGAGATCGAGGCGGACACGCTGCTGGGCGGCATCAACAAGACCATCTTCGCCACGGCCGACGACGAACTGCGCCCCGTGATGAACGGTATCTTCATCGACATCACCCCCGCCCAGTACATTTTCGTGGCGACCGATGCCCACAAGCTGGTGAAATATACGGTCGAGAAGGAGGGGGACGACGTCGCTGCCTCGTTCATTCTGCCCAAAAAACCGGCCAACCTGCTGCGCACGATGCTGTTGCGCGAAGACGACACCGTGAAGGTGGCTTTCGATGACAAGAACGTGAAGTTCTCGCTGAGCAACAGCACGCTGATCTGCCGGCTGATCGAGGGCACCTATCCGAACTACAACGCCGTGATTCCGGCCAACAACCCCAACAAGGTGATTGTGGACCGCATCGAACTGCTGAACGGCATCAAACGTGTGGCCGTCTGCTCCAACCAGGCCACCAACCTGATCAAGTTCGAAATCGGTGACAACCGCATCAACCTGACGGCCCAGGATCTGGACTTCTCCTATTCGGCCAACGAGAACCTGTCGTGCAGCTACGAAGGCTCGCCCGTGACGATCGGCTTCAAGTCGACCTTCCTGATCGAGATTCTCTCCAACCTGGAGACCCCCAGCGTGATCATCGAACTGGCCGATTCGACCCGTTCGGGCGTGTTCAAACCGCTGTATGACGACGTACAGCCCTGCGATACGCTGATGATCCTCATGCCGATGCTGATCAACGCCTAACCTCCGGGACCGATGAAACTGAAGTTGAACCGCCCGCTGATCTTTTTCGATCTGGAGACGACGGGTGTGGATGCCGCCCGGGATCGGATCGTGGAGATCTCGCTGGTCAAGGTCTTCCCCAACGGGGATGAAGAGATCAAAACCCGGCGCATCAATCCGGGCATGCCCATCCCGCCGGAATCGACCGCCATCCACGGCATTACGGACGAGGATGTGAAAGACGCACCGCGCTTCGAACAGATTGCCAAGTCGCTGGCCGCCTATATCGAAGGCTGTGACCTGGCGGGGTACAACTCCAACAAGTTCGACATTCCCGTGCTGGCCGAGGAGTTTCTGCGGGCCGGTGTGGATATCGATCTCAAGAAGTGCCGCTTCGTGGATGTACAGACCATCTTCCACAAGAAGGAGCAGCGGACGCTGGTGGCGGCCTACCGCTTTTACTGCGACAAGGACCTGACAGCGGCCCATTCGGCCGAGGCAGATTCGATGGCTACCTACGAGGTATTGAAAGCACAGCTCGACCGTTATCCCGACCTGGAGAACGACATCGACTATCTATCCAAATACACCGAACAGAACCGTTGCGCCGACTATGCCGGCCGCATTCTGTATGACAAGGACGGGGCCGAAATCTTCGGGTTCGGCAAATACAAGGGACGGCGCGTGGCCGACGTGTTCCGCGAGGAGCCGAGCTATTACGCCTGGATGATGAACGGCGATTTCCCGAAATACACCAAGAAGGTCATTACGGAGATCCGCCTGCGCGATGCCGCACTCAACAAAAAATAGGGCGCGGATTCCACTTTTTTTTGAACAGACAACGATGAAACGATTGCTGATAGCGATTCTGGCGGCGTGGTGCTTCACCGGTACGGTGGCAGCGCAACAGCCCGGCGTCCGTTCCACGGAGGTCGTGCGCATCGCCGACACCGACTATTACCTCCACACGGTTGAGGCGGGGGAGACGGTCTATTCGCTCACGCGGCTCTACGGCATTCCCGAGGAGCAGTTCTACAAGGACAACCCTGCCGTGCGCGAACGCGGCCTGCAGGCGGGCGAAACGGTGCGGATGGCCTGCACGCAGCTGCCCGAGGTGAAAATGTCGCGGCGCAAACAGCAGCGCACCTTCATCACCCATGTGGTGCAGGCTGGGGAGACCACCTATGCGATTGCCAAACGCTATTCGCTGGCCATCGGTACGCTGATCCAGGACAACCCCGGTCTGGATCCGGCCCACCTCAAGGCCGGACAGGAGCTGCTGATCCGCAAGTCGGAGATGGACAAGACCTCGCCCCAGCAGATCATGTCGCAGATGGACGATTTTGCCTCGACCCTGTCCGAAGTCTCCGACGAATACACCTATCATCTGGTTGAATTGGGCGAGACCTTCTACTCGATCAGTCGCAAGTACAACGTACCCGTCGCTGCCATCGAGGAGGCCAACCATGCGACGGATGTCCTGAAGGCGGGTACGCTGCTGCGCATCCCGACCGTCCGGCCGGCCGAGCCCCAGGTGGCCGGCCCCGCCATCCGACAGCCCGAAGCCGTCCCGGTTCCCGTCGAGACCCAGGACGACGTATTCCGCCCGCACAAATATTCCGACGTAACCACACTCTCCGTGCTGCTGCCGCTGACCCAGAACGGAACGGTGCGCCCCGGTTTCATGGAATTCTGGCAGGGAGCGCTCATCGCCGCGGCCGAACTGCGCGATGCGGGCTACCCGATGGTGCTGAATCTCTTCGATACGCAGCATTCGCTCACCGAGACGGAAAAGATCGTGGAAAACGACGCTTTCCGCAACTCCGATCTGATCATCGGCCCGGTGTATGAGGAAATGCTGCCGCCGGTGATGGCCTATTCGCGCCGGACCGGCACGCCGGTCGTATCGCCGCTGGCCGACTTTGAACACAACTACGGCAAAACGCTTTACCGCATGTCGCCCGCTGCCGCCAACCGGTACGACAAGATGGAGCAGCTGCTCGACAGCGCCACGAACATCGTCTTCATCACGACGAGCGTAACCGACACGGAGCTGGAGCGGGAGATGAAGCAGGCGGTCGGCAACCGGCCCTACCAGCGGCTGGTGTACCGCAAGGGTACCCCCTCCGAACAGATCGATGCCATGGTGCAGGGCAAGGGAAGCAACAACGTTTTCGTGGTGCTGGCCGGTGACGAAGCCGGTGTGGACCTTGTGCTGGCTGCGCTCAGTTCCGTTCAGAACAACCGGCTGGCCCGCTCGATCCGCACGGGATCGATCCGCGTGGTGGGTGACCCGAAATGGCTGCGCTACCGCAACCTCGACCGCAACCTCTTCTTCAAGTTGAACGTCTCGTTCGTCACCTCCTATCATGCCGACCGCGGCAACGAGGCCGTGCGCGAGTTCGACCGCCGCTACATTGCATCCTTCGGCCGCATACCGACCCTCTACTCCTATCGCGGTTACGATGCCGTCATGCTCTTCGGCAAGGCGGCCGCCGACGGTACGGCCGCGTGGAATACCATCCAGCGGGCCTGCCCGACGCCGCTGGAGACCCCTTACGACTTTGTGCCCGTCTCGCTGTCCGGCGACCGGATCAACCGTTCGTGGGCGCTGGTCACCTATAATCACGACTACACCATCACGGTGCATTAACCCGTTGTCCCCATGGAAAAGATGTCTGGAAACAACATTCCGGAAAAGACAATCGAACGCCTCAGCGAATACCGCCGCACCCTGCTCAACCTGCACAAACAGGGCATCACCCATATTTTTTCCCACGTGCTGGCCGGCATGCACGGCATTACGGCCGTACAGGTACGCCGCGACCTGATGCTGATCGGATTCTCGAGCGATACCAAGAAGGGCTACGACGTGGAAGAGCTGATCGACTTCATCAACCGGATTCTCGACAGTTCCGAACCGATGAACATCGCCGTGATCGGCATGGGCCACCTGGGGCAGGCCATTACCCGCTACTTCAACAACAAGGGGCTGAATCTGAAGATCGTTGCCGCCTTTGACGTCGATCCTGCCAAAGTAGGGACCACAATCGAGGACATTCCCTGCTACAGCATGGACGATTTCGAGACGGACGTGGCCAGCCTGGGCATCGACATTGCCGTGCTGTCGTGTCCCTCGCGCGTGGCGGCCGAGCTGGTCGTACCGATCGTGAATGCGGGCATCAAGGGGGTGTTGAACTTCACCTCCAAACCGCTCAACTTTCCACTGGGCATCGTGGTGGAAAACTACGACATCACGACCCTGCTCGAAAAGGTGGCCTATTTCGTCAAGGAAAACAACGAAGACAACAACGAACTGTAACACCATGCGCGTATTTCGGGACACGGAGGGCCTGCAGCCCATTCCGAACGCCGTGGTGACGGTCGGTTCGTTCGACGGCGTACACTACGGTCACCGGGCTCTGCTGCACGAACTGCGCCAGGTGGCTGCCGCTACCGGCGGCGAAAGTGTCGTGGTAACGCTGTGGCCCCATCCGCGCAACGTCCTGCACGGAGGCGTGAAACTGCTCAACACCCTGCCTGAAAAGTTGCTGCTTCTGGAAGAGGCCGGTATCGACGACGTGGTTGTTCTGACCTTCACACACGATTTTGCCGCCCTGCGGGCCGATCAGTTTATCCGCGATGTGCTGGTCCGGCGCATCGGCATGCGTCACCTGGTCGTAGGGTACAATCACCATTTCGGCAGTGACCATCAGGATCATTTTGCGGAAGCCGACTCGGCGGTTACGGTACACCGCATCCGCCGCTACGACGTGCACGAGGAGAAGGTCAGCTCGACCATCATCCGCAACTGCATCCTCGCAGGCGACATGACCCGGGCCGCCGAACTGCTGACCGCTCCCTATCCGCTGCTGGCCGATCTGGCAACCAACGGTGCGATCACCCCCGATCCGGACAAACTGCTGCCCCCGGCCGGAGACTACCGGGTAAGCATCGACGGCAAGCGGGAGGGCGTGCTGCACATTGCGCCGCAGGGCATACGGCTGGAGGCCGACCCGGCGATCGGCGGCCGGCACCTTTTGCGATTCATCTAAACAACCCCACCGATATGCTGGAATCCGAAGTCAAAATCAGAGTGCGCTACAAGGAGACGGACAACATGGGTGTTGTCCATCACTCCAACTATGTCAACTACTACGAAGTGGCGCGAACCGAAATGATGCGCGAACGCGGCCTGACCTACAAGGAGATGGAGGCGAGGGGAGTGATGCTGCCCGTCCACGACATCCGGATCACCTATCTGGCGCCGGCCTACTACGACGACCTGCTGACCGTACGGATCCGTCTGGCCGAGCGTCCGGGCGTCAAGCTCCGTTTCCTGCACGAGGTCTACAACGAGGCGGGCGAACTGATCAACACGGGCGAAGTCGTCCTCGTGTTCGTCCATGCCGACACCCGGCGTCCCATGCGGGCTCCGCAATGGTTTCTCGACCTGTTCGACTGCTGAGCCGGCAGCACATGCATACGAAACGTCCCTTGCTGCCTGCGGTAGCAAGGGACGTTTGCATTGTATCGGGATTCGCTCCCGGACGGCAAGACTGATACTGTTCGTCCTCGGACGGGAAGGAACCGCTCTTGACATCCTGTACGTAACTGCTGAAGGCATTGGCCATGATTTCGGCCAGGTTGGCATAGCGGCGCAGGAAGCGGGGCGAAAAATCGTTGTTGATGCCCAACATGTCGTGGGCGACCAGCACCTGTCCGTCCACATAACGGCCGGCCCCGATGCCGATCACCGGAATGGTCAGCTCGCGGGCCACACGACCGGCCAACTGGGCGGGAATCTTCTCCAGCACGATGCCGAAACAGCCGGCCTGCTCCAGCAGACGGGCATCCTCGATCAGTTTCTTGGCCTCATGCTCTTCTTTAGCTCGGACGGCATAAGTGCCATATTTGTGAATCGATTGCGGCGTCAGACCAAGGTGTCCCATAACGGGAATGCCGGCGCTGATGATCCGGTCCACCGACTCCAGAATCTCGCGACCGCCTTCGAGCTTGACCGCCTCGGCCTCGGTCTCCTTCATGATGCGCACAGCGGAGCTGAGCGCCTCCTTCCAGTTGCCCTGGTAGGTGCCGAACGGCATGTCGACCACGACGAGTGCACGCTCCACGGCACGGGTCACCGACTGCGCGTGGTAAATCATCTTGTCGAGCGTCATCGGGACGGTCGTTTCGTATCCGGCCACCACATTGGCGGCCGAATCGCCCACCAGAATGACGTCGATCCCGGCATGGTCCAGAATCTTGGCCATCGAATAGTCGTAGGCGGTGAGCATCGATATCTTTTCGCCGCGCTGCTTCATCTCCGTAAGACGGAGCGTCGTGACGGGGCGGAGCATTCCTTCGGTTGACATACGCAATAGGTTATGTTGGTTGAACTCGGCAAATATAGCAATTAAATGAAAGCGGGAAAGATTCCATCCCTCTGAAACCGTCTACTCCTGCCGGAGCCGTGTCCGGTATTGGGCAAAAAGCTGCCAGAGTACGGCGCCGCCGGCCACCGCCACGTTGAGCGAATGTTTCGTGCCGGCCTGCGGTATTTCGATGGCACCATCGCACAAGTCGACCACCTCCTGCGCCACACCGTCCACCTCATTGCCGAACACCAGCGCATAGCGGAGGCCCGGCTCCAGGCGAAACACCTCCAGCGAGACCGCCTCGTCGGCCTGTTCAACCGCCACGACCCGGCAGCCCGCGGCATGCAGGTCGGCAACGACATCCACCGTCCGCTCGCGGTATTCCCACGCCACGGTATGTTCGGCTCCGAGGGCCGTTTTGTGCAGTTCGCGCGAAGGGGGAGTCCCCGTAATGCCGCACAGCACGAGCCGCTCCACCGCAAACGCATCGCACGTCCGGAAGAAAGAGCCGACATTGTTCAGGCTGCGGACATTGTCCAGCACCACCGTAACCGGCATCTTGGGCATTCGGGCATACGCCTCCGGCGTGGGGCGGTGCAACTCTTCGTTGGTCGTTTTTCGCATAGCGGAACAGTTGTCAAATGGCGGAAAAGGTCCACACGAGGCCTCTTTTGTGGAACAAGGCGCGCGAACGGAACCGCAAAAATGGTAAATTTGTTAAGTGTCGCGAAGGTAGAAAGAGATTCGACAATTTCAAAACATAAAGGCTTATGGAAAACACACCGACTATCTTTTGGCTGATTCCGCTTGCCGCGGTTACGGCCCTGGGGTTCGCCCGCTATTTCTACCGGCAGATGAAGCGTCAGTGTGAAGGCACGCCGCGCATGCAGGAGATCGCCCGCTATGTGCGGGAAGGGGCCATGGCCTACCTGCGGCAGCAGTATCTGGTCGTCATCATCGTTTTCATCGTACTGGCCCTCTTCTTTGCCTGGCTGGCCTTCGGGTTGGGGGTTCAGAACCGTTGGGTGCCGTTTGCCTTCTTGACCGGCGGTTTCTTCTCCGGTCTGGCAGGTTTCATCGGCATGAAAACAGCCACGTACGCCTCGGCCCGCACGGCCTATGCCGTCTCCCAATCGCTCGACCGGGGACTCAAGGTTGCCTTCCGCAGTGGGGCAGTGATGGGACTCACGGTCGTCGGCCTGGGGCTGCTCGACATTTCGCTGTGGTATGTCATTCTGAGCCGTTTCGTTGATCTGGAGGGGCCCCAGAAAATGGTCGTGCTGACCACCACGATGCTGACCTTCGGCATGGGAGCCTCGACCCAGGCGCTGTTCGCCCGGGTCGGCGGCGGCATCTACCAAGGCGGCCGACGTGGGCGCCGATCTGGTGGGGAAGGTGGAAGCCGGCATTCCCGAAGACGACCCGCGCAACCCGGCCACCATTGCCGACAACGTGGGCGACAACGTGGGTGACGTGGCCGGCATGGGAGCCGACCTCTACGAAAGCTACTGCGGGTCGATTCTCGCCACGGCGGCCATCGGTGCGGCCGCTTTCGTGGCCGACCCCGATCTGCAGGTACGGGCCGTACTGGCCCCGATGCTGATCGCCGCCGTCGGCATCCTGCTCTCCATCATCGGCATCTTCACGGTACGTACCCACGACGGCGCTACCATGAAACAGCTGCTGCGGTCGCTCGGCTTCGGTGTCAATCTGAGCGCCGTGCTGATTGCATTGTCCTCCTTCGGCGTGCTCTACTGGCTCCGCCTACCCAACTGGGCCTGGCTGACCGGATCGGTGGTGATCGGCCTGATCGCCGGCATCATCATCGGACAAGTGACCGAATACTACACCTCCCATTCCTACCGGCCCACCCGCAAGATTGCCGAGAGTGCCGGAACAGGGCCCGCCACCGTCATCATATCGGGCATCGGCATGGGCATGGTCTCGACGGCCATCCCGGTCATCACGATCTGCGCGGCCATCATCCTTTCCTTCCTTTGTGCCGTACGGTTCCAGACGGCCGACATGCTCTCCGGAGCGAATCTCCAGACGGGGCTCTACGGCATTGCCATTGCCGCCGTGGGCATGCTCTCCACGCTCGGCATCACCCTGGCAACCGACGCCTACGGTCCCATTGCCGACAATGCGGGCGGCAATGCCCAGATGGCCGGTATGGAGGAGACGGTGCGCCAGCGTACCGATACGCTCGACGCACTGGGCAATACGACCGCCGCAACGGGCATAGGTTTTGCCATCGGTTCGGCCGCGCTGACCGCCCTGGCCCTGCTGGCCTCCTACATCGAGGAGATCCGCATCGGACTGGGTCACCTGGGCCGCACGGCACTCACCCTGTCGGACGGTTCGACCGTGGCCGTAGCGGAGGCCACCATTCCAGATTTCATGGACTACTACCAGGTCAACCTGATGAATCCCAACGTGCTGGTGGGCATCTTCATCGGCGCCATGATGGCCTTTCTGTTCTGCGGACTGACGATGAATGCGGTGGGACGGGCCGCCCAAAGCATGGTGGCCGAAGTGCGGCGGCAATTCCGCGAGATCAAGGGCATCCTGACCGGTGAAGCCACGCCCGATTATGCGCGCTGCGTGGCCATCTCCACCCGGGGCGCCCAACGCGAAATGTTGCTGCCCAGCGTGATTGCCATCCTGGCTCCGGTCGTGACGGGGCTGGTGTTCGGCGTGGCAGGCGTTCTGGGACTGCTGGCCGGCGCATTGGGAGCCGGATTCGTGCTGGCGATCTTCATGGCCAATGCGGGCGGCGCATGGGACAATGCCAAGAAGTACATCGAAGAGGGCCACGTCGGCGGCAAGGGATCGGATGACCACAAGGCTGCCATCGTGGGCGATACGGTGGGCGATCCGTTCAAGGATACGGCGGGTCCGTCGCTCAACATCCTCATCAAACTGATGAGCATGGTTGCCATCGTCATGGCCGGTCTGACCGTAGCCTACAGCCTGCTGTAAACGGGATTTATTTTGGCATGATTATTGCTTGTATAAGACAAAACCCATGTCCTATGAAAAAACTAACCTTTCTATTGAGCCTGTTGCCGCTGTGGACGGCAATCGCATGCAGTACTCCCGTGCAGGATCCCGGCGGAGATGATGGTAGCGAATGGGATGTCGATCCGTGGACAACTGCGCACTACATCTATCTGAACAAGTGTTCAGAGACAATCACCATCTCGTTCACGGGCAGCGACTATCATGCATTCGACAGCGGTACCCTCACCATCAAACCGAACAAACGGGATACGTTGACGCTGACCAACATTCCGGGACATTGGTATCCGCCCTTCGCCTACGGCAACGAAACCGTAGTAACCGTTTCGGACGGTAACCGGCAGTTCACTCAATATGGCGCCAACGAGGACAAAATCTTTGACTGGAACTATTACGACATCACGTATGTCAGCGATGCTGTCCGCGCATTCGAATATTGGATTGTCGAAGAGTTCTTCCCCGACGATCCCGAACCGACGCCCGACGACGAAGCGTAACTCGCAGTTTCGGTAAATACACTCAACCGCCGCAGGATCATGATCCTGCGGCGTTTCGTCTTAAAAGGATGCCAACGACACCCGTACGGTCCTATAAGCAAGGCGACATGTTGCTCGCCGTTGGCGTCGGCGCTATGAATGTCCGAAACGACACCCGTCGGCGTATTATATAGGATGCTGCACCAATGATCTCCTCGCCACCGACGGGTTTCTCGCAGTCAGCCAACGTAGCTACTGCGTACCATGTTTAAGGGATTAAAATTGTGGGAACAGCGTCACCAAACCATACGCATGCAAAAATGTCTGCCGCTGGACGGAATTTAACCGGGAATAAGGTCTCGGGAAAAATGATATTACAAATCCGTCGCGCAGGCATCAGGGGAAAACCGATAAAGTTATCCTTGTTCCGGCCGGATTGTTCCCTAACGAGACAGGCACCGCCCTCGTCACTGCGAGAAGCGGTGCCTGCCTTAAAGCGAAAGAGTCGGGGGCCTCACTAATATTCCATGGCGCACAACAGCGCCTCACCGAACGCCGAAACGGCAAAAACCTTGGCTACCGCGCCGTTTTCGGCAAATTCATAGCGCAGGGCAATCTCATCTTGGTAATCTTCGCCCTCATGCGTCTCCACGATCTTCACAGGGAGGTTGCGCGAAGGCACGCCGGTAAGACACAGGGAGGTAAACAGATTGCCCGATTCAACAAAAACATCGATCAGATCCAAATTCTTGATGCCGGAAGTCTGCGTGCCGTACGTAATAGTGAACACCACGGGGTACTCCTCGTCGCCCTCCACACGGATTCGGGTCACGTTGCCGTCGGTCCACGTGTAGGTCATGGTCGTAAATAAATCGGTTACGGTGATATCGCCGTCGGGGTTGGTCATTATCTCCTGACCATACATCTTGTACTCGGCCAGCGTGCCATCGGCGTTGTAGGTAAATGTGTCGAGGTTCGACTTGCCTTCGTACTCAAGACCGCGAACCACACGACCATTTGCCATCTCATACAGGCTGGTCGAAGTGTCGTCACCGTCGAAATAGGCGATCGTCAGGCGATCGTCCGTATAAGCCAATTCCGTATCCGGTACGAGCGAACCGTCCTCCATGACCGATTCGATTTTCGTGATGCGGCCCTGAGCATCGGTCGTGAGGACAGCCCACTCCCCATAAATCTCCATCCGCTTGATGATAGCATCACCGGCAGGCTGCTCGCCGCCTTCGTCCTTCTTGCCCTGCTGGGTGAGGGTTACGGTAACGGCATCCTTGCCGCTGGCCAGACGTACGGTAGCCGTCCTGACAGCCTTGGTCTCGTTGGCCGTAAAATTGAGCGTCAGGGTCTGGTCGCCGGCCTCGCCGCTGGCGGGGGTTACCTCAAGCAGCCACTCGGCACCGCTCTCGATCGCAGCCGTCCAGGCCGCTTCGGCCGAGAAGGAGAGGGTAGCGGTGGTCTGGTCTGCCGTTGCCTCAATGGTCGTGCCGCCCGTAACAGTGATGTCCGAACCGGTCTCTTCACCGGCAGGCTGGTCGCAGCCGGCCAGCAATGTGGCTACTGTGCACAATGTCGTAAAAATGTACTTTCTCATATGACAGCGTTATTTAGGGGATTAAAAATTGCGGAAACAGCACCGCCGACCAATGCGCATACGGGACTGACGGTCGCAGGGCGAGAGCAGAGCATGGCAGGGGAAAAATCATGGCGGACACAATGAAGTTACAAATCAGCCGCGAAGATATATTCAAAATACGGGTTACGCAACAACATAGTCCAGTCCTTTGACATCGACCCGATGGCAATTGCATAGCATAATTATAGGCTTGCGCCCGATGCGATCCGCCAAACAAAAACGGACGGAGGACTTGTGTTTCCGAAAATCATCCCGCTCTTTGTTTTTGAAAAAAGAGGGTGGTCCCGATACGGGGCGGTTTTACCTCCCCGTACGGCATGCCGCCATGCACCCTGAACAGGAGAGGGGCGGCTCCGCTTGCGAAGTCGCCCCTCTCCATATCCGTACAGGTGGATCGTTCCGCCGCGTCATCAATATTTCAATTCGATAACCATCTGGTCGCCGAACTCGTCGTAACCCACTGCTGCCGACAAGCGGATTTTACTGATTGCCTGGTTGGAACCGAATTCATAGTCATAGCTATACGTTAAGGTATCGCCTTCCTCGTCGCTGAATTTCACCGTGCAGGAAGTCGGCAGGGTGCGGCTTGCCTTTCCCGTCAAGAGGAAGCGGGACAACTCGCCATCCAGATCGCCCAAGAGGAAGAACTCCGGATCGATGTTGACAATGCCCGACGTCTCCTCGCCATATTCGATCGTCCATTCGAAACCTGTATAGGCCTCATAGATAGAGGTAAGATTGCCGTCTGTCCATGCGAATGCATAATTTTCTACAGGCTGGTTGTTAGCATCCACGGTGCCGAAGCTTGCCATGGTGCCGTCAGCATTATAGGTATAATAACACCGATCGCCGTCCTGCTCGTCAATGGTCATGAGGCGGCCGTCCTCCATGGCGCAGGTGCTGACCGTTTTGTCACCGTTATCGGAACGGTACGATGTCCAAACCATTTGATTTTCGCCATAGACAAACTCATCGAAATAGGAAAAATACTCCTCTCCTCTGCTGATTCGCTGCTCGCAACGAGTGACGCGTCCCTGCGCATCGGTCGTAAACAGCATGCGGTTGGATTCACTAAGAAAGAGTTCCTTGACCATGGCGCCGCCCGTAGGCTGATCCTCACCGCCTTCGTTCTCCTTGCCCTGCTGGGTGACAGTAACGGTTACGGCATCCTCACCGCTGGCCAGACGCACGGTTGCCGTGCGGACAGCCTCGGTCTCGTTGGCCGTAAAATTGAGCGTCAGGGTCTGGTCGCCGGCCTCGCCGCTGGCGGGGGTTACCTCAAGCAGCCACTCGGCACCGCTCTCTATCGCAGCCGTCCAGGCCGCCTCGGCCGAGAAGGCAAGGGTAGTGGTGGTCTGATCGGCTGCCACCGCAAGGGTCGTGCCGCCCGTAACAATGATGCCCGAACCGGTCTCTTCACCGGCAGGCTGGTCGCAGGCTGCCAACAGAGCAGCCGCGGCGCACATCAGGGTAAATACGTACTTTTTCATTTCTATCTGGGGGTAATAAAAAACGTTGTCATCCGGGGCGTTCCCTGACGGCGGACCACGGGCCGCAGCACGCTGGTTAGGAATGCGGAACGTACTGGCGCGAGGCGGTCATCCGGATCAAGTCGTCCCTGATTTCACGACAAAGATAGGGGAAAAAGAAGGATCATACAATAATTTATAAAGACCTTTTCGCGCTGAACGTCCGTCCCTCGCCAGGCCGACGGCAAGGCCGGTAAAATAAAGCGAGTCCGGGGGTTGGTTTTTCCGAAAATTATCCCGTTCTTTGTTTTCGGAAAAAGGGGGTGCCCCCGATACGGGGCGGCTGAGATTATACCCAATGAACCTGATCCGGTTCGTACCGGCGTAGGGAGTTTTTCTGAGGATATACGTCCGACTGACTGCTGCTTCCGCAGACGCGTGGCTTTCCCGATTTTCCAGACCAACAGACCGAAAGCCATGTTCGACGTACAGTTTATCACCCATTTCACCGACACGATCACCTATCTCGACTCCGTACGCATCGCCCTGGAGGGAGGCTGCCGCTGGATTCAGTTGCGCATGAAGGGCGCTACGGATGCCGAAACGGAACCCGTGGCCCGTGAAGCCCTGCGCCTGTGCCGCGACGCAGGTGCCACGTTCATCATCGACGACCGCGTGGAACTGGTCAAACGGCTGGGGGCTGACGGTGTCCATCTCGGTCTGCTCGACATGCCCGTGGCCGAAGCGCGCCGCTACCTCGGCGAGGACTTCATCATCGGCGGTACGGCCAATACGTTTGACAACATCCGTCTCCACTACGAAGGGGGAGCGAGCTACATCGGCTGCGGCCCCTTCCGCTTCACCACAACCAAGGAAAAACTGGCTCCGACGCTTGGACTGGAGGGATACCGCCGCCTGATTACCCAAATGAGGGAAGCGAGTATCGACCTGCCGATCGTCGGCATCGGCGGTGTGACGGCCGAAGACATTCCCGACATGAAGGCGGTCGGGTTGAGCGGCATTGCCCTCAGCGGCAGCGTACTGCGCGCTGCCGATCCCGTAGCCGAAATGCGTCGGATCATGCAACTGACAAGACAATAAACTTCATTGATACTATGGAAGACAAAATCAAAATCACCTATCCCGATTCGGAAAAGGTCTATATGTCCGGCCAGCTCCATCCCGAAGTGCGGGTGGGCATGCGCCGCGTGCGGCTGACGCCGACCGTGGTCATGGAAAACGGACAGAAAGTGATTACCGAAAACGAACCGGTCTACATCTACGATACCAGCGGTGCCTACAGCGACCCGGAGGTCAAGATCGACCTGCGCAAGGGCCTGCCCCGGCTGCGCGAGGAGTGGATCCGCTCGCGTGACGTGGAGCGGCTGCCGGAGATCAGCTCCGAATACGGCAAGATGCGCCTGGCTGACCGCAGTCTCGACCACCTGCGCTTCGAGCACATCCAGTTGCCCTATCGCGCCAAGGAGGGACGCCAGATCACCCAGATGTACTATGCCAAACAAGGCATCATCACCCCGGAGATGGAGTATGTGGCCATCCGCGAGAACATGAACTGCCGCGAGCTGGGCATCGACTCCTACATCACGCCTGAATTCGTGCGTCAGGAGATTGCCGCCGGTCGTGCCGCCCTGCCGGCCAACATCAACCACCCGGAGGCCGAACCGATGATTATCGGCTCGAAATTCCTGGTCAAGATCAACACCAACATCGGCAACTCGGCCACGACGTCGACCATCGAAGAGGAGGTCGAGAAGGCTATCTGGAGCTGCAAATGGGGTGGTGACACGCTGATGGACCTTTCCACGGGCGACAACATCCACGAAACGCGCGAATGGATCATCCGCAACTGCCCCGTGCCGGTAGGCACCGTGCCGATGTATCAGGCCATGGAGAAGGTCAAGGGCCGCGCCGAGGACCTGACCTGGGAACTTTTCCGCGACACACTCATCGAACAGTGCGAACAGGGTGTGGACTACTTCACGATCCACTGCGGCATCCGGCTCAAGAACATCCACTACGCCAACGAGCGTCTCTGCGGCATGGTGAGCCGCGGCGGCAGCATCATTTCGCAGTGGTGCAAGGCCCACCAGAAAGAGAGCTTCCTGTACGAGCACTTCGACGATATCTGCGACATCTGCGCCCGTTACGACGTGGCCCTGTCGCTCGGCGACGGTCTGCGTCCCGGTGCCATCTACGACGCCAACGACCGTGCCCAGTTCGCCGAACTCGACACGATGGGCGAACTCGTGCAGCGCGCCTGGGCCAAGAACGTGCAGGCCTTCATCGAGGGCCCGGGCCACGTGCCGATGCAGAAGATCCGCGAGAACATGGATCGCCAGATCGAGAAATGCCACGGAGCCCCCTTCTACACCCTCGGCCCGCTGGTTACGGACATCGCACCGGGCTACGACCACATCACCAGCGCCATCGGCGCCGCACTGATCGGCTGGTACGGTACGGCCATGCTCTGCTACGTCACCCCGAAGGAGCACCTCGCCCTGCCCAACAAGGATGATGTACGCGTCGGCGTGGTGACCTACAAGATCGCGGCCCACGCCGCCGACCTGGCCAAGGGCCATCCGGGAGCCGACGTCCGCGACAATGCCCTGAGCAAGGCCCGCTACGAGTTCCGCTGGAAAGACCAGTTCAACTTGAGCCTCGACCCCGAACGCGCCCTGCAATACTACCGGGAAGCCAACCACCTGAACGGCAAGTACTGCACCATGTGCGGTCCGCACTTCTGCGCCATGCGCATCAGTCAGCAGCTGCGCGACTGCGACTACACGGCCCACGATGCGGAGGACGGCATCGAACCAAGCAACAAATAAACGACAACATAGCAACAAAACAACCGAAACAATGATTGAAACCAGAGTATCGCAAGGTATCGTAAGTACCTATTTCGACAAGCTGCAGAAAAATCTCGAGCTGGACGTTGCCATCGTGGGCGGTGGTCCGTCCGGCATCGTGGCCGCCTACTATCTGGCCAAAGCCGGTCTGAAGGTCGCCCAGTTTGACCGCAAGCTCGCTCCCGGCGGCGGCATGTGGGGCGGCGCCATGATGTTCAACCAGATCGTCATCCAGGAGGAGGCGATCGACATCGTGCGCGACTTCGAGATCAACTATACCCCCTTCATGGAGGGCCTCTACGTGATGGACTCGGTGGAGAGCACCTCGTCGCTGCTCTACCACGCCGTACACGCCGGCGCCACCATCTTCAACTGCTACTCGGTGGAGGATGTGGTCTACAAGGACAACCGCGTCAGCGGCGTCGTAGTGAACTGGACGCCCGTTCTGCGCGAGGGGCTGCATGTCGATCCGCTGAACATCATGGCCAAGGTGGTGATCGACGGTACGGGACACGACAGCGAGATTGCCGCTACCGTAGCCCGCAAGAACGGCGCCCGCCTCGAGACCGAGACCGGCGGTGTGATCGGTGAACGTTCGCTGGACGTTACGGCCGGCGAGCAGGAGGTCGTTCGCGGCACGAAGGAGATCTATCCGGGTCTCTACGTCTGCGGCATGGCGGCATCGGCCGTATCGGGTACGCCGCGCATGGGGCCCATCTTCGGCGGCATGCTGATGTCGGGCAAGAAGGTGGCCGAAGAGATCATCGCCCGTCTGAAAAAATAGGGAACCGCTCCCGCACAACGGAAAGCGCCGTGTCCGATCGTCGGACACGGCGCTTCGCTTCATAGCGGCCGGCTGTGCACACCGGACCGTTTACAGCACGCGGATCAGGTTGAGGCCGTCCCGCAGCGGTAGGATGACATTTTCGGTGCGGGGATCGTCATGCACCATGCGGTTGAAGGCCAGGATCGCCTTCGTGTGGGGATCGGTATGGTGCTCCGGATCGGCCACCTTGCCGTACCACAGGATGTTGTCGGCCAGCAGAAAACTGCCCGAATGCACCAGGGGACGGCCCTGGACGCCGTCGCCCATCAACATGGCATAATAGGCCGGGTATTCGCGTTTGTCGCCGTCGATGAAGACCAGATCGTAGGTGTGGGGCAGGGTCGGGGCCACCTGCAGGGCACTGCCGATATGGAGCCGGATCCGGTCGCCGTAGGGACTGCGGTCAAAGAAGGAACGGATGAACTCCTCCTGTTCGTCGTCAGCCTCGATGGTGTCGATCACTCCCTCCGCCTCCAGTCCGGCTGCCATGGAGAGGGCCGAATAACCGGTAAAGGTGCCTATCTCCAGAATGCGGCGCGGGCGCAGCATCCGGACCATCATCTCCAGAAAGCGCCCCTGCACCTGCCCGGAAAGCATCTGGGGGTGTACGGTGCGCTGGTGCGTGGCCCGTTCCAGTTCGGCCATCAACGGCTCCTCGGCCGTTGTCATCGCACGGACATATCGTTCAAGCGGATCCATAAGAGCTTCAAATCAATACACGCAAATTATGCAAGCTTACCGGTAGGTAAGCGACGATACCCCGGCAAAAACATCTTCCGCCACGCTGCGGATCGCTTCGCCGTCAATGGCCGCCAGTTTTTCGGTCACGGTAGCGAAGGCATCCACTTCGCCGAACACCAGATAGCTTTTGGCGGCTCCCAGCATGTACGATTCGTTGTTCTCGGCCGATATGGCCAACTGGCCGAGGAACTGCCGTTTGGCCACCGACAACCGGCGCGGCGAGAGCGGCTTCTCGATCAATTCATTCAACTGGCGCCGGATCAGCTCCGCACAGCGGTCGGCATTCTCCTTTTCGCAACTGCAATAGATGGAAGCGATGCCGGTATCGGTAAAGGGGGTATAAGAGGCCTCGACCCCGTAGGAGAGGGCGTTTTTCTCCCGCAGCAGCACATTGAGCAGCGAGTTGGCCGACGGTCCGCCCAGCGTATTGATGAGCAACAGCAGGGTCAGCCGGCGTTCATCGCGCAGGTCGTAGGCCTGGCCGCCGATCATGCTGTGAATCTGGTGGGTATTGCGGTTGCAGATCCGGTCAAACGGCGCCACGGGTCCGATCGGCTCGCGCACAAACGTCCGCCGGCTGGCCGGTACGGAACCGAAATAGCGTTCGGCCGTCTGCCGGAACGCCTTTTCGGACAAATTGCCGATGACCGAGAATACCATCTGGTCGGTGGTGTAGGTGCGGGCCACGAAACGGCGGATGGCTGCGCTGTCGAGCCGCTTCAGCGTGGCCTTGCTGCCCAGAATGTTGTGCCCCAGCGAGGAACCCTCAAAAACCAGGTCCTCGAATTCATCATAGATGCGGTCTGCCGGCGAGTCCTTGTAGAGATTGATCTCGTCATAGATGACGTGTTTTTCCTTCTCGATCTCCGCATCCGGGAAAGTCGAATGGAACACAATGTCGGCCAGCAGCTCCACCGCCTTGCCATAGTCGCTGCGCAGGGTCGTGGTGTGAATGACCGTCTCCTCCTTCGTGGTGAAGGCATTCAATTCGCCGCCCATGTTCTCCAGCCGGCAGTTGACCTGCCAGGCCTTGCGCCGTTCGGTGCCCTTGAAGAGCGTATGCTCGACCAGATGGGCCATGCCGAATTCGCCGGGCAGTTCGTCGCGCGTACCGGCATTGACCGTCAGCGCACAATGGACGACGGCGGAGCGCACCCGCCGGTGAATGCAGCGGATGCCGTTGCTCAGCGTATAGGTATAGAATTCCTCCATGGAGTCAAAAAGCTACCGTCCGTGACGGGCGTGCAAAGATAGGTATTTTCCCGTGTAGCTTTCCGGCTGGTGCATGAGTTCTTCGGGCGTACCCTCAAAAACAAGATGGCCGCCGGCATCACCCGCCTCGGGGCCCAGGTCAATCACCCAGTCGGCATTCCGGATCACATCCATGTTGTGTTCAACCACCACGATGGTGTGCCCCTTTTCGATCAGTGCACGAAAGGCCGCCAGCAGTTTGTTGATGTCGTGGAAATGAAGGCCTGTCGTGGGCTCGTCGAAAACAAAGAGCGTCCGCCCCGCCTCGTTGTCTTTCAAGAGGAAAGAGGCCAGCTTGATACGCTGAATCTCGCCTCCCGAAAGGGTAGAGGTGGACTGTCCCAACTTAATGTATCCCAGACCGACATCCTGCAACGTCTTGAGAATCTCCAACACCTTTTTGTTGGCGGCGTTCCTAGCGTCGACCGCAAAGAAATCCATCGCTTCATCGACCGTCATCTCCAACACGTCATAGATGGAACGGCCCTGGTATTTCACCTCCAGCACATCGTCGTTGAACCGCTTGCCGCCGCAATGTTCGCACTTCAGCTCGATGTCGGCCATGAACTGCATGCTCACCACCACATATCCGTCCCCCTGGCACGCTTCGCACCGTCCGCCCGGACGATTGAACGAGAAGTAGGAGGCATTCATGCCGTTGTTGACCGCATAAGGCTGGTCGGCAAATATTTTGCGGATGTAATCGTATGCCTTGGTATAAGTAACCGGATTGGAACGCTGCGACCGGCCAATCGGATTCTGATCGACCATCTCGACCGATTTCAACAGCGCCACATCGCCCTCCAGCCCCTCGAAATTGCCCGGTTTGAGTCCCGTTTCGAACAGACGGCGCCGCACGGCAGGGTAAAGAATGCCCTTGACCAGCGACGACTTGCCGCTGCCGCTGACGCCCGTGACACACGTCATCACCCCGAGCGGGATCTTGACATCGATTCCCTTCAGGTTGTTTTCCCGCGCCCCCTTGATCCGGATGAAATTGCTCCATCCACGCGGATGGGCCGGCGGAGCAATCGTGCGACGGCCGGTCAGGTAGTCGGCCGTCAGACTGTTCGTGACCTGTTCCAGCTCGGCAATGGTACCGTTGAATACCACCTCGCCGCCATTGTAACCCGCCTCGGGCCCAATGTCGATAATCCGGTCCGCCGCCCGAATGATCTCCTCTTCATGCTCGACGACGATCACCGTATTGCCCAAATCGCGCAACTGTTTCAACACATGAATCAACCGGGCCGTATCACGCGGATGGAGGCCGATGCTCGGCTCGTCGAGGATATAGAGCGATCCGGTCAGATTGCTGCCGAGCGAAGTAGCCAGATTGATGCGCTGACTTTCGCCGCCGGACAGGGTGGACGAGAGACGGTCGAGGGTCAGATACCCCAATCCGACATCGGATAGATAGGTCAGCCGGTTGCGGATCTCGACCAGCACACGCGTGGCGGCCGTCGTCTCGTAGTCGTCGAGCGTCAGGTCGCGGAAAAAGGCCAGCAGGTCGTCCACGCTCATGGCCACCAGTTCGGCAATGTTCCGGCCGCCTACCTTGACATAAAGTGCCTCTTTACGTAACCGGCTGCCACCGCAGGCATGACAGATCGTTTTGCCCGTATAGCGCGACAGCATCACCCGATACTGTATCTTGTAGCGTTCGCCCTCCAGATAGGCGAAAAAGTCATTCAATCCCTTGAAATAGGCATTGCCGGTCCACAGTACCTGCTTCTGCTCGCGCGTCAGTTCGTAGTAGGGCTTGTGAATCGGAAAATCGAACTTGTGGGCCGCGGCCACCAACTGATCCTTCCACCAGCGCATCGTCTCACCGCGCCAGGCCGCAATGGCATCATCATAGATGCTTCGCGTCTTGTCCGGCACGACCAGATCTTCGTCGATGCCCGTCACCTTGCCGTATCCTTCGCAGACCGGACAGGCCCCCAGCGGATTGTTGAACGAAAACATGTGTTCGTTCGGCTGTTCAAAGGTGATGCCGTCCGCCTCGAAGCGGGTAGAGAAGGGCACAACCCGGTTGCCATCCTCCTGCTGAACCACCACATGACACACCCCGTCGCCATACGCCAGCGCCTGAGCGACCGAATCACCCAGACGGCTCCGCATCTCTTCATCATCACGTGCTTTCACGCGGTCAACGACAGCATCAAACGAAGTGATGTCGGCGGCGGAAGGCTGGGCGAGTACCTCCTCGATCAGTTGGGCCCGACCGTCGAGATAGACCCGCTGAATGCCCTCCTGAACCAGCAGTGTCAGCCGCTCGATGGCATTCTTACGGTCACCAAGTGCAATCGGCGCACAGACCAGCACCCGTTTGCCCTCCTGGGAGACAATATACGCCACGATATCCTGCGGCTGGTAGCACTTCACCTCACGGCCCGAAACCGGCGAATAGGTGCGGCCAATGCGGGCAAACAGCAGCTTCAGATAGTCATAGATCTCCGTCGAGGTGCCGACCGTCGAACGCGGGTTGCGCGTATTGACCTTCTGTTCGATGGCAATGGCGGGCGCAATACCCGTAATCAGATCGACATCCGGCTTGTCGATGCGCCCCAGAAACTGGCGGGCATATGCCGACAGGCTCTCCACATAGCGGCGCTGGCCTTCCGCAAAAATCGTATCGAAGGCCAGTGTTGATTTGCCCGACCCCGACAGGCCGGTAATCACCACCAGCTGGTTGTGCGGAATGGATAGGGTTATATTCTTGAGATTGTGAACTCTCGCGCCTTTTATGTAAATGGCTCCCTGCGGAGCGGGCTCGTCCTGCTGCATGGTTTACTCTTCCTCTTCTTTTCTTTCGATCTGCACCCCCTCGACCTTTTCCAACCGGTCACCGAGCCGGCCGGCCCGGCTGCGCCGAATGGCCAGCGTCATGGCGCAGAGGTTGTCGAACTGCTGGTTCACGATGCGGGGCTGCTCCTCCTTGACCACCTTCATCACATCATTCATGCTCATGTAGGGAAAGATGATGTCGAAACGGGTATCGGCCGTCTTTTCAATGATGTCGGCACATCCGAGCACCGCCGCCGTCGATTCGCGGTAGGCATTGATCAGACCCGGCACCCCCAGCTTGATGCCGCCGAAATAGCGCACCACCACAACCAGACACTCCGTCACCCCCATGGACATCATCTGCCCGAGAATGGGCCTTCCAGCCGTTCCGGAAGGTTCACCGTCGTCGTTGGCCCGGAAGACCGAGCCGTCGCATTTCAAGCGATAGGCGTAACAATGGTGTGTTGCGTCGTAATATTTCTTGCGCAGTGCGTCCAGATGCTGCCGCACCTGCTCCGTGTCCGACACGGGGTAGGCAAAGGCCAGGAAACGGCTGCTGCGATCCTTGAAGACAGCCTCCGAGGCCGCCGCCAACGTCTTGTACACATCATTTCCCGCCGCTTTCATACGTCATCTTCTCCTTTATCTCGGGATGCGGAAAATGCGGTCCCAACGGATTTTGCCCCATCCGCTGCGATCCTTGTCCGTCGAATAGCCGATCACCAGGGGCTTGCCGACAATATGGTCTTCCGGCACAAAACCCCAGAAGCGCGAATCGGCCGATTTGTGGCGGTTGTCGCCCATCATGAAATAGTAGTCCATGGCGAACGTGTAGTGGTCGGCCGGCTCGCCGTTGATGTAGATCACCCCGTCGCGCACCGCCAGGTCATTGCCTTCGTAGTTCTTGATGATCCGGCGATAGAGGGGGAGATTCTCCAGCGTCAACTCCACCGTACGGCCGGCTGCCGGAATCCACAGCGGGCCGAAATTGTCCTCGTTCCAGGCATAGGCATCGTCGTTCGGGAAAATGTAGTGATACCCGCCCTGCGCCTCGTAACGCTCGATCGAGGCGATGTTGGCCATGCCGCGCAGCGTCTCCACATGCACGTCCGTCAACGGCAGCAGATAGGTCTGGCTCAGGTAGTCGTACAAGATGTCGTCCTTGGCGATGCCCAGTTGCTCGAAGGTCTGATTGCTGATCGGCGTGCCGGTCGTGCGCACAAAATAGTTGTACTGACGACCCGGAGCATCCTCGGCCCGTTCTCCGTTGACGAACAGCTCGCCGTGCCGCACCTCAAGCGTATCGCCGGGCAGTCCCACGCAACGTTTGACGTAATGCTCCCGCTTGTCCACCGGGTGGGAAATGACCGTAAACTGCCGATTCAGCATCTCGCGGCCGCGCTCCTGACCGTATTGATGCTGATATTCATACAGCACATCGTAATAGGTGGCATTCGGCTGCTGCAACAGCACCGTGTCACCGGCCGGGAAGTTGAACACGACAATATCGTTCCGCTGCACGGTGCCGCATCCGGCCAACCGTTTGTAGGGGCTGCGAATCGCCTCGCTGTACGACTTGCGGGTCTGCGAGAAGGGCATCTTGTTGTGCACGAGCGGCACCGAAAGGGGAGTCATCGGCATGCGCGGGCCGTAGGCCAGTTTGCTGACACACAGATAGTCGCCCACCAGCAGCGTCTTCTCCATCGAGGAGGAGGGGATGCGGTACATCTGGAAGACATAAATATGGATCAGTGAGGCGGCAATGACCGCAAAGACGATGGCCTCGATCCAGCTCCACGTCTCCCGATAGGCCTTGCTGGTGCGTTTGCGCTCCTGATGTTTGCGTCCGAAGAGCAGGTGGGGAATAAACTTGGTGATATAAATATCGAAAATGATCGGCAGTCCCAACAGCATCCACAGGCTGCGCGACCAAACTACAAACCAAAGCAGATAGAGCACCGCAACCAGCGTGAACTTGGTCCACCGGTTACCGAAAAAACGGCGTATCTTATCCCAAAGTGTTTTCATGAGGTAAAGGTTATTATCTCGTTGATTTCATTCGCGTTGCGCTATTTCAAACCGAACAGGTCGTCCATGCCGAGCACGCCGTGGTGCGTCCGGGTGAATTCGGCTGCCAGAACCGCCCCCAGGGCAAAGCCGCGGCGTCCCTTGGCTTCGTGTCTCAGCGTGATCCGATCGGCCTCCGATTCATAGCGGATCTCGTGAATGCCCGCCACGTCGCCTTCGCGGACCGATTCGATGCCCAGCCGGTCGCCGCCGTTCACCGCTTCGTTTACCCAACCGTGCTTGCGCGACAGACGGGACAGAATTCCTTCGGCCAGCGTGATGGCCGTTCCGCTGGGGGCATCCTTCTTGCGGGTGTGATGCACCTCCCGCATGGAAACGTCATAGTCCGGGAAGCGCTCCATCAACTCGGCCAGACAGGCATTGACACGGAAGAGGATATTGACCCCGATGCTGAAATTGGAGGCATGGAAAAAGGTGCCGTTCAGCTCCCTGCACATTTGCTCGGCCTCCGGAATGTGATCATTCCATCCGGTCGTGCCGCTCACGACCGGCACGCCGGCCCGCAGGCAGGCCGCCACATTGCCGAAAGCCGTAGCCGGAGTGGAAAACTCGATGGCCACATCGGCCTGGCGGAAGCGTTCCGTACCAAACTTCGCCTCTTCGCCGGCATCGATCGTCATCAGCAGCTCATGGCCACGTTCCGACAGGATTTTCTCCACTTCGTGGCCCATGACGCCGTAACCGATAATTACCGCTTTCATCCGTCCTCTGTTTTACGATTGATTAGCAGACAAAGATACACAGAAAATGCGAAATTCCGGCACGTCGCGCCGCGCCGGATCGACCGGTCGCCATGCGAAAAAATCGATTCGGAAAGGTGTCGGAACGGATCGGTGTGGTATTTTTGCAACGAAAACACAGCAACACCATGCGCTACTTCCTGACACTATCCTACAAAGGCACCAACTATAACGGCTGGCAGATACAGCGTAACGCTCCGTCGGTTCAAGGAAAACTCGAGGAAGCACTCGCCTTGCTGCTGCGCCGACCGACCCCCGTGACCGGGGCAGGGCGCACCGATACCGGCGTACACGCCCGGTACTATGTGGCCCATTTCGACACGACGGAAGCCATCCGCGATCGGGCGGGATTCTGTTACCACCTCAATGCGGTGTTGCCCTACGACATCGCCGTCCACGAACTGCTGCCCGTCCGCGCCGATGCACACGCCCGATTCGATGCCACGGAGCGGGAGTACCGCTACCTGATCCTCACCGCCAAGGACCCGTTTGCCCGGAAAACCGCCTGGCTCTACCACGGCGCCCTGCACATCGATGCCATGAACGAAGCGGCAGCCCACCTGCTCGCATTCGACGACTTCACCACCTTTGCCAAACTCAATTCGGCCAACAAGACCAACATCTGCGACGTACGCCACGCGGTCTGGACACAGGCGGGCGATCGGCTGGAGTTCACCATCCGTGCCAACCGCTTCCTGCGCAACATGGTGCGGGCCATCACCGGCACATTGGTCGAGGTGGGGCGCGGCAAGATGACGCCGGAGGAGTTCCGGGCAATCATCGCTGCCCGCGACCTCTCCCTGTCGGGCTCCTCGGCACCCGCCCAGGGGCTCTACCTGAGTGACGTCCGCTATCCGGCCGACCTTTTTCTGACGGATATCGAAACGGACCGGGCATAAAAAAAACGGTTGTGGAAAACCTCATTTTCCACAACCGTCATCATGGGATCCTGTCTGTTTACTCCAGCTTCAGGTCGTGCCGGATACGATCGAGCTTGGCCTCCAGTTTGGCATCCACCACATCATATTCATCGGTCGACGCCAAGGGCTCATGTACACTGAAGTAGAACTTGATCTTCGGCTCCGTACCCGACGGACGTACAGATACTACCGTCTTGTCAGCCGTCACAAACTGCAGTACATTGGAACGCTCCATTTCGATCGGGGTTACCTTGCCGGTCGTCAAATCACAGTCTTCGCCGGTAGAGTAGTCCCGGATCCGGGCTACGGAAGAGCCGGCAATGATCCGCGGCGGCGTTTTCCGCCAGTCGGCCATCATCTGTCGAATCTCCTCCTGACCCTCCTTGCCCTTGCGGACAAGCGATACCAGCCCCTCCTTGTAGAAACCGAACTCGACATAGAGCTGTTTGACCAGTTGCCACAGCGTCATCCCCTGACTACGGGCCCATGCCGCCGCCTCGGCAGCCAGCGCACAGGAACTGACCGCATCCTTATCGCGCACGAACGTTTCGGGCAGGTAGCCGAAGCTCTCCTCGCCACCACCAATGTATTCACCGCCCAGCGGTTCCTGACGCCGAATGATGCCGGCAATATACTTGAAACCCGTCAGGCATTCATAGACCTGCACACCGAACCGGCGGGCCACTTCGGCCACCATGTCGGACGTCACAATCGTTTTGACCACAAACTGCTTGCCGTTTAGGCGCCCCAGTTCGCTCCAACGGCGACAGAGGTAGTAGGTCAGCAACACACAGGTCTGATTACCGTTCAGCAGCACATATTCGCCATTTTCGTCCGGCACGGCGACACCCAGCCGGTCCGAATCGGGGTCGGTGGCCAGCACCAGTTCCGCACGCTCCCGCACAGCCTGTTCGATGGCCATGCGCATGGCCGTACGCTCCTCGGGATTGGGGGACTCCACGGTCGGGAAATTACCGTCAATGACCGTCTGCTCGGCCACCAGACTCACATTCGTAAACCCGAAGCCGCGCAGAGCCTCCGGCACCAGCCGATAGCCGCAACCGTGCAGGGGGGTGTAGACGATCTTCATGTCGTGGTGCGCCGCCACCGCCTCGGGCGACAGCGACAACGACTTCACGCAGGCTAGGAACGTTTCGTCGAACTTTTCATCCAGCAGGGTAATGTTCTCGGCATGTTCACCGTGCCGAATCTGCTCCACATCGGTGATCTTGGCCACCTCGTCCATGATATTGCGGTCGTGAGGAGCCACCACCTGCGAGCCGTCGGACCAAAAGACCTTGTAACCGTTATACTCCCGGGGATTGTGGGAGGCGGTAATCATCACGCCGCTCTGGCACTTCAGTTCACGGATCGCAAAGCTCAGTTCCGGTGTCGGCCGCAACGAATCGAACAGCAGCACCCGAAATCCGTTGGATGCCAGGATATCGGCCGTCCGCTCGGCAAACTCACGACTGTGGTTGCGGCAATCGTGGCTCACAACCACCCGGATCTCCTGGCCGGCAAATGCCTTGGACAGGTAGTTGGCCAATCCCTGTGTAGCCATGCCCACCGTATAGATATTCATGCGGTTGGTACCCACGCCCATGATGCCGCGCAGGCCGGCCGTGCCGAATTCAAGATCTCTATAAAAACTTTCGGTAAGTTCATTCGGATCATTGTCAATCAATGATTTTACAGCTCTTTTTGTCGCTTCATCATAATTGCCGTTCAGCCAGATACGTGCTTTATTCAACACTTTTTCATCAATTGCTGTTGCCATAGCCATATTATATTTGCTTATATTTTCCTTACGTTTTCCGGGAAATTTTCTATATACAAATTTAGCGTTTTTCCGGGAATTTCTATGAATGAAACCTTTAAAAACCACCCGCCTTTCATCGC
>DHCMC07803__coassemble_691_pt1 | contig 36738 bp, 25 predicted proteins | sample DHCMC07803__metabat2_low_PE_023 | metagenome-assembled genome bin DHCMC07803
TAGTGTGCTCGCCTGTTGCCTCGCCTGCGGGGGGCGGGGGCCTGTTGGCTGGCTTGCCTGCCTGCTTGGTTGTCTGTTGGCTGGCTGGCGCTTATTTCCCAGTCTGTTTGCTTGGGGCGTGGTTGCTTGGTTGCCGGTGTTGGCGGTCTCCTATTTGTCTACTTGTAGTTGGACTGTTGGTCAGCTTATCGGCCGGGGACCATTCCGGGTTGACAGGGTGCACAGCTTGCGGACGATCGGTATGCAGCCTGCTTGTCGCTTGTTGGAGGGCTTATTTGTTTGTTGGACTGAATATAGGTGGCAGGGCGTGAATGGGAATGACCGGTTCGGCAAAAGGCCGGGGAAGCAGATGGGATGTAGGCAGGAGCTCGGCCTGCAAAATGGCTGTGGGTAAAATGGCTGCGCGCAGGAGGGTGCTGTACGGGTGCTGGCGGAATTTGCGTACATTTGTTGAAAAGAAACGTGGCGAGATACGATGGCTGACAAAAAATTATCACTGATTATTGCGACCTACAACCGGGGGGCCTTGCTGGAGCGGACACTTGATTCGCTGCTCGTGCAGACCCTCCCGACATCGTGCTGGGAGGCTGTTGTGGTCAATAACAACAGTACGGACGATACCGAGGAGCGTCTTGCAACCTATGCGGCTGCGCATCCTGAAATTGATCTGCGCATGGTTACGGAGATCCGGCAGGGGGTATCGGCCGCCCGCAACCGAGGGATTGCCGAGGCGCGGGGAGCGTATATTGTGGTAATTGACGATGACGAGACGGTGGTGCCCGGTTTCTTGGAGTGCTACTACCGGCTGTTCGAGACCTCGCCGGAGGTGGCGGCTGCGGGAGGACGTATCCTGCCCGAATTCGTTTCCCCACCGCCTGCCTGGATGTCGAAATACACGGAGCGCGCCATTGTCGGTACGCTCGATTTGGGGCCGGAGCAGCGGGAGTTTCCGCAGGGAACGTTTTTCGGCGGAGGCAATCACGGTTTCCGGCGCGAGGTGATCGAACGGTACGGTGGCTTCGACCCTTCGCTCGGACGGACGGGAACGGTATTGCTGGCCGGGGAGGAGAAGGAGTTTTTTCTCCGTCTGCGGGCCGGCGGTGAACGGATCGTCTATCTGCCGGAGGCGGTCATTTATCATCTGATCGACGAGCGGCGCATGACCCGCGCCTATTTTTCACGGCTGTGCCGCAATCTCGGGCGGAGCGAACGCCGGCGCACCCGGGCCCTTTCGGGGGGCGGCTATCTGTTGCGTCTGTTCCAGGAGGCGGTCAAGTGGGGCGGGGCGGTCGTACTCTGTATCGGCTATTTGTGTACGGGCCATCCGTCGCGGGGCGGCTATCTGTTGCTGATGCGCTGGCAAATTACGCGAGGTTTGCTGGGAAACTGACGGGAAATGGAGGTGCCTGCCGGGGAAAATGGGGCGGTCCGGCTTGCCGGTTCGCCGAACTTTCCTATCTTCGCCCTCGCGTTGACCGAACGGCGCACAACAAACGGACGAACAACATGAACAGGTGGTGGATACGGATAGGCCTGGCCGGCTGGCTGGCCTTGTGCGGCGGAACGGCTTTCGGCGAGAAACCGGTGGAATCTTTTCGCTATCAAGGTTTCTCCGGTGGCATGATGCTCCACACCGGCTGGGTGTCGGGCGGTACGTTGATGCTGCATACCCCGACGGGGATGGCCCTGCCCGCCCAATCGATCCAGGGGATGCCCTACGGCATCGGTGGTGCGATCCGTTTTCATTTCGGCAGCCAGTTCCGGGTCGGTACGGAAGGGTATGTCAGCCATTTGAATTATGGCGGCTACGGAAGCCGGATGGATGTCAGCTGGGGGGGCCTGCTGGTTGACTGGCGGTGGCAGATCGGTCGCTTTTCGCCCTATGTGGGCATTACGTTCGGTGGGGGCGGCGTGCGCAATCTGACGCTGACCGCCGCGCAGCAGAACGACATGGTGCTCGAAGAGGGGGTGTCGTACCGCACCTACAGTTTCATGGCCGTAGCGCCATTCGTCGGCGTGGAGTTCGAGATGACCCGCCGGATGCGGCTGGTGCTGAAAGCCGACTGCCTGCTGGACGTAAGCAATCCCCAGCCCGATTTCCCGATCGGTCCCCGGATCTATTTCGGTTTTGTCTTCTGTCATCTGAACGAGTAGCACCCGGTTGGCCGGCCGAATCCGACCGGCGGAGGTGCGATATGGAACGGCGGAATACCGAAAATCCCATTTTTTTGCTATATATTTGCATGTTCCGAAAAAGTTGTCCGGCGGCAGGGTGCTGCGGGACGATCGGACATTGACAGGAATCCTAAAACCTAAAACCAATAGTTAGGTCATGAAAGAAAAAAAGTTTATTACCTGTGACGGTAACTATGCCGCAGCCCACATCGCCTACATGTTCAGCGAGGTGGCCGCCATTTACCCGATCACTCCCTCGTCCACGATGGCCGAGTATGTCGATGAATGGGCTGCCGGAGGCCGTAAGAACATCTTCGGCGAAACCGTCCGGGTGGTGGAAATGCAGTCCGAGGCCGGTGCTGCCGGCGCACTGCACGGCTCGTTGCAGGCCGGTGCGCTGAGCACGACGTTTACCGCTTCGCAGGGATTGTTGCTGATGATCCCCAATATGTACAAGATCTCCGGCGAGTTGCTGCCGGGCGTATTCCACGTGTCGGCCCGCGCCATTGCCGCGCATGCCCTCTCGATCTTCGGCGATCATCAGGATGTGATGGCGACCCGTCAGACCGGTTTTGCCATGCTGGCTACCAGCAGCGTACAGGAGGTGATGGATCTGGCCGGTGTGGCTCACCTGGTGGCCATCAAGTCGCGCGTTCCATTCCTGCATTTCTTTGACGGCTTCCGTACCTCGCACGAGATCCAGAAGGTCGAGCTGATGGAGCAGGAGGATCTGGCTGCCCTGCTGGACCGCGATGCGCTGGCCCAGTTCCGCGCCCGCGCCCTGCGTCCCGAACATCCCGTAACCCGCGGTACGGCCCAGAACCCCGATATCTATTTCCAGGCACGCGAGGCGGCCAACCGGTTCTACGATGCGGTGCCCGACATGGTGAACGAGGCCATGAAGCAGATCTCGGCCATCACGGGTCGCGAATACAAGCCCTTTACCTATTACGGCGCATCCGATGCCGAGCGCATCGTGATCGCCCTGGGTTCGGTAACCGAAACCCTCAAGGAGACGGTCGATTATCTGCGCAAGACGACCGGTGAGAAGATCGGTGTCGTAACCGTACACCTCTACCGTCCCTTCTCGGCCAAATACCTGCTCGACGTGATCCCCTCGACCGTGAAACGCATCTGCGTGCTGGATCGCACGAAGGAGCCCGGAGCCGCCGGCGAACCGCTCTACCTCGATGTGAAGGATGTATTCTACGGACGTCCCGATGCTCCGGAGATCATCGGCGGCCGCTACGGCCTTTCGTCGAAGGACACCACGCCGGCCCAGATGCTGGCCGTATTCGCCAACCTGCGCGCCGCAGAGCCGAAGAACCGCTTTACGGTGGGCATCGTGGACGACGTGACCTTCACGTCGCTGCCCGTAGGCGAGGAGATCTCGCTGGCCAAACCGGGTACGTTCGAGGCGCTGTTCTTCGGTCTGGGTGCCGACGGTACGGTGGGCGCCAACAAGAACTCGATCAAGATTATCGGTGAGACGACCAACAAGTACTGCCAGGCCTACTTCAGCTACGACTCCAAGAAGTCGGGCGGTTACACGTCGTCGCACCTGCGTTTCGGCGATCTGCCCATCACGTCGCCCTATCTGGTGACTACGCCCGACTTCGTGGCTTGCCACGTGCCGTCGTATGTGGACAAGTATGACGTGCTGAAGGGCTTGAAACCCGGCGGTTCGTTCCTGCTCAACTGCCTGCAGGATGCCGAGACGATCAAGCAGACGCTGCCGGACCACATGAAGGTCTATCTGGCCAAGAACCACATCAACTTCTATATCATCAACGCGACGAAGATCGCGGCCGAGCTGGGACTGGGCAACCGTACCAACACCATCATGCAGGCGGCTTTCTTCAAGATCGCCAACGTGATTCCCTACGATCAGGCTGTCGAGGAGATGAAGCGTTTCATCTACAAGAGCTACGGCCGCAAGGGCGAGGATATCGTCAACATGAACTACGCAGCCGTGGACAAGGGCGGCGAGCTGGTTCAGAAGGTGGAGGTACCGGCCGAGTGGGCTTCGATCGAGGCCAAACGCGAGGCACATCACGCTTCGAATGCGCCCGAATTCGTCCGCAAGATGGTCGAGCCGATCAACGCCCTCAAGGGTGACGAGCTGCCCGTGAGCGCTTTCGCCGGTCGCGAGGACGGTACGTGGGACAACGGAACGGCCGCTTACGAAAAACGCGGTATCGCCGTCAGCGTGCCTGCCTGGAATTCCGAAAACTGTATCCAGTGCAACCAGTGCTCCTATGTATGTCCCCATGCTGCCATCCGTCCGTTCCTGCTCACCGAGGAGGAGGCCGCCAATGCACCTGAGGGCATGAACCTGCTGCAGGGCCTGGGTAACACGAAAGCCTACAAGTTCCGCATTCAGGTGTCGCCGCTCGACTGTACGGGTTGCGGCAACTGCGTGGATGTCTGCCCCGCTCCCAAGAAGGCGCTCAAGATGGAGCCTGTCGAGACGCAGGAGAAGGAGATTACCAACTGGGAGTATCTGCACGGCAAGGTCGGCTACAAGGAGAATGTCATGGACAAGAAGACGGTCAAGGGCAGTCAGTTCGCCCAGCCGCTCTTCGAATTCTCGGGTGCCTGCGCCGGTTGCGGCGAGACGCCGTATATCAAGACCATCACCCAGCTCTTCGGTGAGAGCATGATGGTTGCCAATGCTACGGGCTGTACGTCGATCTACAGTGGTTCGGCACCTTCGACGCCTTACTGCATGAATGCGAAGGGAGAGGGTCCCGCATGGGCCAACTCGCTCTTTGAGGATAACGCCGAGTTCGGCCTGGGCATGCACATCGCCGTTGAGAAACTCCGCGACCGCATCGAGGAGAAGATGCGCGATGCCATCGCCAACTGCTCCTGCTGCTCCGACGAGCTGAAGAAAACCATGCAGGAGTGGATCGACACCCGTCACAGCACGCTCGAGAACCATGCCGTATGCGAGCGCCTCATTCCGATGATGGAGGCTTGCGGATGCGATACCTGCAAGGAGATCCTGGCGATGAAGGACAACCTGGCCAAGAAGTCGCAGTGGATCTTCGGCGGCGACGGCTGGGGCTATGATATCGGCTTCGGCGGTCTGGATCACGTGCTGGCTTCCGGTCAGGATGTGAACGTGCTGGTTGTCGATACGGAGGTGTACTCCAACACGGGCGGTCAGTCCTCGAAGGCCACTCCGCTGGGTGCCGTTGCCAAGTTCGCTTCGGCCGGCAAGCGGATCCGCAAGAAAGACCTCGGCGCCATCGCCATGACCTACGGCTACGTTTATGTTGCCCAGGTTTCGATCGGTGCCAACCAGAGCCAGTTGCTGCAGGTGATCCGCGAGGCTGAGGCTTACCATGGTCCGTCGCTCATCATCGCCTACGCTCCGTGTATCAACCACGGTATCAAGGGCGGCATGAGCCACACGCAGACGGTCGGCAAACAGGCCGTGGCATGCGGTTACTGGCACCTGTGGCACTACAATCCCGAACTGGCCGAGAAGGGCGAGAATCCGTTCAAGCTCGACTCCAAGGAGCCGGATTGGAGCAAGTTCCAGGCTTTCCTGCAGGATGAGGTACGTTATTCGTCGCTTAAGAAGGCCTTCCCGGCCGAGGCGGATGAACTCTTCCGTGCAGCCGAGGAGAATGCCAAATGGCGTTACAACGGCTACCAGCGTCTGGCCAAGATGAACTACAAGGAGGAGTAGCCTTCTCCGAAAGGAAAGGATTATTCCCGACAGGATAAGGAAACGGGGCGTGAATCTTCACGCCCCGTTCTTTGTATCTGTGGAGAGCGTGGGGCGCACATTCGGATGGCGGCCGGCCGGCAACCTTCTCTCCGCTGCTGCGGAAGCTATGCCGCCGGGGACGAACGAATCGAACGTATCGGTTGATTAGAAGTGGAGCAATGGGGAATCAGAAGAAGGATAAGGATAAGGAGTGATCGGAACGCGGTAGCGTTGCCCGAGGTGTGGTCTATGGTATCTGTATCGGTGTGCTCTGCTGGGCGTGGGGTTGGATAATATACTACTGGGGCCGTATTTGGGCGTAGCCCTCGGATGTGCATTAGGAGCCAGCCGCTCTCGAAGAGGCGGAGGCGAGTCGTAATCGATGTAACCGACATAGACCGGTCGGGTAAACGGATTTTGTCGGATCGCATGGCTGGGGGCCTTGTTCATGCGATCAAATGGGAGCGTGGAGATCATACTCCGATACCCGGCCGAGGCGGATCGGTATCGAGCGCGTCATGCTCCGCAAGTTTACCGCTCATAGGTTCTTTGTTCTCTCGTTTTCCTGCTCTTCGCCGGATAGAAAAAGGAAGCGAGCCGCACATCGTACGGCTCGCTTCCTTTTGTCCGTTGAACGGCAATTACCAAACGTTCACGCGGTTCTCGGGAGCGAGGTACATTTTGTCGCCCTCCTTGATGTCGAATGCCTTGTAGAAGTCATCGATGTTGCGGAGCGTTGCGTTTACACGCCACTCACCCAGCGAGTGCGGGTCGAGTTTCGTCAGGCGGAGCACCTCCTCCGGACGGATGTTCTGCGACCAAACCGAACCGTAACCGATGTAGAAGCGCTGTACGTCGTTGAAGCCGTCGATGTCGGCCGGACGCTGCTCCTTGTCGGCGAGGCTGTTCTCGTAAGCCAGACGGGCAACGAGCAGACCGCCCTGGTCAGCGATGTTCTCACCGAGGGTCAGCGAACCATTGGCGTGTACGCCCGGAGCTACCTCGATGGCGTTGAACTGATTAACGAGGACATCGGTGCGCTCTTTGAAGCGGGCTGCATCCTCTTCCGTCCACCAGTTGTTCAGGTTGCCGTCCTTGTCGTAGCGGCTGCCCTGGTCGTCGAATCCGTGAGTCATCTCGTGGCCGATTACCACACCGATGGCACCGTAGTTTACGGCATCGTCAGCATCCGGGTTGAAGAACGGCGGCTGCAGGATGGCTGCCGGGAAGCAGATCTCGTTGGTGGTCGGGTTATAGTAGGCGTTCACCATCTGCGGAGCCATCAGCCACTCATCCTTGTCGACCGGTTTGCCCAGTTTCGAGAACATGTATTCGGTATCGAAGATGTTGGAACGACGGACGTTAGCCCAGTAGGAATCGTCCTTGATCTCCAGGTCGGAGTAGTCTTTCCAGGTGTCCGGATAACCGATCTTTACGTGGAAGGCGCCGAGTTTCTCTTTGGCACGGGCCTTGGTGTCGTCGCTCATCCACTCCAGGTCGTCGATGCGCTGACCCAGGGCAACCTGCAGGTTGTGTACCATGTCGAGCATCTTCTCCTTCGACGAAGCCGGGAAGTAACGCTCTACGTAGAGCTGGCCGAGAGCCTCCGACAGAGCGCCGTCGGTCGTGTTGAGAGCGCGTTTCCAGCGGGGCTGCATCACTTCCTTGCCGCTCATCGTACGGCCGTAGAAGTCGAAGTTGGCGTTTACGAAATCATCGCTCAGGTAGGGAGCCGCAGCGTTGAGCAGGTTGTACTCGAGGTAGAGTTTCTGCTCGTCGAGCGTTACGTCAGCCATGGCTTTCTCCAGGTCGTTGAAGAAATCCTTCTGTTTTACGACGATGGCATCTTCCGGGTTCATGCCGCGGCCTACGAAGTAGGCGTTCCAGTCGATCAGGTTGTTGGCCTTGCTCCACTCCGTACCGGTCATCTTGTTGTAGTTGCGGTAGGAGTCGCGCAGCATCTCGCGGCTGTAGGAAGCCTTGGCGATCTTGGTTTCGATCTTCATGACGGCGTCTACGGCCTCGGCAGCTTTCTTCTCGTCGGCACCGGCCAGCGTGAAGAGCTTGTGGATGAACTGTTTGTAGGACTCGCGAACGGCTTTGGTAGCATCGTCGTCGAGCAGATAGTAGTCACGGTCGTCCATGCCCATGCCAGCCTGGTAGAGCATGGCGATGTTCATCGAGCTGTTCTTCTCGTCAGCGTCCACGAAGGTGATGAAGTAGGGAGACAGGCCCTCCTTGTGCATCTCGACAAGCGTCTCGGTGAAGGCGCCCTTGTCGGCGATGGCGTCGATCTGTGCCAGCTGCTCCATGATCGGGGCTGCACCGTCGGCATTCAGTTTCACGCTGTCCATACCCAGCTGATAGAGCGTGGCGATCTTGTAGGGGATGGTACCGGCGGTCTGTTCGGTTTTCAGCACATCGTTGACGATGGCGTGCAGTTTCTCAAGGTTGTCGTTGGCCAGTTTGTCGAAGATGCCGTAGCGGGAATACTCCGGCTGCAGCGGATTCTTGGCCATCCAACCGCCATTCACATAGTGGAAGAAGTCGTCCTGCGGGCGTACCGACGTGTCCATGTTGGTCAGGTCGATCGCGGGAACGCTGGCGCTCTTCTTTTCGGATCCGCAGCTCGTGAGTCCGGCGATACCGGCGAGCAGCAGTGCGGATGCGATGATCGTTTTGTTCATGTATTTAAAATTTAGAGGTTTGTGTTTCTAAATGCTCACAAAAATAGGTCATTTTGCGATAGGTTGTTTCTTCTGATTTTTATTTTGGCGCGAATTTTTTCGGTGGGGTTCCTTATATATTAAAAGGTACGGTCGCCTGTTTCACTGCTTTCCCGGCGACAGGCATCGAGTTTGACCGCCACGAAAAAGAGCAGCGTGAAGGCGAAGAGTGACGAGCCGCCGTAGCTGAACAGCGGCAGGGGGATGCCGATGACGGGCATCAGGCCGATGGTCATGCCCACGTTGACCAGCACATGGAACAGCAGGATGGAGGCCACCCCGTAGCAGTAGACGCGTCCGAAGGCTTCGTGCTGGCGTTCGCCCATGCGGATCAGCCGCAGGATCAGCCAGCAGAAGAGTCCCAGCACCACGACCGAACCGACAAAGCCCCACTCCTCGCCCACGGTGCAGAAGATGAAGTCGGTGCTCTGTTCGGGAACGAAGTCGTAGCGGGTCTGGGTGCCGTGCAGGTAGCCTTTGCCCAGCAGACCGCCCGATCCGATGGCGATTTTGGACTGGTTGACGTTGTAGCCCCAATATTGCAGGTCGCTTTCGACGCCCAGCAGGTCGAGGATACGTTTCTGCTGGTGGATCTGCATGTGGTCGAAGACCACGTCCACGAGGTTGGTGAAGAGCACCGAGCCGATGAACATGCCGATGCAGATCAGCACGTTTTTCAGTTTGCTCCGCCAGGCATAGACGCCGACAACGGGCAGCGACAGGAGCGAGGCGGCGAGCAGGCAGCCGTAGTAGCCCGCGGTGCCTCCCGTGACGGCTGCGGCGATCAGGTAGATGAGCAGCGAAGAGAGGGCCACGGCCGCCAGGTAGCGGAGGTTACGCAGCCAGGCACCGTTCAGGATGCTTTCGATGAGCGTGCAGAGGATCAGTATGGCTGCCAGGAGCGTGGCCGGAGTCCACAGGAAGGAGAAGACAAAGAGGAAAATCACCATGCCGATGGCCACATAGATCCAGCCGTTGAGTCCCTCGCGATAGAAGACCATCAGAAACGAGGCGAACACGATGGCGGAACCGGTGTCGTTCTGGAGCATGATGATGGCCATCGGCACGGCGAGGAGCAGCAGGGCAGTCAGCCGGCTGCGCCAGGCGCTCATGGAGAAGGAGTAGGCACTCATGTAGCGGGCCAGCGCCAGCGCAGTAGCGAACTTGGCGAATTCGGCGGGCTGGACCGAGAAGCCGCCCAGACGCAGCCACGACCGGGCGCCGTTCACTTCGGTGCCGATGAAGAGGGTGGCGACCAGCACCAGCAGGATCAGCGCATAGAACGGGTAGGCGATCATGTGGTAATAGATGCCGTCGATGAGCATGATGACGATGGCGGTCAGCACGCACACGCCGATCCAGATCAGCTGCGAACCGTAGCGCGAAGCCAGCGTGAAGCCTTCGGTCGTCGTTTCGTCGTACACGGCGGCGTAGATGTTGAGCCAGCCGAGCAGCATGAGGACGAAGAAGATGGCGATCGAACCCCAATCCACTCCAGAACGGGAGAGGTTATCTTTGCTGTTGCCGATCATAGTAGGGGTAGGCTATTCGGGTTTGTTTGATGTAGTCCATCAGGGCGGGGCGCGTGATGGTGTCGGTCAGGTACTGCTCCACGATGAGACTGGCGATCGGCGCGGCTACCGAGCCGCCGAAACCGCCGTGCTCGACATAGACCGATACGGCGATTTTCGGATCGTCCTTCGGGGCGAAGCAGAGGAAGGTGGCGTGGTCCTTGCCGTGGGGGTTCTGGGCCGTGCCCGTTTTGCCGCAGATGTCCAGCCCCGGCACATAGGCGAGCCGGCCCGTGCCGCCGGCCTTGTGGACGGCGTCGTACATGCCTTCGACCACGATGCCGAAGTGGGAAGGATCGACCTTCGTGTAGTGTTTCTCGTAGAAGCGGGCGTCCAGCGAGTCGCGTCCGTCGATGTGGCGGACGATGTGGGGCGTGTAGTAGTAGCCGCGGTTAGCCAGGATGGCGGCCAGGTTGGCCATCTGCAGCGGCGTACAGCCCAGCTCGCCCTGTCCGATCGAGAGCGAGATGACCGTCAGCGAATTCCATCGGCCGTGGTAGATGCGGTCGTAGGTTGCCCGCGTGGGCACGAAGCCCGACAGTTCACCGGCCAGGTCGCTGCCGAGACTGCGGCCGAACCCGAAGCTGTAGACATAGTCGTTCCACACGTCGAACGCATCCTTGGTGCTCGCATAGCGGTTGTTGTCGAGTATGTTGCGCAGGGCGTAGCAGAAGTAGGTGTTGCACGACATCTGGACGGCCTGTTGCAGCGAGACGGGCGAGGGGTGGTTGTGGCACTTCACACCGCGCCCGATGGTGTAGCCGCCGTGGCACGGGTAGCGCTGGGAGGGGGTGATGACGCCCTCCTGCAGGGCGATCAGTCCGTTGACCAGCTTGAAGGTCGATCCGGGCGGATAGCGCGACATGACGCCGCGGTTGAACAGCGGATGGCGGGGGTTGCGGAGCAGTTTGATGTAGTTGTTGCCGCGGTCGCGTCCGACCAGTTCGTCGGGGTCGTAGCCCGGACTGCTGACCATGACCAGAATCTCGCCCGTGGCCGGTTCGATGGCGATGATGCTGCCCACCTTGTCGCGCATCAGCTCTTCGCCCAGCGCCTGCAGGTCGGCGTCCAGCGACGTGGTGATGGCCGTACCCGGAATGGGCTGCAGGTCGGCTTCCCCGTCCTGGTAGGAGCCCTGCGTGATGCCGTGGACATCGACCACGTTTACTTTCAATCCCTTTTCGCCGCGGAGCACCTCCTCGTAGGTGAGTTCGATGCCCGACATGCCGCGGTAGTCGCCCCGCTGGTAGTAGTCGTCGCGCTGGATGGTGGCTTCGTCCACTTCGCTGATGTAGCCGAGCAGGTTGCCGGCAATCTTGCGCGGATAGGAGCGCATCGTGCGGTAAACCGTATAGAAACCGGGGAAGTTGCCCTCGTCGAACAGCAATTTTGCCTCGAGGCTGATCTGTTTGATGATCAGCGACGGACGGCGCATCGAATAACGGGCGGCGCGGCGCAGTTCGGTGGCGATCTTCTCGGGCGTCACGCCGGTTATGCGGGCCAGGGCCACCGTGTCGAAGGCCTGCACGTCGCGCGGAATGGCCATCAGGTCGTAGGAGGGGATGCTCCGCACGAGCAGTTCGCCGTTGCGGTCATAGACTTCGCCGCGGGGCGGGTGCTGTACCTCCTGGCGCAGCACGTTGTTGCGGGCGGCCCGTTTGTAGGAGTCGTCGAGGATCTGGATGTCGAACAGCCTCAGTACGATGATCGCAAAGGCGGCGACAATGAAAAGGGACAGGATGGCGGCTCTCCGGTTCATGACGCTTCGAGTGTTATTTGCCCATGCGGGCCGGCAGCAGACCGGCCAGGAACCAGATCAGCAGGAAGGTGGTCGTCGCGCTGCCCGCAATGCGCAGCAGGGTGAAGCCCGCATAGCGGAACGAGGCTGCCTCGAAAAAGAAGAAAAGCATGCAGTGGAGCAGGATGGCTGCTCCGGCGTATTTCATCCATTTTGCGCGTCCCGTCTGCAGCGGCAGGGGCAAGATGATCTCCTGCAGGGCATCCTTGCCGATGGTCAGGTTCAGCAGCGCGGGGCGGCAGAAGGTGGTAGCCGTCGAGGCGATCGTGTTGAGCCCCGGCGTGCCGGAGAGCAGATCGGTGACGGCGCCGACCAGGAAGCCCAGCAGCAGCGTCCAGGCCGGATGCAGCCCGACGGGAAGCAGAATGATGAACCCCACATAGACCAGCGGGTAGAGATAGGGGGAGAGGTTCAGGTTGTCGAACAGGAAAACCTGCAGGAGAACCAGAACGAGAAACATCAGGGTATATTCGACGACGCGGTGCATGGCGATTCAGGGTTTGGGGGTATTGGCGGTATCCGAAAAGAAGGGACCGGCCAGTTCGTCGAGTTCGTCGTAGTCGGCAAAGCGCACCAGCACGACATGGGAGAGGGCCGTCATGCGGGCGCCCAGCCGCAGGCGGATGAGGTGGGTGGTGCCGTCTTCCGAAGCCTCCACGCCGGCCACCGTGCCGATGAACCGGTCGGGCGGGAAGCGCAGGGAGTAGGCCGAGACGACCGTGTCGCCGACGGAGACCTCCGCATAGCGCGGAATGTCGGTGAGGGTGACGAAGCGGGCGTCGGTGCCGTCCCAGCCGACGGAACCGAAATATTCGTTGTGCAGGAAGCGGCCGCCGATGGTGAAGGCGCGGTTGAGCACCGATACGCAGACGGCATACCGGTCGGAGCATTGGCGGACATAGCCGGCCACGGCACCGTCGGGGGTCAGCACGCCCATGTTCTCCTCCACGCCCTCGAGCGACCCCTTGTCGATGACGAAGAAGTTCTCCTGGCGGGCGATCGAGTTGCTGATGATGCGGGCCGTAGTGAAGTAGTAGGGCGAAGCGGCGGTCAGCGAATCGACCGTCACCGAATCCGCAACCGGTCGGGCGGCCTGCTGCGTCTCCAGCCGGGCAATCTGCTCCAGCAGCCGGAGGTTGTCGCGTCGCAACGAGAAGTAGTCGCCCGTTGAGGCGAACAGCTTGTGCAGGCCGGCCGTCGCCCGGGTGGTCGCCGCCAGCAGTGTGGCCCGCGAGTAGGATGTGGCGTGGGCATAGTAGCTGATGGCCCCTGCTTCAAGGAGGATGAAGAGCAGTACGGTGTAGTATTTCCTGAAGAAGAGGATGAGCCTGTACATCGCTGTTTATAAATCAATTCCGTACTGGCGCGTACGCCAGTACGGAGACTGTGTCTGCAAAGTGCCGCTCCGGGCGGCCGGCGGAGAGCCCGCTCCCGCGCGTCAGCGGGAGTTGTTGGACATGAGGAACGAGAACTGGTGGATGTTCTTCAGCGCGATGCCCGTGCCGCGTACCACGGCGCGCAGCGGATCTTCGGCGATGTTGAACTGGATGTCGGTCTTGTTCGAGAACCGTTTGCTCAGGCCCTTGATCAGCGCGCCGCCTCCGGCCAGGTAGATGCCGCTCTTGACAATGTCGGCATACAGCTCGGGCGGCACCATCTCCAGCACCTTCATGATGGCCGCGTCGATCTTGAGCAGCGATTTCTCCAGCGCGTAGGCGATCTCCGTGTAGGAGAGGGTGACGGTGGTGGGCAGGGCGGTCAGCAGGTTGGGACCCGTAATCACGTAGTCCTCCGGGGCGTCATCCAGTTCGGGCAGCGCCGCGCCGATGGCCATCTTGATATCCTCGGCCGTGCGTTCGCCGATGCGGATGTTGTGCTGCTGGCGGACGTAGTTCTGGATATCTTCCGTGAATACGTCGCCCGCCACGTCGATGCTCTCGCTGCAGACGATGCCGCCCAGCGAGATGCAGGCGATTTCGGTCGTACCGCCGCCGATGTCGATCACCATGTGGCCCTCCGGCGCTTCGACGTTCAGACCGGCGCCCAGCGCGGCGGCCATCGGCTCGTAGATCATGTAGACCTCGCGTCCGCCGGCGTGTTCGGCCGATTCGCGGACGGTGCGGATTTCGACGTTGGTCGAACCCGACGGGATGCAGACTACGATCCGCAGCGACGGGCTGAAGAGGTGGCCGCTCATCTTGACCTTCTTGATCATGCCGCGCAGCATCAGTTCGGCGGCGTTGAAGTCGGCGATCACACCGTCCTTCAGCGGGCGGATGGTGCGGATGTTCTGGTGGGTTTTGCCGTGCATCTGCTGGGCCTGTTCGCCGATGGCGACCACTTTGCCCGTGTGGATGTCCATGGCGATGATGGAGGGTTCGTCCACCACGACCTTGCCGTTATAGAGAATGAGCGTATTGGCCGTACCGAGGTCGATGGCCAATTCCTGCGTCAATGAAAAAAGTCCCATATCGTGTGAAAACTTGCTTTGCGTTGTTTGTGTATGCGGAGACGTCGTCCGACCGCTTTTCCCGGTCGCGGACACGATCGTCCATCCAACTTACAAATATAGCGAAAACCACAGGAACCACGATGCGTATCGGGGAGAAATATGCATCGCCCGGCCGCTTTTTCCTGCCGTCTGCAGGGCGTGCATTTCTTTGACCGGCGGCATACTTTTCCGGCTGATTTTGCGTATCTTTAACAGATGATCGGAGTGTCCGGCGAGGGGGCTCCGACGGGATAAAGAAAACCATTTCACCAACTATACGGATATGATAAAATTCGATTACAAAATGGCGCTGCCTTTCGTGCCGGAGGCGGAGATCGTCCGCCTGGGTGCCGAGGCGGAGCGCTGCAACGGCATGTTGCAGGAGGGCACGGGTGCAGGTGCCGATTTCCTGGGATGGGTGTCGCTGCCCTCGTCGATCGACGGGGCGATGTTGGAACGGGTCGACGAGGTGGCCCGTCGGCTACGGCAACTGGCCTCCGTTGTGGTGGTCATCGGCATCGGCGGTTCCTATCTCGGAGCCCGGGCGGTGCAGGAGGCGCTGGGCGATCCCTTTGCCGGACTGGGCGGTGCGCAGGGAACCCAGGTCGTCTATGCGGGGCAGAACCTCAGTCCCGATTACCTCTCGTCCCTGCTGCGGGCCGTGAGTGACCGTTCGCTGGCGCTGATCGTGGTCTCCAAGTCTGGTACGACCACCGAGCCGGCCGTGGCCTTCCGCATCCTGCGGGAGGAGATCGTGCGCCGCTACGGGGTCCGTGGGGCGCGCGAACGGATCGTGGCCGTGACGGACCGCGCCCGGGGCGCGCTGAAGAAGATGGCCGACGAACAGGGCTACGATACCTTTGTGATCCCCGATGATGTGGGCGGCCGCTATTCCGTGCTGACGCCGGTGGGACTGCTGCCGCTGGCCGTGGCCGGTGTCGATGTGGCGGCACTGGTCGAGGGAGCGCAGGCGGCCGAGCGAGCCATGGGTGCGGAGGTGCCCTTTGCCGGGAATCCGGCCCTGCAGTATGCGGCCGTGCGGAATGCACTCTACCGCAAGGGGTATAAGGTGGAGCTGTTCGGCAGCTACGAACCCGCGCTGCGCGATGTGGGCGAGTGGTGGAAACAGCTCTACGGCGAGAGCGAAGGCAAGCAGGGGCGGGGCATTTTCCCGGCTTCCGTGACCTTCACCACCGATCTCCATTCGATGGGGCAGTATATCCAGGAGGGGGAGCGGATGTTGTTCGAGACGATCGTTTCGATCGAAGCCCCGCATACGGATGTCACCGTGCAGGCGGAAGCGGACGATGCCGACGGACTCAACTTCCTGGCCGGCCGTCGCCTGTCGGAGGTGAACCGGACGGCCGAAAACGGGGTGGCACTGGCCCATTGCGACGGCGGGGTGCCCAACCTGCGGGTGACGCTTCCCCGCGTGGATGCCTATGAGATCGGCTGGCTGCTCTACTTTTTCGAGCGGGCCTGCGGTGTGAGCGGTTACCTGCTGGGTGTCAATCCGTTCGATCAGCCCGGTGTGGAGGCGTACAAGAAAAACATGTTTGCCCTGCTCGGCAAGCCCGGTTATGAGGCCGAGGGCGAACGGCTCCATGAGCGGCTTCGCGACATGGGGCGCGAATAAGACGGAAGGAGGCACACGCCTCATGCGGCCGGATGGTTGTCCGGCCGCATTTTTTTGTGCGTGGCCGTTTCCGGGAAGATGTCGGGGACGGAATGGGGGTCGCGATCAATATGGGAAGATATGGTTCTGTTTTATGTCGCGTTTATTTGTTTTTATGTAAATTTTATTTTACTTTTGGTCGCAATGATGGTGGAAGCGTCTCTGCGCTCCCAATGTCTTACTCTATAAAAAGGAGGTATGTGATGAAGAAAGAGTGGTTGTTTCCCCATGCGTGTCAGAAGATCGGCATGGTGCTTTCCGTGCTGTTCGGCCTCGGCTGCCTGTTGTGGCTGTTCTGGTGGTCGGATACGCTGGAGTGCTGGCAGGGGTGGGATGAACTGTTCGTGATCGGGCTGCTGGTCGGTTTGCTGCTGGCCGCCTTTTCGCGCGAGCGGGACGAGGACGAGTACATGACCCGTCTCCGGTACGAATCGTTAGTGTGGGCCGTGCTGGCCGACAGCCTGTTTGTCGTGATCGCTACCTTGACGGTGTACGGGCCGGATTATGTGTATGTACTGCTCGTGCAGCTGTTTCTGCTGCTGATTCTCTACATCGTGCGGTTCCGCATCGTGCTTCGGCGCGTGAGAAAGGAGGGCGGTTGTGAAAAATAGAATTCGGGTGCAGCGTGCCATGCACGATCTCACCCAGCAGGAACTGGCCGAGCGGCTGGGCGTGAGCCGCCAGACCGTCAATGCCGTCGAGTTGGGCAAGTATGTGCCTTCGACGATGCTCGCCCTCAAAATGGCGCGGCTGTTCGGTTGCTCGGTCGAGGAGCTTTTCCAGCTCGACGAGGAGGAGAAGTAGTCCCTCTGCTGCCGGTTGCAAGGCATTGGCCGTGGAGGTGAAAAAGAGAGGAGGGAGAGTCCCTGTGGGCTCTCCCTCCTCTGTGCATGATGGGAAGCGTGTGCCTATTTCAGCGCGGCGTGGGCGGCTGCCAGCCATGCGATCGGCACGCGGAACGGCGAGCAGGATACGTAGTTGAGGCCTGCGAAGTGGCAGAACTCCACCGAAGCGGGGTCACCGCCATGCTCACCGCAGATACCGCATTTGAGCTGCGGTTTGGTATTGCGGCCCTTGAATACGCCCTCCTTGACGAGCTGGCCTACGCCGTTCTGGTCGAGCGTCTGGAACGGGTCGGCCTTGAGGATGCCCTTCTCCAGGTAAACCGGCAGGAACTTGGCGATGTCGTCGCGCGAGAAACCGAGCGTCATCTGCGTCAGGTCATTCGTACCGAACGAGAAGAAGTCGGCCACTTCGGCGATCTGGTTGGCCGTTACGGCGGCACGGGGAATCTCGATCATCGTGCCGACCATGTAGTCGATCTTGTCGTTGCGCTCGGCGAACACCTGCTCGGCCGTGCGGTCGATGATGTTCTTCTGGTAGCGGAGCTCCTTGTGGTTGCCTACGAGCGGTACCATGATCTCCACCTTCACGGGCACGCCCCGTTTCTCGACATTCATGGCTGCCTCGATGATGGCGCGTGCCTGCATCTCGGTGATCTCGGGGAAGGTGTTGCCCAGACGGCAGCCGCGGTGGCCGAGCATCGGGTTCACCTCGTGGAGCGAAGCGACACGGGCTTTGATCTTCTCGAAGCTGACGTGCATCTTCTCGGCCATTTCGCGCTGGCCCTTTTCGTCCTGCGGAACGAATTCGTGCAACGGCGGGTCGAGCAGGCGGACGGTGACGGGATAGCCGTTCATGACCTCGAACAGCGCCTCGAAGTCGCCGCGCTGCATCGGCAGCAATTTGGCGAGTGCTACGCGGCGGCCGGCCTCGTCGTCGGCGAGGATCATCTCGCGGACGGCCTTGATGCGGGTTGCCTCGAAGAACATGTGCTCCGTACGGCAGAGACCGATACCCTCGGCGCCGAACGAGAAGGCCGTCTGGGCGTCATGGGGCGTATCGGCGTTGGCACGTACGCGCATGGTGGAATATTTCTTGGCCAGTTCGAGCAGTTTGGCGAAGTCGGCGTTCAGTTCGGCGGCTTTCGTGGCCACCTGACCGATGTACACCTCGCCGGTCGAGCCGTTCAGCGAGATCCAGTCGCCCTCTTTGATGACCGTGTCGCCGACCTTGATCGTACGGGCCTTGTAGTCGATGATCAGTTCGCCGGCACCCGATACGCAGCACTTGCCCATGCCGCGCGCTACGACGGCTGCGTGCGAGGTCATACCGCCGCGTGCGGTGAGGATACCCTCGGCAGCGTTCATACCGCTCAGGTCCTCGGGCGAGGTCTCGATGCGGACGAGGATCACGTTGCGGCCTGCGGCGTTCCATTTGGCGGCGTCTTCGGCAAAGAAGACCACCTCGCCGGTGGCTGCGCCGGGCGATGCGGGCAGACCCTTGGTGAGCACCTTGGCCTCCTTCATGGCGGCGGCGTCGAATACCGGGTGGAGCAACTCGTCGAGTTTGGCCGGCTCGCAGCGTTTTACGGCCGTCTTCTCGTCGATCAGTCCCTCGGCCAGCATGTCCATGGCGATCTTCAGCATGGCGGCGCCGGTACGTTTGCCGTTACGCGTCTGGAGCATCCACAGCTTGCCGTCCTGGATGGTGAACTCCATGTCCTGCATGTCGGTGAAGTAGGTCTCCAGGTGGCGCTGGATGTCGAACAGCTCCTTGTAGGCCTCCGGCATGACCTCCTCCAGCGAGGGGTATTTGGCTTTGCGCTCCTCTTCGCTCACGCCCTGTGCCTTGGCCCAGCGGCGCGAACCCTCGAGCGTGATCTGCTGCGGGGTGCGGATGCCGGCCACCACGTCTTCGCCCTGGGCGTTGACGAGGTACTCGCCGTTGAAGATGTTCTCACCCGTTGCGGCGTCGCGGCTGAAGGCCACGCCCGTTGCCGAGCGGTCGCCCATGTTGCCGAATACCATGGCCTGTACGTTCACGGCCGTACCCCATTCGGCGGGGATGTTGTTCAGTTTGCGGTAGAGGATGGCGCGGTCGTTCATCCAGCTCTGGAAGACGGCCATGATGGCACCCCAGAGCTGCTCCCACGGATCGGTCGGGAAGTCCGAACCGGTCTGCTCCTTCACGGCTGCCTTGAACCGTTTGACCAGCTCCTTCATGTCGGCCGTGGTCAGCTCCGTGTCGAGCTGCACGCCGCGCTCCTTCTTGATGGCGGCAATGATGACCTCGAAGGGATCCTCATCCTCCTTGCTGACGGGTTTCATGCCCAGCACGACGTCGCCGTACATCTGTACGAAGCGGCGGTAGGAGTCCCATGCGAACCGTTCGTTGCCCGTCCGTTTGGCCAGCGCCTCGACGGCCGTGTCGTTGAGACCCAGGTTGAGGATCGTGTCCATCATGCCCGGCATGGATGCCCGGGCGCCCGAGCGGACGGATACCAGCAGCGGCAGACGGTCGCTGCCGAAGGTCATGCCGGTCTGCTGCTCGATGCCTTTGATGGCCGCCTCCACGTCGGGGCGGATCGTTTCGATGACGGCTTCCCGTCCCTGTTCGTAGTATTCGGTACAAACTTCGGTGGTGATGGTGAATCCAGGAGGTACGGGAATACCGATCAGATTCATTTCGGCGAGGTTGGCACCCTTTCCGCCGAGCAACTCTCTCATTTTGCCGTTACCCTCGGCCTTCTTGTTGCCGAAGGTATACACGCGTTTTACTGTTGTCATAGGCATCGGATTTTAGAATTTTATAACTGTCTCTGTGTCTGTTTCGTCAGAATGTGTGCTCCGCCGCCGCGGCGACGGGACGTGTTTAAGGGTTGCGAATATACGGATTTTCACAGGAATGTGCAAATTGTCGCTCCAATACGATGAAAACGGGCAGGTGGTCGCTGTAGCCGCCGAGGTAGCGGCTGCCCCGGAAGGTGCGTCGGGGCAGATTGCGCTGGCCGGGCAGCGGATTCTCCAGCAGGTAGTCGCGGATGAAGATACCCCCTCGCCGCATCCGCAGGCCATCACCGGAGAGGAGGGCCTGTGACACGAGGATGTGGTCGTAGGCGACCCACCGTCCGTCCCAGCAGTAGGTGCCCTGCCGGGTGGCGGTCGAATGGAGCGCATCGCTCAGTTGTCCGGCGGCCAGGGATCCGTCGGAGCGGGGCGAGAAGAGACTCCGCAGCGGCGGTTCGTCGAGCTGGCCGTTGAAGTCACCCAGCACGATGAGCCGGTTGTGGCCCGCCTGCAGCAGCGAATCGGCCGTACGGAGCAACCGCTCGGCTGCCCGGGCCCGTCGCTCCCGGCTGTTGTATTTCGAGGGGAGATGGGCGACGAGCAGGGCCACCTCCTCGCCGATCAGGGAGCCCCGCACGTAGAACCACTCGCGGCCGAAGCCGGAGGGCAGCAGCCGGACCTCGGCGGGAAAGAATTTGTCGCCCTTGTAGAGCAGGGCCAGGTCGATGCCCCGGCTGTCGCTGCTGGTGCGGTGCAGGTAGCAGTAGTCGTCGCCGAGTGTGGCCACCAGGTCGCGGACCACCGCCTCGTTTTCCACTTCGGCCAGCGCGATGAGGTCGAATCCGGCGTCGTCGATGACCCGGGCGATGCGGGTCAGCTTGCACCGGTAACGTTCCGTATTCCAGCGTTTCTCGCCGTCGGGCGTGAATTCGCGGTCGTCGTAGAAGGGGCTGGGAACCGTGTCGAACAGGTTCTCCGTGTTGTAGAACCCGACCGATACCCGGCGGTACTGGGCCTGTGCGGCGGCGGGGAGGGTCAGCAGGCCCAGCAGCAGAAGCAAACGGAACGGGTGCGGCATGGCGAAACGGATTACAACCCTTAAAATTAGGGAAAAAACCGATACGTTGCCTCCCGTCACCGTCGGGATCATTTTGCAATTAAAGTCGTACCTTTGCGGATGTTATGGAAAAGAACGGCAAGATCAGAGTGGTCGTGGGCCTTTCCGGCGGTGTCGATTCGTCGGTGGCGGCCTATCTGCTCAAGGAGCAGGGGTACGACGTGGTGGGACTTTTCATGCGCAACTGGCACGACACGACCGGTACGCTCGAGGGCGACTGCCCCTGGCAGGACGATCAGATCTTCGCCGAACTGGTGGCCAAGCGGCTCGACATTCCCTTCCACTTTGTCGATCTGAGCGAACAGTACCGCACACGGGTGGTGGACTACATGTTTGCCGAGTACGAACGCGGCCGGACGCCCAATCCCGACGTGCTGTGCAACCGGGAGATCAAGTTCGACGCCTTTCTCGAGGAGGCGCTGCGGCTGGGGGCCGACTATGTGGCCACGGGCCACTACTGCCGCCGTCGCGACGAGGTGGTGGATGGCGTCACCTACCACCGGCTGCTGGCGGGTGTCGATCCGAACAAGGATCAGAGCTATTTCCTGTGTCAGCTCTCGCAGCAGCAGCTCTCGCGCGCCCTCTTCCCGGTGGGCGACCTGCTCAAGCCGGAGGTGCGGCGCATCGCGGCCGAACAGAAGCTCGCCACGGCCAAGCGGAAGGATTCGCAGGGCATCTGTTTTGTGGGCAAGGTTGATCTGCCCGTTTTCCTGCAGCAGAAACTGGCGCCGCGGCGGGGCGATATCGTGGAGATTGCGCCCGACTGGCCGGGGTATGCCGAGGCGGCGGCCCGTACGGAGCTGACCGCCCTGGCCGAGCCGTACCGCTATACGCCGGCCGACGGACGCAAGGTGGGTGAGCACAACGGCGCCCATTACTACACGATCGGGCAGCGCAAGGGGCTCGGCGTGAGCGGCCGGGCCGAACCGCTCTTCATCATTGCGACCGACACGGTGACCAATACGGTCTATGTCGGCCAGGGACAGTCCCATCCGGGGCTTTACCGTCGGGCGCTGCGCATCCTGCCGCAGGAGGTGCATTGGGTGAGTCCTGACCGGCGGCTGGCCGAAGGGACGAGCGAGCCGTTCTCCATGCGCATCCGCTACCGGCAGCCGTTGCAGGCGGGTACGCTCCACATGCGTGGAGACGGGGCCTACATCCTGTTCGAGACGCCGCAGCGGGGCATTACCGCCGGGCAGTTTGCCGCGTGGTATCGGGGCGAGGAGCTGGTCGGGTCGGGCGTGATTGCCGAATAGGGGGAGGCTCGGACCATGTGACATGGGGTGCCGTGCGCATGCCCGGGACGCCTATGATCGGATGGCATGTTATTTGCATAAAATCATACTGTTTTAAAATCACTTAAATTTCTGATGCATGGAGAAAAAATTACCTTATGAGATGCCCTCGGTCGAGCAGATTGCCGTTATGACCGAGCGGGGCCTGGCTGCGACGCTGGATCCGACCGGCTCGACGACCGATACGGTCAGCGAAGTCGATTACAACGGTTCGTCTTCGGATTTCTGGAATTGATGAGAAAGGAGCAAGTCATGAGAAAGAATCCGATGGCGTGGATCGCCATGCTGGTGTGCGGCATGGCGTTGAGCGGCTGTGCACAGTCCGAGAAGACAATAGGGACCATGCCGGTACCGACCCTCCTGTCGGCGTCGATCGCCCAGCCGACCCGTACCGAAATCGTGGCCGGCCAGAATCCGCACCCGATCTATTGGGAGGTGGGGGACGTGATTGCCGTCCATTTCGATACGGATACCGACGCTACGACCGTGCACTGGTATCAGTTGCAGTCCGGTGCCGGAACGACGAACGGTACGTTTGCACATCTGGAGTATGGCGGCGATACGCTGCCGGCAACGTACAACAGTCTGATTGCCGGTTTCTCCGGATATGAGACAATTTCGTTTAACGAAAATACTGAAATGGTGCTTGAGGCGCGGAGCGAGATCTTCATGGGGCTGGACAGTGTGGAGGAGTTCCCGATGCACGGTACGGCTGCGGCAGGTGCGCCTATTGCGTTCCGGTGTTCGTTCGGTATTGCCCATATTCCCGTAACGGGCAACAATGTCAGCATTACCCAGATCACGATGGATACACACGAAGAGGTGCCCGTTGCCGGCATCTTCAACGTCAATGTGGCTACGGATGCAACGACCTTTGTGCAGAGTACGGCTGGCAGTGCCTATCAGATCGTCTGGGCGGGCCGGCAGGCCGTAACGCTGACCGATACGCCGACTGATTTTTATGGCGTTATGCCGGTTGGGACCTACAATGCGGGCACGACCTTGACCTTTACGCTCTCGAACGGCAGCACGATCGTCAAGACGGCCCAGCAGCCCTTTACGGTGTCGCGTGCGCAGATCTTGAATCTGCCGACCCTCAACGTGGCGCAATAGCGCGCGTGCGGCAAACAGCAAGCGGGGGCGCATGAACCGAAGTTCATGCGCCCCGCTTGATTTCAGCGTTGTGTGCCGTCAGGCATTCAGGCCGGGATCGGTCATCAGCTCCTCTTCGGCCGTTGCCGAATCTCCGAAGAGGTAGTCGAACAGCAGCAGGATGTCCGTCGCCTGTTCCGTGCGGCCGTAGTCTTCGGCAATGCGGTGCAGCTCGGCCAGCAGGGCGAGTTTGTCGGAGAGCTGCTCCTCGATCAGGTACTGGCGCCGCTCGGGGAAGGAGGCGAAGTAGAGAATATACTCCTCCAGGTTGTCGGCATAGGCCTTGAAGAGGGCGTCACCCTTCTCCGTCGCCCCCGCTTCGTAGTAGGCCTCGATGTAGGGGAGGTACTGGTAGGTGAAGCGCATGCGCGAGACGGGCATCTGTTCCAGACCGTAGTCGAGCACCTCGACCGCCCGCTGCGGATCGCCCTGTCGCACCAGTTCCTTGGCCAGCCGGGCAAAGGCGATGCGGACGCGTGTCGCGTCGAAGTTGTAGTTGATGAACGAGTCCACATAGACGCGCGGATCGGCCACATTGCCGTAGCGATAGACATTCATCAGGTTGTTGTACAGCACCTCCGTGTCGATGCGGCCCACGTTCTGGGAGTCGGTGACGGGGGTCTTGATCGGCACGATGCGGTAGGCATAGCCGTCGAACTGGAGGTAGTCCTGCAGTCCCAGCGAGGTCAGCACCGAGGGCGAGGTGACGAACAGCGGACGCTCCCAGTTGAAGTTGGCCAGCAGGTCGAGGAGCATCATGGTCGATTTGCGGATCGAGGACTCCTTGATGTTCATGACGATCGTGTCGACCATCAGGTGGGCATCCTCGGGTTTGACGATGCCGCTGCGCAGGGCGTTCTCCTTGTTTACCGGCAGCAGGATCGTGCGGGTGGGAACGAAGTCCAGGTTGATGTTCGTGTCGTACTGGATGCGGCTGGCCGGCTCGTCGCTGCGGATGAAGTCCACCACCTGGGAGACGGTCTTGGGTTCGCCCTCGAAGAGATCCACGACGGGCAGGAAATCGTTCTCGGACATGATGTACTTGTGCTGCGGCAGCGTGAAGGGAACCGGAACCGACTCGTTGTAGCGGTATTTCATCTCGTCGATGTACCAGCCGCCGTCGAGGTAGCTCATGTTCATGATCCGCACGTCGGGCCGTACCCCCTCGACCTCCTGGTTGTACCACAGCGGGAAGGTGTCGTTGTCGCCGTAGTTCATGATGATCGCATTGGGCAGGCAGGTCATCAGGTGGTTGTAACCGATGTCGCGGGCCACGTAGCGGTGGCTGCGGTCGTGGTCGTCCCAGTTCTGTGCGGCCAGGATGACCGGCACGCTGCAGCAGACGAGCGTGGCGGCCACGGCCACGGCCCGGTTGTCGCGGCGGGTGAGGCGGGAGAGCCATTCGCGCACGCACAGTACGCCCAGTCCGATCCAGATGCAGAAGGCATAGAAGGAGCCGGCATAGACATAGTCGCGTTCACGCGGCTCGGAGGGGCACGTGTTGAAGTAGAGCACGAGGGCGATACCCATCATGAAGAAGATCCACATGACCACCGTGAAGTTCTTCGGGTCGCGGTTGAGCTGGTAGATCAGGCCGATGATACCCAGGATGAAGGGCAGGAAGTAGTAGGTGTTGCGGCCCGGGTTGTCGCGCATCTCGGAGGGCAGGTCGTTCTGCGGGCCGAGGTAGAGGGCGTCGATCGGCTTGATGCCGGAGAGCCACTGCCCGTCGGTCACCTCGCCGAAGGACTGGTTGTCGCTCTGGCGGCCGACAAAGTTCCACAGAAAGTAACGCCAGTACATGAAGTTGAGCTGGTAGCTGAAGAAGTAGCGCCAGTTCTCGCCGGCGGTGGGGGCCGTGTAGCGTTCGCCGTCGTAGTAGATCGTCTTGCCCTTGCCTGCGCGGCTCCATTTCAGGTAGCCGGCGATGTGGTAGTCCTGCGTGGACCACATGCGCGGGAAGAAGGAGAGGAACTCGGAGGGATATTTGTAGTCCGTCACCGTGGCGCTGGCGTGGTAGCGGCCGTCTTCGTTGCTGAGGTAATATTTGTCCTCGTAGATCACCTCCTCGATGGGGGCCAGCGGCGTGGTGTACTGGGCGCCGAAGAGCAGCGGCTTGTTGCCGTACTGGTCGCGGTTGAGCAGGTAGAGCAGCCCGTAGGCATTGTCCGGATCGTTGCTGTTCATGGGCGGGTTGGCGGCCGCACGGATCACTACCGAGGCGTAACTGCAGTAGCCGATCATGATGACCGACAGACACAGAAAGACGGTGTTGAGGACCACCTTGCCCTTGCGGTGCGTGACATAGACGGCCGTGCCGAGGGCGGCGAAGAGCAGCAGGATGAAGAAGAGCAGGCCGCTGTTCACCGGCAGCCCCAGTCCGTTGACGAACCAGCGGTCCACGACGGCGCCCACGGCCACCGTGTAGGGAATGATGAGGTTGTTGATGAAGAGCAGGATTGCGGCGGCCAGCAGGGTGACCTTCACGACGCCCCAGGCGGTGATGTTCCGGTATTTGCGGAAGTAGTAGATGAAGACCAGCGCGGGGATCGAGAGCAGGTTGAGCAGGTGGACGCCGATCGAGAGGCCCATCAGGTAGGCGATCAGCACCAGCCAGCGGTTGGCGTGCGGCTCGTCGGCCACCTCCTCCCATTTGAGCATGGCCCACAGTACCACGGCCGTGAAGAGCGACGAGAGGGCATAGACCTCGCCTTCGACGGCCGAGAACCAGAAGGTGTCGGTGAACGTGTAGGCGAGGGAGCCCACCAGACCGGCTCCCATGATGGCCCACGTGCGGGTTACGGTCAGCTCCTGCCCCTGCCGGGTGACGAGCCGCCGGCCGAGGTGGGTGATGCTCCAGAAGAGGAACAGGGTGGTGAAGGCGCTGGCCAGTGCCGACATGGAGTTGGCCATCATGGCGACCGAAGCGGTGTTCGGCGCGAACATGGTGAACAGCCGGGTGAGCATCATGAAGAGGGGGGCTCCGGGGGGATGGCCCACTTCGAGCTTATAGGAGGTGGCGATGAACTCGGCGCAGTCCCACAGGCTGGCCGAAGGTTCGATGGTCATCAGGTAGACGACTGCGGCGACGGCAAACGTGAGCCAGCCGACCAGGCGGTCGCATGTCTTGAAATACTTCATGGGTCGTAAACGTAAGTGAAGGCAGTGCGCACCTGCATACACACGCGGACTGCAATTTGCAAAAATAAAAATAAAAGGAGGAATTCCGCCGGTCGGCGGGGAGTTATCGGCGAAAGTTGCTAATTTTACAACCTGTAACGTGGCCTTGCGGGGGCTCCTGTCCGGAACATGCCCGCGGCCCGACCAAACCTTAGCAACCGAAACGATGGATAACAAATTGATGCTCTACAATACGCTGAGCCGGCGCAAGGAGCTTTTCGTACCGATAAATGCGCCCCTGGTGGGCATGTATGTCTGCGGCCCGACCGTGTACGGCGATCCACACCTGGGCCATGCCCGTCCGGCAATCACCTTCGACCTGCTGTTCCGTTACCTCAAATGGCTCGGCTACAAGGTGCGCTACGTGCGCAACATCACCGATGTGGGGCACCTCGAACACGATGCCGACGAGGGCGAGGACAAGATCGCCAAAAAGGCGCGTCTCGAGAAGCTCGAACCGATGGAGGTGGCGCATTACTATACGGAGCGCTACCACGATGCGATGCGTGCGCTGGGTGTCCTGTCGCCCTCGATCGAGCCGCTCGCGTCGGGTCACATCATGGAGCAGATCGCCTTCGTGCAGCGCATTCTCGACAAGGGGTATGCCTATGTCAGCAATGGATCGGTCTATTTCGATGTGGAGAAATACAACCGTGACTACAACTACGGCGTCCTCTCCGGCCGCCGGCTGGAGGACATGCTGGGCGGCACGCGCGAGCTGGACGGTCAGGACGACAAGCACTCGCCCGTCGATTTCGCCCTGTGGAAGAAAGCCTCGCCGGAGCACATCATGCGGTGGCCCTCGCCGTGGAGCGACGGCTTCCCCGGCTGGCACATGGAGTGTTCGGCCATGAGCACCAAATACCTTGGCGAGCAGTTTGACATTCACGGCGGCGGCATGGACCTCATGTTCCCCCACCACGAGTGCGAACTGGCGCAGAATACGGCGGCCGACGGGCACGGCTCGGCCAAATACTGGGTACACAACAACATGATGACCATCAACGGCCAGAAGATGGGCAAATCGCTCGGCAATTTCATCACGCTGGAGCAGATGTTCACGGGCAATCACCCGCTGCTGGCCCAGGCCTATTCGCCGATGACGATCCGCTTCTTCGTGCTGCAGGCCCACTACCGTTCGACGCTCGACTTTTCCAACGAGGCGCTGCAGGCTGCCGAGAAGGGACTCGACCGGCTGATGAAGGCCGTTGAGACGCTCGGCAAGATCAAGCCGGCCGCCACGTCGACCGTTTCGGTGGATGACCTGCAGGATCGTTTCGTGGAGGCGATGAATGACGATCTCAACTCGCCGCTGGTGATCGCGGCCCTTTTCGACTGGGTGCGTATCATCAACCAGCTGCACGACGGCCAGCAGACCATTGCGGCCGACGATCTCGACCGGCTGCGCAAGCTGGTGGGGACGATTGTCTTCGATGTGCTCGGTCTGCGTGACGAGAAGGGCGAGGAGGCCAACGATCTGGTGACGCCGCTGGTGGAGATGCTGCTCGAGATGCGCACCACGGCCAAGGCCAACAAGGACTGGACGACGGCCGACCGCATCCGCGACCGGCTGGCCGAAATCGGCATCCGTGTCAAGGACCGCAAGGACGGTTACGACTGGGAGATCGAGTAATCGATCGCAACTACGGCAAAACGGGCGGCTTCCCTATACAGAAGCCGCCCGTTTTATTTTATCGTCCAGGAAAGGGATGATCGGTTCGGATCAGATCACCGAGACCTGGTCGGGGTGCAGTTTCATTTTGCGCAACTGGAAGAAGATCAGTACAGCGGCCAGGATGGCGGAGAGCACGTCGGCGATCGGCAGGCTGATCCATACCCCCTTGGCGCCGTAGATGCCCGGCAGGATGGCCAGCAGCGGCAGCAGGAAGAGCAACTGACGGGTCAGCGATAGCAGGATGGCCTTCTGCGGTTTGCCGATATATTGGAAGAAGCCCGACGAGATGATTTGGAAGCCGACGATGGGGAAAGCGAGCAGGGCGGTCTTGAGACCAAGCTCGGCGACGTTGAGCAGTGTCTCGTCGGTGGTGAAGATGCCGGCTACCCAGTGGGGGAAGAAGTGGCCGAGCAGGAAGCCGAAGGTGGTGACACAGACGGCGCAGAAGACTGTCAGCCGGTAAACGGCGGTGACGCGGCCGAACTGGCGGGCACCGAAGTTGAAGCCCACGATCGGCTGCATGCCCTGGTTGAAACCGTTGACGATCATTACGAAGAGCATCAGTACGCGGTTGACGATGCCGTAGGCGCCGATCGAAATGTCGCCTCCGGTCCGCTTGAGGGCGTTGTTGATGAAGATCACCACGATGCTGGCGCAGATGTTCAGCAGGAAGGGGGCCAGACCGATCGAAATCACTTTCCGCACGATGGTGCTCATGAAGCGGAAGGTCCCCCGCTTGAGGTAGAGGAAGTGTTTCTTGTTGAGGAAGTGGGTCAGTTCGAGGCCGAGGGCAACGCACTGGCCGATGAGGGTGGCGAAGGCCGACCCCTTTACGCCCCAGCGGAAACCGAAGATGAAGAGCGGGTTCAGACAGACGACGATCAGCACCGTGATGAGCATGAAGGTCATGGCCTTTTTCGGGTAGCCCGAGGCGCGCAGGATCTCGTTCAGTCCCAGAAAGACGTGGGTCACGACGTTGCCGGCCAGGATGATGCGCATGAAGTCACGGGCGTAGGGAATGGTGGCGTCGCTGGCGCCGAAACTGTAGAGGATCGGGTCGAGGAACACCAGACCGATGATGGTGAGGGTCAGACCGATGACGACGTTCAGCATGACGGCGTTGCTCAGGATCAGGAAGGCGCGCTGCTTGTTGCCCTGGCCCAGTCGGATGGAGGTGAGCGACGAGGCGCCCACGCCGATCAGGGCGCCGAAGGCGGTCAGCAGGTTCATGAGGGGCATGGCGATGGCCAGCCCGCTCATGGCCATGGGACCGACGCCGTGGCCGATGAAGATACTGTCGATGATGTTATAGAGCGACGAGGAGGACATGGCGATGATGGCCGGCAACGCATAGCGTTTCAGCAGTTTGCCGACCGGTTCGGTCCCCAGCAGCTCCGGGTTGTTGCTTGTCAGTGCCATAAGTGAAAAGGGCCTTTCGGGGAATGAAGGTCACCGCTGCGGCAGCGGATGAGGCTGCCCGGCTGCGGTGCCGTTCCCGAGGCGTCGCAAAGGTACGAAACAACTCCGAGATTGGCGAGCGGTTTGCGGGTGCGCGAGATGATTATTTTTAACCGGACGTGAAGGCGGTCGGAATCGGCTGTGTGTCAGCAACGATTTGTTATGGCCCTACTTGTGGGGTGATCGGATGGATCGGACAAGCGGGTGTGAAGCGAAGATCGGGCCGAAGATCGGAGCCTCGGAGTGATCCGGAGACAATAATTTGTTCTATATTTGTACAGCCTTTCGGCGGTGTATGCCGGAAGCGGCAATGTGACTTGAATTATGAAGAATTTTTGGCTGGCTGTCGGTGTGGCCGCCCTGATGTTGGGTAGTGCGTGCAACCGGCAGGGCAAAACGGATAATATCGATATCATTCAATCCTACGTCTCCAAGGGGGAGGTGATCGTTGCCGATTCGCTGCCCGTCACGCTGCCAATCGAGCAGGGGTGTGGCCGGGTGGTCATCCGCAAGGCTCCCCGCCAGACGGTCGATGTGGTGTTCGATGTGCAGGATGCCGATCTGCTCTATGGCAAGATTCTGGATGTCAGCGATACGGCCAATATCCGGATCAGTCAGATCGTGTTGCCGGACGGCAGCGGTGACGGCCCCTTCGGACGGACGGTAGAGTACGACCTGCCGATGCGCGGCGCCTATCATCTCCGGATCGGCGAGAACATGATGGCCGGCGAGCCGTGGGGCGGCGATTTCTTTCTGGAACTTTTCCTGGGTACAAAGATTCCCTATACGTTGGGCCGCAACTATTTCGTGCGCAATGATTACGAAGCCGAGCGGCTGTCTTCGCCGGTCATTGCCACGCAGGAACAGTTCGATGCCGTCTTCGACGGGGCAGCCGTCATGGGGGCGCAGCCCACGCCGATCGACTTTTCGCGGCAGTATGTGATCGCCATTGTCGAACCGGCTACCGACCAGTCCGTGCATTATACGGTACGTAATCTGGCCAGAATTGACGGCAAACTGGTGCTGCAATACCGGCGCGAGGTGGGGGAGAAGCGTTCCTATTCCGTGCGTCCTTTCCTGATGGTGGTGGTCGATACCCTGTATGACGGCCCCGTGGAGCTGCTCGCGGAGTGAGCTCCGGCTGTCCGCCATTCGGAAAAGTGGAGTGCAACAGACGAAAAATGTCCGTGCCGCGTTAGGTAGGCGGACCAAATTAGCGAGCTGCAAATCATGCGATCCTATTTTCAATGTCATATCGAGGGCCGGCGGTTGCTGTTGCCCTGGCTGGTTGCGCTGGTTCTGACCGTAGGGGCGGCGTGGGTCTATGGCGCCGTGCTGATGCCGGCCGCGCCGGCGGATCCCCGCTTGGACGGTCATTTCCTGCTCGGTATCCTGTGGACGCTGTTGCTGGGCATCTGCCTGCTGGCGGCCCAGTGTGTGTACTACTACTTTTTCGTGCGGGCAACGCTGTGCGGCACGTCGCTGTATGGCGAGGCCGTCGAGGCCGACTACGATCCGACGCAGTATGTGCGCCTGTGTGCGAAGGGCATCCTGTTGAGTGCGGTGACCTGCGGTATCTACCTGCCCTGGCTGGTGGTCTCGCTGGTCCGCTATTTTGCCTCGGCGGTCATTCACCGGCTCTTCCTGTGCGAGGAGCCCCGTTATCGCGGACGGGGCAGCGTGCTGTTTGCCTACGGAGTGCTGTTGGGCGTGGTCCCGATGGTGATTTTGCCCTTTGCCGCCTCCTTTTTCCTGCTGGCCGGCGGACGGGCGGTGATCGGCGTGCTGCTGCTGATTGTGTCGGTGTGGCTATTGGCGTTCCTGCGGGCGCTGACGCTGCGCTATCTGGTGAACTTTTCCCTGGCACACCGCCGGTTGACCACGACGGTCAACGGCTGGCAGGCGGGCTGGTTCGTCTTCGGCCAACTGCTGCTGGCCGGCATTACGCTCGGCATCTATTGGCCGATGGCGCTGCTGCGCATCTGGCGCTACTATGTCGGCCGGACGGTGATCGGCGATGAAACAGTGGAGATGCGCTTCGGCTTCTCCACGTCGCTGCTGACCGACTTTGGAAGGCTGTTCGTTCAGCTGCTGCTGACGGTGGTAACCTGCGGTATCTATCTGCCGTGGGGCTATGCGCGCACCATGGAGCTGTTGATCGGCCGTACCTATGTCGAGGAGACGGAACCGGAGGAGGCAGCCCCGATGCCGGTCGATTATTGCTGATCGTGTCGGGCAGAAAAAAATAACGGATAAGGCGGAATCATCTGATGATTCCGCCTTATTTGGCATGTGATTTGCAGTAAACAAAGTAGGAAAGGTTCGGAAAACAGGTGTCCGTTGGCAAGGCGGACAATAGAACAACAGGTTTTTGCGTTAGTTTTCCGAAGACATCCGAAAAGGTTTCTTCATTTATTTAAGTTTGGGTTAGTAGTTTTGGGACGCAATACTCCCAAAGAGACAACAGGAGGCCACCGCGACGATGCCCTCCTGTTTTTTTGTGCCCGGGCCGCGCCCTATTCGTGGTGGTAGGGGGTGTTGTGGATGATCGAGAAGGCGCGGTAGAGCTGTTCGGCGAAGATGGCGCGGATGATCTGGTGCGAGAAGGTCATCCGCGAGAGCGACAGCAGGGCGTCGGCCCGGTCATATACCGCTTTCGAGAAGCCGTATGGGCCGCCGATGACGAAACAGATGCGCCGGCCGCCGGCGGCCAGACGCCGTTCGAGCCACGAGGCAAACTCCACGGAACGCATCTCCTCTCCCTTTTCGTCGAGCAGTACGACGGTGTCGCCCGGTCCGAACTGGCGCAGCAGGAGCTCTCCCTCGGACTGCTTCTGCTGCTCGGCGGGCAGCTTGCGGCTGGTGCGCACGTCGGGCAGGAAGACGACCGAGAATTTCGCATAACGGCCGATCCGTTTGGCGTAGTCGGCGATGAGGGCGGCAATTTCGGGCGCGTCCGTTTTGCCGATGGCGATCAGGTCAATATCCATGTGGGGCAGTCGTTTCGGTCCGTCAGTCCGGAATTTCCGGGGTGAGGTCCAGGTCGGAGTTCCATTCGCCCTCCGCGCCCGCATAGATGACCGGCCGGTCGGGGTCGGCCTGACGGAGCCAGCGGTAGGTCTTGTAGAAATTGTAGCCGTTGCCGCTCGGTTCGCCCAGCGAACGGGCGATGATGCAGACGTGGTTGCGCGAGCGGTAGAACATGGCTTGCGTGCGGGCCATGTATTCGGCCAGCCAGGCGGGGTCGTTGCTCGGCGTACCTCCCACGCGACGGTCTTCGGTCCGGTAGTCGGTGCCGATGTTGGCCTGGTCGATGACGTACATGCCCAGTGCATCGCAGAGGTCGTAGAACCAGTAGGGTTGCGGACGGTGGGGCCACAGGGTGTCGTAGCCCGCTTTCTTGAACCGGCGGATGTCGGCCCGCAGGGCATCGGGCGTGGTGGCGTCATAGCGTGCGACGCGCAGCTGGACGGGCTCGCCGTTGCGGAGGATCCGGCCGTCGGCGAAGGCGGTCTGCCCGAAACCGGTCCGGAAGGGAACGTATTCCAGGATGCGGTCGCCGTGGCGGATGAAGAGGTTGCCCGAGTAGAGGCGGGGCGAGGCGGCGCTCCACCGGTTCCGGGCGGCGCCGTAGACGGGCATCTCCACGTGCATCGTGTCGCAGGTGCCCGCGTCCAGCGAGACGGGGAAGGAGAGGAAGTCTTCGACCTTGCCCTGGGGCGAGAAGACGTCGAAGCAGAGCGAGAAGGATTCCGACGAGTGGGAGGCGTTCTCGACGACCACTTCGGCGAAGAGTGTGCCGGAGCCGTCTTCATTGAGCGCGGTGCCGATCGTGTAGTCCCGGATGCGCAGGCGCGGCTGGGCATAGAGGAAACAGCCCGTCAGGGCGGGACGGTCGTCGGCCAGGGCCGATTCGGGTTCGTCCGTGTCGTTCGGCAGCGTGATGACGACGCGGTTGGGGGCGTCGCTCCGCACGCAGGACTGGATCTCGAATTCGGAGGGAACGCCGCTGTCGCGGGCCGAGCCGATCTCCGTGCCGTTCACGGTGACGGTGTGGCTGTTGCGGCTGCCTTCCGTGTGGAGCAGAATGATGCGGTCGGCCCAGAACTCGGGCGGCACGAACGAGAAGGCGTAGTGGATGCCGGTCGAGTCGGCCGTCTGGCTGAACTGTTCGACGGGCAGGTAGTTCCAGTCGGTCTCGCGGTCGCCGGCGGCGGCCGTGGCGCGGATGGTATAGCTCATGAATTCGCTGCGCCGGTCGCTGCGGTTGCGATCGGTGGTCTGCGGCAGGGGCAGCGGTTCCGATGCAGCAGCCTGCAGGGCGCACAGCGCGGCGAGCAACAGAAGGATTCGTTTCATCGTGTCGTATGCGTTACAGATTGCGTACCGTGTGGAAATCGGCCATGCGGGCCTCCTCGTCCGCCATGTCCAGTCCGTAGCCCACGGCCATCGACGGCGCGTTTTCGGCCCGCAGATCGTCGGCTGCCAGGGCGTCGAGTTGTTCGGCGGCAGCAAGGCCGGCGGCCCGGGCCGTTTCGATCTCCCCGGGCGTCGGGGTGTGGCCGAGCTGTTCGGTCAGGCGGGCCAGCGCCCAGCCCGCCGCATAGTGGGGGTAGCGGGCGTCGGCGTCACGCAGGGCGGCCGTTACGTGCTCCAGCGAGGCGCAGGAACCGTCCGCAATCGCCTCGAGCAGCGCATTGACGACGGCGACGGGCATGTAGAGGCCGCACAGGTCGGTCCAGCCTCCCTCGCCGAGCGGGTCGGGGGTCTTCGAAGCGGCCAGCATGGCTCCCAGCTGCCGTTCGTAGGCCAACCGGTAGAGGCGGATGCCGCGACGCAGCATGGCCGTGCGGATGCGGAGGCGCTGGTGGATGACCACGTCGCCCGTGGCCTTGGCCTGCAGCTCTTCGCACAGCGCCAGTCCGCGGGCGATGCGCTCGGCCAGGTAGGGGTTCTCCGCTTCGAAGCGGATGAGGTCCGTGGCGTGGGCGTCGCGGCGGTCGCGTGCCGGCCATTTGGCAAAGTCGCGCTTCGGGCCGCAGGCGGCCAGGTTGGCGGCCGGCATCAGCCACGACTGTCCCTCCTGCTCGATGAGGAGCGAGAAGGGGAACGAGCTGGTGTCGGGGTGGCATTTGTGGCGGCCGATGACGGTCGTGAAGGCACCGTCGAGGGCGGGCAGCATCATGTAGGCGTCGCTGCCGTATTTGCAGCCCCGCTGGTGAATGCCCTGGTGAACGGGACCCGACTTGAGCAGGTGGTTGCTCTGGTTGGTGCCGCTGCCGGCGTTGAAGAAGGAGAACAGACCGGCGATCAGCAGGGTGGACTTGTGGTGCGAAATGGTATAGGGGCCGGCCAGTACGCTGCACAGCTCGCCGTTCTCGCAGTGGCTGCCCGCAAAAAGCAGCGAATCCGTCACCGAGAGGGCCGAGGCATGCGTGCCGTTGCCGAAGAAGCAGCGTTCGCCCGTGGTGCCGTTCTCCACGATGCTGTTGCCGCAGACGATGAAGTCGCGCAGCCGGACGTCGGCACCCAGGTAGGTGCGCTGGCCGGCATGCGAGCAGACGGTACCGTTGGCCAGCGACGAAACTCCCTCCAGCACGGCGTCGGGGCCTATGCAGACGTTGCGCAGGATGCCGCAGGCGCGGATGCTGGCCCGCTCGCCGATGGTGCCCATCGACGAGGCGGCCGGTACGGTGTATTCCCGTTCGATCATGCGGCCGAGCCGTTCGGCCACCTCCGGGCGGTGGCGGAAGAGGGCGATCAGGTAGGCGGTCTGGGCGGTGAGGGCCGGATAGAGCGGCACCTCGCGGCCGCCCCCTTCGTTGATGACCGCTACGGGGGTGCCGCAACCGAAACTGCTGCGGCCGACCGTCTCGACAACGGCGGTCTGTTCGATGCGTGCGCCCCGCCGGATGTCGCAGTTGGCGAGGGTGCCGACGTTGCGGAGCGTGACCTCGCCGGCGATGCGCACTTCGCCGCCAAAGCCGCAGTGGGCAATGCAGGCGGGTGAGAAGTCCTCCGTTACGAGGATGCGGTCCCAGTCGTCGGCCGTGCAGCCCTGGGCTGCGAGCTGGCGACGCTGGTCGGCGGAGAGGGGTTGGTATTCGTTCATGGTGACAGGTCTTTTGCAGGTGGGGTCCGACGGGCCGGTTGCGGCGGACGGACACCCCGCAAAGGTACCGGTTTTGCGCCGAAACAGCAAGGTTTTCCGGCGGAACGCACCCCGTGGCGGGCGGTGCGGGGCAGAATTGTGTCGCTTTTGGGGAGAAGCCGTGCCAAAGTCGGAAAAAATGACGATATTTGCGTAATTCAAAAAGTTTCACTGAATTTAAAAGTTTCACGCAATGTCGAGAGAGAAAAGGACGATGATCGCGGAGCTGTTGCGCTCCGGCGAGGTGAATACGGATGTGGTCGTAAAGGGTTGGGTGAGAACCAAACGCGGCAATAAGAATGTGGCTTTTCTGGCGCTCAATGACGGTTCGACGATCAATAACATCCAGATCGTGGTCGATGTGGCCTCTTTCGACGAAGAGCTGCTCAAACGCATCACCACCGGTGCCTGCCTCTGTGTGCGGGGCCGTCTGGTGGAGTCGGCCGGCGCCGGTCAGCGCGTCGAGGTGCAGGCCCGCGAGATCGAAATCTACGGTACGGCCGATCCGGATACCTATCCGCTGCAGAAGAAGGGCCATACGCTGGAGTTCCTGCGTGAGATCGCACACCTGCGTCCCCGTACCAACACCTTCGGTGCGGTGCTGCGCATCCGTCACGCCATGGCGTTCGCCATTCACAAATATTTCAACGACCGCGGTTTCTACTACCTCCATACGCCGATCATCACCGCCTCGGATGCCGAGGGTGCCGGTGCCATGTTCCAGGTGACGACGCTCGATCTGAAGAACCTGCCCCGCACCGAGGACGGCCGCGTGGACTACACGCAGGATTTCTTCGGCCGTTCGACCAACCTGACCGTGTCGGGCCAGCTGGAGGGTGAGCTCGGAGCTCTGTCGCTCGGACAGATCTACACGTTCGGCCCGACGTTCCGCGCCGAAAATTCCAATACGCCGCGCCACCTGGC
>DHCMC07803__coassemble_696_pt1 | contig 36023 bp, 32 predicted proteins | sample DHCMC07803__metabat2_low_PE_023 | metagenome-assembled genome bin DHCMC07803
AGCTGCTCCTCGTTCATCTCGCCCAGACCTTTGTAACGCTGGGTGTGGACACCTTTCGTGCCGAATTCGGCGATGGCTTCGTCGCGCTCGGCATCCGTCCAGCAGTAGCGTTTCTGCGTGCCCTTGCGCACCTGGTAGAGGGGCGGCGTGGCGATATAGACGTGGCCCAGCTCGATGAGGGGCTTCATTTTGCGGAAGAAGAAGGTCAGCATCAGCGTGGCGATGTGGCTGCCGTCCACATCGGCATCGGTCATGATGATGATCTTGCCGTAGCGGAGCTTTTCGAGGTTGAGTTCCTTGCTGTCCTCCTCGGTGCCGATCGAGACGCCCAGGGCGGTGAACATGTTCTTGATCTCCTCGTTTTCCCACATCTTGTGCTCCTGGGCCTTCTCGATGTTGAGGATCTTGCCTCGCAGGGGCATGATGGCCTGGAACATACGATCACGACCTTGTTTTGCAGTTCCACCTGCCGAATCACCCTCGACGAAGAAGATCTCCGTCTGGGCGCGGTCGCGCGAGGAGCAGTCGGCCAGTTTGCCGGGCAGACCCGATCCCGAAAGGACGGTCTTGCGCTGCACCAGTTCGCGGGCGTGGCGGGCGGCATGGCGGGCCGTGGCGGCCAGAATCACCTTGTTGACGATGGCGCGGGCATCCTTCGGGTTCTCCTCGAGGTAGTTGACCAGCGCCTGCGAAATGGCCTGATCCACCGCACCGGCCACCTCGTTGTTGCCGAGCTTCGTTTTGGTCTGGCCTTCGAACTGCGGTTCGGCCACCTTGACCGAAACCACGGCGGTCAGTCCTTCGCGGAAGTCGTCGCCGTTGATGTCGAACTTCAGCTTAGAGAGCATGCCCGAGTCGTCGGCATATTTCTTGAGGGTACGGGTGAGGGCGCGGCGGAAACCGGTCAGGTGCGTACCGCCCTCGATCGTATTGATGTTGTTCACGTAGGAGTGGACGTTCTCCGAGAAGCTGTCGTTGTACTGCATGGCCACCTCAACCGGAATGCCGTCCTTCTCGGTGTCGATGTAGATGACGTCCTCGGTGAGGGGGGTGCCGCGGTTGGCGTCGAGGTAGCGGACGAACTCCTTGAGGCCTTCGGTCGAATAGAAGGTCTCGCTGCGGAAGTTGCCGTCGTCGTCCCGCTCGCGGCGGTCGGTGAGGCTCAGCCGGATGCCCTTGTTCAGGTAGGCCAGCTCGCGCAGACGGGCCGACAGAATGTCGTAGCTGTACTCCGTCACCGTGAAGATCGAAGCGTCGGGCAGGAAGGTGATCTTCGTGCCCGTGTCGTCGCAGGAGCCGACGATCTCGATCGGAGAGGTCGGGGCGCCGATGCTGTAGGTCTGGCGGTGGATCTTGCCGTTGCGCCGGACCTCCACTTCGAATTCGGTCGAGAGGGCATTCACGCACGACATGCCCACGCCGTGCAGACCGCCCGACACCTTGTAACTGTTCTTGGAAAATTTACCGCCGGCGTGCAGTACGGTCAGTACGACCTCCAGGGCCGATTTGCCCTCCTTTTCGTGGAAGTCCACCGGGATGCCTCGGCCGTTGTCCACAACGGTGATCGAGTTGTTCTCGTTGATGGTCACCTCGATGTGGGTACAGTAGCCGGCCAGGGCCTCGTCGATCGAGTTGTCCACGATCTCGTAGACCAGGTGGTGCAGGCCGCGGATGCCGATGTCGCCGATGTACATGGCCGGGCGTTTGCGCACCGCTTCGAGGCCTTCGAGGACCTGAATGCTTGATGCCGAATACTCTTCTTGAGGGGTGTTTGTCTCTTTTATCTCTTCGCTCATAGTGTTTCTTCTGAGTTGTAGTTCGTCGTGTGGTTGCGGGGTCAGGCTCCGAGGACGGAGGCGATGTCGATCTCCTCGATCTTGCCCTTGCTGAAGCGGATCGTGCGGGAGGGGAACTGTTCGATGTTGGCCACGTTGTGGGTGGACATCACGATGGAGCAGCCTCCCTCGACGATGCGGCGGAAGACCTCCATGATCTCCTCGGCCGCCCACGGGTCGAGGTTGCCGGTCGGCTCGTCGGCCAGGATGACCTTCGGACGGTTGACCAGGGCGCGGGCGATGGCCAGACGCTGCTGCTGGCCGCCGGAGAGCTCGAACGGCATCTTGAAGGCCTTGTTCTCCAGTCCCACGACGGCGAGCACCTCGGCGATGCGTTTGCGCATGGCCGTCTCGTCCTTCCAGCCGGTGGCCTTCATGACGTAGTGGAGGTTGCCGAAGACGTCGCGGTCGGTGAGCAGCTGGTAGTCCTGGAAGACGATGCCGATGCTGCGCCGCAGGCGCGAGATGTCACGGCGTTTCATGTGCCGGAGGTCGAATCCGACGATGCGGCCTTCGCCTTCGAAGAGCGGCAGTTCGGCGTAGAGGGTTTTGATGAGCGAACTCTTGCCGCTGCCCACCTTGCCGATGAAATAGACCATTTCGCCTTCGTTGACGGTCAGATTGACGTCCGATACGACCATCTCGCCCCGCCGTTTGGGGTTGGTGCTGCCCGGTTTGGACGAGTGGAAAACGGCGACGTTCCGCAGTTCGATAACAGGATTTTTCTCCATGAGAGGTTTGTTGCAAAAATCAAACAAAGATACGAAATCCGATGAAGAAAACCTAATCCGGCAGGGGCTTGTGGCGCGAAAAAAACGCTGACGGTGGCGGAGAGCCCCGGCTGTACGGGCGGGGTGGAGGGAATGGGGAGATCTTCGTATATTTGCATCCGTCGGAAGGACATCTCAATGGAAGGAAACGCATGATACTGGCTTGTACGATCCTGTTTCTGGTTGCCGCGGCTGGCGGTGAATATGCGCTGTGGCGTCTGATGGCCGCTTCGCCCCGTTCCCGCCGCTGGGGGCGGGCCTATGGCTGGACCATGCTGGCGGTGTGGGTGCTGTTTCTGGGCATGGGTGTGGCCATGAAGTGTGGCTGGCTGGCTGCGGAGGCTCTGCGCGGGTTCGGCATCCTGCTGGTGTTTTCCCTCTTCTGTGGCCTGGCCGGCCTGCTGCTGGCGCTCGGTTGGGGCGTCGGCCGAAGAGCGGGCCATGCGACGGCTGGCCGCGTGGTGGCCGGCGTATTGGTTGTCGTCGTGGCGGTCGTAATGCTTTGCGGTACGACCCGGGGAAGGACCCGCCTGCGCGTGGAACGCGAAACGGTGGCCTCGGGGCGGGTGCCGGAGGCGTTCGACGGGTACCGGATCGCCTTCTTTTCGGATGTACACACGGGTTTTCTGGCCGGCGGCGACCGGCAGCTGGAGCGGCTGGTGGCGCAACTGAATGGCGTGCAGGCCGATCTGGTGGTCTGCGGCGGTGATCTGGTAAATACGGACTACCGCGAACTGGACTCCGGTGCGGTGGCCATTCTCTCCGGCATTCGGGCCCGCGACGGTGTGGTCAGTGTGCTGGGCAATCATGATCTGGGCATTTACATGCGCGATACGCTGGCCGTCTCGCGCGAGGAGAATATTCGGCGCATCGTGGCGGCCGAACGGGCCATGGGGTGGCGTGTGCTGCGTGACAGTTCGCTGCTGATCGTCCGCGGCGGCGACACGCTGTCGGTTACGGGGTTGGATTATCCCGACGAACTGCACGACCGGAGCCACGGACGGGTGTGTGAACCCTTTGATCCGTCGCCTGCCTACCGGGGGGTGCCGGCGCAGGGCTACAACCTCACCGTGTCGCATGCCCCGCAGGTCTGGGATCGGATCCTGGAGGTCGGGCGCGGCGACCTCACCCTGTCGGGCCATGTGCACAGCATGCAGTTTAAGGTGCGGGTGGGGCGGTGGCGCTGGTCGCCGGCTGCGTGGCTTTACGACCGCTGGAGCGGCCGGTACGACGAGGCGGGGCGCGTGCTCTACATTACGGACGGCATCGGTTGTGCGCTGCTGCCGATGCGGGTCGGTACGCGGCCCGAAATTACGGTATTGGAATTAAAACGGAAACCATGAAAGTGATAGCTTCGGCGGCTGTCTCGCGGGACGGCTGCATGGACGACTGTACGCCCCAACGGCTGGTGCTCTCGTGTGCGGAGGACTGGCAGGCGGTGTATGCCCTGCGGGCGGCGTGCGATGCGATACTGGTCGGCGCCGAGACCGTGCGCCGCGACAATCCGGCGCTGATGATGCGCGACGAGACCCTGCGTGCGCAGCGCCGGGCGGCCGGCATGTCGCCCGATCTGACCAAAGTGGTCGTCACGCGGAGCGGCCGGCTCGATCCCGGACTCCGCTTCTTCACCGAAGGGGCCGGGGTGCCCAAGGTGGTCATTGCCGCGGAGGAAGCCGACCGGGCGTCGCTCCGCCGGCTGGAGGGCGTGGCCCGCGTGATCGTGCTGCCCTGGGTGACGGCCCGCGGCATACTCGATGCCCTCGAGGCGGAGGGCATTTGCTCGGTGCTGGTCGAGGGGGGTGCGCAGATCATGCGGATGTTCCTCGGTCAGGATGCGGTCGATGAATTGCGGCTGGCGATTGCCCCGCTGACGGTGGGGGATGTGGCGGCGCCGCACATGCCCTGGTTCGGCGAGCGGTTTCCCTTTGCCGGTCGGGCTGCGGAACGGGTCGAGCAGGTCGGCAACATGGAGGTGCATCACTACACGGTGACGGACCATCCGCTCACGCCGCAGCAGCGCCGCCTCATCGAGCGTGCCGTGGCCCTGGGCGAGCGGAGCGAGCCCTGCCTGACGGCCTATCGCGTGGGGTGCGTGCTGGAGACGGCCTCCGGGGCGCTGTTTGAAGGCTATACGCACGAGACCGATCCGAAAAACCATGCCGAGGAAGAGGCGATTGCCAAGGCCCTCCGGGCTGGAGAGCCGCTGGCCGGGGCGACGATCTACACGTCGATGGAACCCTGTTCGACGCGGGCTTCGAAGCCGGTCAGCTGCAGTGAACTGATTATCCGCCACCGGATGGCCCGTGTGGTTTATGCCTACGCCGAGCCGGCGTGTTTCGTCCATTGTGAGGGGACGCAGCGGCTGCGGGAGGCGGGCATCGAGGTGGTGGTGACGCCCGAGTATGCCGATCGCGTGCGGGAGGTCAACGCCCACATCATCGGACGGTCATGAATGGCGCGGTGTGGGGCGGCGTGGTGCTGATTGGCTGCGGTCTGGTGTGGACGGTCGGTGCCTTGTGCGGCTGGCGGTGGATTACGGAGGGCAGCCGCCGGGTGTTCGGCATAGCCTGGGTGGCCGACACGTTCGGCCGGGGTGCGGCCCGTGTGGTGGTCGGTCTGCTCGGCGCGGTGCTGGTCGGACTCGGTGTGACGTGGGTCGCAAGAGCCTGGTAGAAAGAAAAGCAAGAGACGAATGGAGAGAGAGCAAGAGAACCGGTCGCATGCCGCTACGGTGGCGTGGCTGGGTGCTTTGGGGGACCGGATGGCCGATTTCGGACAGACGGAAGCGACGCGGCACATCGCGGCGGAGGCCGTAGCCGCCAATCCCTGGTTTACGGAGGCGGACATCGTGTTTGCGGTGCGGGCCGTGCGGGAGCAGATGCTGGACCGCGTCAGGCTGGCGGCCTGGCTGGCGGCGTATGACGAACCGGCCGGGGCTCCGCTGCGGGTGGCGATCATCATGGCCGGCAACATCCCGCTGGTGGGCTTTGCCGATCTGCTCTATGTGCTGGCGGCGGGCGATGTGCCGTACGTGAAACCTTCCTCCAAGGATAGCGTGCTGATGCGGTGGGTGATCGACCTGCTGTGCGAACTGAATCCTGCGGCGCGGATCGAGACCTACCGGGCCGGAGCGCCGTACGATGCCGTCATTGCTACCGGCAGCGACAATACGGGACGCTATTTCCGCTCGCAGTTTGCCGACATGCCCGCCATTATTCGGGGCAGCCGCGGTTCGGTGGCCGTGCTGACCGGCGACGAGACCCCGCAGGAGCTGTGCCTGCTGCAGCAGGACATGCTCCGTTACGGGGGGCTGGGATGCCGCAACGTGAGCCTGCTGCTGGTGCCCGGGACGTGCGATGTGGAGCGGCTCGGCGAAGCGTTGCGGGTGCAGCGGGGCGACGTCCATCCCAAATATTACAACAATTACCGCAGTCTGAAGGGCAAGCTGGCCGTTGCGGGCGAACGGTTTGTCGATTGCGGCGGTTTCGTGCTGACCGAGGGGGAAGAGTTCCCGACCGAGCTGAGCCGCATCGTCGTGCGGCGCTGCGGGACGGAGGAGGCGCTGCGCCAATGGCTCGCGGCACACGACGGCAAGGTGCAGTGTGTGGTCAGCCGCGAGGGAACCTGTGTGCGCGGTGTACGGTTCGGCGAGGCCCAGGCGCCTGCGCTGGACGACTATCCCGACGGCGTGGATGTGCCGGCTTTCCTGGCCGATGTGCGGCGCCGGCTCAGAAGCGTTTGACGCGCAGGTGGCAGGCAGGGGTGACGCCCCGCCGGTCGTAGTAGTCCTGGTGGTAGGCTTCGGCGGGCCAGAAGGTTGCAGCCGGAGTCAGCCGCGTCGCCACATCGTAGCCTGCGGCCGTGAGCCGGTCGATCAGTGCGTCGGCCGTGCGCCGCTGCGCTTCGGAGGTATATAAAATTTCGGAGCGGTACTGCTCGCCGATGTCCGGACCCTGGCGGTTGACCTGGGCCGGATCGTGAATCTCGAAAAACAGACGGGCCAACTCCTCGAAGGAGACGATTTCCGGGTCGAAGATGACCCGGACCGTTTCGGCGTGTCCGGTGGCGCCGCTGCACACCTCCGGGTAGGTCGGCGAGTCGGTGCGCCCGCCCATGTAACCCGATGTGGCCGAGACGACCCCCGTCCGGTGGCGGAAATGGTACTCCACACCCCAGAAACAGCCGCCGGCGAAGTAGGCCGTTTCGTAGCTGTGGCCGTGGGCCGAGCGGTCGGCTCCGGCGGGAAGAAACTCCATGGAGAGCGAATTGACGCAGTGGCGGGTCTGCTTGGGCGTGAAGCCTTCGCCGGTGAAGACATGGCCCAGGTGGGCGCCGCACCGGGCGCAGACGATCTCCGTGCGCTGGCCGTCCGCATCGGGCTGGCGGCGTACGGCGCCGGGAATCTCGTCGTCGAAGCTCGGCCAGCCGCAACCGGCGTCGAACTTGTCGTCCGAACGGTAGAGCGGGGCGCCGCACTGGCGGCAGAGGTAGGTGCCGGGGCGGCGTTCGTTGAGGAGCGCGCCGCTGAAGGGCGGCTCGGTGGCCTTGTCGCGGATGACGCGTCGTTCGGCTTCGGTGAGCGGGTATTTTTCCATGGTCGGCGATGGTTGAAACGTATACTGCGAAAGTAACGGTTTTGCCGGGTCGGTTGGTACGGCGCCGGGAAATTTTGCGTAAATTTCGCACTGCTATGAAAAGCGGACATGCCGATCTTCCTCTGCACTACGGGACCGTTCCCGCCTGGCTGGCCCAACGGATGAGCCTGCTGGGCGGAGCCATCGTCGAGGCCATTGTCATGGAGTACGGCCGCTCGGAACTGCTGCGCCGGCTGGGCGATCCGTTCTGGTTCCAGTCGCTGGGTTGCGTGCTGGGCATGGACTGGCACTCGTCGGGTATCACCACCTCCGTGATGAATGCGCTCAAGAAGGCGGTCAACCGCCGTTCCGAAGAGCTGGGCATCTACATCTGCGGCGGACGTGGACGTTCGTCGCGTCAGACACCGGCCGAACTGCTGCAGGTGGCCGAACGGACGGGTCTCGACGGACAGGCACTGGTCCGGGACAGTCGTTTGGCTGCCAAGGTGGACAATACGGCCGTGCAGGACGGTTTTCAGCTCTATCTCCACACCTTTGTCGTGACGGTCGACGGCGAGTGGGCGGTCGTCCAGCAGGGCATGAATCCCGCCACACGCATGGCGCGCCGCTACCATTGGCTCTCCTCCTCGCTGCACTCCTTCACCGAGGAGCCCCACACGGCGGTGTGCGGCCGCAACCAGGGGTTGATCCTGAACCTGACCCACCACGATGCCGCGCTGACCAAGGAGGGCATGCTGGCCCTGACCCGCGAACGGCCCGACCGTGTGCTGCGGGAGGCGACCCTTGTCATGCCGACCCGCCACGAGGTGCAGGCGGCCGACGTCGATCTGAAACGGTTGGGTGCGGCGCTGGTGCTGGCCCACGAGACCGGTGTGCGCGACATGGAGGAACTGTTGCTGTTGCAGGGGGTCGGGCCGCGCACCCTGCAGTCCCTCACGCTGGTGAGCGAGGTCATCTACGGCACGCCGTCCCGTTTTGCCGATCCGGCGCGTTTCTCGTTTGCCCACGGCGGCAAGGACGGTCATCCGTTCCCCGTACCGACGCAGGTCTATGACGAGACGATCGCGCTCTTCGACGATGCCATCCATCGGGCGCGGCTCGGGGAGCACGACAAGGCCGACGCACTCCGCAACCTGTCGCAGGTAGCCCTCCGGCTGGAGGAGAACTACCAGCCGTCGCCCTTCCTGGAGGATTGGATCGCGCAGGAGCGGGCCGATGCGTGGCGCTGGGGCGGCCGCACCGTATCCGGCAAGTCCCGTCCACCGCAGGGGAGAAACAGCGGCGGCGAGGCAACAACGGCCCGCCAGTTGTCGTTATGGGAAGAGTGAAGTAAAGGGAAAAGTGGATATTTTCGCAGTAGCGAAACAGAACAAACAACTTGTTTTATGGAATCGATCCGAGAGTTATTCAGAATATGCAACGGCCCCTCGAGCAGCCATACCGTAGGGCCCAAGAAAGCGGCGGAGCAGTTTCTGGCCCGCCATGGCGATGCCGACCGTTTCCGGGTGACCCTGTACGGTTCGCTGGCGGCAACCGGCAAGGGCCACCTGACCGATACGGCGATCCTGTCGGTGCTGGAACCGGCTGCGCCGACCGAGATCGTGTGGAAGCCGGAGATCGTGCTGCCGTTCCATCCGAACGGCATGCGGTTCGAGTCCTTCAGCGGCGACCGGGTCACGGAGGACTGGACGATCTACAGCGTGGGCGGCGGAGCGCTGGCCAACGAAACGACCCGCCAGGCCAAACCGGCCGACATCTATCCGCTGACCACGATCGAGGATATTCTGCGGTGGTGCCAGCAGGAGGGCAAAGCCTTCTGGGAGTATGTTGAGGATTACGAGGACGATGGGCTGTGGGAATACCTCGCCACGGTATGGGAGACGATGTGCGATACCATCGAGCGCGGCCTGAACCACGAAGGGGTGCTGCCCGGCGGGCTGAAGGTGCGCCGAAAAGCCAGCACCTACATGGTGAAGGCCAAGAGCTACAACGAGTCGCTCAGCAGTCGGGCGCGGCTGTATGCCTATGCGCTGGCCACTTCCGAGGAGAATGCCTCGGGCGGCGTGGTGGTGACGGCGCCGACGTGCGGTTCGAGCGGCGTGGTGCCGGCCGTGCTGTACCACATCTATACCGCGCGCAACGTACAGCCTGTCCGGATTCTCCATGCGCTGGCCACGGCGGGACTGTTCGGCAACATTGCCAAGACGAATGCCTCCATTTCGGGTGCCGAAGTGGGGTGTCAGGGTGAAGTGGGCGTTGCCTGCGCCATGGCGGCCGCTGCGGCCTGCCAGCTGTTCGGCGGTACGCCGTCGCAGATCGAGTATGCGGCCGAGATGGCGCTGGAGCACTTCCTGGGGCTGACCTGCGATCCCGTCTGCGGACTGGTGCAGATACCCTGCATCGAACGCAATGCGGTGGCTGCCGCACGCGCCCTGGATGCCAACCTTTACGCCACCATGTCGGACGGCAACCACATGGTCAATTACGACAAGGTGGTCAAGGTGATGAACGAGACCGGACTCGACATGCCGAGCCTCTACCGGGAGACGGCGGAGGGCGGTCTGGCCAAAAATTACGGTCGTCGGAAGCTTTAATCGCACCGGTTGGCGGGCAAGGCTTGGCAGTATCTGCGTTTTTGCGTACTTTTGACAACAAAGTGCGTGCTCGTTACGGAGAGATACGATCGGAGGGTCCGATTTCCGGCACGGAGATGTACGGAAATCGGATTCTTTTCGTTAGCGTATCGAGCAAACGACGAACAACCATGCGAAAAATCGAAACATATATGGCGGCGGCCCTGTGCGTGCTGACCGGCGTGCTGGCGGGATGTCATCGCGACTTCCGGCGTTCCGAGATAGCGGCTAAGGCAGGCGACAAGGTGCTGACCCTCGCCGAGGTGGCCGCAGCCGTTCCGGCCGGTCTCGCGCCGGAAGACAGCCTGCGGGCCAGCGCGGCCTACGTGGAGACGTGGGTGCGCCGGCAGGCCAAACTGATGGAGGCCGAACGGATTCTGGTGGACCAGCAGCCGGACATTGAGGCCATGGTGGAGGAGTACCGCAACTCGCTGCTGACCTATCGGCTGGACCGCTACTACATCGACCGGATGGTCGATACGGTCATGAGCGATTCGCTGGTGAGCCGCTATTACGATGCGCACCGGCAGGAGTTCAAGCTGAACCGCGACATCGTGAAGGGCATGATCCTGACGGTGCCCGCCTCGTTCCGGATGCGCACCCGCATCCGGGAGCTGATGGGGGCGGACGGCGAGGAACGCCAGCAGGATTTCCGCGACATGGCAGCCAAGAACAACCTGCCGCTGGTGACGCTGGACGAGTGGACCTCCTACGACGAGTTCTGGAAACAACTGCCGGCAGCCCTGAATACCGACGAGAACCGGCAGAAGGTGCTGGCCACCCGTCGGGTTGTCGAACTGAATGACGGGACCAATCTCTACTATGTGCGCCTGACGGATCATCTGGGCAAGGGAGCTACGGCTCCGTTGTCGTGGACGGCCGACGTCATCCGCAACATCCTCTACAACCAGCGTAGCGGCGACGTGCTGCGGGAGAAGGAGGACAGTCTCTACCAGGCGGCGCTGGAGAACGAGGAGGCCCGAATCTATGTGAAAAAGGAAAGCGAATAAGAGAATAGAATCAAACCATGCGGAGGGGAAAAACGATAGCGGCGGCGTGCATGCTGGCGCTTGCGGCCATTGGCGGCCACGCGCAGGAGCGTTATACGGTGGACAAGGTGGCCGCCGTGGTGGGCAATTCGGCCATTTTGTATTCGGAATTGTGTGAAGCGGCCGACTATCTGGAGCAGGAACAACGGGCCCAGGGCTATACGCCGGACAAGGATCCGATGATCCAGTCGCTGGAGTTTCTGCTGACCCAGAAGGTGCTCTACAATCAGGCGCTCATCGACTCGGTGCAGATCAGCATGGAGAGCGTGATGGCCCGTACGGACCAGTACATGTCCATGATGGAGGAACAGGCGGGGTCGGTAGCCGCGCTGGAAGAGCAGCTGGGGCAGCCCTCGTTTGCCATTCGGCAACGCATGAAGGAGCGCTTCGAGGAGCAGGAATATGCGCGCGCCATGCGGCAGGAGATTGACGGCAAGGTGACCGTCACGCCCGGCGAGGTGGAGCGCTTCTACCGGCAGCACGACAAGGATGAGTTCCCGATCGTGCCCCAGCAGTATGTCTATGCCCAGATTGTCCGTTTCCCCACGTCCTCTACGGCGGCCAAGCAGCGGGTGCGCGAGCAACTGCTGGACATGCGCGAGCGCATCATCAACGGCACCCGTTTCGATCTGCTGGCCCGCATGTATTCGATCGATGCGACGGCCATGCGGGGTGGCGATCTGGGGTGGATGCCCCTGCAGGCGTGGGTGCAGCCCTTTGCCGATGCGGTGGAGAAGCTGCAGCCCGGTCAGATCTCCGAGGTGGTGGAGACCGAGTTCGGCTTCCACATCATCGAACTGCTTGAGAAAAAAGGGGACAAATACCATGCGCGTCACATCGTGCTGCGCCCGGTCTATACGCCCGACGAGCTGGCGGCCGACGGCCGTTTTCTGGACAGCCTGGCCCAGCAGATCCGGGACGGAAAGATCACCTTCGAGGAGGCGGCGCTGCAATATTCCGACGACAAGTATTCGCGTCAGAACGGCGGCGTGGTGACCAACAGCGAACAGCTCGAGCAGCAGGGGACGGGCGAACTGCCCAAGAACAAGTTCATGCGCGAGGAGCTGCAGAACGACTATCCGGCCCTGAGCCAGTTGAAGGTGGGCGAGATTTCGCCTTCGTTCCAGTCGTATGACGGATACGGCAACGTGCTGAACAAGATCGTCAAGCTGATCGCGATCATTCCGGCCCATACGGCCAATCTGAGCGAGGACTATACCGAAATCGAGTCGCTGGCCCTGCAGGCCAAACGCGAGGAGGAGTTCCAGAAGTGGCTCAACAGCAAGATCGACGGCCTCTATGTCCGGATCGAGCCGGAATTCCGCGATGCCGATTTCGACAACAAGAACTGGGTAAAATAGGTTGAGGAGATGAGAGTTCGCAATGCGATTGCGACGGCGGCCGTGGCCGTCCTGTTTCTGGGGGCGCTGGCCCAGGAGCCGCCCCGGCGTCCGGAGGCCCGTCCTGCGCAGCGTCCCGTCGCACAGGGCGAGAACAAGGCGATCGTCAATATCAAATCCAAACGCATGTTCCCGATCAAGGTGGCCGATTCGACGGTCTATGCCTTCGTGGGGGACGTGGTGGCCTATCACAACGGGGCCGTACTGCTGTGCGACAGTGCCGTGCGCTACGGCGAGAACCGCATCGAGTGTTTCGACAACGTGCTGATCAACAAGGACAGCACCTATGTGTACGGCGATCGGGTGGAGTATGACGGCACGACCAATACCGCGCAGGTCTTCTCGCCGCTGATCAAGATGATCGACGGCCAGGCGGTGCTCTACACCTACCATTTCCGCTACAATACGTTGAACAACATCGGCGAATTCTACGGCGGCGGCACCCTTTCGCAGGGGCAGATGCTGCTGGAGTCCAAACGGGGCTACTACTACGGCGAGACGCGCGATGCGGTGTGCGTGGGCGATGTCGAACTGCGCGACTCCACCTATCGGATCGCTTCCGATTCGCTCGGCTTCAACATGGATACCGAGGTGGCCACCTTCTACAAGCGGACCTATATCTGGAATGACAAGAACGAGATTCTGAGTGCCAACCGGGGGTGGTACGACACGCGGACGGAGCACTACCACTTCATGTCGGATGCCTATGTGGTGACGGAAGACCAGGAGGTCTGGGCCGACGAGATGGATTACTACTCCGTGCCCAACGATGTGGAGATGCGGAACAACATCCAGATTCTCGACCAGGAGCAGGCCGTGCTGGCCTTCGGCGACTACGGCCGTTATTGGGGCGTCACGGGCGATGCCCTGCTCACCCAGCAGCCGTCCGTCATCAGTTTCTACGATACGCAGGCCGATTCGCTCTACATGCGGGCCGACTCGATCTTCATGTACGTGATCGACAGCACAAGTATATATAGTGCCGACTACATCGGCAACCGCAAGCCGGCCGCGCAGGAAGAGGTGACGGAGGAGTTGCTGATCGAGGAGCCGGTGCCGGGCAAATCGGCTCCGGAGGCCACCGCACCGGAGGAGACGGTTCCGGAGGGTGGGGCAACACCGGATGAAACGCCCCGGGAGGCCGCGCCGGTGGCCGATACGCTGGCGGACGGCGGTCAGGAGCCGGAGCGTACGGCTCCCGAAGCAACGGTGCCGGAGACGGCCGGGACGGAGCGTGCCTCCGACGAAGAAAGGGTTACGGTAGCGCTGGAAGATCTCTCGCCGCGCGAACTGCGCAAGGTGCAGCGTGAGGAGCGCCGCAAGGAGCGGGCCGAACGCCGGGCTGCACGCCGCAAGGCGCGTGAAGAGGCGCTCGCTCAGCGTGAGGAGGCGATTACGCCCACCTCCGGGGAGGTACAGCAGCCGACCGATTCGCTGGCTGCGACCGATTCGCTGTCGGCTGCGGAACCCGTGGCGGATACGCTGGCGACGGCTTCGGCAACTTCCGGGGAGGAGGAGCCCGAACGGGTGATCCTCGGCTATCACAATGTGAAGATTTACCGCAGCGACATGCAGGCAGTCTGCGATTCGCTGATCGGCTTCTCGCGCGATACGACGATTCATCTCTACCGCGAACCGGTGTTGTGGAACGGCAGCAATCAGATCAAGTCGGACACCGTGGTGGTCTATACGCGGAACGATGCCATCGACCGGGCCGTCTTCACCGGCGGCGAGGCACACGGCAATCCCGTGATGAGCGCCGAACTGGACCGCAACCACTACAACCAGATCACCGGCAAGGAGATTGTCGCCCTGTTCCGCGACAGCGAGATCTACCGGACCGATGTGAACGGCAATGCCCAGACCTACTACTACATGCAGGACGAGGCGACCGGAGCCTACCAGGGCTTCCTGGTGATGGAGTGTTCGGATATCACCTTCATCATCACCGATCGGGACATCGAATCCATCACCTTTCGGGGCAATCCGGTCTATTCCATCTACCCGATGGATCAGATTCCCGAATCGCAGGAACAGCGTTTCCCGAACTTCGTTTGGGAAGGCGAGCGGCGTCCCACGAAGCGAGAGGTGTTCCGGCGGGAGATTCGCCCTTCGCGGCGCCGCGATTACGAGGGACTGGTACCGCCCCGCTTCATGCTGACACAGGGCATTCTGGTCTATCGTGACCGGATTCTCAAGGATGGCATCTGGCGCGACCGTACGGACGACGTCACTCCCGATGCCCGCGAATATATCCGTCGTGTGGCCGCTGCCGAACCGTTGCAGTAGGCGGCCGCTGTTCGGCCTGAATCCAAAAGGAGAACGCCTTGATGCGTTCTCCTTTTTTTGTGCCGGAGCGATGGGCGGGAGAGACGGTTGTCGGGGCCCCGGTGCTGGCGGCACATGGACGGCGAAAGGGTGGCGCCGGAACCGGAAGGCCATGGCGCCGGCGGGCGGTGGTGCGGTAGGCAGGAAGTGTGGGTATGGCGAGCGGGGAAAAAACGGCAAGGGGCGGAGCGACACGATCGCTCCACCCCTTGGCCGCCTGTTGGCGTACGCCGGTCTATTCGGCAGCGGTTTGCTGCGGATGATAGGTGGCCAGAATCTTGTCGATACGGGCGCCGTCCATGTCGACCACCTCGAAATCGAAGTCGTGCCAGCGGAGCTTCTCGCCCGTGGCGGGAATGTGTTCCAGCTCGTCGAGCAGCAGGCCGCTCAGGGTGTTGTAGTCGTACTCCCGATAGAGATCCTCCAGGTCGAAATGTTCGAGAAAATTGTAGAACGAGCACTGTCCGTCCACCAGCCAGCTGCCATCCTCGCGGCGTACCATGTCGGCCTCTTCGCCCTCTTCGGGCACCTCGCCCACGAGGGCTTCCATGATGTCCTTCAGCGTGATGATGCCCTGCATCTCGCCGAATTCGTTGATGATGAGACCGTATTTCGAGTTGGTCTGCTTGAACTCCTCCAGCGCCGAGTAGACGCTCTGGTTCTCGGGCAGGAAGTTCGGCTGGCGCACCAGCCCCTCCAGCCGGAAGTCGTCGGCGTAGATGCGGCCGAAGAGATCCTTCATGTAGACCACGCCGATCGGCTCGTCGGGTTTGCCGGCCGAGACGGGGTAGACGTCGTGCATGTCGCCGCACACCTTGTCCATAAGGACGGTCGGCGTGTCGTGTACGTCCAGCCAGACCAGGTCGCTGCGGTGGGTCATGATGGAGTCGACGGTGCGGTCGCCCAGGTTGAAGACCCGTTCGACGATGTCGTGTTCCACCTCCTGCACCTCGCCCGTGTCGCGCCCCTCCTTGACGATTGCCTTGATTTCATCTTCGGTGATGCGGTTGTCGGCATGCTTGTCCAGTCCGATGAGCTTCACCACGAGGGCGGTGCTTTTGGCCAGCAGCCACACGAAGGGAGCAGTCAGCCACGACAGGAAGCGCATGGGGCGGGCCACCGATTTGGAGACGGATTCGGCGCGTCCCAGTCCGATCCGTTTCGGGACCAGCTCGCCGAATATGAGGGTGAGGTAGGTGACGGCAATGACGATGATGCCCTTGGCAAGGCCGAGCGCATAGGGGGCCAGTCCGTTGATGCGGCCGATGACGACGGCGAAGTCGGAGGCCAGCTTTTCGCCGGAGTAGAGACCGGTCAGGATACCGATCAGCGTGATGCCGATCTGCACGGTCGAGAGGAACCGGTCGGGGGCGGCAGCCAGCGACAGGGCGGCCTTGGCCGTTTTGCTGCCTGCCTTGGCTTCCGATTCCAGGCGGGTCTTGCGGGCCGACACCACGGCCATCTCCGACATGGAGAGAATGCCGTTCAGCAGAATCAGAAGCAGAATGATGACAATTTCCATTGTGTGTTAAAGGTGATTGAACAGGGATATAACAATACGGGGCATGGCGACCTCCGGGGAGGTGCCGTGCCCTGCGCTGGTTTCGTTGCGTCGTATGTTTTCTCGCGGTTTTGCGGTCGTAGCGTTTAAGTCAACCCTGCAAAGATAATACGATTTTCGGGAAACATGTATTTCCCGTCCGGCTTTTGCATGGCAGGGGGGTCAGCCTCGCCGCGAGCGTTTGCCCAGCGGGTGGAACTCGTTGACGGCCGAGTGGAGATGGCCCGTGTCGAGGTGGGTGTAGATTTCGGTCGTGGTGATGGATTCGTGGCCGAGCAGGGCCTGCACCTGCCGGATGTTGGCGCCGCCCTGCAGCAGGTGGGTGGCAAAACTGTGGCGGAAGGTGTGGGGGCTGACCGCCTTGTCGATGCCGGCAGCAGCCACGGCCTCCTTGATGATGTTGAACACCATGACCCGCGAGAGCGGCCGTCCGCGCCGGTTGAGAAAGACGGTGTCGGCCGATGCGGCGTCGGCCGGTTGGGGCCGCTCGTAGCGGAGGTAGTTGTCGATCTGGTGGCGGCAGACCTCGCCCATGGGGATCAGCCGCTGCTTGTCGCCCTTGCCCCGTACGCGTAGGTAGCCTTCGTCGAGGAAGAGGTCGGATATGCGGAGTGTCACCAGCTCCGAGACCCGCAGCCCGCAACTGTAGAGGGTTTCGATGATGGCCCGGTTGCGGTAGCCCTGCGGCGCCGACAGGTCGATGGCGCCGAGAATGGCCTCGACCTCGTCGATCGTGAGCGTGTCGGGCAGGTATTGGCCCGTTTTGGGGTGTTCGACCAGGACCGTTGGGGATTGGGCGATGCGGTCGGTGCGCAGCAGGAAGTCGAAAAAACTGTTCAGCCCGCTCAGCATGCGGCTTTGGGAGCGTTTCTCCATGCCCTCCTCGAACAGTTCGGCCAGGTAGGCCTCGATCAGCTCCCGCGTCACGTCGGCGGGTGCGGTGCCGGGGGCATGGACGGCCAGATAGTCCGCGAAACGCTGCACGTCGTGGACATAGGCTTCGACCGTGTTGTCCGACATGCGGCGTTCGAGCTTGAGGTAAACGGCATAGTGCCGGATATGTTCCTGCCAGAGAGGTTCCATGCGGGGTGGATCAAAGGGCGGCTTCGGGGTGTGCCGCCACTCAAAAATACGGCGTTCCGGCCGATTTTGCAACGCTGCCGGGACGACTTTCGGGGCACGGTTATCGCAAAAATGTCGTAAATTTGTCCGCTTCCAGCAAATACGTTTCATCCCATGGCAGTCTCCTTCATCACGTTGTCCCAGTTGCAGCAGGCCATTCGGCAGACGCTGTGCGGCGCCTTTACCGCGCCCGTGTGGATCACGGCCGAGATCGGCGAGATGAAGGTGAACGCCCGGTCGGGCCACTGCTACATGCAGCTGGTCGAGAAGGGGGGGCGCAACGGGGTGCCGCAGGCACAGGCTTCGGCCGTTATCTGGGCCGGACAGTACGGCATGCTCTCGTCCTTCTTCCGCGGGGCCACGGGGCGCAATCTGGAGGTGGGCATGCAGGTGCTGCTGCAGGTGCAGGTGTCCTATCACGAACTGTACGGCCTTTCGCTGCGGGTGACGGACATCGATCCGCTCTATACGCTGGGCGATCTCGAACGGCAGCGACAGGAGACCATTGCGCGGCTCAAGGAGGACGGGGTGTTCGACCTGAACGGTTCGCTCGAACTGCCCCTCGTGCCGCAGCGCATTGCCGTCGTGTCGTCGGCCCAGGCGGCCGGATACCGCGACTTCATGAAGGAGCTCGGAGGCAGTCCCTATTGCTTCCGGACGGAGCTGTTCGATGCCGTGATGCAGGGCCATGGAGCCGAAGCCTCCATCATTGATGCCCTGGGGCGCATTGCGGCGCGTATGGACGAATTCGATGTGGTGGTGGTGATCCGTGGCGGCGGTTCGCAGAGTGACCTCAGTTTCCTGAACTCCTACCTGATCAGCTACCATATTGCCCAGTTTCCGTTGCCGGTCATTGCCGGTCTGGGACACGACAAGGACCAGAGCGTCGTGGACATGGTGGCCGCCCGGTCGCTCAAGACCCCGACGGCGGCCGCAGCCTTCCTGGTGGATCGGCTGGCCGATTTCGATGCGTCGCTGGCTTCGCTGGGGCAGGCGATCGGCAATCGGGCCGTACAGGTGCTGGAGCAGCATCGCAAGGAAGTGATGCTGGTGGGAACGCTGCTGCGCGAGCGGGTGGCTGCCGTGCGCATGCGGGCTGGCTGGCGGCTCCAGTCGGCCGGGGAGACGATGCGGGCACAGATCCGGCGGCTGATGCGGGACGGGGTGATGCGCCTCGATGCGGCATCGGTGCAGCTGCGCGAACGGACGGAGCGGATCTTTGCCGCCGAACGGCTGCGGCTGGAACAGGCCGGCCGGCTGGTCGGGATTGCCGATCCGCAGCGGATTCTGGCGCGCGGCTTTGCGGTGGTGCGCCGCGGGGGGCATGCGCTCACCGATGCGTCGGCCGTACGGAAGGGGGAACGCCTGGAGGTGACCCTGCAGAAAGGAAAGCTAATCGTAGAAGTAATCGATCATGAAAAAGAATGAACAGCCGCAGGAGATGACCTATGCGGCGGCCATGGCCGAACTGGAGTCGATCCTGGCCAAGATGAACGAACCCGATCCGGACATTGATTCGCTGGCGCAGCAGGTGACGCGGGCCGGTGAGTTGATCCGTTTCTGCCGGGAGCGTCTGCTCAAGGCCGAAGCGGAGGTGACCGAAGCCCTGAACGGACAGGAAGAAGGCGCCCGGCAGGAATAGTTCGGGCTTGGCCCGGAACCCCTTTGCGGGCGGCAGATAGGTATAAAAAAGGAGATCGTGGTCAAGCGCTCGGCTTGGGGCACGATCTCCTTTTGTCGTCAGTGGCTCGACAGTACTTATTTCGAAGCCTCGATGGATACCTTGCGGAATTCCTTGAGCATCTTCTCCAGTTCGAGCGATGCTTTGCGGGCGCGCATGCCGGCAGCTTTGTTGCCTTTTTCGGCCTGCAGATCTGCGTCCTTGATGAATTCCTCTACTTTAGCCTTGATGTCGTTGAGCAGTTTTTCCATGTCTTACGTTATTGGTTTTGTTTCTCTACAAATGTAATAAAAAAATTTTTTATTGATACACAAATTTTCGGTGATAACTTCATGTATCGTTGTCACTTTCTGCACCTTTCCCATCGAGTGTATCGTCATGCCGGGCTGACGGGTGTGTAGGGCAGATCGCGGTTGCTCCCGGCCCGCGGACGGGTCGGAGCGGGGTTCCGGACCGGTTACTGCCCCGCGTCCCGCAAGCGTCGGAGACGTTCCCTGGCCTCCGGCGCATGGCGGAAAACCGCCTCGACGGTCGGGCACGTCTCCATCTCCGGACATGCTCCGCAGGTGGCGTGGCCCCTCCGGACGGCACACTGCCGGATGGCGCACAGGGCACAGTAGGCAAACTTCGCCCCCTCGGTGCGGCATCCCGTGCAACAGATCGTCTCGGGCGTAATCTCCGGGGCTTGATTCATTGCGCTCCAGCGGCGGGCCGTTTCGTTCCGCAGGACCTCGTCGCCGGTCAGCGTGGCGATGCGGGCGTCGCATTGGGAGCAGTCCAGTCCGCAGCAGGCAATCAGGGTATGCATGGCGTGAGCTTTTGCCGCAAGATACGGAAAAATTCCTGACCGGCGGGGGTAGGGCAGTGGCCCGGATCACAAAAAAAAGCGGACGCAACCTTGCGTCCGCTTTTTCGTAAGTGACTGTTTTCGACTACCAGGCGAAGAGCGGGTAGTCTGCCATCAGTTTGTGCACCTCCTCGCGGACAGCGGCGATCGTGTCGGGGTTGTCGATGTCGGAGAGTACACGGTCGATCAGGCTTACGATGTAGTCCATCTTGTCCTCTTTCAGACCGCGGGTCGTGATAGCCGGCGTACCGATGCGGATACCGGAGGTGAGGAACGGCGAACGGGTGTCGAACGGCACCATGTTCTTGTTCGTCGTGATGTCGGCCTCAACGAGCGTGCGCTCGGCCTTCTTACCCGACAGTTCCGGGAATTTGGTACGCAGGTCGATCAGCATCAGGTGGTTGTCCGTACCGTTCGATACGAGCTTGTAACCGCGTTTCATGAATGCCTCGGCCATCGCGGCGGCATTCTTCTTCACCTGGGCCTGGTATACTTTGTATTCGGGCTGAAGCGCCTCGCCGAAGGCAACGGCCTTGGCTGCGATGACGTGCTCCAGCGGACCGCCCTGAACGCCCGGGAATACCGACGAGTTCAGCACGGCGGACATCTTCTTGATCTCGCCCTTCGGCGTCTTGATGCCCCAGGGGTTGTCGAAATCCTTGCCCATCAGGATGATACCGCCACGCGGACCACGCAGGGTCTTGTGCGTCGTGGAGGTGACGATGTGGGCGTATTTTACCGGGTTCTTGAGCAGACCGGCAGCGATCAGACCGGCCGTGTGGGCCATGTCGATCATCAGCAGGGCGCCTACCTTGTCGGCAATTGCGCGCATGCGCTCGTAGTCCCATTCACGGCAGTAGGCCGATGCACCGCCGACGATCAGTTTCGGCTTGTGCTCCATGGCCAGTTCCTCCATGGCGTCGTAGTCGATCGTACCGGTTTCGGGGCTGACCTTGTAGCCTACGGCCTTGTAGAGGATACCCGACATGTTGACGGGCGAACCGTGCGAAAGGTGACCGCCGTGTGCCAGGTCGAGGCCCATGAAGGTGTCGCCCGGTTTCAGAACGGCCATGAAAACGGCCATGTTGGCCTGGGCACCCGAGTGGGGCTGTACGTTGGCGTATTCGGCGCCGTAGAGTTCGCACAGACGGTCGATGGCAAGCTGCTCGACTTTGTCCACTACCTGGCAACCGCCGTAGTAACGGGCATTCGGGTAACCTTCGGCATACTTGTTCGTGAGCACCGAACCCATGGCCTGCATCACTTCGTCGCTGACGAAGTTCTCGGAAGCGATCAGTTCGATACCGTGAAGCTGACGCTGTTTTTCCTGTTCGATAAGATCGAACACCTGAGTGTCTCTTTTCATTGAGATGTGATATTGTTTGTGTGTACGTCCGATTGACGGCGAGGGCCGCCTTCTGGTGCGGCATCGCATCTTTGCAAAGATAACCTTTTTCGGCGAACGGCGTACGTTGCGGCTGTTTTTTTTGTCGGCCGCGGTCCCGGCTGAAGCGGGTCAGCGCCGGCCGGGGCGGGCAAAAGCAGGGGCGGCGTTCCGGGAAGCATCTTCCCCGGAGCACCGCCCGCAGGATGGCGAGCCGGTCAGAAGTGGATCTCCAGACCGATCGACAGAAAATGGTATAGGGCGAAGGTATAGACGCTCTTCACGTTGCTGCCTCCTTCGATGAGCCGGTAGCCGGCCAGGATGCCGATGTTGGGATGAACGTCGTATTTGACGCCTGCGAAGATATCCTCCGCGCGGCCATATTTGGAGACCAGTCCGTCACCGTAGCTGTAGACGGTCAGGGCGGAAATCGGCGTCCAGCCGATGTAGTAGGAGATCAGCGGGACGACGCCCAGGTTGTAGAATTCGCTGTGCTGGTTGTCGCCGGTCAGGGCCACCATGGCGTCGCGCAGCAGGGCTGTGGCACCCAGCTCCAGCTGGAATTTGGGGCGGTTGACCAGCCGGTAACGGTAGGAGAGGCGGTAGGTGTCGAACCGGTAGAGGGCATCGATGGAGGAACCCGTGGCGAAGAGGGCCTGGTTGAAGTGGATCGGTTCGGAGGCGTGGCCGGTGAAATTCTCGCGGACGAAGACAGCGGCCAGCATGATGTGGTGGCGCCGGTAGGCATACTCGAATTCGACGCGCGGGGCAAAGACGGCCGCACTGGTGCGGTGCAGATCGCCGGGCAGCGAGAGGAGGGTGCCGTCGCTGTTGTTGGGGCAGCGGATGTCGTTGTTGGCGCCGACAGCGACCTGCGGATAGAGGCGCAGCCGGAAGTCGGACTGGGCGGAAAGGGTGCCTGCCAGGCCGAGCAGGCAGAAGATCAGCAAGTAAAGTTTTCTCATGATACAGTATTTTAGTGTGTCGCGCAGGTGTTTCCTGCGTTTATCGGATGAAATGCAAATATTGCGCCAGACCGCCGTGCGGCCGGAGCGCGGGCGGCATTTTGTGTGGCGATTTTCCAAAAAAGTGTATCTTTGCCTTATAAACAGTTACCTAAACTTTCGATTATCATGAAATTACTTGAAGGAAAAGTCGCTGTGGTGACGGGAGCTGCGCGCGGTATCGGCCGTGCGGTCGCCCTCTGCTTCGCACAGAACGGCGCCGACATCGCTTTTACGGATCTGGCCATCGACGACAATGCCAAGAATACGGAGAACGAAATACTTGCTCTGGGCGTGCGCTGCAAGGCCTACGCTTCCAATGCCGCCGACTTCCAGCAGACCCATGAGGTGGTTGACCAGATCATGAAGGATTTCGGCCGCATCGACGTGCTGGTGAACAATGCCGGCATCACCCGCGACGGCCTGATGCTCAAGATGGATGAGAAACAGTGGGATATGGTGATCAACATCAATCTCAAGTCGGCCTACAACTTCATCCATGCCGTGACGCCGATCATGATGCGTCAGCGCGGCGGCAGCATCATCAACATGTCCTCCGTCGTGGGCGTACACGGCAATGCCAGCCAGGCCAACTACTCGGCCTCGAAAGCCGGTATGATCGGTCTGGCCAAGTCGATCGCCCTCGAGTTGGGTTCGCGTGGCGTGCGTGCCAATGCGATCGCTCCCGGCTTCATCATTACGGAGATGACCGACAAGCTGCCCGATGCCATCAAGGCCGAGTGGAACAAGAAGATTCCGCTCCGTCGCGGCGGTACACCCGAGGAGATTGCCAAGGTGGCCCTCTTCCTGGCCAGCGACTTTTCCAGCTATGTCAGCGGTCAGGTGATCCAGGTGGACGGCGCCATGAACTCGTAGCGCTGGCTCAGCCCCCGAGAAGCAAAAGGCCCGGCAACATTGCGTTGCCGGGCCTTTTCATGGGCGGATACCGGGTCGGTTACCTGTCTGCGGCCGGAGCCAGCAGCCGGTCATAGGCTGCCGGATCCTCCAGCAACTGCACGGCCCGGTCGTAGACGGGATCGTTGGCGCTGTTGATAATCAGGTAATAGGCCGTCATGCCCCAGATCTTGCGGGCGATCAGCGCCTTGAGCGAGGCCTGCACGTCGGGCAGCATTTCCAGCCGGTCGCCGGTCTGGTACACGATGCCGCGCTGCCGGCCGAGTTCCTCCAGGACCTGGAGCATCTCGGGGGTGACGGTGAAGGAGGCTATGTACTGCTCGACCGTCGGGCAGGCGGCCAGCAGCCGGTCGCGGCCGGTCTCGAGATAGGCGTTGGTGTATTCGTTGACCACGCCGTTGCGGATCAGTTCGTTCCAGTAGGCATAGTTGCGCGTGGTGTCGAGCGGTACGTTCAGGTCGGGACGGATGCCTCCGCCGCCGAAGACGGTGCGGCCCGTGTGGAGCGTGCGGTAGGCCGGAGCGTTGGCGTTGAGCGAGTCGGCATAGTGGTCGTCGTAGGTGCGGCGCAGGTGGTCGAGATAGTAGCCTTCGGCGTCACCGGCCGTGAAGGGGCGCTGGATGACGCGGCCCGAGGGGGTGTGGTAGCGGGCCACCGTGATGCGCACGGCCGAACCGTCCAGCAGGGGCAACTGGCGTTGCACAAGGCCTTTCCCGTAGCTGGGCTGGCCGAGGATGACACCCCGGTCCCAATCCTGGATGGCGCCGGCCACGATCTCGCTGCCGGAGGCCGACGAGGCGTCGATCAGAATGACCAGCCGGCCGTCGAAGCCCTCTTTCCGGTGCGACCGGTAGCTGGTGGGGCGGATGTTGCGACCCTCCGTGGAGACGATCTCGGCTCCGGCGGGGAGGAAGAATTCGCTCAGCTCGATGGCTTGGTCCAGCAGACCGCCGCCGTTGCCGCGCAGGTCGAGGATCAGTCCGTCCATGGGCGCCAGGGTGCGGAAGGCTTGCCGGAACTCCTGCATGGTGTTGCCGGCGAAGCGGTTCACACGGATGTAGCCGATCCGGGGAGCAGCCATGTAGGCGGCATCGACCGTGTGGATCGGAATGTCGTCCCGGACGATGCGGAAGAGCAGCAGGTCGGGTTCGCCGCGGCGGGCGACGCCCAGCGAGATGGCCGAACCTTTCTTGCCCCGGAGCAGTTGGGGAACATCGGCTCGCGCGATGCCCACGCAGGAGCGGCCGTCCACGGAGACGATGCGGTCTCCCGGCAGGATGCCCGCATCCTCGGAGGGGCCGTTCGGAATGGTATTGACCACGAAAATGGTGTCCGCAATGACGTCGAATTCCACGCCGATGCCGCTGAAGCTGCCCTCGAACGACTCCTTGATGGCCTTCATCTCCTCGGCGGAGGAGTAGGTGGAGTGGGGATCGAGGTCGGCCAGTATGCTGACGATGGCCTTCTCGATCAGCTGGGCATTGTTGAGCGTGTCGACGTAGAGCGAGTTGAGCGCGTCATAGAACTGTTCGAATTTGACCTTCTGGTAATTGGCTGCGTAGGGAAGATCCTGGGCCCGGGTGAGGCCGGTCGAGGTCAGCGCGACGAACAACAGCGCAAGGATTGTTTTCTTCATCTTCGGATTGAATTGGGGGTAAAACGATCGGCGGCGGGAGACGGCGCGGTTGCCGCTCTCCCGCCGCCGGATGGGGTTTGCAGGGATTTATCGGGTCAGTTCCTCCGCCAGCCGGTCGAACGGCACGGTCTGCTGTTCGCCGCTGCGCATGTCCTTGACCGTGGCGGAGCGGGAGGCCAGTTCGTTTTCGCCGATCAGCACCACATAGGGAATGTTGCGCCGGTTGGCGTAATCGAGTTGCTTTTTCATCTTGGCCGCTTCGGGGTAGATCTCCGAGGGGATGTCCGCATCGCGCAGCTGTTGCAGCAGGGGGAGTGCGGCCCGTGCCTCCGCGTCGCCGAAGTTGGCAAACAGCACCTGCGTCGTGCGGTTGGCTTCCTCGGGGAAGAGGTTGAGCGCCAGCATGACGTCGTAGATGCGGTCGGCGCCGAACGAAATGCCCACGCCCGACAGACCCGGCGTGCCGAAGATGCCGGTCAGGTCGTCGTACCGGCCGCCACCGCAGATGCTGCCGATGGCGTGATCCCGGGCCTTGACCTCGAAGATGGCTCCCGTGTAATAGTTCAGACCGCGGGCCAGCGACAGGTCGAGTTCGATGTCGAGGTGTGAACCGGCCGTCTCCACAAGCGAGAGGATCGTTTCGGTTTCGTCGATGCCGAGCAGGCCCGTCTCCGAACCGGCCAGCAGGTTGCGCATGACGGCCAGCTTCTCGGCATTCGTGCCGCTCAGCTGCAGAATCGGCCGCAGGCGGGCGATGGCGTCGGCGTCAATGCCCTTGGCGGCCAGCTCTTCCTCCACCTTCTCGAGGCCGATCTTGTCGATCTTGTCGATGGCTACGGTGATGTCCATCATCTTGTCGGCGTGGCCGATGGTTTCGGCAATGCCGAAGAGGATCTTGCGGTTGTTGATCTTGAGGGTGACGGCGATGCCCAGATCGCCGAAGACGCGCTCCACGATCTTCACCAGTTCGCATTCGCACAGCAGGCTCCGTGTGCCGATCACATCCACGTCGCACTGATAAAACTCGCGGTAGCGACCCTTCTGGGGTCGGTCGGCACGCCAGACGGGCTGTACCTGGTAGCGGCGGAAGGGAAAGACGATTTCGGCCTGGTGCTGCACCACGTAGCGGGCCAGCGGCACGGTGAGGTCGTAGCGGAGTCCCTTTTCGCAGATGCGGGCGGCCATGCCGTTCACGGAGGCGTCGGCCGCTTCGCCGGCGGAGGCGATGCGGCGGCGGTCGTCGTCCGAGAAGCCGCGCGTGAAGTCGCCCGAATTGAGAATCTTGAAGAGCAGTTTGTCGCCCTCCTCACCGTATTTGCCCGTCAGCGTGGAGAGGTTCTCCATGGCGGGCGTCTCGAGCGGGGCGTAGCCGTAGGCGCGGAACGCCCGCTTGATGGTGTCTAACATGTAGGTGCGTCGCGTCATCTCCAGCGGGGAGAAGTCGCGCGTACCTTTCGGAATGGACGGTTTCTGTGCCATGATCCTAACGTATGGTTATGCCAGGAGCTTGCGGTATTTCACCCGTTTGGGCGTGGTATCTTCGCCCATCTGGCGTTTGTGTTCTTCGTATTCGCTGTAGCTGCCCTCGAAGAAGACCACCTGCGAATCTCCCTCGAAGGAGAGAATGTGCGTGGCGATGCGGTCCAGGAACCAGCGGTCGTGCGAGATGACCACGGCGCAGCCCGCGAAGTTCTCCAGACCCTCCTCCAGGGCGCGGAGCGTGTTCACGTCGATGTCGTTGGTCGGCTCGTCGAGCAGCAGTACGTTGCCGCCCTCCTTGAGCGCCATGGCCAGGTGGAGCCGGTTGCGTTCGCCGCCCGAGAGGACGCCCACCTTCTTCTCCTGATCGGCGCCCGTGAAGTTGAAGCGGGCCACGTAGGCGCGGGCATTCACGCTGCGGTTGCCCAGCTGGATGATGTCGCTGTTCTGCGAAATGGTCTCATAGACGGTCTTCTCGGGGTCGATCGAGGCATGCTGCTGGTCGACGTAGGCCAGTTTGACCGTCTCGCCCATGCGGAACGAGCCGCTGGTGGGCTGCTCCAGTCCCATGATCATGCGGAAGAGGGTGGTTTTGCCCGTACCGTTCGGACCGATCACGCCCACGATGCCGGCGGGCGGCAGCGAGAAGTTGAGATTCTCGTACAGAATCCGGTCGCCGAAGGCCTTGGTGACATTCTGTGCCTCGATCACCACGTTGCCCAGACGGGGACCGTTCGGGATGTAGATTTCGAGCTTCTCCTCCTTCTGCTTGGTATCTTCGTTGAGCATCTTGTCGTAGGCCGACAGACGCGCCTTGCTCTTGGCGTGACGGGCCTTGGGGCTCATGCGCACCCACTCCAGCTCGCGCTCGAGGGTCTTGCGGCGCTTGCTCTCCTGTTTCTCCTCCTGCTCCAGCCGTTTGGTCTTCTGTTCCAGCCAGCTTGAGTAGTTGCCCTTCCACGGAATACCCTCGCCGCGGTCGAGCTCGAGGATCCAGCCGGCCACGTTGTCGAGAAAGTAACGGTCGTGGGTGACGGCAATGACCGTACCTTTATATTGCTGCAGGTGCTGTTCGAGCCAGTCGATGCTCTCGGCGTCGAGGTGGTTGGTCGGCTCGTCGAGCAGCAGCACGTCGGGCTGCTGGAGCAGCAGGCGGCACAGGGCCACGCGGCGTCGCTCGCCGCCCGAGAGGTGGGCCACCGACTCGTCGGGGTCGGGACACCGCAGGGCATCCATGGCGCGCTCCAGCACGCTGTCCAGTTCCCAGCCGTTCACATGGTCAATGGCTTCGGTCAGCTCGCCCTGGCGCTCGATGAGCTTGGCCATCTGGTCGTCGTCCATCGGCTCCATGAACTTGGCATTCACCTCTTCGTACTCCTTGAGCAGGGCGACCGTGGCGGCGCAGCCCTCCTGGACGACCTCCTTCACGGTTTTTGCGGGATCCAGTTTGGGCTCCTGCTCGAGGTATCCTACGCTGTAGCCGGGGGCGAAGACCACTTCGCCCTGGTAGTTCTTGTCCAGTCCGGCGATGATCTTCATCAGGGTCGATTTGCCCGATCCGTTCAGACCGATGATACCGATCTTGGCTCCGTAGAAGAAGGAGAGGTATATGTTGTTGAGTACTTTTTTCTGGTTGTTGAACGTCTTGCTGACGCCCTCCATCGAGAAGATGATCTTTTCGTCCGCCATGAGATGTTGTTTGGTTTGCGTTGGTTCGGGCACCCCTGGGGGTGCGGTCTGCAAAGATACTCAAATCGCACCGATTATCCGTATAGTTTCGTCGAATGACCCAATAAAAAGATATGATGCAACTTGTGGTCGGAAAATTAGGTGGCGCCGGAGGGAATCGCTATCTTTGTTCCTGTCGAACTCAAAAAAGAAATGGCTATTATGAAATCGATCAAAGGAACCAAGACCGAGCAGAACCTGCTCAAATCGTTCGCCGGCGAGTCGCAGGCACGTTCTCGTTATACTTTCTTCGCAAGCGTTGCCAAAAAAGAGGGCTTCGAGCAGATCTCCGCTATCTTCATGGAGACCGCCGAGCAGGAGAAGGAGCACGCCAAGAGATTCTTCAAATATCTCGAGGGCGGCATGGTGGAGATCACCTCGTCCTATCCGGCCGGTGAGATCGGCACGACGCTCGAGAACCTGAAGGCTGCCGCTGACGGCGAACTGGAGGAGTGGAGCGAACTTTATCCCGAATTTGCCAAGGTGGCCGAGGAGGAAGGCTTCCCCGCAATCGCCCAGACGTTCCGTGCCGTTGCCAAGGTAGAGGCAGAGCACGAGAACCGCTACCGTCGCCTGCTCAAACGTGTCGAGGAGGGTTCGGTATTCGAGCGAGAGGAGGAGATCGAGTGGCAGTGCCGCAACTGCGGTTACGTGCACAAAGGCAAGAGCGCTCCCGCCGCTTGCCCCGCATGCCAGCACCCGCAGGCCTACTTCGAGGAGAAGAAGAACAACTATTAGGCCGCGCCCATACCGCTGCGTATTCACGGAGGCGATCCACCCTTGCGGGCGGATCGCCTCCTTTTGTCCCCGGGCGGGGCATGCAGGGCGCCGCGCTGTACGCAACGGACCGTTCGGCCGCGTTTTTGGCCGGTCGGAATGACGGGGCTTGCGGTTTTTCACTATCTTTGTGACTGCTAAAAATCTAATGTATGGCTTGCAATATTTCACCTGCCGAGCGTCAGGCGATCATCGCCCTGATCCATCGCGAGATCGTTCCCGCAATCGGCTGTACCGAACCGATGGCCGTCTCGTTGTGCGTGGCTCGTGCCGCAGAAACGCTGGGACGGCGTCCCGAACATATCAATGTGTCGCTGAGCGCGAATATTCTCAAGAACGCCATGGGCGTCGGCATTCCCGGAACGGGTGGCATGATCGGCCTGCCGATCGCCGTTGCGCTGGGTGCGTTGTTCGGCAAGTCGGAGTACGGGCTGGAGGTGTTGCGTGACGTGACGCCGGCCGATGTGGAAGAGGGCCGTCGCTACATGGATTCGGGTGCCCTGCATATCGGTCTGAAACAGGGCCCCTGCGACATTCTCTACATTGAGGTGGAGGCTACGGCCGGCAACGATCGTGCCTTGACGGTCATTGAGGGCAGCCATACGCATTTTACGCGGGTGGAACGCAACGGGGAAGTGTTGCTCGACGCCCATAAGGGGAGTGGAGCCGCCCAGGGTGCCGACGACGTGAAACTGACGCTGAAGAAGGTCTACGAATTTGCCGACACCGCTCCGCTGGAGGAGATCGACTTCATTCTCGAAGCCGCCGAGATGAACAAGAAGGCTGCCGAGAAGTCGTTTACCGGCCCCTACGGTCACTCGCTGGGCCGCCTGCTGCGCAAGGATGAGGAGCGTCGCATTTTCGGCAACGGCATTCTGTCCGAGATCCTTTCCTACACGTCGGGTGCCTGCGATGCCCGCATGAGCGGTGCCATGATTCCTGTGATGAGCAACTCGGGCAGCGGCAACCAGGGCGTATCGGCCACGCTGCCGGTTTGGGTCTATGCCGAGGAGACGCACGCTTCGCGCGAGCAGATGATCCGTGCCCTGATGTTGAGCGGCCTGACGGTAATCTATATCAAGCAGAGCCTCGGCCGTCTGTCGGCCCTGTGCGGTTGCGTGGTGGCATCGACCGGATCGAGCTGCGGCATCACCTATCTGATGGGCGGCAAATATACCGAGGTCTCCTATGCCGTGAAGAACATGGTGGCCAACCTGGCCGGTATGTTGTGTGACGGTGCTAAACCGAGCTGCGCGCTGAAGGTGGCTACGAGTACCTCGACGGCCGTGATGTCGGCCATGCTGGCCATGGAACACCAGTGCGTGACGGCCAACGAGGGTATTGTGGATGACGACGTGGATCAGTCGATCCTCAATCTGACCCGCATCGGCCGCGAGGGTATGCAGCAGACCGACAAGCTGATCCTCGAGATTATGACGACCAAGAAACATTAGTCCTTCGGGGACTTTCCCATACGGTTGAGCGGATGCGATCGTTTCGCATCCGCTCATTTTGTTATCGGCCGCCGGATTGAAGGGGGTGTTCGTGCAACGGTAGCACATGCGACTTCGGTCAAGGCCAGCGAGTCCATCATCTATGGCGATCTGGTCGGGGACGCTTTGGCTGGCTGGTGCGGCAGGCCGCGATCCGGTCCGCGTGGTGTTCGGGCAGGAGAGAAAGGATGGCCCATTTCCAGTTGTTTTCACCCGACCCAATGAGATCAGCCCGATCCAGCCCGATCCAGCCCGATCCAGCCCGATCCGACCCGATCCGATCCAACCCGATCCGATCCAACCCGATCCGACCCGATCCGATCCAACCCGATCCGACCCGATCCAACCTAACCTAACCTAACCTATGCCAGTTTAGTTGGACTGACGGTTCCGGCTGCTCCGCAAATGGTCAGGCGTACTGCCGCGGCATAGACTCCGTACGGTTGCGGCGCGTGGCGTGAAGAGAAGATGGCATGCGAAGGTGGACGGGGAACATGGGCCAGGACATTCCCGTGTCGATACAACGCAAACAGGCCCGGTGGAAAAGGTTGACTTTCCACCGGGCCTGTTGTGGTCCGGTTGTCCGAAGAGAACTTTCGGGGGCGTCTCAGAGGACGCTATTTGGTGGCCATCGGGCTGCCGGGCAGGTACTTGCACTTGCCCGACCATCTCTCTACGGTCAGTCGCAGGATGGCGGTGCGATGGAAGGAGCCCTGGGCGTATTTCATGCCGGTCTCCTGAAATTGCGGGGCATATTTGCCGATGATGAGCGACAGCGCATGCATACGCTCTTCGTCGTCGGTGACCCGCTCCAGATGTCCCGACAGCAGAATGCTTTCGTATTCCGTTGTAAAGCGTTCCGGACAGGGGGCGGTGCGTCCGACGACACAGAACGTTACCTGCGGGTTGCGCTCCAGACGGCGCAGTTTCTCACCCTCCGGCGCGCAGTGAAAATAGCAGACCCCCTCCCGATAGACATAATTGACCGGGATGCCATAGCCGCCCGTCGTGTCTCCCAGAGCGAGAAAACCGTATTCGCCGTGCTCCAGGATTTCGCGGGCACGGGCTTCGGCCAGCAGACGGTCCTGTCTGCGGACCTGCGAGTTGTCGTATTGCATGGTTGAAGTGGTTTGTGGAGTGAAATGAAATAGCTAGAGGAACTCTCCGGTCTTGTGGACTGTGTCGAGCCAGGTCATGCGGCACGCAATCCGGATCGGATGCAGTTGTATTCCGGGTGTGAAGACTCGCGTCCCGGGTGACGTTAGGTGCGCAGGAACAGGTGGCCGGAGGAGGTATCGTTATCGGCAGGTTGCTCCGATGACAGAATAACAAACAGGCACATACGTAAAGTATGTGCCTGTTGTCCGTGTTGAAGAATCGGAAGGGGATTAGCGAACCTCCTTGATGATCTCCATGCCGATGCGGATGGCTTCCTCGTTCATGGGGAGCGATTTCCATGCGCGCTCGGGGAGCGATTTCTTCAGACCCTTGTAAACGTTCTCCAGCGTTACGATCGGGCGAACCTTCAGGTAACCGCCGAGGATCAGCGTGTTGAAGATACGGGAGTTACCACGTTTTGCAGCCTCTTCGGTAGCATCGATCGTGTAGATCTTGATGTCGGTACGCTGCGGGTGACGGGTAATACCGTTCGTATCGTAGATCAGTACGCCGCCCGGTTTCACCTGGCTCTCGAACTTGTCCATACTCTGCTGGTTCAGAATGATGGCCGTATCGAACGCGTGAAGGGTAGGCGAGCTGATGCGTTTGTCGCTGATGATTACCGTTACGTTGGCCGTACCGCCACGCATCTCGGGACCATAGGACGGCAGCCACGAAACCTCGTAGTCCTGCATCACACCCGAATAGGCCAGAATCTTACCGGTGGAGAGGACGCCCTGTCCGCCGAATCCTGCTATAATCAACTCTTCTTTCATTGTTCTTCTGCGAATTTTGTGAATTAACCTTTGATGTCGCCGAGCGGATAGAACGGGATACAGTTCTCTTCCATCCATTTGTTAGCGGCAACCGGGGACATCTTCCAACCGCTGTTGCAGGTTGCTACGATCTCAACGAACGAGAGACCTTTGCCTTCCATGGAGTTCTGGAAAGCCTTCTTGATAGCGTTTTTGGCTTTGCGAACATTGGCAGGTGTGTGTACCGACTGGCGGGTTACATAGCATACGCCGGGCAGCGGAGCGATCATATCGGCGATCTTGTAGGGGAAGCCGTTGAGCTTCGGATCACGACCGTAAGGAGTCGTAGCCGTCTTCATGCCGATCAGGGTCGTCGGGGCCATCTGACCGCCGGTCATACCGTAGATCGCGTTGTTGATAAAGATAACGGCGATATTCTCACCACGGTTGCAGGCGTGGATCGTCTCGGCCGTACCGATGGCGGCAAGGTCACCGTCACCCTGGTAGGTGAAGACCATCTTGTCGGGGTTGGTACGTTTGATACCCGTTGCAACGGCGCAGGCACGACCGTGAGCGGCCTGCGACCAGTCGATGTGCAGGTAGTTGTATGCGAATACCGAGCAACCTACCGGCGATACGCCGATCGTTTTATCCTGAATGCCGAGTTCCTCGATTACTTCTGCTACGAGATTGTGTACCGTACCGTGGCTACATCCCGGGCAGTAGTGCATTACCTTATCCGTGAGGATAGGGGATTTGCGGAATGCAAGGTTTTCTTCCTTGATTTGTACTTCGAATTCAGCCATATCTTTATTTCCTGTTGATTATTTTCGTTAACAATGCCTGATAAACTTCGTCCGGCGAGAATACGGCACCACCGCTGCGGCCGAAGTGCTCTACCGGAGCCAGTCCGTTAACAGCCAGACGAACGTCTTCTACCATCTGACCGTGGTTCAACTCGGCGGAGAGGAAACCTTTCACACCGCGTTCTGCCAGTTCGTGGAGAACTTTGGTCGGGAACGGATAGAGCGTTACGGGACGGATAAGGCCGACTTTATGACCCTCGGCACGGGCCATCTCAACCGTCATCGAGCAGATACGCGATGCGGAACCGAATGCAACGATGATGTAATCGGCATCCTCGGTCATGTACTCCTCGTAACGAACCTCGTTCTCGCGGATACGGGCGTATTTCTCGATCAGTTTCTGGTTGAAGCGCTCTTGAGCGTACGGATCCAGTTCGAGCGACGTGATGATGTGCTCGGGTCTGTCAGCCGTTTTGCCGGTCAGGGCCCAGTCTTTCTCGGCAGCGAGGATTTCGGCCTCGGTTCTGCGGGGACGCTGGTCGGCGAGAACGACCTTCTCCATCATCTGGCCGATCACACCGTCGGAGAGAATCATGACAGGGTTGCGATACTTGAAGGCCAGGTCGAATGCGTCGAATACGAAGTCGTGCATGTCCTGTACCGAAGCCGGAGCCAGTACGATGAAGTGGAAGTCACCGTGTGCACCGCCTTTGGTAGCCTGGAAGTAGTCGCTCTGCGACGGCTGGATCGTACCCAGACCGGGGCCGCCACGGGTAACGTTTACAACGACGCAGGGCAGTTCGGCGCCGGCCATGTAGCTGAAGCACTCGCTCATGAGGCTGACACCCGGGCTCGACGACGAAGTCATGACACGTTTACCTGTTCCGGCTGCGCCGTACACCATGTTGATGGCAGCAATTTCGCTTTCTGCCTGAAGAACGACCATTCCGGTAGTTTCCCACGGTTTGAGTTCCATGAGAGTTTCCATTACCTCCGACTGGGGGGTGATAGGATAGCCGAAATAACCGTCGGCACCGCAACGGATGGCCGCCTCAGCGAGCACCTCGTTGCCTTTCATCAATCTTACCTCTTTCTTCATAGCTTACTCGAATTTTTGCTTGTAAACTGTTATGGCGCTGTCGGGACACATGATCGCACAGCTTGCGCAACCGATGCAGGCGTCGGGGTTAGCCATATAGGAGTAATTGTAACCTTTGCCGTTTACATGGGGCGAGAGGGCCAGCACGTTGCACGGGCATGAAGGCACGCAAACGCCGCAACCCTTGCAACGTTCGATGTCTACAATGATAGTTCCTTTGATTTTAGCCATAATAGATTATGATTTATCAAGCCTTCGGCTCTTTATGTTTACAAAAGTAAGCGTTTTTTTCGTAACTAAAAACAGGTAGCCGGTTTTTTTAGCGTTTCCCGCCGGGGAAAATATCCGGGGCTTGCAGGGGCTTCATGTGGCGGGTTTCGGACCTTCCGGACGGGTTAGCGGCGCGCGGGGACCGGCAACGAATCCGCTGCGGGCAGCGAATCGGGAGCAGGCCCGGTGGCCTGGCGCAGGGAATCGGCGCGCTGTTCCATGATGTCGTCGTAGCGGAACCAAATGCCAGCCTTCTGACGGATGTTGTCCCAGCGCAGGATGACGCCGATGAGCAGCAGGACGATGAGCAGCAACATCATTTTGCCCTGTCGGGTGAGGGAGTGGAACCATTTTTTCATAGCGGAGTCGGTGTTAGGCAAGCAGAATGAGACTGAAGGCCATGATGGCCATGCCGGCGATCAGTCCGTAAATACCTAGGTGGTTGTGGCCGTACTGATGGGCGACCGGAAGCAGTTCGTCGAGCGAGATGTAGATCATGATACCGGCCACGACAGCGAAGGTGCATTCCATTAGCATGGGCGTCAGGAACGGGGTCAGCAGCAGGTAGGCGAGCAGGGCGCCCAGCGGTTCGGCCAGACCGGAGGCAAACGAGTACCAGAAGGCCTTTTTGTGACTGCCGGTAGAGAAGTAGATGGGGACCGAAACGGCCACGCCTTCGGGAATGTTGTGGATAGCTACGGCCAGGGCTACGGCAATACCGATTTGTGGGGATTCCAGGGCCGAGATGAAGGTGGCAATGCCTTCCGGGAAGTTGTGTATCGCAATGGCCAGAGCCGTGACGATGCCCATGCGCTTCAGACTGTGGATATGTGCGGTGGTGTGTGCTCCCCCCATCTCTTCGATGCTGTGGAGCTCATGCGGGTTTTCGGCATCGGGGACGAATTTGTCGATGATGCCGGCCAGCAACATGCCGCCAAAGAAAGCCGCAGCGGCAAGGATATGCCCCTTGGTCGGACTGCCGGCCAGTTCGCCCAGCGAGAGACGGGCTTCGTAGAGCAGTTCCATGAAAGAGACATAGATCATTACACCGGCGGAGAGGCCAAGAGCAAAGGAGAGGAAGCGCGTATTGGTCTTGCGGGCGAAGAAGGCGATTGCACTGCCGATGCCGGTGGCGCATCCGGCGAACAGGCTGAGTAATAAGGCGTATAGAACAGGCGACATGGTTGTGCGTGTATTATATCTAGGTGTGGAACCGATCCCGGATTAAGTCGGGTGATGAACCAAACCCATTACAAGCAAAGATAATGAAAAAGGAGTGTCGGCGCGGTTGCTCCTGCAGAAAATCGCCTTGGTAATTGCGTGGTGCATGGAGGCGGCGGGGCGTGAGGGGGCGATGGCAACTTTTGGTTACGAGCGATGCCTTGAATGGGGTTATTGGTGGGTTTGTGGAAATATGCAGGTAGCGTGATCTTAGGAATCCACAGAGTGATGGTAACAGCATTTGGTGTCGAGACAGCTCATCAAATTATGAGCAAGCAATCACGAAAGGATTTTCTCAGCAATAGTTAACGGCATCACCGATATGAAAATGGTTGAGCAATTAGGAGAGGGATAAAAACAAGTAGCAAGACAAGCTTGCTACTTTGTGTTAAGTAATCTTCCAATCGGTTACCATTTCCGGCAAGTCGGCCACCAGCGGCACGGCCATCTCCGGCGACCCGGGCGGCAGCGCCGAGT
>DHCMC07803__coassemble_704_pt1 | contig 34785 bp, 30 predicted proteins | sample DHCMC07803__metabat2_low_PE_023 | metagenome-assembled genome bin DHCMC07803
GGACACAAGGATTTTCAGTCCTTTGCTCTACCATCTGAGCTATGGCACCATCGGTTGTGGTTGCTAATCTTGTTTCGGTTAGCGGATGCAAAGATAGGGACAATTTCTTTTTCTCCAAACAAAATGGCAGGAAAATGACGAATTTTTTGGGGCCTCCATCGGGCGGATCACGGGCCGGACTAACTACGTGGCTGGCATCCAGCGGATTGTCTGTACTGCCGGTCCGGGATGTTCGGCAGTCGGAACTGTCTGTGTCGGTCGGGCGTCGGGCCTCGGTGTTTGTCCCATGGAGCGGATGATAGTAAAGTACTGACAAAGAGTATGAATCGGAGTCGGAAAAAGTGCGGCACGGGGATGGGGTCAGCCGAAGAAATTGCGAAAAGCCGGTGTCCGGTCTGTTAAAATAACTATATTTGTAGCAGTTTTTCATTAAGTTACCGGGCGATGAAAGTAGCGATAGCACAGCTGAACTATACGATCGGAGATTTTGAAACCAACAAGCTGAAGATCATCGAGGCCATCGAGCGGAGCAAGTCGCAGGGAGTCGATTTGGTGGTGTTCGCCGAGGAGGCCATCAGCGGAGCACCCGCCTACGACCTGCTGAACAAGGTCAATTTTCTGGAGCTTTGCGAGGAGACGCTGGTGGAGATCGCCGCCTGCTGCGACAACATCGCCGTGCTGGTGGGACTGCCCGTTCAGAACGGAGCCAGCAAGACGGTCAGCGCGGCCGCTTTCATCAAGAACCGGAAAATCATCGGATACATTACCCGAAAATATGTGGTGCAGCGCGACGACGCCACCTATCTGTGGGGCGGCGAAGGCAGCGCCATGGTCGAGGTGAACGGACGTCGCGTGGCCGTGGTGGTCGGCGAGGATGTCATGCATCCGGCCGAGTTCACCGGCCGCGATGCGGACGTCGTGGTCAATCTCGGCTCCACCAAATATGCCCGTCAGCGCATCGAGAAGCGGTATGACTATTTCAGCGGACTGGCTTTCCGGCTGGGGGTTCACTTCATCATGGTCAATCAGATTGGCGGCAACACGGATGTGATCTACGACGGTTCGTCGGCGGCTTTCGACCGCAAGGGGCGGCCGATCGCGCTGCTGGCCTCTTTCGACGAGGATTACCGCATCATCGATCTGGACCGCGAGAATGCGCCCGTTGAGGTGCCCTATCAGGACAAGACGCGCAACGTGTACAAGGCGCTGCGGCTGGGCCTGCGCGACTTCCTGCGCAAGAACGGCTACTCGAAGGTCTGCCTGGGACTGTCGGGCGGCATCGATTCGGCCGTAGTGGCGGCGCTGGCCGTCGAAGCGATCGGCGCCGAGAATGTCCGGGTGCTGCTGATGCCTTCGGAGTTCTCCAGCGACCACTCCGTGGAGGACGCCATGCAGATGGTGCGTTCGCTGGGCATGCAGTACGACACGGTCTCCATTACGGACATGTACCGGGTCGTTCTCAAGGACCTGGCGCCCGTATTCGGCGCCCGTACCGAATTCGGCGTGACCGAGGAGAATATCCAGGCGCGCATCCGGGGCATGTTGCTGATGGCCCTCTCCAACAAGTTCGGCCATCTGTTGCTCAACACCTCCAACAAGAGCGAACTGGCGCTGGGATGGTGTACGCTCTACGGCGACAGCACCGGTATGTTGAGTGTGCTGGGTGATGTCTACAAGAGCGAGGTGTTCGACCTGGCGCGCCACATCAACCGCCACGGGCCGATCATTCCCGAGAATATTCTGCTCAAGGAGCCGTCGGCCGAGCTCTGTCCCGAACAGAAGGATACGGACTACCTGCCGCCCTATGACGAGACCGACTCGATCATCTACCGCATGATCGAGGAGGGGCAGTCGCGCGAGGAGATTGTCAATGCCGGCTTCAATGTCGAGCTGGTGCGGAAAATCTACGGCATGATCCTGCGCAACGAGCAGAAGCGTTACCAGCTTTGTCCCGTGCTGCGGGTTTCGACCTGCCCGTTCGGAGCGCTGCGGGTGATGCCGATTACCAGCAAATACGGATTCTGATACGAAAGGCAACGGAGCGATGGAGCAGCCGATCGAACATAAAGGCAAAGTGGTTTTTGTCGAAGGCGACCGCATCGACGTGACCATGACCGTCGAGGGAGCATGTGCCACCTGCCGGGCCGCCAAGGCCTGCGGCATGGGGGAGAGCAGGGACAAGACCGTGTCGCTGCTGACCGCGTCGGCCCGTCTGTACGAGGTGGGCGACGAGGTGATGGTCTCCATCGAGAAACGCATGGGCATCAAGGCGGCGACCTATGCCTACATTATTCCCTTCTTCATCATGGTGGCGGTACTGTTCGTGCTCTTTGGTGCGGGCTTTTCCGAGACGGTGTCCGGTCTGTCGGCGCTGGGTGCGATTGCCGTCTATTACGTGGTGCTCTACTTTTTCCGTCACCGGATCGAGAAGGAGATCGTCTTCAAACTGAGAAAGATTTAAACGATGGAAGGGCTGATTTATACGGTGCTGGCGTTGAGTGTGCTGGGCGTCGTGTGTGCGCTGATCCTGTATCTCGTCGCGCAGAAGTTCCGCGTGGTGGAGGATCCGCGCATCGATGAGGTGGAAAAGATGTTGCCCGGCGCCAATTGCGGCGGTTGCGGCTATGCCGGCTGCCGCCAGTTTGCGGCCAAGGCCGTTGAGGCGGACGACCTTTCCGCCCAGTTCTGCCCGGTGGGCGGCGCCGAGACGATGAAGCGGATCGGCGATTTTCTGGGCAAGTCGGCTCCCGAGCGGGAACCGATGGTGGCCGTGCTACGCTGCAACGGATCCTGTGCCCACCGTCCCGCCATCACCCGGTATGACGGAGCGCCGTCGTGTGCGGTCGAGTCGGCCACCTATGCCGGCGAAACGGGTTGTCCGTTCGGCTGTCTGGGGCAGGGCGACTGCGTGGCCGTGTGCAATTTCGGTGCGCTGAGCATGGATCCCGAAACGGGACTGCCCGTCGTCGATCAGGCGAAATGTACCGGTTGCGGCGCCTGCGTGCGGCAATGTCCCAAGCAGTTGTTCGAACTGCGCCGCAAGGGACTGAAGGATCGCCGGGTCTATGTGGCCTGCCGGAACCGGGACAAGGGGGCCGTGGCCCGCAAGGCGTGCGAAGTGGCCTGCATCGGCTGTGGCAAATGTGTCCGGGCGTGCCCCTTCGAAGCCATTACGCTGGGCGACAACCTGGCCTATATCGATTACAATAAGTGCCGCCTGTGCCGCAAGTGCGTGGACGAGTGCCCGACGGGAGCGATCCGGGCGGTGAATTTCCCGGCTCCGGCTGTCCGGCCGTCCGGCGAACAGGGCGACGCGCAGCCGGCCCCGGCCGCGACGCAGGAAGCATAACAAACGCATAACGACCATGTTGAAGACTTTCCCGATAGGCGGTATCCATCCGCAGGAGAACAAGATCAGTCGGGCGTGCCGGATCGAGACCATGCCGCTGCCGGAGGTGGTGACCATCCCGCTCTCGCAGCATATCGGTTCGCCGGCCGAGGCGGTGGTGAGCAAGGGCATGCGCGTGCTCACCGGCCAGCTGATCGGGCGCAGCACGGGCTTCGTGTCGGCCAATGTCCACGCTTCGGTCACCGGTACGGTGACGGCCGTGGATACGTTTCTGGATGCCTCGGGCGTGCGGCGTACCGGTGTGACGATCCGCACCGAACCCGACGAGTGGGCCGAGGGCATCGTGACCGACGGCCGCATCGAGCGGGAGTGCAGCCTGGAGCCTGCGGAGATCATTGCCCGCATTGCCGCGGCCGGCATTGTCGGCATGGGCGGTGCGACGTTCCCGACCCATGTGAAGCTCTCCATTCCGGCCGGAAAGAAGGCCGAGGTGTTGATTATCAACGGTGTGGAGTGTGAGCCTTACCTGACCGACGACTACCGGATCATGATGGAGCGCGGCGAGGAGGTGCTGATCGGTGCCCGCATTCTGGCCCGGGCCCTCGGGGTGTCGCGCATATTGGTCGGCATTGAGAACAACAAGCCCGATGCGGTGGAGGCGCTGAGCCGTCTGGCCGGTGTCGTGGCGCCCGAGGCGGAAGTGGTTCCGCTGCGCGTCCGCTATCCGCAGGGCAGTGAGAAACATCTGATTGCCGCCCTGACGGGCCGACAGGTGCCGAGCGGCGGACTGCCGGTTGACGTGGGAGCCGTCGTGCAGAATGTGGGCACGGCGCTGGCTGTCTACGAGGCGGTGCAGAAACACCGGCCGCTCATCGAACGGGTAGTGACGGTGACGGGACCTTCCCTGTCACGGCAGGCCAACCTGCGGGTGCGGATCGGTACACCGATGGCGCGCTTGATCGACTATTGCGGCGGACTGCCGGCCGATACTGGCAAGGTGATTGCCGGCGGCCCGATGATGGGACGTGCGGTGGCCAATCTGGAGGCGCCGATCGTGAAGGGCACTTCGGCCCTGCTGATCCTGCCCGAGGAGCAGTCGTTGCGGACGTCGCCCCAGACCTGTATCCGGTGCGGCAAGTGCGTGAGCGTCTGCCCGATGGGATTGGAACCCTACCTGCTGAGCCGTCTGGCCGAGAAGTCCGTGTGGGATGAGGCCGAGGCGCACCACGTAACCGACTGCATCGAGTGCGGTTCGTGCTCGTGGCGCTGTCCGTCGGCCCTGCCGCTGCTGGACCGGATCCGGGTGGGCAAGGCGGAGGTGCTGCGCATCATCCGTTCGCGCAAGGCGTAACCCGCGCAGCGGCTGCAAGGATCCGGCCGTGCAACCGGCCCATGAAAAACCCGACTACTGAACAACTATGGATAAGAAATTGATCGTTTCGCCCTCGCCCCACGTGCACGGGGAGCAGACCACCTCGCGGCTGATGCTCGACGTGGTGATTGCGCTGCTGCCTGCGCTGATTGTCTCGACGTGGGTGTTCGGCGGCCGCGTACTGGCGGTGACCGCCGTTTCGGTACTCGCCTGCGTGGTGTTTGAATACCTGATCCAGTGTTTCCTGTTACGGGGACCGCTGACGATCACCAACTGGTCGGCGGTCGTGACCGGCCTGCTGCTGGCCTTCAACCTGCCGGCTACCACGCCGCTGTGGATGGTGGCCGTCGGCGCGGCCGTGGCCATCGGCGTCGGCAAGATGACCTTCGGCGGATTGGGCAAGAACCCCTTCAACCCTGCCCTGGTCGGCCGCGTCTTCATGTTGCTCTCCTTCCCGGTGGCCATGACGACCTTCCCGGCCATCGATGCGGCGACGGGAGCAACCCCCCTGTCGGCCGTCAAGGGCATGCTGGCCAGCGGCATGTCCGTGCCGGAGGTGATGCGGATGATCGACTGGAGCGACCTGTGGTTCGGCTTCCGGAGCGGCTCCTTCGGCGAGGTTTCCTCGCTGGCCCTGCTGCTCGGCGGTGCCTGGCTGCTCTACCGGCGGGTCATCACGTGGCACATTCCCGTGGCGGTGCTGGGATCGATGGCGCTTTTCACGGGCGTGCTGTGGCTCTGCAATCCCGATCAGTTCATGAGTCCGCTCTTCCATCTGCTCACGGGCGGAGCCCTGCTGGGCGCCATTTTCATGGCCACCGACTATGTCACCTCGCCCATGACTCCGCGCGGCATGGTGATCTATGGCGTCGGCATCGGCGTGATTACGGTGCTGATCCGTCTGTGGGGCCAGTATCCGGAGGGCATGTCGTTTGCCATCCTGATCATGAACGCCTTTGTGCCGTTGATCGACAAGTATGTACGTCCCCGCCGTTTCGGCGTACCCTCAAAAGCGTAAGGCTATGAAAAGTTCGTTGTTCAACATGGTGACGGTGCTGCTGTGCATCACGGCGGTGACGTCTGCGGCGGTCGGGGTGGTCTATCGCGTGACGGAAGGCCCCATTGCGATCGCCAAGGGAGAGAAAAAGGCGGCTGCGCTGGCCCGGGTGCTGCCCCCGTTCGACAACGCGCCGGCCAGCTCGGCCGACACGGTGGCGGTCGATGGCGGCCAGGTGACGGTCTATACGGCCACGATGGCGGGCGAACCGGTCGGCTATGCCGTGGAGAGCGCGGCCTCGGGCTTTGCGGGGGACATCCGGCTGATGGTCGGTTTCGATACGCAGGGCGCCATCCGCAATATTCAGGTGCTGGAGCAGGGCGAGACGCCCGGTCTCGGTGCCAAGATCGCCGAAGAGAACAACCCCGTGGTGGTGAGCTTCGTGGGCAAGTCGCCGGCCGATCTGAAGATGGCGGTGCGCAAGGATGGCGGCGACATCGACGCCATTACGGCCTCGACGATCTCTTCGCGGGCCTACGTACAGGCCGTCAGCCGCGCCTATGCAGGCTATCTGCAGGTCAGCGGCGGTGATGCGGCGCAGTGGGACACCTCGTCCGGTGCGACCTCCCATGCGGCGGAATCGGACGAAGCAAACGGTAACGGAGGCAGCTTATGAAAAAGTGGGACATATTACTGAAAGGAATTGTTCGGGAGAACCCGACCTTCGTGCTGGTGCTGGGCATGTGCCCGACGCTCGGTACGACCACCTCGGCCATCAACGGTGCGGGTATGGGAATCGCCACGATGTTCGTGCTGATTCTCTCCAACATCGTCATCTCGCTGGTCAAGAACCTGATTCCAGACAAGGTGCGCATTCCGGCCTTCATCGTTATCATCGCCTCGTTCGTGACGATCATTCAGCTCCTCATGCAGGCCTACGTGCCCTCGCTCTATGAGACGCTGGGTGTCTTCATTCCGCTGATCGTGGTCAACTGCATCATTCTGGGACGGGCCGAGGCCTTCGCTTCGAAGCACAATGCCTTCGATTCCGCGCTCGACGGTCTGGGCATCGGCCTGGGCTTCACCCTGTCGCTGACGCTGATCGGTGCGGTGCGCGAGATGCTGGGCAGCGGTTCCGTCTTCGGCTACAAGTTCATCTCGGGCGACGGCATGATCGCCTTCGTGCTGGCTCCCGGCGCTTTCCTCGTGCTGGGCTATCTGATGGCATTGTTCAACAAACTCAAAACGCGCATGCGGTAGCGAGCCCCAAACAGAGATACGACCATGGAGTATTTTGCAATCATCATCGGAGCGATCTTCGTCAACAACGTAGTCCTCTCGCAGTTTCTCGGCATCTGTCCGTTCCTCGGCGTCTCCAACAAGGTGAACACGTCGCTGGGCATGGGCGCGGCGGTGGTATTCGTCATGGGCATCAGTTCCATCGTTGTCTACCTGTTGCAATATTACGTGCTGGTGCCGCTTGGCATCGGATACATGCAGACGATTGCCTTCATCCTGGTGATCGCGGCGCTGGTCCAGATGGTGGAGATCATCCTCAAAAAAATCAGCCCCGCCCTCTATCAGGCACTCGGCATTTTCCTGCCCCTCATTACGACCAACTGCGCCGTGCTGGGCGTGGCGATTCTGCTGGTGCAGAAAGAGTACAACCTACTCGAATCCTTCACCTATGCCGTCTCGACCGCCTTGGGCTTTGCACTGGCGCTGACCGTCTTTGCGGGTATCCGTGAACGGCTCGAACTGAACGACGTGCCGCAGGCCATGCGGGGTGTGCCGGTGGCACTCGTGACGGCCGGCATTCTGGCCATGGCCTTCATGGGTTTTGCCGGATTGGTGTAGCGCACGGGCAGGCATCCCGGCCAGGGTCGGAAAATAACGCGAGGCGGCAGGATCGGAATCCTGCCGCCTCGCTGGTTTTCAGACGACTGGTGCGCGGTGGTTTTTGAGCTTTCCGCCGGTTCGTGGAAGATGCCCGGTTGAGAAGAGAAGACAGGACAGTGGGGAGCGCGGATGTGGAATGTGGAAACGGTGTTCAGCTGGCCGGGGAAGACAATATAAAAAGAGGGTGCGGAAGCCATGCTTCCGCACCCTCTTTTCTTTGGTCAGGAGGTGTGCTTAGCAGCAGCACGAACCGCTGCCGCAGCTGCCACCGCTGCAGTCGTCGTCGCACTCGCCGCCGCATCCGCAGCTGCAACCGCCGTGTGCGTGGGGATAGTCAGCCTCGGTAGCCTCGCGGATACCTTCGATTTTGCCCTCGAAGTTGAGGGTTTTGCCGGCCATCGGGTGGTTGAAGTCCATCTTCACCTTGTCGCCGTCCACCTCTACAACGCGACCCAGCAGCTGCATGCCGTCGTTGGTCATCATCGGGATCTGATTGCCGATCGTCAGCAGACCCTCCTCGACTTCGCCGTTGATGGCGAAGGTCTCGCGGGGCAGTACGACGATCATATCGGGATTGGACTCGCCGTAACCGATCTCGGGGGTGAGCGTGAAGGCGAACGTGTCACCTACGCCGAGGCCTGCGATGTTCTTTTCGAACTCGGGCAGCAGGTAACCTGCTCCGAAAACGAATCCGAGGGGATGTTCGGCCGTAGCGGCGTCGGCAACCTGGCCTTCAACGGTCAGCGTATAGCTCAGCGTTACGAATTTTTTGTCTTCTACTTTCATGTCAATTTACTGGTTTGGCGGGAACCGTCATCGGACGGCTCTCCGTGTTAAGACTGTTTCGATGGGGAGCGGAGCTCCCCGGTATGGAAAAGGACGGAGGGAACCGACCGGGTCGATTCCCTCCGTGGGATTAGAATTCGCAGTCGCAGCAGGTGCAGACGAGGTTGCGGTCGCCGTAGCCGTTGTCGATCTTCGACACGTACGGGAAGAACTTCGCGCGCGATACCCACTCCAGCGGGTAGGCGGCCTGCATGCGCGAGTAGGGGTGGTTCCACTCGCCGGCAATCTCGAGGGCGGTGTGGGGGGCATTGACCACCACATTGTCCGCAGCGTCGGTAATGGCGGCGCACTCGCGTTTGATGCTGACGAGCGCCTCGATGAAGCGGTCCATCTCCTCTTTCGACTCGCTCTCGGTCGGCTCGACCATCAGCGTGTCGTGTACCGGGAAGGAGAGGGTGGGGGCGTGGAAGCCGTAGTCCATCAGACGGCGGGCGATGTCGGCCACCTCGACACCGTAGTCCTTGCGGAAATTCTGCAGGTCGAGGATCATCTCGTGGCCCACGCGGCCGTTCTCGCCGGTGTAGTAGGTGCGGAATTCGCTCTCCAGCGCCTTGGCCATGTAGTTGGCGTTCACGATGGCCATCTCGGTGACGCGGCGCAGACCGTCGGCACCCAGCATCTTGATGTAGCCGTAGGTGATCGGCAGCAGCAGCGCGTTGCCGTAGGGAGCGGCAGCAACGGCCGTGATACCCTTGTCACCGCCGGTAGCCACTACCGAGTGGGAGGGCAGGAAGGGTACCAGGTGTTCGGCCACGCAGATCGGGCCAACGCCGGGACCGCCGCCTCCGTGAGGCATGGCGAAGGTCTTGTGGAGGTTGAGGTGGCATACGTCCGCACCGATGTAGCCCGGATTTGTCAGGCCCACCTGGGCGTTCATGTTGGCACCGTCCATGAAGACCAGACCGCCCGCTTCGTGAACGGCGTCGACCAGTTCGCGGATCTTGCTCTCGAAGACGCCGTGCGTGGAGGGATAGGTAATCATGGCACCGCACAGTTCGGCAGCGTGCTCGGCGGCTTTGGCCTTGAAGTCCTCGACGTCGATGTTGCCGTGTTCGTCGGTTTTGACCGTCACGATCTTCATGCCGGCCATGGCAGCCGATGCGGGGTTGGTACCGTGAGCCGATGCGGGGATCAGCATGGTGGTGCGGTAGCCCTGGCCGCGATCCTGGTGGTAGGCGCGGATCACCATCAGACCCGTGTATTCGCCCGTGGCACCCGATTCGGGCTGGAGCGATACGCCGGCAAAACCGGTGATGGCTGCCAGGTCATGCTCCAGTTCGCGGATCATCTCCAGGTAGCCCTCGACCTGCGATGCGGGAGCGTAGGGGTGGATGTTGGTGAACTCGGCCAGCGACAGCGGCATCATCTCGACGGCAGCGTTCAGCTTCATCGTGCACGATCCGAGCGGAATCATGCTGTCGGCCAGCGAAATGTCGCGGCGCTCGAGACGTTTGATGTAACGCATCATCTCCGTCTCGCTGTGGTATTTGTCGAATACGGGGGCCGTCAGGATCTCGTCCTTGCGCAGGAGTTTCTCCTCGATGGCGCACTTCGTCTCGTCAATCTTGATCGTCTTGGGGACCTTCTTGCCGGCGGCCTCGGCGAAGATGGCAACTACGGCTGCCACTTCATCGGCGGTGGTCACCTCGTCGAAGCTCATGCGGACGGTGCTCTCGTCCGGGTAGAAGAAGTTGATGCCGCGGGCCAGTGCCGAATCCTGTACGACGGCGGCCTCGGCCTTCACTTCGAGCGTATCGAAATAGTTCGATGCGGCGGGCTGGTAGCCCAGTTCGCGCAGCGCCTCGGCTACGGCTACGGTGTGCGAGTGGATGTGGCGGGCGATGCGGCGCAGACCCTCGGCACCGTGGTATACGGCATAGAAGCCCGACATGGAGGCCATCAGCGCCGAAGCGGTGCAGATGTTCGAGGTGGCCTTCTCGCGTTTGATGTGCTGCTCGCGGGTCTGGAGGGCCATGCGGAGGGCCTTGTTGCCCATACGGTCAACCGATACGCCGATGATACGGCCCGGCATGTTGCGCTTGAAGGCCTCCTTGGTGGTCATGAAGCCGGCCGTCGGACCGCCGAATCCCATCGGCAGACCGAAACGCTGGGCGGAACCCACGGCGATGTCGGCACCCCATTCGCCCGGCGACTGGAGCAGGACGAGGCTCATCAGGTCGCACACGGCGGTTACCTTGGCGCCTGCGGCATGGGCGGCTGCGGCAAATGCGGCATAGTCGCGCACGGCACCGTCAGCGGACGGGTATTGTACGATGGTGCCGAACTCCTTGCCGGTGAAGGTGTAGGCGGCGTAGTTGTCGCGGATGATCTCGATGCCGAACGGCTCGCTGCGCGTCATGAGCAGATCGAGCACCTGCGGGTAGATGTCTTCATCGACGAAGAGCTGGTTGCAGCCGTTCTTCACCTGCTCGCGCGAGCGGAGGGCGAACATCATCAGCATCGCTTCGGCGGCGGCGGTTGCGTCGTCCAGCAACGAGCAGTTGCCGATCTCCATGCCGGTGAGCGAAATGGTCATCGTCTGGAAGTTCAGCAGCGCCTCCAGACGGCCCTGCGAGATCTCGGCCTGGTAGGGGGTGTAGGAGGTGTACCATGCGGCATTTTCGAATACGTTGCGCGTGATGACGGCGGGCGTTGCGGTCGGGTACCAGCCCATGCCGATGAACGAACGCATCGGGTGGTTCTTGGCGGCCAGCTCGCGGACGTGGGCGGCGAATTCGTATTCGGTCATGCCCTCGGCGGGCAGCGCGATCGGTTTGCGCAGACGGATCGTCGCGGGGATCACCTGCGAGATCAGCTCCTCGACGCTGGAGACGCCGATCACTTTGAGCATCTCCTGGAGGTCCTTGTCTGTCGTGACGCCGATATGGCGGTCGGCAAATTTATCAAAAGACATATGTTTACGTTTATGTTTGTTTGGTTCCTTTTAGGGGTACGGCGTGTGCCGTGACCAGTTTGCAAATATAATAAACTCTCCGCTTAATCCCGTCGGTCGGCCGTTCCAATTTGCGTATTCCGACCGGTCGGAAGGGGCGGGGCAGCGATCAGTAACGGAAGCTGCTGCCGCCGATGAATTCGCGCAGGAGCGACGTGGGCGGAATCTCCTCCGGGGAGATGGTCTGGAAGTTGTTGAGGAATTTCAGCAACCGGTGTGCCTCGCCGAATTCGGGCACGGTGTCGGGCACCTTGTAGAGCAGCGGCTCGACGTAGCGGCGCAGGACGGGCAGCTCGTAGAGCAGCGAGGAGTTGAACATCACGTCGGCATTCTCCTGGTAGGGGAAGATGTACTTTTCCTCGCCCGTGCGGACGCTGCCCCAGCGGCGCAGCGTGGAGACGGCGTCGCTGCCGCGCGTGGCGTTGTCGCGCACGATGCGGCGGATCAGCCGGTTGTCCGTCGTGGGGATGCGGTTCATGTCGTCCATCATCACCGTGGTGAAGACCGAGACGTAGATCCGGAACTTGTACTCGTCCGGAATCTTTTCGGTCAGCCGCGGGTTGAGGCCGTGGATGCCCTCGACCACCAGTACGGAGCGGTCGTCCAGCCGCAGCGGCTCTTCGTGCCACTGGCGCCGGCCCGAGATGAAGTCGTAGCGGGGAATTTCGACGCTTTCGCCCGCGAAGAGCCGCTCGAGGTGTTCGTTGAAGGTCTTCAGGTCGAGGGCGTCGATGGTTTCGTAGTCGTAGTCGCCGTTGGCGTCGCGGGGAGTCTGTTCGCGCTCCAGGAAGTAGTCGTCCAGGGAGATCAGTACGGGGTTGAGGCCCACGATGCGCATCTGGATGCCCAGCCGTTTGGCAAAGGTGGTCTTGCCGCTGGAGGAGGGGCCCGAGATCAGCACCAGCCGCATGTTGCGCTGGCGGTTGGCCGCATAGATGGCGTCGGCTATGCTGCCCAGCCGCTTTTCGTGGAAAGCCTCGGCCACCTTGATCAGGTCGCTCGCCTCGCCGTCGAGAATGCGGCGGTTCAGCGTGCCGATGTTGGGGACGCCCAGCACGCGGGTCCACTCCTGGTATTCGGTGAAGAGGTCGAACATCTTCTCCTGCCGGATCATGCCCTCCAGTTCGTCGGGATTGGTGCGTTTGGGCACGGCGATGAAGAGTCCCTTGTAGTAGGGCTTCAGGTCGTAGAGGTGGAGGTAGCCGGTCGAGGGGGCCAGGGCGCCGTAGAAGTAGCCCACGATGTCGGCCAGCGCATAGAGGGTGACGTAGAGACGGGGACAGGAGTCCAGCAGGGTGATCTTGTCGTCATAGCCGAGGCGGGCGTAGGCCTCCCGTGCCTCTTCGGTGCGCACCTTGCGGCGGACGATCGGGATGTCCTGCCGGATCAGTTCGTCCATGCGGGCCTTGAGGCGGTCGATGTCGTCGGGCGCGATGCGGTCCATCCCTTCGATTTCGCAGTAGAAACCCTTGGAGACCGAGTGGGGAATGCTGAACCGTTTGTCCGGAAAGAGGTCGTGCACCGCCTTCTGGAGCGTGAAGAAGAGGGTCCGCTGATAGACGCGAGTGCCTTCGAAATGGGTGACGTCGATGAAACGCACCGAGACGGGGCGATAGACCCGGTAGTCGAGCTCCTTGATGCTGTTGTTGACGTAGGCGGCCAGATAGGGGCGTTCCGGTTTGGGGAGCATGTTGACCACGTCGCGCAGCGTGGTGCCCCACTCGACGGTGAGGGTGGCGTCGCTGTTTTCGCAGACGATGTCGATCAGAATATCGTTCATGAGGTATCTTGTTTTTGTCGTTTTCGGGTACATGGCAGCCGACCGCAGGGCCGGGGCAGCCGGGGCGTCCGATCGGAGGACACGAACCGTCACCGAAGATACGAAGAATCCCCGGATTTAGTATCCGTCGGCGGGTCGGAACGTGCGTCGGCGGCCGGGAAAACCGTTTTTTGTAGCGAAATCGTATTTTTTTGGGTACTTTGTTTGCGGAAAACGAAAATTGCCCTATCTTTGCACCGCTTTTGAAGGATAATCCCCGACGAAGGCACAACTGGAGATTCAGTAGCTCAGCAGGTAGAGCACATCCCTTTTAAGGATGGGGTCCTGGGTTCGAGCCCCAGCTGGATCACGGAAAAAGAGGAAAGCTTCGGCTTTCCTCTTTTTTTGTTTGCTGCCGGGCAGCAGGCGGATACGACAAAGGGGATACGGACGCTCGTCCGTACCCCCTTTGTCGTAGGGTCGGAAGGCATCAGCGCAGGGAAAGCTGCTCGAGCCAGTTGCGCAGGGTCGCCTCGTCGGAGCGGTTGAGCAGACGGCCCGGCAGCCAGTGCAGGGCGGGGTAGTCCCGCTTCAGGGCGGCCGTGCTGGCGGCGATGCCGCTGCCGCCCGAGGTGGCGAACGGAATGACCGTCTTGCCGGCCAGCTGCGGGTGTTGCTCGATGAAGGTCTCGATGATGCGGGGCGCCAGGTCCCACCAGATCGGGTAGCCGAGGAAGATCACCTCATAGGAGCCGATCGCCGGGCAGGTGTGTTGCAGGGCCGGGCGGGCCGTCGGGTCGTTCATTTCGACCGAACTGCGCGAACGGGCGTTGTGCCAGTTCAGGTCGTCGGCGGTATAGGGTCGGGCCGGATCGATCCGGAACAGGTCGCCGCCGCTCTGCCGGGCCAGCCGTTCGGCCACCCGGGCCGTGGTGCCGGTCGCCGAGAAGTAGGCGACCAGAATTTTCTTGTTCATGGTTGTGTCGTGTTGGGGGTTCTGTGCGCTTGTGCCGTGCAGCATCGGAGCGAGCAGCAGAACGAGGGTGAAGAACAGTTTTTTCATGATGCGAGACGGCGTCGGGGGCGCCGATCAGTAGCCGATCTCCTGCAGCCAATCGGCTACCAGCCGGTGGCAGTCGGCCGTCTGGGCGGAGCGGATCCAGAGGCTCGGCGTGAGGAAATCGCCGTCGGGAATGAGCTGTCGGGCATCCGCCTCCACGCCGGAGATGCCGCTGCTGGCGCTCGAAACGATCAGTCCGATGGCTTTGCCGGCCATCCGGTCGCCGTACTGGAACAGGAAGGTTTGCAGCGGAGCGGCCATGTTGCTCCACCACAGCGGGGCGGCCACGATAATCGTGTCGTAGGCGTTCAGGTCGCCGGGCACGGTGCGGATGGCCGGATAGGAGGCCGGATCGTCCGGGTTGTTCCGGATGGCCTGGATCAGCGCGCTGCCGATGGCATAGTTGTTGGCCGCGTAGTCGATCCCCTCTTCGGCCGGTTCGACGCGGAGTATGTCGGCACCTGTCTGGGCCTGCAGATCGGTGACGATGGTGTGGGTGTTGTTCGTGAAGCTGTAATAGACGATCAACGTGCGGCGCTCCGGTGCGGGTGCGGAGGGCTCGTCGGAGCCGTCCGGGGTGGAGGCCGGCGGCGTCGGGGTCGTCCGGTCGTTCGGTCCGCAGACGGTGCCGAACAGCAGCAGGCCGAAGGCCAGCAATAACAGGGAGCAGGCTTTTTTCATGGTTGTGTCGGTTGTCGGTGAAACATTCAGGATTCGGGTGCGACCGACTGCACGATGCGCAGGGCATTCAGTACGGCCGGGAACCCGGCGTAGGGCAGGCATTGGATCAGCGCGGCGCAGAGTGTGGCGCGGTCGTTGCCGGCCCGCAGGTTGCCGGCCGTGTGGGCGGCAATCTGGCGTTCGGCACCCAGGGTGGTCAGCAGCACGAGCGAGAGCAGTTCGCGCGTGGGGACATCCAGCCCTCCGCGCGTATAGAAGTCGCCGAAGCACACCTCGGTCAGCAGGTCGGCCACCCGGGCTCCCATGCCGTCGGGCAGGCCGGCAAAGGCGTCGCGGATCTCGTTGCCGTAGAGGGGCTGCTGGATGGCGGCCCCGCGGCTGTGACGGTCGGCCTCGGCTACGGTGGCCTGCGACGGAAGCGGCAGGGGTAGGCCGGCCTCCGCGAAGACCTCGTTCAGGGTGGCGACGGCCTGTTCCGTGCGCGGAAAGCCGATGAACGGGGCGCACAGGTAGATCGCCTCGCGCAACTGTTCCGGCGAGACGCCCGCGCGGAGCGCTTCTCGGGCCTGGTCACGCAGTTGGGGCAGTGCCTGCAGACCGGTCAGGCAGACGCAGGCGATCAGTTTGCTCTGGACGGGCGTCAGTTCGTTGTGCCGGCAGGCGGCCTCACGCACGAAGCGGCGGTCGATGGCGGTCAGTTCGGGGTCGGAAACTGCGGGATGGATTTCGACGGTCATCCGGCAGGTGTCAGGCATATCGTTCAGCATGGTTGTACGGGAAAAACAGGGGAGTGCGCACAGCAGCCACACGCCCCCGGTAAGCCACCACCGGCGCATGATCAGTGGCGGGTGTTGTCAAAGGCCTGGCGGAAGAAACGTTCGATCCGGTCGAATGGGATGACGGCCAGGTTGTCGTACAGATCGACGTGGCAGGCGCCGGGAATGATCAGCAGCTCCTTGTTGTCGCCCGTCAGCCGCTTGAAGGCATCCTCGCTGAAGTAGCGCGAGTGGGCCTTCTCTCCGTGGATCATCAGCACCGCGCTGCGGATCTCGCCGATATAGCTCAGGATCGGCATGTTGATGAAGGCCAGCGAATTGGTGCGGTTGAGGCCTTCGTTCGAGTTGGGCGAGCGACGGTGGTAGCCACGGGCGGTCTTGTAGTAGTCGTGGTACTGCTGTACGAAGAGCGGGGCGTCGGCGGGTACCGGATCAACCACACCGCCGTCGCGGGTATAGGTTCCGTTGCGGTAGTCCTCGGTGCGCAGGGCGTTGAGCTCCTCGCGCAGGTGGTACCGGTCGTCGGGCGTCATGGCGTCGAAGTAGCCGTTCGCATTGACGCGGCTCATGTCGTACATGGTTGAGGTGACGGTGGCCCGGATGCGCGGGTCGTTGGCGGCCGCATTGAGGGCGAAGCCGCCCCAGCCGCAGATGCCCACGATGCCGATGCGCTGCGGATCGACGTCGTCACGCGTCAGCAGGTAGTCGACCGCTGCGCTGAAGTCGTCCGTGCTGATCTCGGGCGAGGTGAGGTAGCGGGGCGTACCGCCGCTCTCGCCGCAGAACGAGGGGTCGAAGGCCAGGGTGAGGAAACCGCGTTCGGCCAGCGTCTGGGCGTAGAGACCCGACACCTGTTCCTTCACCGCGCCGTAGGGGCCGCATACCGCAATGGCCCCCAGCGGGGCCTGGGCACCGACGGGCCGGTAGAGATCGGCCGCCAGCGTAATGCCGTACCGGTTGTGAAAGGTGATTTTCGTGTGTTCGACCTTGTCGCTCTGCGGGAAGGTCTTGTCCCATTCCTGGGTAAGTTCCAGTTTTTCCATGGTTGTCGAAGATTGTTTTTCGGTTGCCGGTTCCGAAGCCCGGAGGGAGGCCGACATCAGCAGCGTCAGCGCGGCAAACAGTTGCAGTTTCATGATCGTCGTGTTTGAAAGTGAGTCGGCGATTCGGGGGAAGTTCCGGCGGGAGGCTCCGAACCGCATTACAAAGGTAAGCGGCCGGCAAGTTCCGGTATTTAGCCGATTTACGGATGAATTTACCCCGATTACGGATTCTGCGGCGGGGACGGGCCGTTGCGATGGGGGCAGATGCAGAAAGGGGTGACGATCGTGCGTGATCGTCACCCCTTCTTCGTGTTGTGGAGCTGGAGGGAGTCGAACCCTCGTCCAAACAGGGAACCCGAAGGCTTTCTACATGCTTAGCCGTCGTTTTATCCTCCTCTCCGCACCCGGCATACGGCAGCCTAGTACGAAGCCCAGTCCGTATTTTCTCGCCGCGGCAACCCGGACACGCGCCGCAGCCAGCTTCTCATTGTCGATACTCCGGTGCCGACGGAACAAGAAGCGGGTTCCACCGGCGGAGTACTCGTTCTCCGGCCTCCTTGGGTCAGAGAATTAAGGTAATGTTACATCGTAAGATTACGCAGCGAGTGCATAGCTATTATTGCCATTTATAAAGTTGAGCGTTGAGATTTACGAGCCATCCACACAAAGCTCGGCATGCTTACTTTCCGACTCTGCCTGCTGTCAAAACCGGTCAGCCCCGAAAGAGCGTTGTCGGTCCGGCGGGCTGCATGACCCGGCCGTACTATTTGCAAAGATACGCAATCTCGTCCGAATATGGATTGTTTCCGTAAAAATTTGTAAAGCGCCGGTTCCGGCTGCAGAGAGCCGACAGGGTGAAATACTTTTTGGTTTAAAAAATATACTTGGTAATTTAAATAATGTTTCTTACTTTTGTCGTCTGAAAGAAGGCTGTTGCTTGGGGCCCTGCCTGGGGGCTGCGGCAGCAGGCGGAAATGGAGATTGATATGAAGAGATCAACCGTGCAGGATACGATGTTTCCTGCCTGTCCCGTGCGAAATGTTTTGGCAAGGCTGTGTGACAAATGGGCCCTGCTGGTGATTTACATCCTGGCCCGGAGCGGCGAGGAGACCATGCGGTTCAAGGACCTGAAACAACAGTTGCCGGACATCTCGCAGCGCATGCTGACGATGACGTTGCGGACGCTGGAGGAGGACGGGTATGTGACCCGAACGGTGTATTCGGAGATACCGCCCCGGGTGGAGTATGCGCTGACGGCCAGGGCCAGATCCCTGATGCCGGTTCTGGATTCCCTGTTGCAGTGGGCAGTCGATCATATGGAGGATGTCATGCGCGACCGAAAGGTGGCCATGGCGCAGCCGAAAGAATAGTTTGCCATGAAGACAGAAATGATGACAGCGGCCCGTATTGGAAAATATTCCAGGCGGATGGAGGGGGTTTCCCTGCAGCAAGTGCCCCGTCCGGAGCCGCAGGAAAACGAATTGCTGGTGAAGGTCCGGGCGGCGGCCGTCAATCCGCTGGATATTTTGCAGATCACGGGGCAGGTGAGGCTGTTGCATCCCTACGCCATGCCGTTGACCCTGGGCAACGAATGTGCCGGCATTGTGGAAAAGGTGGGGCGCCGAGTGACGGATTTCCAGGTGGGCGATCGGGTGTATGCCCGACTGCCGCTGGATCGGATCGGGGCTTTTGCCGAATATGTGGCTGCCGATCAGGGCGCCTGGGCCAGGATGCCCGCCGGTTATGATTTCGTGACCGCGGCCGCCATTCCGCTGGCCGGTTTGACGGCCTGGCAGGGGCTGGTGGAAGAGCTGGAGGTACAGGCCGGCGGCAGGCTGTTGATTACCGGGGCGTCGGGCAGTTTCGGACAGGTGGCCGTACCGATTGCCCGCGCTCTGGGGCTGCGGGTCGTCGTGACCGGCAATGCCCGTGCCCGGGAGCGGTTTGAAGCGATGGGCGTGGAGCAGTATATCGATTACCGGCAGGCCAATTATTGGGACCTGTTGTCCGGTGTCGATTATGTGATTGATACGCTGGGCGCCGGCGAGTTTGAGCATGGTTTGTCTGTCCTGCGTCCCGGCGGGCGACTGTTGAGCCTCCGGCTCGGCCCGAACCGGGCGTTTGCCGAGCGGCAGGGCATGCCGTGGTTCAAACGGGAGCTGTTTGCGCTGGCCGGGCACAAATACGATGCGGCGGCCCGACGGCAGGGCAAGGAGTACCGCTTCCTGTTTGTCCGGTCCAATGGCGAACAGCTGCGGCGTGTCACCGAAATTGTGGAACAACGTGGAATTTTGCCGGACATTGATTCCCACACCTTCTCGCTGGAGCAGATCCGGGAGGCGCTTGCGCTGGTGGCAAAGGGACCGGTTAGCGGCAAGGTTGTCATACCCATGTAGGGAGGAGTAACCGATGTGCAGAAAGATACCGGTTCCGGTCGTACGGGCCATTCAGGCGCGGCACAGCGTCCGTACGTTCAAGCCCCGGCCCCTTACGCCGCAGGACCGTGACCGATTGGCGGCCTGTATGGAGCAGCTGGACAATCCTTTCGGGGTGCCGGTGAAGGTCTATATGCTGGACCGGCAGGTGGCCCCCGTCGGAGAAAAGCTCGGCACCTACGGCATTATTCAGGGGGCCGGTACGTTCCTGGGGGTGTCTGTGCCCGATACGGAGATGGCTCCGGTGGCCGCAGGCTATGCGTTCGAGAACCTGATACTGGAGGCAACCGCCATGGGGCTGGGCACCGTCTGGCTGGCGGCTACCTTCAACCGGGCCGGCTTTGCGTCGGCCATGGGGGTGCCGACCGATGCGCTGTTTCCGGCCATTTCGCCCGTCGGGTATCCGGCCGTCAGGCGACGTCTGACGGAATCGCTCATGCGGGCGGCCATGCGCTCTTCGGCCAGAAAACGATGGCGAGAGCTGTTCTATGAACATGATTTTCAGACCCCGCTGGCCGAATTGGCGGCGGGGGCGTATGCGGTGCCGCTGGAGATGCTCCGGCTGGCCCCGTCGGACAAAAATACGCAACCCTGGCGGGTGCTGAAGGTCGGCAGCCGGTACCATTTTTACGTGACGCACAGACCCGGCGTGGCCCGGGAGGAGCGCATCATCAAGCAGGTGGATGCGGGCATTGCCCTCTCGCACTTTCATCAGACGGTGTTGGAACTGAGGCTGAAGGGCTCGTTTGAGCATCGGCCGCCGGTTGAGGTGGCGTGTCCGGACAATATGTATTATGTCGTTTCCTGGAAGATGGAAGAATAGGTTTGCATGATGAAAAAAGTGTATGAAATCGTCTTCAGCCCGACGGGCGGAACGCAAAAGGTGGCCGATGTGCTGACCCGCGCATGGGGAGGCGAAACGGTCGGGATTGATTTGACGGACCGTGAGGCCGACTTCCGGTCCATGGCGCTGGACGGCGAGGATCTTGCCGTCATCGCCGTGCCTTCCTATGGCGGGCGTGTGCCGGTGCCGGCAGCAGAACGGTTGTCCCGGATCCGGGGCAATGGCGCCCGGGCGGTTATCGTCTGTGTCTACGGCAACCGGGCGTATGAGGATACGCTGGTGGAACTGCAGGATACGGTGCAGCAGGCCGGATTTGTGGTCGTTGCCGCCGTTGCGGCCATTGCCGAACACTCCATTGCCCATGCCTATGGCGCCAACCGGCCGGATGAGGAGGATTGCCGGCAGTTGCAGGCATTTGCCCGGCGGATTGCGGAGAAACTGGCCGGTGGCGATGTCACCACGCCGGCCATTCCGGGTAACCGGCTCTATAAAAAAGCAGGGCGGGCCGGTCTGGTTCCCAAAGCCACCGGCGCATGCAACCGATGCGGACGGTGTGCGGCCGAGTGTCCCGTGGGGGCCATTGATCGGGACAACCCCGCCCGGGTGGACAAGCAGGCCTGCATCTCCTGCATGCGTTGCGTGTCCGTGTGTCCCCATCATGCGCGCAAAGTCAATGGCGTGCTGCTGGCACTCGTTAACCGGATGCTCAAAAAGGCCTGTTCCGTTCGTAAGGCGTGCGAACTGTATGTGTGAACAGGTTGAGGAGCCGGAGCCTTATATCGCAAGGGGCCGTGAAGCTAATACTTCACGGCCCCTTGCGTTGTGGACAGTATTCCGGGGACGGTTGGGCGTGCTGTGCTTTCGCATGCCTCGTTGTCTTGCCCGTCTCCGGACAACACCCGCCGACCCTATTGCTCCAGTGAGCGGATGTAGTCGAGAGCGGCCTCCAGTTGGGTGTCCGTGCCGGCGGCAAATTGCTCGGCATCGAACAGTGCTTCCCGGTCGGGGGTGATGCCGATGCCCTCCAGACAGGTACCTTCCGCGTCACGGCTCATCGAGGAGGTCATGTAGACCAGCAGAGCCTCGTTCTGGAAGCGCCCGGCATAGGCGATATGGAAGTTACTGTAAATGTATCCCGTGCCCCCGTAGGTGCGTTCACCGATCAGGTGGCCGTTCGGCAGGGAATGGATGGCCATGGCCGTCAGTTCGGCCATGCTGATCGAGTAGAGGCTGGTCAGCAGGACGACGGGCAGGTCCCCGGCGGCCGAGTAGCCCGGGGTGGTGGGGGTGAGTGTGAGAGGCAGCCAGGGCGTGTAGTCGAGGCGTCCCAGTCCCGATTTGGTGCGGGAGTAGCCGAACAGGTGCTCTTCTGCGGTCAGTCGGCCGGCCAGTTCCCGCATGTCGGACAGGTAACCGCCCTGATTGTCGCGTACATCGATCAGAATGCCGCGCAGGTTGGGAGTGGTCTCGATCATGTCCCAGAAGTTGCGCCAGGCGCGTATGGCGTTGTCCGTTTCGTCGGCCACCAGGAACAGTTCGGACAGTATGAAACGATCGAAATATAGATAGGCGACGTCGTCGATCAGGAAGGAGACCATCATGAGCGGCTGGGAGATGGGGGCGGCGGAGGTGCCTCCGATCAGCCGGGTGACGCGTCCCGTAGCCCCGTAGGAGCTGATGATGTCATAGAATTGCTGGGTCGGCATGGGGTCGTGGTAGTAGTCACGTTGCCGGAGTTCGTTCAGGGCCGGCCGAATCGTGCAGGCTACCTCGCCGGTTTCGGGATCGAACAGGGCCAGCGAGTAGTGATGGTCGATCAGGTTGGCCGTGATCTCCTCCAGCATGAGCCGGGCCTCCTCCAGGTGTTCTCCGTTCCATTCGCCCAGTTCGGCAAAACGGGGGCGGTAGGTGCGGTATACCTCGTCCCAGTCGGTCGGGTCGATGTCCCAGAAGGCGTAGCTGTAGTTCATGCCTTCCCAGAAGGAGTCGAACACGTCAAGCCATGTCGAACAGGAGGTGTCGTTGGGATCCATGGTGGCGGGAGTCTCTTTGCGGCAGCCGAACAGGCCGCCAGCCAGCAGCAGGAGGACGACCCGGAAAAGAATGCGTTTCATGGTGGTGCGGTAAGGGGGTTAGTGGCGGCAGGGGAGCGTGAAAAGGATGCCCAGCCGACAGATCCAGGAGTCGTTGTAGCGGGGTACCTGTTGGAGCATGTAGGGTTTTTGCAGGTCGGTGAGGCCGTAGAGGTAGCGCACCTCGGCCGAGAGTTCGATGCGGGGGGAGAGCCGGTAGGCGATGCCGACGCCGGCCAGCAGACCCGCCTCGAAGCGGTTGTCGCGCCGGGCATCGAAGGCCACCGGTTGGTCGAACGGCATCAGGACGCCCTCCGGAATGTCGAGCAAGCGCTGGCCCCGGTTGTGGCTCGAGGCCCACCAACCCACGTAACCGCCCGCATGGAGAAAGCCGCGCAGCCGCTCGCCGCCGAAGGCAAAGCGGGCCAGCAGGGGCACTTCGAGGAAACTGTTCGTGTAGTCGGTGTATTCCTGTGCCCGGGGACCGATGCGGCGGAGACCGTAGTTCTTCTGCAGGAAGGTGACCTCGGCCTGCAGGGCGAACCAGTCGTTGAAGGCATAGCGGACGGGCAGGGCGACCGTGAAACCGCCCCGGGCCGTATATTGGCGGGTGTAATCGAAGGTGCGGAACCGGGCCAGCCGGTTGTTGGTGTAGCCGCCCTCGATGCCGATGTGCCATTGGGCGGAGGCCTGGGTCGCGCTGAGCAGAAGCAGCAGGCCGGTCAGCAGCCTGCGTCCGATGTGGGGCATGCGCATGTGAACAGAGTTTTTTCCGGCAGCAAAGACGAAATCCGTTCGACGGACGGTCGGGGAACCGTCGATTTGTCAGCGGGCGGGCGATGCGGGGCGCCGGATTTTCATTACCTTTGCAACACGCAAACCGAATACAGGATTATGAAACAGGACACTCCCGTCGCAACGGCCAAACCCAACTTCATCCGCCGGCTCTACGACTGGATTCTCGGATGGGCCGACAGCCGATGGGGCGAGGCGGCCCTCTTCATTCTGGCCTTCGTCGAATCGAGCTTTTTCCCCATTCCCCCCGACGTGCTGCTGATCGCGCTGTGCCTCGGCTGTCCGAGACGTTCGTTCCGTTATGCGGCCATCTGCCTGGGCGGTTCGCTCTGCGGCGCTGCCGTGGCCTATGCGCTGGGCTTCTGGGCCTGGAACGCGGTGGACCACTGGTTCATTCCCGCCATCTTCTCCGAGGAGGCATTCCGTTCGGTGGGCGACCTGTACAACGAGTGGAACTTCTGGGCCGTTTTCACGGCCGGTTTCACGCCGATTCCCTACAAGATCTTTACGCTGGCGGCCGGCGTGTTCCACATCGATTTCGTGATGTTCATGTTGGCTTCGCTGGTGGGACGCAGCATGCGTTTCTTCCTGATCGGCTGGCTGATCTGGAAGTTCGGCGCTCCGATCAAAACCTTTATCGACAAATATTTCAACCTGATTGTCGTCGCCTTCACCGTGCTGCTGATCGGCAGTTTCCTGCTGATCCGGTACGTCTTCTGACGACCCCGAAACGTTGCCTGCCATGCCGCTGTACGGATTGATCGGCTATCCCCTCGGCCACTCGTTCTCGGCCGCCTGGTTTGCGGAGATGTTTTGCCGCGAAGGGATAACCGACGCCGCCTACCGCAATTTTCCGCTTGCCTCGATCGAGGAGCTGCCTGGTCTGTGGGCCGCCCATCCAGATCTGGAGGGGCTGAATGTTACGGCGCCCTACAAGGTGGCCGTCATGCGCTACCTGGCCCATGTCGATCCCGTGGCGCAGGCTATCGGGGCGGTGAACTGCATCGTCCGTCGGCCGGAGGGGTGGTGCGGCTACAACGTGGACTGGATCGGCTTCGGCGAAACGCTCCGCCCGCTGCTGGCGGGCGAACGCCCGCGGGGCCTCGTGCTGGGTACGGGCGGTGCCTCGCAGGCTGCCTGCTATGCGCTGGACCGGCTCGGCATCCGCTATCTGTCGGTGTCACGCACACCGAAAAACGGGCGGCAGATCGCCTATGCGGATCTGTCGCCCGAAGTGATGGCTGCCCATCGGCTGATTGTCAATGCGACGCCGCTGGGTACTTTTCCGGCTGTCGATGCGGCGCCGCCGATTCCCTACGACCAACTCACGCCACACCACATCCTGTATGATATGGTCTATAATCCGCCGCTGACCGCCTTTCTGCGTCACGGGCAGGAACACGGCTGCCGCATCAGCAACGGTCGTGGCATGCTCGAACGGCAGGCCGAAGAGTCGTGGCGGCTCTTCTCGGGCCGGTAGCGGAGGGGCATTCCCGGACGGAAATGCCGTCCCGGGGCGCAGCATTCAGACCTGCCAGCCGCTCTTGAAGCCGGACTTGTCGAATTTGGCTTTCAGGATCTGTTCGGCCCGCGGCAGGTCGGAGCGGTTGACGATCAGTCGGATGTCGCGCTCCAACATCGGCAGGATCTCGGCCGCCATGTCATTCACCAGCTGGCAGTTCACGCCCATCGACGTGAGCATCGCCTTGACTACCTGAGCCTCTTCCAGCGAAGAGAACTTGGCTATGGTTGCAAATTCACGGTTATCCATAATATACTTGTTTAGGGGTTTCTTACTCCATATCTAAAGATACGGAATATTCCGTTCGGATCGTGCGTCGAAGCGGATTTTTCGGCTCAGGCTGAAAAAAAAAGGAAAAAGTGGGCGAATGGAACGCATCTTGCAGGGAAACTAAAGTATAGCACTTAAATAAAATTTGATTTATGAAAAAATTGCTTTTTGGATTATTGCTGTTCGTGCCGTTCGTGATGGCGGCCCAGCCGGGCGAGGTGACCTTCCGCTTTCTGAATCAGGCGGGGCAGCCGGCCGACGGTTACAAGGTGACTTTCAGTGTGGCCGGCAAGACCATTGCGGCCGACGCCAATGCCGCCGAGACCTATTCGGTGCGCGTCATGGAGCGGGATACGGTCACGGTGGTGATCGACCGCTTCCGGTATGAATTCCCCGCTGCAGGCACCCGGGAGGTTGTGCTGACGCTCAACCCGAAGGGCAAGGCGGTGGCCGTCGAGCGTAACGGCGTCGAGATGCGTCCGGCCCGTTACCGTGTGCCGCTCTATAGTGCCCAGACGAGTGACAATTCGCAGTACCTCAACCTGGCCGAATACCTGACCGGACGTATTGCCGGGCTGATCGTCGAGGGCGGCCCCGGCAACTACCAGGTCTATCTCGACGGACTGGTTCCGCTGATTGTGGTCAACGGTACGCCGGTGCTCAACTTCAATGCGGCCAACGGGCTGGTGGATCCCAACGATATCCAGTCCGTGTCGGTACAGCGTGACGGCACCATCTACGGTACGGCCGGCATGAACGGCGTATTGTTCATCAATACCGTGCAGTAGCCTTCCCGCAACGGAGGCTGCGGCCGGCAGCAGCAGTGAACGCCCCGGAATCCCCCTGCGGATTCCGGGGCGTTGTCGTGTCCGGCGGCGAGGGGAGAGGGGTTGGAAATTCATCTTTTTGTAAATGCGGCTTCATTTTTTCGTAACGTGCTCCGGATAGCTTTGCGGCGTCATTTAAGCATTGATGGAAAAACGGACCATGAAAGGAATTTGCAAAGTACGCATTGCAGCCGTGTTGTTGATGACGCTCTGCGGAACGGGAGCCTTCGGAAAGGCTTCCGCCGTGGAGCCGCACTATGCCGTCTCCGGCATCATCACGGATGCGGAAACCAACGAACCGATCGTCGGCGCGACGATCATGCTGAAGGACTCCTATACGGGAGTCGCCGCCGATGTGGACGGACACTACCGTCTGGGTGGCCTCGAGGCGGGCGACTATGTCTTTGTCGTCAGCTTCATATCCTATGAAACGAAAGAGATCGCCTGCCGGGTGGCGGGCGACATCGACGGCCTGAACGTCGCCCTGCGCAGCGATGCCGAAGAGATGGAGGCGGTGGTCGTCAAGGCCAAGGTGCGCAGCGATACGGAGATTGCCATGCTGGGCGCCATCAAGGCGATGCCGCAGGTGTCGAGCGGCATTTCGGCCGCCCAGATCTCCAAGGGACCCGACCGAGATGCCTCGGAGGTGGTGCGGCGCATTCCCGGCATCACGGTGATCGACGACCGCTTCGTCATTGTCCGCGGCTTGTCCCAGCGCTACAACAATACGTGGCTCAACGGACTCTCCGTGCCGAGCACCGAGACCGACAGCCGGGCCTTCTCGTTCGACATGATTCCCAGCAGCCAGATCGACAACCTGATCGTCTACAAGTCGCCTTCGCCCGAACTGCCCGGCGATTTCGCGGGCGGCTTCGTGAAGATCGTGACCAAGGGCATGCCCGACCGCAATGCCTTCTCGGTCAGCTACGGAACGGGATTCAACGTCCGCACCCAGTTTTCGGACTTCCTGATCAATCCGGGCAGCTGGACCGACCACCTCGGCTTTGACGGAGGCAAGCGCCAGCTGCAGGAATCCTTCCCGCACATGCAGTTGCTTACCGATCCCGACCGGATCACGGACATCACCCGCAACGGATTCAATACCGACTGGAGCGTGCGCCGCATCACGCCGGTGCCCGACCAGCGTCTCACCCTGTCGCTGGCCCGCCGTTTCACCAACCGGCGCGGCACGGAGGTCGGCACCACGACGGCCATCAACTACAGCAATACCTATAAAGGGATTACGGGGATCAAGAACGCCCGGTACGGCATCTATTCCGCTGCGTCGGATCAGCCGATCTACATCAATGACTATAATGACAACCAGTATTCGCACAACGTCCGTGTCGGCGCCATGCACAACTGGGCGTTCGTCCTCGACCCTTCCAATCGGATCGAGTTCAAGAACCTCTTCAATCTGATGGGGCTCAACCGGCTGACCCAGCGTACCGGTATCAAGGACGTCAGCAGTCCGCAGTACCAGGAACAGGTCGAAATGCTCTACAGTTCGCGTCTCACCTATACGGGCCAGCTGGCCGGAACCCACCATCTGACCGACCGTGATGCGACCATCACGTGGAATGCCGGCTATTCCTATGCCAGCAAGGACGAACCCGACCGCCGCATCGTGGAGAACTATGCCGGCATCAGCGACAACAGCGACATCGTCGAGGGGCTGAAAACCAACAACGAACACATCAAGCGCTACTTCCAGAATCTGCAGGACCACATTGCCTCGGCTTCGCTCGACTACGAGCAGACCTTCACGGGCGGCCGCATCGAACCGACCCTGCGCACGGGCTTCTACGGCGAGTACCGCTACCGCGACTATACCCAGCGCGAGTTCCAGTACAACTACGACAACCTCTCCGTGGCCGAGCGGCAGGAGTACCTGGGGCTGCCCTTCGCCGAGATGATGGACAACCGCTGGCTGAGCGCCGACCGCGTCTATGTCGAGGAGCTGACCCATCCCGACTATGACTACAGTGCCGACGTCTATTCGGCAGCCGCCTACGCTGCGGTCGATCTGCCGCTGGGTCCCTTCAGCATCTATGCCGGTGTGCGCCTGGAGAACTATATGACCATCCTGCACCGCAACCGTGCGGCCGCCCCGGGCTACGACCTGATGACCAACGACCGCCGCAACGACTTCGACGTGCTGCCTTCGGTCAACCTGACCTACAAGTTCAACGACCGCCATCAGCTGCGCGCCGCCTATGGCCGTTCGCTCAACCGTCCCGAGTTGCGCGAACTCTCGCCGGCCGTCTACTACGACTTCGACCTCTTCAGCGAGATTCAGGGTAACGCCGATCTGAAGACCGCCCGGGTGGACAATGTTGATCTGCGGTACGAATTCTATCCCGCTCCGGGCGAGACGATCAGCCTCGGCGCCTTCTACAAGCACTTTGCCGATCCGATCGAGTGGACCTACTGCGACATGGGCGGTACGCTCCGCTACCAGTACGAGAACGCCCGCGCCGCCCAAAGCATGGGTGTGGAGCTGGAGGTTCGCAAAAATCTGGAGTTCATGGCGATGCCCAACCTCTCGCTGGTGCTCAACGCCGCCTACATCTACAGCCGGGTGACCTTCAACAAGGGCGAAGTGGTCACCACGCCCGACCGCCCCATGCAGGGCCAGTCGCCCTATGTCATCAATGCGGGCCTCTACTACAACTCCCAGCGGCTGGGGCTGAGCGCCACGCTGCTCTACAACCGCATCGGCAAGCGGCTCGTCGGACTGGGCAAGTCGAACAGCATCAATCCCGACCCCAATACGCTGATCCCCGACTCCTACGAGATGCCCCGCAACGTGCTCGACTTCTCCATCTCGAAGACGATCGGCCGGTACGTGACCCTGACGCTGGCGGTCAAGGACATCCTCTCGGAGGATATCGTCTACAAGCAGTTCCCCACCTTCGTGAAGGATGGGCAGACCTACCACCGCGAGCAGGTGACCCGCCAGTACAATCCCGGACAGAATGTGATGCTGACCGTTTCGGCCAAGTTCTGATCCGGTGGTCCCGACCGGCAAAACACAAAACAGCAAATCAGATCATAGACAAACAACCTTTTATCAAACCAACAAAAAGATGAAAAAAAGTGTGAAACTGGCCGCTCTGGCCATGATGTTCCTGACGGCCGCCATGACGGCATGTACGACTCCTTCGGGTAACGGCGATGGCGGCGAAGAGTTTGTTCTGGGAGACGGTTCCAAGGACAACTTCGAGATTACCGAGAACACGACGCTGACCTATCCGAACACCTATACCCTCAAGGGCTTCGTTTACGTGCCTGATGGCGTGACGCTGACCATCGAACCGGGTGTTGTCATCAAGGGCGACAAGGCTACCCAGGGTACGCTGATCGTAGAGCGCGGCGGCAAGATCATGGCACAGGGTACGGCCGACCGTCCCATTGTCTTCACCTCCTCGCAGGCTCCCGGCCAGCGCAAACCGGGCGACTGGGGGGGTATCATCCTGCTGGGCAAGGCGCCCAACAACCTCGGCGAGCAGACCATCGAGGGTGGCGTACGTTCCAAACACGGCGGTAACGACCCGGCCGACAACTCCGGCGTGCTGAGCTACGTCCGCGTAGAGTATCCGGGTATCGAGTACTCGACCGACAACGAGATCAACGGAGTGACGTTCGGTTCGGTCGGCAGCGGCACGAAGGTCGACCACGTACAGGTGGTGTACTCCGGTGATGATTCGTTCGAGTGGTTCGGCGGTACGATGAATGCCGATCACCTGGTGGCTTACGGCACGTGGGACGATGACTTCGATACCGATAACGGCTTCAGCGGCCGCATCCAGTTTGCCGTAGCCATCCGCGACGCCCAGTACGGTGACAAATCGGCCTCGAACGGCTTCGAGTCGGACAACAACGCCGACGGTGCCGCCACCGAGCCCTACACCTCGTGCGTCTTCTCGAACGTCAGCCTCTTCGGTCCGGTAGCCGATCCGACTTCCTACACCGACCAGGCCGGTGTACACGGCAGCCCCGTGGATGCCCGCTTCCAGGCCGCGCTGCACCTGCGCAGAAACACCCGTCTGAATATCTTCAACTCCGTGATCGCCGCCTTCCCGGTAGGTCTCATCATCGAGAACGACAAGGGCTCGACCACGCAGGACTGGGCTACGCAGGGCCTGCTGAACGTGACCAACTGCGTGATGGCCGGCATGGTCAAGAACTACCAGGATGCCCAGTACTGGGAGAACAACTCGCAGCTCAATCCCGAGGACAACGGCACCTTCGTCGAGGGTTACTTCACCCGTGAGAACGGCGGCAACCGGACGCTGGCTACGCTGGCTGATCTGAAACTGAACGGCAATCCGCTCAACCTCTCCGCTCCCGGCGTCTTCCCGACCTCGGAGAGCCCGCTGGCTACCGGTGCCGCATGGAGCGCATCGCAGGTGGCTACCGGTTTCGAGCAGGTAGACTACATCGGTGCCTTCGGCCCGAGCGAGACGGCCGACAGCAACTGGATGAGCGGCTGGTGCAACTTCGACGCCCAGAACACGAACTATTGATCCTTCCGGCGACCGGCGTGCTCCGGTCATGAAACAGGCGGCGGAATCCCGATTGGGGATTCCGCCGCTCGTTTTGTGGGGTGACACGCGGGGTCAGAGGCCCAAGTCGCGGTCGATCAGCACGACCGTGATGCGGCCCGCCGGGTGGCACTTGTGCAGGATCAGCCGCTCGTTGCAGATGCGGTGCGGCGAGGAGCAGTCGTAGCAGACGCCCGTTTTGGCGCAGGGGGTCACCATGCCCTCGTGGCGGGCGACGTTCTGCGGTGCGGCTTTCGTGCGGATGCGTTCGTAGGCGGCGGCCGAGTCGGCGACGATCTTGTTGCGGCCCACCGGGAGGATGATGTGGCGCGGGCCGAAGGCGATCGGGGCGATGCGGTTGCCGATCATGTCGAGCCAGTGGAGCTCGCCCGTGAGCGTCACGGCATTGATACCCGTCAGAAAGGTATCGCAGAGCAGTGCCTGGCGTCGGCGGTCGATCAGCTGGCGGAACGGCACGCCCGGCTCGAAGGTGTCGATCAGCGGAAAGCGATCCTGGCTGCGCAGCCAGTCGATCGTGCCGGTGGCGTAAAGGGTCATGGAGTCTCCGAACGAGACGCTGGCCGGAGCGAGGGTTTCGATACGCTCCCGGATGAAGGCGCCGGCGGCCTTCTCGTCGGGCAGAATGACGACCTCAAACCCGTTGCGGCGCAGCCGTTCGGCACAGCGCTCCAGCAGGTTGTCCGTGTTTTCGGGGTTGGTTTGCATACGTCGATTCGGTAATGGTTCCCTGCAAACATACGCAAACGATCCGAAAAGACGCTCTCCACCGCCCGGAAAATGCATGCCGCACCTACGGCAGCCATGCCGTTGGCAGGGCAAAATCGGTGCGGAACCGTGAAAAAGGGGAACGGGGTGCAGGGCGCGGCATGAAAAATGCTACCTTTGTACAGCCTCCGGCCGGAGGCGTACCGGATGCCGTGTTCGAGGGGCGCGGGCGGACGGTTTTTGCTGACAATTGAACGAATCGACGATATGCGTGCTGGGTGGGTAGTGTCCCTGTTGGCCCTTTTCTGTTTCGGACCGGGTGCGGTGCCGGTGCAAGCCGGAGCGGTTTCCGGCGGGGCGCGTGTATGCGCTGCCCGGACCGACGGCGCAGACGCAGGTGCTGTCGCCCTGCGGGAGCGGCACATTCCCGTCGGTGATGCCGGACGTCCCAAGGTGGGGGTCGTGCTCAGCGGCGGCGGTGCGAAGGGTGTGGCCCACATCGGCATCCTGAAGGTGCTCGAGGAGGCCGGCATGCCGATCGACTACATTGCCGGCACCAGCATGGGGGCCATCATCGGCGGTCTGTACGCCATCGGGTGGACCACCTCCGAACTCGATTCGCTGGTGCGCAACCAGGACTGGGTGGCGCTGCTGAGCGACAAGCTCTCGCGCAGTGACCAGCTGGTGGCCGAGAAGGAGATCAACGACACCTATCTGCTTTCGGTGCCGCTGTCGCTCAAGAAGAAGTTTTCCATTCCGTCGGGCGTGCTGGCCGGTCAGAGCGTGCTGAACCTGCTGAACGAGATGACGCTCGGCTATCATGACGACGACCTGGATTTCGATTCGCTGCCCATTCCCTTCGCCTGCGTGGCCTACGACATGGTCAAGGGGCAGGAGGTGGTCTTCCGCAGCGGCAATCTGCCGCTTGCCATCCGGGCAAGCATGTCCATTCCCGGTGCCTTCGTGCCGGTGTCGCTGGACGGCATGGCGCTGGTCGACGGCGGCATCTACAACAACTTCCCGGTGGATGTGGTGCGCGAAATGGGGGCCGATGTCGTGATCGGCGTCGATCTGGCCTCCGGGGAGTCGATCAACGAGGAGACCCTGCGCTCGTTCAGCGGCCTGTTCAACCAGGTGACGGCCATCCTGGGGCGGGAACGCTACACGGAGAATCTCAAGCATGTCGATCTCTACCTGCATCCCGAGGTGCGGCCCTACAATTCGGCCAGTTTCTCGGCCACGGCGGTGGACTCCCTGCTGCTTCGCGGCGAACGGTGTGCCCGTCAGCACTGGGCGGAGATCGTCGCCCTCCAGGAGCAGGTCTATGCGGGCGCGGAGTACATGGCCAACCGGCGGCGCATCCTCACCGAGGAGAGCGACTCGCTGCGGGTGGGAGAGATCGAATTTGTCGGGCTGACTCATAACGAGGAGCGTTTCATGCGCCGTACGCTGCGCATCCGCGAACATACGACCGTCACCAAGGGCGAACTCTACAACGCCATCGCCAAGGTGCGCGGCTCGGGCGCCTTCTCCTATGTGACCTACACGCTGGAGAGCCGGCCGCCCTACACGCTGCTCATCACGGTGAACGAGAAGCAGCCCGCCATGGTCAACATCGGCTTCCGGTTCGATACGGAGGAGATGGCCAGCATCCTGCTCAACTCGACGCTCACCCTGCGCGGCCTGCAGGGCCCGAAACTGGGCTTCACGCTGCGGCTCAACGAGAACCCCTACGTGAAACTCGACGTGCTCTCGAGCAATATCCTGCGCGGTCGGCTGGGGCTTTCCTACATGTTCAAGAACAACAACTACCAGCTCTACAAGAACGGCCGTCAGAACAACAACGTCACCTTCGGGCAGAACCGGGTCGAACTCTTCTTCTCGCTGGCCAACCCGACGTGGTTCAATCCGCGGCTGGGCGTCAATTACGAGCATTTCAACTACAACTCCTTCCTCTTCGTTTCCGATGCCGACCGTATCGCCGTAACGCCCAAGGGGTTCATCAACTACTACCTGATGGGTGATCTGGAAACCTACGACAACCACTACTTCCCCACGCGGGGCCTCTCCGCCTATGCCCGGGCGACGCTTCACACCGACAACGGGTACGGATACGAGGGTACGGATCCCTTCGGTTCGCTGGCCTACCATGCCCGCTGGGCGCTGACGCCGGTGCGCTATCTGACCCTGCTGCCGGGCATTACCGGCCGTTCGCTGATCGGCCAGCCGGTGGCCTATTCCTATTACAACTACATCGGCGGCGAGGTGGCCGGCCGCTACATGGATCAGCAGATCCCTTTCGTCGGCATCCATCACATGGAGGAGGCCAACCGTTCGCTCATCACCTTCCATGCCGAGGCCCGCGTTCGCGTGATCGCCAACCATTATGTCTCCCTCAAGGCGGCCTATGGCCTGCAGAACAAATCCTTCTTCGGCATGTTCACCCGGGACGCCCGCCGGGACGACCTCTGGGGCGTGGGGCTGCAGTATGCCTTCGCATCGCCCATCGGCCCTATCACGCTCCTTTTCGACTACTCCAATCTCAGCCGGTTCGGCATCTATTTCAGCCTCGGCAAAACCTTCTGACCCTCCGGGAAAAGGCAGGGGTACATCCCGCCGCGCCGTCCGATGCGGACTGTGGAAGGAAAGAGCGGAGGGCAGGGCATGAGGCCTACTTCTTGTCGAAAAAGCGTTCGTCGAAATTCACCAGATAGACCTGCCGGCTGGCGCGCGTGATGGCCGTGTAGAGCCAGCGCATCAGGTCGCGGCTCATCACCTCGTCGCCGAACAGCATCTTGTCGATGAAGACGGCCTGCCACTCGCCGCCCTGCGCCTTGTGGGTCGTGACGGCATAGGCGAATTTCACCTGCAGGGCATTGAAATGGGGATTTTCGTGGACCAGCTTGTAGCGTTTGGCCTTGCTGCGGATGTCGGCATAATCCTCGCTGACGGCCTGAAACAGGGCGCTGCTCTGTTCGCGCGTCAGGGCGGGGGCCTCGGAGGAGAGTGTGTCGAGCAGAATCTTGCAGTCCAGTTCGTAGTCGTCGTAGTCGGGGAAGCTGAGCCGCGCCTCGGCAAACCGGAAGCCGTAGAGCTCCTCGAAGCGGCGCAGTTTGACCAGCCGGGCCGTGTCGCCGTTGGCGATGAAGTCCATGCGCGGCTCCTGTTCGCGTTCGGTGAAGTGGTAGTTGTTCTTGACCACCATCAGCATGTCGCCCGACTCGATCTCCTCCTCGGCATAGAGGATGTAGCGGCGGATCCCCTCGTTGAAGCGGTTGGCCCGTTTGTTGGAGCGGGTCACGACGATCGTCCCCTCGCGGCCGTAGCGGCCGTAGCATTCCTCGACCTTTTCGAGAAACTCGCCGCCGTCGATGGCCTGGAAGTCGGGGTAGGAGAGGTCGAAGAGCGGCGGCTCCAGGATGTCCGCCTCGAGCATGCAGCGCACTAGCGTGGCGTTGAAGAGAATGCCCGAGTCGCTCTCCTGGCGCATGACCTCGTCCAGCATGCCGTAGGTGACCTCGCCGTAGGTGCGCATGAAGGCCGGGTCAAGGGCCGGGCTGCTGTCGTGTCCCACGGGGGGAAGCTGGGCGTTGTCGCCCACGAAGAGCAGCCGGCAGCGGGCGCCCTGACGGACGTAGCGGATCAGATCCTCGAGCAGCGATCCGCTGCCGAAGGGCGAGAAGGGGTCGGAGGCCGCGGTGAGCATCGAAGCCTCGTCGATGATGAAGCAGGCATCCTTCTCGCGGTTGTAGTCGAGCGAAAAGTCCGATTCGGGGTCGGTCAGGCTCTTCTGGCGGTAGATCTTCTTGTGGATGGTGTAGGCGTGCTGTCCGGCGTGGTCGGCCATGACCTTGGCTGCCCGTCCGGTCGGAGCGAGCAGGATGGGCTTGATGCGCAGGGCGCGCAGGGCGGCCACGAAGGCGGCCACAACCGTCGTCTTGCCGGTGCCGGCATAGCCGTTGAGGATGAAAATCCGTTCCGTGTCGGGATCGGCAAGCCACTGCGCCAGGGC